>Ga0172369_10009436_pt1 | contig 10803 bp, 7 predicted proteins | sample LakKiv25m_FD_114539 | JGI IMG/M metagenome (GOLD analysis project Ga0172369, IMG submission 114539) | Freshwater microbial communities from Kabuno Bay, South-Kivu, Congo - kab_022012_11.25m | ecosystem: Environmental > Aquatic > Freshwater > Lake | place: Democratic Republic of the Congo...
CGGTGCGGCGGGTGAACGTGACGGTGAGCGACCTGCGCCGCGGCGACCTGCAGCTTTCCCTGCTGGAGGACCGGGTGAAGCAGCACGATCTGCAGCACGCCCTCGACGCCGTCAACGACCGCTTCGGCGAGTTCACCATCATGCGCGGCGCCCTCCTCCACGACCCCTTCCCCCTCCGCAACGGCCCCCCGGGGCACGGGCTGTGCAAGCGGTTCGACGTGGAAGGGAAATCCGCAGATTGAAATGATTGAGAAGATGTAATCGTTCAGGGGTTTTCTCTTACTTTTTCTCCCCAGGATACAGATGCAGTAGGAGTAGCTGGAACGATTTGACTTCCAGGGGGAGCGTAAACCGTTCCCCGGAAAGTTCCCGGGCGTTGAACCGTGTAGCCGCATCCCTTTATGGGTGCGATCGGACTTGCACTCCGGTCACGTGCGAGGTGGCGTCGTGGGTATCCTCATCACCCGATACCAGCCTGCAGGGCCGACCGCACCCGTAAAGGGATGCGGCTACGGGATCAACACACGGGAGAATTCGCAGATATCCTTATCGCCCACTACCCGCCTGAAGACCGACCGCACCTACGGGGCTTACGACGGTTATAGTCAGAATGACGGTTCATTCGGCGCAGCCGGTAGGAATCAGCCGTTGCCCGGCGAATATACTGAAAAGCTCGTGAAGGGGGAGATAATGCCGCACTGGTTTCGCTGGGGTCTGATTTTGCTGATTGTTGCCTGTTTGCCGTTCCTGCTCGGCGCCGGCGGATGTGACGGCGGGGGGATCTTCTCGATCGATGAGGCGCAGGAGATTTCGATCGGGAAGGAAGCGGCCACCGACATCGAGCACCAATATCGCGTGCTGCCCGACGATCCCGATGCCGGGCGCGTCGAGCGCATCGGACGCAAGGTGGCCGCGGCCTCGCAGCGTCCCGACCTGCCGTGGACTTTCAAGGTCATCGATGAGAAGGCGCCCAATGCCTTCTCGCTGCCGGGCGGCCCGGTGTATGTGACGAACGGGCTGCTCGACATGAAGGTGACCGACGACGAGCTGGCCGGGGTGTTGGGCCACGAAATCGCGCACATCAACCAGCGGCATTCCGTGAAGCGCATCGAGCAGGCGCTGACCATCGGCATCGTGTCGGACATCGCCCTGCAGAAAGCGAGCGACATCACCCGCGCCGCGGTGGGGATCGCCGTGCAGGTCGGCATCGATCTGCCGCACTCGCGTTCCGCCGAGTATGAGGCCGACGCCCTCGGCATCCGGCTGGCGTATAACGGGGGCTATAATCCCGACGGGCTGGTCGCGTTCCTCAAGCGGCTCGATGCCCTGCCCGACGTCCCGAAGTCGCCGGAATGGATGCAGGACCACCCGGCGACGAAAGCCCGCGTCGAGCGCACCACAAAAATCGTGGCCGAAGTGACCGCCCTCCCGCGCCCCGTGCCCATCAAACTCTCCGCCTACGACAAACAGGTCCTCAAAGGCCTGCCGGCGGAGGAGACGGCGCCGGCGAAGACTCCGTGATGCACGCGGTTAACTTTTACTTGTAAGGTAATGGGAGAAATCCGAAAGGGGAGGCTATGCAAGGCTGTACCGATCTGCTGCGCCGCAAGGTGGCGAACGGCGACTATCTCTTCACCGGAATGATTCACGACTCGCGCTCCGGGTCGGCGGTCGAGGCGTTTCACGAGGCGGGGTATGACGCGCTGATCATCGACCGCGAGCACACATATTTCGACAATTCCACGGTGCTGGAGCATATCCGGCTGGCGCGGGCGCTGGGCATGCCGGTGATGGTGCGGCCGCCGGACGACACCTACGCCTCCGTGTGCCCCGTGCTCGACCAGGCGCCGGATGGCATCTTCATCCCGCGCATCCGTACCCGCGCCGACGCCGAGCGCGTGGTGGAGCTGGTGAAATATCCGCCGCTGGGCAAGCGCGGGCTGGGCGGATCGACCTGCCCGGTGGGGAAATACGTCGGCTGGGGATCGGTGACCGAGCAGATCGACTACGTGAACCGCGACGTGGTGATCGGCATCCAGATCGAGACCGCGGAGGCGCTGGACAACCTGGAGGAGATCCTTTCCGTGCCGCACCTGGACATCGCGGTGATCGGTAACGACGACCTGTCCATCGGCATCGGCATTCCCGGGCAGTGGCAGCACCCGGATTACACCGCGGCTGTGCAGCGCATGATCGATACGTGCAACCGCTACGGCGTGCTGCCCGGCATCGCCGGGGGCGACCCGGCATGGGTGCGCTTTTGGGCGGCACGCGGCATGCGCATGTTCTGGTGCGGCAGCGATGTCATCGCCATGTGGCAGGGTGTCGCGCACCAGTTGCAGCAGGCGCGCGGAGCCATTGCCCAGGAAATGGGGGCATGATGACGCTGGCCGAGTCGATCGCACAGACCACGGTGACATCGGGTGCACTGGCCCTGTTCTCGCTTGCCCAGGCCGGCTTCGTCCTCAAAACGCATGCCGGCACCACGCTGGCCATCGACCCTTACCTGACCGACAGCGTCGAGCGGCTTGCCGGCTTCCCCCGGCTCATCCCCGCGCCGTTGACGCCGGCGGAACTGAATGTCGACCTCATCGCCATCACCCACAGCCATCCCGACCACCTGGACCCCGACGCACTGCCGGTGTGGGCGGAGATGGACATGCGCTTAGTCGCTGCGCCGGACTGCGCCGATGCGCTGCACGACGCCGGCATTACCGATGAGCGCGTTACGATCCTGCGGGAAGGTGAACACTGTGTATTTCGGGACCTGTCGTTCCGCGCTGTATTTGCCGACCACGGCGAGCTGGCGCCGGAGGCGGTGGGGTTCGTCATCAAGACGGACAACATCACTCTCTACAACGTGGGCGACAGCGGCTTCGCGCCGGAGCGCATGCTCGAGGATTTGCCGGCCGTTGATGTGATGATCGCGCCTATCAACGGCGCCTATGGCAACCTGGACGAAGAAGAGGCTTGCCGTCTGGCGGCACTGGTACATCCGCGCTGGCTCATCGGCAGCCACACCGGTATGTTCGCGGTGCATGGCGGTGACCCGACGCGCTTTCTATCGCTGGCTCGCGAATTGAAGGGCTTTGAGGCGCTGGTCATGCAGCCGGGCGAATGCCGCCTTTTTCCCGCGGAGGGACGCCGATGAGACCGCTGGTCGTGCGTTTGAACGCGGTCACCTTCCCCATGGACGCCGCGGAACGCGGCATCCTGGTGGAGATCGACGCCGACGTGGTCGAGATCGAGGGGGCGACAGAAGAAGAGATTCTCACTGCCGCGCGCGACGCCGACGCGATTCTGATCGTCTCCGCCTATCTGCGCGGGCCGCTGATCGAGGCGCTGGCGCGCTGCCGGGTGATCTCTCGCCTGGGCACCGGGGTGGATAAAATCGATATCGCGGCAGCGACCCGGAAGGGCATTTTCGTTGTCAACCTCCCGGACTTCTGCACCGAGGAGGTGGCCGACCACACGCTGGCGCTGCTGCTGGCGTCTGCGCGGCGCCTGCCCTTTTACACCGCGGCGATGCAGGAAGGCCGGCAACCACACGACCTGAGCGGCATGCACCGGCTGTCGGCGCAGACGCTGGGGCTGATCGGCTTCGGGCGCATCGGGCGCGCGGTGGCGCGGCGAGCACGGGCCTTCGGCCTGCGCGTGCTGGCATACGATCCGGCGCTCACCGCCGAGAACGCCCTGCGGGAAGGTGTGATCGCCGCTGACCGTGATACCGTGCTGGCGGAAGCCGACTACCTGGCGCCTCTTTGCCCGCTGACACCGGCGACGCGCGGGATGCTGGGTCTGCGCGAGTTCCGGCAGATGAAACCATCCGCCGTGCTGGTGAATACCGGGCGCGGGGAGTTGATTGTGGAGGACGACCTGGTGACCTCTCTGCGCGAGGGCATCATCCGTTTTGCCGCGCTGGATGTCTACGCCGGCATCAACGTCTTCGCCGAAGGCGGTTTCCCCACCGACCACCCACTTTTCGGCCTGAAGAACGTGCTGCTAACGCCGCATGTCGCCGCCTACTCGCAGGAATCTTTCGCGGAATCTCACCGGGACGGTGCACGGGCGGTGGTCGAAGTGCTGAGCGGTCAACCGCCGTCGCACCCGGTAAATCCGGAAGTCGCACCGTGCGGACTCAGCGGTCCGCGCCCAAAGAGGCAGTATGAACGTCAACTATGATTATACCGGCGCCCGCATACTGGTGACCGGTGCGGGCACGGGCATCGGGCGGGGCATTGCATTGGCCTTCGGACGCGCGGGGGCGAAGCTGGCGCTGCATTACTCGCACAGCCGTGCCGGCGCGGCGTCGGCGGTGGAGGAGATCCGTGCCGCCGGCGGGACAGCGGAAGCCTTCGGCGCGGACTTCGACGATGTGGAGGCGGTGCAGCGGCTGGGCCGTGAAGCGCTCGCTTACCTGGGCGGCATCGACGTGCTGGTCAACAACGCCGGCATTACCGACTTCCGGCCCATCGCAGAGACGACGCACGCACAATTTGATCGTCTCTACCATGTCAACGTGCGCGCGCCGTATTTCCTCACCCAGGCGGTGCTGCCGGCCATGCGCGCGCAGGGAAAAGGCGCCATCATCAACATCAGCTCCATCCACGCTTTCGCGGGGTTCCAGGAGCACACCGTCTACGCCGGCACGCGCGGGGCCATCGTTGCCTTCACGCGCACGCTGGCGGTCGAGTTGGCGCACGAAGGCATCCGCGTCGCCGGCGTAGCGCCGGGCGGTGTAGTGGTGGAAAATTATCCCGCGCTTTATCAGAACTATAACCGTGAAGCGCTCGACCACAACACCCCCGTCGGCTTCGTGGGCGAGCCGCAAGACATCGCCCGCGCGGTACTCTTCCTCGCGTCCGACGACGCCCGCTATGTCCTCGGCCAGACGCTCATCGTAGACGGCGGCACCACCGCGTGGATGGCCTTCGGGGAAGGCCATAAAGAGCGTCTGCACGCGGCGGGTGATATCGGGTATGTGCCAAAAGGTTGAGGTAAAGCAGGAAGGACGCGGCACGCCCCTGGCGCGCTATCCGGGAGGCGGCTCCGGCTGGGCGTCGCGCGCTTCCGGACGGGCCAGGATGGCCTGGCCGAAAAGATGCGGTTGGTGGTTGCCGCCGGCGACGAACGGCCACAGGCTCTGCTCCGGCGCCCTGCCGGCGACCCGGTTCCGCGCCACCAGCAAGCGGAGGATGGTATCAGAACCCGGCAGCGTTTTCCCGAATGTCGTCCACGGCACGCTCATCTCGATTGTCCACGCCCCGGCTTCCCGCCCGGTGGCGACCGTGAAGTCGCCGTCCCAGGAATTATCGAAGCCCCGTCCATCGAAGACGATTCCTGCCGCGTTCACCACGATCTGGTAATATGGCTGGGCTTCGGCGTTCGCCGAAAGAAAGAATTCGATTGAATCATCCGCGTATGCGGCATCGTCGCGTCGTCTGGCCTTGAGATGCAGAGCGTCCAGCGCCGGCTCCGTACAGCGAGCGGCTATATACAGGCATCGATCATCCCACGCCAGCCAGACCATGGTGGGTTGGGCCGTTGGCTGATCGCATTGCGGATGCAGGAAACCGGTGATGGTTGCCGGTGTCCCCCAGGCTGCGTCGTCGAGCACCCCATCGATGTTGGGCGGTTGGGGCACCCGCGGGATGACGATTTTCGGTCGCGGCCATTCATTGAGAATGAGATCCAGCGGTAAACGCATGGGGTCCGCGAGTTCAATCCCCATTGCGCTCCGTACCTGAAGCTGACAGGTCGGCAGTCGGAAAAAGGTGTCCGCGACAAAGGGCGTACCCCGATATCGGATGTGAAAGGCAACCGGTTCGCAGACTCCCTGCACCACGCGCGTTTCGGCACGCGCCGGCTCAATCGACCAATCGCCGCCCTCCGGCGTCTCCCACACCATCGTCATGGTTCCCTCCACGGGCGCCTCCAGACCATCGACCGCAAACTGCATGCGGGCAGACAGCGGATCGTCCGCCATCTCCTCGATGGCAACTCGCGCCTTCAGGCCCATGTTGCGAATGACTTCACCCGGGCGAGGACAAAAGCGTAATCGCGGTATGAGCGGTTGTATGCCAGCCGCGCCAAACCGCAGTTCCAACGGCGGGCCATTCCACGGCTTATCCGCCCCACCGGCCGACAGGCTTATACTCACCGTGTGCCAGCCGGCTTCGAGGGCCACCGGGAACATTTGCCAGGGGCCGTGCCCGGTGACCGGGAGATTGCGTCCACCCACGCTGACGCCGGCATTGCCAGCGCTATGTATCTGGAACTGATACATGTCATCGGTCGGAACTTCGATATAGCCTTCCAGGTTTATCCTGTCGCCCGGCTTGATATCGGCCGCCTTCCACCATGGCTGCGCCCCGCTGTCGCCACTCACCGAGCGCACCTGCTCGCCTGCCGCCATCCGGAATCCCCGCCGCAACACGGCCGGTTTCGGCTCATCCGGGAGCGCCGGCAACTCGATGCGGTTCGGGGCTGTATTGACAACAGTCCGCGCGTCACCCCAGGGACGACACAGCGGATCGCCCACGATCAACAACTGGTAGGGAGCGGCCACGGATTGATAGAAAGCCTCGGCCAGCGATGCGCCGCGGGCATAGTGCACCTGCAGGAACGGATCGGGAAACTTGGCCTGGATCGCATAGGGCTCCATCACCGTTCCGGAGGAACCCGCCGCGCCGGCGCGGAGGAATTCCGTCAGCGCCGACTGTTCCGCCCCCCAGGTCATGATGCCTCCAAAACTGGTCAGGTGTTCGCAAATGGCGCCCGGCAGAATGCGGCTGCCCGAAGCTGCAAAGTCAAAAGTGGCTGTACCGACCATAGCGCCAGCAATATCCGATCGTCCCTGCGGCAGCGTGCCTTCCTCGATGACCGCCGTCACGTCTTCCTCCTTGAGCATGCGTATTGCTGCCTCGAATCCCCAGCGGCGTGTGCGCGAACGGACATCATTATTGATCATGTAATAGATCGTGCCGGCCGGGCGCGTGCCATCAGCCGCCGCTGCACGTTCCAACGCCGCCACGGCTTCTTGCACCGAAGTGCCCCGCCCGCTGGTGACGCCCAGCATAGTAGAAAGCATGTAGCGTGTGCCCTCGTTTCCGGTGGTAGGCATGCCCGCCGTGTCCCAGGCGGTCTGCGCCCGGAACCGGCATGTTTGCTGGAGAGAATAGTCCGGGTGCTCCTGTTTACCCGTGGATTGCTCCGCCGCACGCACGGGTACGACTTCCGCTTCAGAGGGGGCTTCGGCTGTGACGGCGACGGCACGGCGCACATAGCGATTGCTCTTCAGCGAAGTGTATTCATGCAGCGTGCCGGCGAGCACCGCCGCATATAGATACGTCATTCCCGTCAGCGAGCCATAGTCGCCCACCTCGGGATCGACCGCGTCGTCGCCGAGATCGGCACGGAAATCGATCTCATAGGGAATGTCTGATGAATAGGCAATGCAGTCGATGGTGTTTTGCAGCCCGCGCGCCTGAATGGCGGATAATACCGGGGTCAGGATCTGCCGGCGAAACGCCTCCACCCCGATCGTTTCGAAGTGGAGCAATCCCTTCAGGAAAATGACATTGCGCGCCGGAATACCGCGCAAGCGCACATAGGCATCCGCGAGCGTCATGGAGGCCCAGCTCTCCTCGTTCACCACCACTACCACATTTTCAGGCCGCAATGCATCTGTCACCGGTGCTCCAATCGCGGTGCCCGCGGCAGCGATGCACACGCATACCCATAGTAGATACTTCATTCAGGCTCTCTCCTGGCGACAAACCGGCTGTCCGTATACAGCACGGTGTCTGGCCAGCCCAGGTCGTGCACACTCCTCAAGCGTTGCTCTTGCATATTACATTTTATCCATTCCGCTGTAACACCTTTTCGCTTTCTTCTAAAACGAATTCACTATCTCGCCCCCTGCATGGAACGCGGTAAGGCATGAAAATCATGCAACCGTTCACGGGGGGCCTGCCGCGTCTCCCCCTCACCACGGATGGCCAGGATGGACAGCCCCCCGACCCCCTCTCCCCGATGAGAGGGGGAGACACGGCAGGCCCCCAGTGAACGGTTACAAAATCACTTCGCCGGAAGAAGGTAGAGTAGACAGGTTCACGGAATTTGCTTGATACCAACCATTTTAACCCCGGAGGGAGAGAATCATCGTGCAGAGATGTTATCGTGCCATCTTCATGCTGCTGGTCTGTCTGGGCGTGTTTGCGGTGCTCCAGACGCTGGCGCCGCAACGGGCGCATGCCGCCTCACCCGGCAGCAAGTCAGCGGTCGTCACCGCATATCGCCAGCGGCTGAAATTCCTGCGCACTCAGATTCCGGACATCACCCGCTCCGCCGAAGCTGTCGCCAGGCGTTGGGCGGGCAGCGAGAAGACGCTGCTCCATCTTGTATACCGCGCCGACTGTATGGATTTTACCAGCGAATTGTGGAGCCGCGCCGGCGGATTCGACAACTTCGGCTCGACCGACATCCGCAAGGACCAGTGGTCGCCGAATGACGTGTTCGTGGGCGGCCCGCGCTCCTGGGAAAAGGGCGCGGAGACGCTGCGACCGCAACTGGCGCTGGCGAAGAAAAACGGGTGGATGACGATTGTTTTCGGATCCAAGAACGGCATGCCGGCCGACCTGCCGATCGATACGCTCGTCGACAACGGGGCGAAGGACGGCAGCGAGAACGAGGCGGCGATGAACCAGCTTATCAACAGCACCGCCAGTTGGCTGTGGTGCTGCGAGCTGACGGCCGCCCTGACCCGCCAGGGCAAAGCGCCCGCCATCCTCAAGGGGATGATGCTGCCGGGCGCAACCGAGCATAACAAAACCTACCAGCATAACGCCCCGACCCTCTATCCGTGCGATACGCCGGTCCCCGCCGGCAAGCTGTCGACGATCTACCTGAAGGCGATCGACAAGGAGCTGGCCGACCTCGAATCATCAGCGTCGCGGAAACAGATCGCGCAAGCGGCGAAGTTTGCCGTCGAGCATCTCAACGCGGGCCATGCGGTCTGGTCGATCAGCCCCACGCACATCCTGAACGGCGAGGTGGCCTGGAACCTGAAGAGCCCCATGCAGGGATTCATCATCCCGGATGAAGGGTGGGAGCAGGCCATTCAGAATCATGTCAAACCGGGCGATCTGCTGTTCTTCTTCGGCGAGTGGTCGCTGAATTTGCCGTGGACCGATTACCTGGCCGGGATCCGCAATGCCAAGGTCGATTACATCGTGAGCTATCGCACGCCGGTCGAGGCGATGGAACCCTTCCCCGACGCGAAGGTAGATAGTTACGATTTCAAAACGCCGGATGCCCTGATGGTACTGGAGCAGCACTGGCCCTTCGAGAACGCCGTCGCGCCCATTCCCTTCGCGCCTGGCAAAATGGCCCCGGTGAGCGGCGTGTATGTGGGGTTGCAATTCCGGATGCTGGATGAGGCGATTGTGCAGGAGCTGGCGAAGCAGAAGACGACGGCCAAGCCGTAACGCGGAAAGAAACGAATGGGAAGTACAAGGACGCCATGCCATTTATTGCTCAGCAAATATCAAATGGTATGGTGTCCTTGACGGTAAATTCCCCTACCCTTCGCTTAACCATCTGATCACCGGTTACGTAAAATTCAACCCATGTGCCGCCAGCATCTCATCAACCAGACTTTCAGCCACCTTGAGATCGCCTACCAGCGGATGGTTCACCAGCGCCTGGACAGCCGATTTGCGTCTGCGGGTGACGGCGGCCTCCACCGTGAGGGTTTCATACGCCTTCACCGCCTGCACCAGTCCGCGGAAGGCCAACGGGATCGGGCCGACGGGCAGCGGGTGCGGGCCGTTCCCGTCGACCGTGCAGACGATCTCCACGCCGGCATCGGCATCGATCCCCTCCACGGCTCCCTGATTAGGCACAGTACAGACGAGCTCTTGCCCGGTGTTCCCGTGGATCGCCTGTAAAAATCGGAACGTGATGTCGGAATACCCGTCGCCGCCGCGAGATGCCAGCGCCGCCGGTTTGGCGGCCACCTGCGGGTCGCGCGCTTCCTCGAAGATCCGTTGCTCGATCTCCATGATCACCTCGGCCCGCGTCAGGCCGGCGGCCCGGGCATCCTCCACGCGCTGGCGGCGGTCGATGTAATACCCGAGATACCCCAGCGCCACCGCATCGAATGTCCGCAGCACGTCAGGATTGGGAAACCGGGCAGCAGCTTCCTGGGCTTCAGACAACTCGAGCAGGCGGTCAAGCGCTTCCCGGGTGACATTCCGGTCGCCGTCGAGAAATTTATGGATGAATCCCAGGTGGTTGAGCCCGACGCAAAAGGTGCGCAGGTGGGGATAGCGATCGGCCAGCAGCTTTTTCAGGCGTGTCTGAATATCCGGAATGCCCGAGCACAGCCCGATCAGCCGGGCATTAGTATGGTGGCGCACCGCCTCGGTAATGATCCCGCTCGGGTTGGTATAGTTGAGAATGAAGGCCTGCGGCGCCGCCCGTTCCACCGTGCGGGCGATCTCCAACATGGGCGGGATGGTGCGCAATGCTTTGAACATGCCCCCCGGCCCGGTGGTCTCCTGCCCGATAATCCCGTATTGCAGCGGGATTTTTTCATCGATGACGCGGGCCGCCATACCGCCGACGCGAATTTGCGTCACCACGAAATCCACGCCATCCAGCAGCGGCTCGAGCTCCCGCCCGGAGCGCACTGCGATGTCACGCCTGGCGTGGGCAATCATGCGCTGCGCCAGCCCGGCCATGACCGCCATGCGCTCTACATTCACGTCCTGCAGGCGGATCGCGACGATCGGCAACTCC
>Ga0172369_10009438_pt1 | contig 10803 bp, 7 predicted proteins | sample LakKiv25m_FD_114539 | JGI IMG/M metagenome (GOLD analysis project Ga0172369, IMG submission 114539) | Freshwater microbial communities from Kabuno Bay, South-Kivu, Congo - kab_022012_11.25m | ecosystem: Environmental > Aquatic > Freshwater > Lake | place: Democratic Republic of the Congo...
AAAGCCGATTTCGCGCCCGAGCGCTCCACCGCATCATCCGGACGCTTTTGCCAGCGTTCATCCCAGCGGCTGTCGGTCACCAGGGCCGACTGCCCATGCCGCAAAACCCAGCCCGCCAAACCGTGGTCGACCGTCCCGCGCAGCTGCTCGCCGGTGTTGGACAGCAGCCGGTCATCGACGATGATCGCCCCCTCGAGCGGTTGAAAATCATCGTCCAACAGCACCACCGACGCGCGTTCCGCGCCAACATAGCGGCTGGAGAGCGAGAGAATTCGCTCCAGGACCGTGTGCAGATCCAAATCAGACACCAGCTCGCGGCTGACGTGATAGAGCAGGTTGAGGGTTGCACCGCTGGCTGCGTCGGACATAAATCCTCCGGGTTACACAAATGATACCATTGTATAACCTGCGCGAAAGTATAGCACACTTTCAAGCTGCTGAAACAGCGGCGCGCACAGCCGCGCAGCGCGAACAGTCAGCGCGGCCGCACAACAAGGCCAGCGGATCCTCGGCCAAACGCGCGCAGACCGCCTCGACCAGCCCGCCCAGCTCAATCACCATAATCTGCGCCTCTCCGGCGCGCGCGCAGCGCGTGTGCGGTGCCAGCCACGGCGCGGCCTGGTTAAACCCCTCGGAACAGCCTGGAAAACCCGGGCATTCGCGCACGCCAGATGAGGTCAAAGCCCAGCGCACAAACTGCTTGCGCCCCGCCCGTGCTTCGGCGTAGTGGATGCTGGTGTTAACCCGCTGGTCCACCCCAATCAGCACCACCTGGCCTCCGCGCTCGGCCAGCCCGCCCAGCGGGGTCAGCGGTTCACAGAGGGTCTGTGACTCAATCAACGCATCCAGCCCAATCCCGGCAAAGGACAGGATCGGGTGCAGCGAGCGCCTGGCCCCGTTCGAACGGCGCAGCGTCTCGGGCAGCAGCCCCATCAGGCGGTCGGCGGGCATCTGCGGGGTGTAGAACTCGGCCATGCGGTTGGCGTCTTTGCCCTCGCCATACGAGATGGCGTTGCCGCTCGGGCCAGTTTCCGGGGTCAGCATCGTGGCATAGGTAAAGGTTGGAACCAGAACGCCCGCGCTCGATGCCAGCAGCGCCCCAACCAGGCTGGCAGGGCCGCCATGGATCTCGTCGCCAAACGCGGACAGGGCCGCATGCACCACCACCGGCCGGGCCGGGGTTAAACCGGCTGTGCGAAAGGCGCTGACCAGATCCCGAAAAGAAATCATCTCACCCCCTGGACTGCCCGCTCACAGCTGATAGATTGCCCCGCTGATGGCGGGCTGATCCGCATCCAAGAGCGCCAGCGCCCGCGCGGCGCAGGCTTCCGGCATGGCCTCCCCAAAACAAATTCCGTAGACAGCAATCTGGTGCGCAGCCAGACCCGGCGCGGCGGCGGCGGTCAGCGCGCGCAGCCCGGCCTGGCTGGCGTAAAACGCCTCCCGCCCGGGCTGGCGCGGCGCGTCCAGCGGGCCGCCGATCAGGTTGATAATCGTTCCAGCGTGGTTCTCATTGCGCATCCAGTTGGCCGCCAGCTGCATCAGCAAAAATGGCCCGTGGATGTTGGCCTCGATCGTGCGCTGGAAATCCCATTCATCCAGGTCCAGCAGTGGCAGGCGCGGCTCGGCCAGGGCCAGGTTGACCAGCAGATCAATCTGGCCCAGGGCGTCCAGGGCTTCTTCAACCAGCCCGCGCGCGAACAACCCTTTGGAAGGGTCGCCAATGTGCGTGCTGCAAACCGCCCCCAGCCCGGCCGCGCGTGCCGCCAGGTCATCCAGTCGCTGGGGGGTCAGGTCTTGCAGGGCCAGCCGCCAGCCGCGCGCCGCCAGCGCCAGGGCCAGCGCGCGGGCCGGTTCGCGCCCGGCGCTGGTGATCAAGGCCGTCTTTCCGCTTGCGCCCTGCTTCTCCATCAGCCCAGGTCCGGGGTGTCGCGCAGTTCCACCTGGGCTTTGCGCAGGCCTTCCAGCTCCAGGATCACCAGCTCGTTGGCGCCTGCGCGCAGCAGCTGGCCGGGGATATACAACGTCTTCTGCGGCCCGCGTTTCCAGTAGCGCCCCAGGTTGAAACCGTTGACCCAGGCGATGCCCTTGGTCCAGCCCGGCAGGGCCAGGTAGGTATCCGCCGGGCTGCCCACCTGGAAACCGCCGCGCAGGAAGGCCGGGAAATGCTCCGGCAGCCCCGCCGCGAAACGCAGCCCCGTCAGGTTGTCCAGCGGCAGGGCGTAATTTGTCCAGCCCATCAGGTACTGCTGGCCCAGCAGCACCCCGCCCGGCAGGCCTTTGCGGTCGTTCAGCTCGGGGCCATAATTGACCCGCCCCATGTTTTCCACCAACAGCTCCAGGCGCAGCCCGCCCTGCGGCGGCTGGACCGGCAGCGCGCCGCCGGGCTTCTCGCGCTCCAGCGTCCCCAGCCGCTTGCCGTTGCCCCAGACCTGGGCCCGGTCATGCACCTGCGGGGCGCGCAGCCTGGTCTCGTCGCGCGGGCCGCTGACCAGCGTGCGGTAGTAGATCAGCCCGTAATTCTGGTCCAGCTCTTCCATGCTCAACGGGAAGGCCGACTCAACCGGGCTGGACAGCGCGTCGAGCTGCTCGAGCAGCCCAGCCGATTCATGCAGCCTGACCTTGCCAAACGCGGCCGCCGGTGTGGCGGCGGGGATGGGCGCGGGCGCCTGGCCAGTGTGACGGGCGATCACGTCGCGGAAAGCGGCGTATTTCGCGGTCGGGTTGCCGGCCTCATCCAGCGGCGAGTCGTAGTCGTAGCTGGTGACCGTGGCCTGGTAGCGCGGTCCGGGCGCGGCATTGGCCCCGTTCATCAAGCCAAAATTGGTGCCGCCGTGGAACATATACAGGCTGACCGAGGCCCCGCAGCTGAGGATTTCGTCCAGAGCCTGGGCTGCGCTCTCAACCGGGCGAGTGTGGTGCTTTTCGCCCCAGTGGTCAAACCAGCCGTTCCAAAACTCCGCGCACATCAGCGGCCCTTCCGGCTGATATGCGCGCAGTTTCTCAAAGCCTTCTTTGGCGCGCGAGCCAAAGTTGACCGTTTTCAAGACGCGCGGCAGCGTGCCGTACTGCAGCATCTCATCGCTCGGCCCGTCCGAGGTGAACAGCAGCAGGTCGAACCCGCGCTTGCGCAGACCGTCATGCAGGTGCTGCAAATAAGCGCTGTCATTACCAAAGCTGCCGTACTCGTTTTCCACCTGGACTGCGACCAGCGGCCCGCCGCGCGTGATCTGCAGCGGCGCCAGGCGCTTTGCCACTTCATCCAGGTAGCGGTCGGCCGCGGCGAGGTAGGGCGGGTAGGCGCAGCGCACGCGCATCCCCGCGTCTTTGAGCAGCCAGGCTGGCAGGCCGCCAAACTCCCACTCACTGCAGATGTAGGGTCCCGGGCGCACGATCACTTTCAGGTCCAGCTCGCCTGCCAGGCCGATGTAGCGCTCCAGATCGAGCCAGCCCGAAAAGTCGAACTGGCCTGGGCGCGGCTCGTGCAGGTTCCAGGGCATATAGGTTTCCAGGGTGTTCAAACCCATCGCCTTCAGTTTGAGCAGGCGGTCGCGCCAGCAGTCGGGGTGGATGCGGAAATAGTGCATCGCGCCGGAAAGAATGCGGAAGGGCTGGCCGTCCAGCAGAAAGTGTTGTGCATCGGTGGTAAAGGTGCTCACGGGTTGCTCCATTTGCAAAGATTGGCGGTTAAGGGCAGGCGGGGGGGAAAGACGGGCTGCGCCCGGCATTCAGGTTCATGCCAAAATACGGCGATGGGTCCAGGGTGTTCTCGATCTGGCGCTCGTCGCGGAAGCGGCCTGCCCCGTCATCCAGCACGATCGAGAGGTGCAGGTGCACGCCGGTCGGCTGGCCGGGCGTGCCGGAAAAGTTGCCCATGGAACCCAGCAGCGCGCCTGCCTGGATAGGGACCTCCTGGGTTCCGGGCGGGTAGGCCGCGTCGATCAACGAGTTGCCGTCCACATCGGCCAGGTGGGTGTAATAGACCCAGATCTGTCGGCCCGGCTGCAGCGGGTCCGATGGCACGCGCACAATCAGGCTCGATTTCCAGTCCGCCTCACGGGTCAGGAAACCCGGATAGGCCGCGTAGACCGGGGTTGTGCCGGGCGGCCCGCCGCCAAAGATATCCAGGCCGCTGTGGCGGTGGAACGGGCGGAACGAATCGCCCCACAGGAAACCGATATATCCGCGCACGGGCATCTGGAAGGGCGCGGATGCGCAGCGCGCTCCAGCCGGTAAAAACCAGTCGGCGTGCGCGTCCGGATCGCGCAAGAATTCACCCAGACGCACGCTGCGCGGCAGGGTGGTCAGATTGCGCCGGGCCAGCAGCCAGGCGCCCGCGGCCCCCAGCAGCACAATCGCCGCTGCCAGCGGCAAAATCACTCGAGACGATACACGCATACGGCTATTATATCGTTGCATGCGCGCAAAAATAGCACATGCGCCTGCCGCCAATCACTTTGCTTGGAAATTCTCATCTCACTCACAACGAGCCTACTTTTAAAATACCTTGGATGGCAGATGTTTACGCGTCTGCCGCAAGCTCCCCAATCATCGACCAGGGGCCTGTCCAGCCGATCTTGACCGGCAGCAGCTGTCCGCGCAGGTCGGCTTCGCTTTCCACAAAGACCAGCTTGTTGGTTGGCGTGCGCCCTTTCCAGCGCGCCTTGACCTTCTCCTCAAACAGCACCGCCACGCTGCGCCCCAGGTAGCGCGCGTTGATCTGCGCCACCACCTTTTCCTGCAGCTCTTCCAGCAGGCGGAAGCGGCGCATCTTCTCGTCTTCGCCAACATCATCCTGCATGCGCCGCGAGGCCACCGTGCCGGCCCGTGTGGAGTAGCGCGCCAGGTGGGCCACGTCCAGCTTCAGCTCCTCCAGCAGGCGGTAGGTGCCCATGAACTGACTTTCGGTCTCGCCCGGGAAGCCGACGATGATGTCAGTGGCGATCGACACATCCGGGATCGTCGCGCGGATCTTCTCGACCAGGCGCGCGTACTGCTCGACCGTATAGCCGCGGTGCATGTTGGCCAGCACCTCGTCGTCACCCGCCTGCACCGGCACTTCGATGTGCGGCATGACCTTGGGCAGCGCCGCCACCGTTTCCAGCAGCTGATCGGTCATCCAGTTGGGGTGCGAGGTCAGGAAGCGGATGCGCTCCAACCCGTCGATTTCGTGCATGCGGATCAAAAGCCCGGCCAGGCTCGGGTACTCGGGCTGGTCCTTGCCGTAGCGGTCGACAATCTGCCCCAAGAGGGTGATCTCCTTGATGCCCTGGCGCACCATCGAGCGCGCCTCGGCCAGGATATCTTCGGGCGGGCGGCTGCGCTCGATCCCGCGCTTGTAAGGGATGATGCAAAACGTGCAGGCATGCGAACAGCCGTAAACCACCGGGATAAACCCGCTCACCAGGCTGCCGCGCTCGCCTTCAGGCAAGATCAGGTCGCCGTCCATGTAAGCGTAGCGCTGCGCCGTCGCGCGGTCTTCCAGCGAGCGCACTTCCGATTGGGTCAGGTGTGCGATCAGCGGATCGGGGTCGGAGGGCGGCGAAAACACATCCACATACGGGAAGCGTTTTTTGAGCGTATCATGACTGCGCACCCCCACCAGGCAGCCCATCAGATTGATCACCAGGCCCGGGTTGCGTTCTTTGAGCGGGCGCAGCGAGTTCAGCCTTCCATAAGCTTTATCCTCAGCGCTCTGGCGCACCACGCAGGTGTTCATCACGATCACGTCGGCCTCTTCCGGCTGGCCGGTCGCCGCATAGCCCAAATGCTCGAGCGCCGACGAGACTCGCTGCGAGTCGGCCACGTTCATCTGGCATCCTTCGGTCCAAATGTGGTATTTCATAGGCCCGAAATTATATCAAAAATTACGACAGAACCAGGAGCATTTACCCCCCATCTCAAGCGAGGGTCTTGATGTGGTTTACGCCGTAAAACGGCGCAAACCACATCAAGACTCCGCCCCTCAAGGGCGCCGCAGGCGGCGGAAATCACCGTCGCGCGCGGTCACCCCCAGCGCGTCGAGGTGTTCGAGGAAGCCCAAGACATACTTGCGGCTGGTGTTGAGCATGTCGCGCAGCTGCACCACCGTCAGGGTCGCTTCACGCTGGAAGTGCGCTTTGACCATTTCCAGCAGGCGCTGGTAATCCTGTTTGCGGAAGACCACGTCCGGAGAAACCTGCACCAGCATCTCCAGGTCGAGCGCGGCCTGGTACAGATCCTCGCCGACTTCCTGCTGGCACTCTTTGACCGAAGGGCAGGCCCAGGGCGCCGCCGCGAAACGCGCCAGCAGGCGCTCCAGGGCCGCCGCCTGCTGCGGGTTGAGGCGCAGCGCGTGCCCCGCCAGCGCCACCAGCGCGCCGTTCTCAGCCAGCCAGCCATCCGCCACCCAGCGCCGCGCCGCGGCATTGAACAGGCGCGGCGCCAGCTTCAAGCGGCTCTTCAGTTCCTCGCGCGGCATCCCTTTGCGCAGCGGCTGGACCTGGTGAAAAACCTGCAGTTCGCGCTCGGCACGCGCGCGCAGTTCCTCCCAGGCCGGGCGCAGCAGCGCCAGCAGGTCGGCGCGCGGCTCCGGGCTGCCCGCTTCAAGGACCACCAGCTGGCCGCTCTCGAGCAGCTCGCGCAGGGCACTTTCCGACTGTTCGGCGCTCAGCCGCGCGCGCGCCACTGCCTCGCGGATCGCGACCGCGCCCAGCGCGTAGAACGCGGTCTGCAGCACCTCGGCCGGCGCGCCTTCCTGCAGCGTTTCCAGGCGCTGCAGCACCTCTTCGGCGTGCCGGCGGTGCCGGCGGGCCGGGTGCGGGTCGACTACCACCCCGCCGCCCAGCGTCTCCGAGGGCGAGGGCCGCCGCAGGATGTAACGGTCGCCGCGCACCGCCACCAGCGGCTCGCGCAAATCCAGCTGCAGCCAGCCTTCCTCACCCGGGCGCAGCTCTTCCACCCCCAAGAGGCGCACGCGCGCCAGCACCTCCGCGCTGCCGGTGAAAAATTTGACCTCGGTGTTGTGGCGCAGCGGGGCCGACGCATCGCCCAGCAGGCGGAACTGCACGTCGATCAAGGCGCTCGGCCGGTACTTGCCGGGGTGGACCAGCACCTCGCCGCGCCGCACCTGGTCCGCGTCCAGGCCGCTGATATTGACCGCCACCCGGCTGCCCTGGATGGCTGTCTGCTCTTTCTTTTTATGGGTCTGCAGCCCGCGCACCCGCCCGCGCAGGCCGGAAGGCAGCAGCTCCACCTCTTCGCCCAGCTTAAACTGCCCGTCAGCCAGCGTGCCGGTCACCACCGTGCCAAACCCGGCGATCGTGAAGACGCGGTCGACCGGCAGGCGCGCCCGCCCCAAATCCGCGCGCTGCGGCTGCTGCGCCAGAACTGTCTTCAACGCGTCCAGCAGGGCGGGCAGGCCTTCGCCAGTTTTGGCCGAAACCGGGACAATCGGCGCCTCCGCCAGGACCGTGCCCTGCACCGCCGCGCGCGCATCCGCCGCGACCAGCTCCAGCCATTCCGGGTCGGGGGTCATATCGATCTTGGTCAGCACGATCACGCCGTGATCAATTTGCAGCAAGTCCAAAATCGCCAGGTGCTCGCGCGTCTGCGGCATCACCCCCTCATCCGCCGCGACCACAAACATCACCGCGTCAATCCCGCCCACGCCCGCCAGCATGTTCTCGATAAAATCGCGGTGCCCAGGCACATCGACAATCCCCAGCATCTCGCCGCCCGGCAAATTCATCCAGGCGAAACCCAGGTCGATCGTCATTTCCCGCGCCTGCTCCTCTTTGAGCCGGTCGGGGTGGGTGCCGGTCAGCGCCGCCACCAGCGTCGATTTGCCGTGGTCGACGTGCCCGGCGGTGCCGATTACCCGCATGCGCGCCTACCCGCTGCGCCCAAACGCGCGGTCATATTCTTCCATCCATTCGTGCGAGATCGCCAGCAAGGTCTGCAGCCGTTTCTGGTTCTCGGCGATGATCACATGCACCAGGTCTTCCAGGGTTTGCAGGTTATCCTCGAGCGCGGTGAACTGATCGCTGTACTTTTCAAACTGGCGCGTCATCTCACGCTGCTGCTCTTCTTGCACCAGCGAATAACCCGTCCAGCGCTTCTGGTCGTCGGCGCGGAACCCCACCCACTCCTGGCGGTAGCGTTCCTCAGTCAGGCGCTGCATTTCGGTGATCTCGTTGATGCGCCGTTCAAAGCGCTGCGTGATGTCTTCGAACGATTCCTGGGCGCGTTTCACCGCGCGGTGGGTGCTGTCCAGCAGCTGCAGCTGGCCCTCCAATCCGGCGGCCTGGCGCTCGATCCCCTCAAAGCGGCTCTGCCAGTCTTTCCACAGCCGTTCGCGCTCCATGTATGCCATATTCTGGCGGTCGACAAACGCGGTCTGCGCCTGGCGCCGTTCAGTCTCCGCCGACTGGATATCGCTGATGCGCGTGTCCATCTTGCGCACCGTGTCGCTGACCAGGTCGACCTTGCCGCGCTGCTCATCCAGGCGCTTACGCATGGCGGTCACCTCGCCCTGCAGGTCGGCCAGGCGCTTGGCGTCCTGACGCTGGCCCTCTTCCAGCAGCTTCTGCGCCCGGCGGTACTCCTCGTCCGAGCGCCGCCCGTCAACCAGCTTTACCTCGTTCTCCTCAATCAAGCGCGCCAGGCGGTAATCCTCTTCCACACGCCCCTGGATGGCTTTCTTGAGGTCCGGGATGGGGTCCAGGCCTTTGCGCACCTCGCCAATCGAGCGGTTCAACGCCTCCAGGTCGCCCAGGCGGGCCTTTTCCACCTCGCGGTCGTGTTCCACCCGCGCCTTATCCACCGCGTCGATCGCGCGGGTCAGCTCGACTTTCGTATTGCTCAGGTTGGCGTCCAACTGGTCAAAGCGCGCCATCATCATCGTCAGGCGCACAACCTCACCGTTGACTTCCTTCAACTCCTGCTCCAGCTTTGGAATCGCCGATTCCGCCACCGCGACGCGGCGTTCCAGGGTATCAATGATGGCCTTATCCTTGCGCCATTCCCCTTCCAGCCATTCCAGCCGTTTCTGCAGTTGATCTACTTCCATTGAATTTTTTCCATGACCTGTGTATGTTAGTTTCGCGGCATCATCTCAAGAAATAGAGGGCTGTGTGCAAAGTGGGTGTTTCGCGCCAGATTGACACACAACTTCCCCCCTTTTTTGAGATGCTGCCTTTTGCGTCAAAATTATACCCGATCCTCCAGGGTTGCCCTGTCCAAACCTGCGAGCCGAAGGCCGCAGGCGCACGGTTAACCTTGAAGTTGCGGCGCAAGCGCCGCAACTTCAAGGTTAGACTATTTCTTCCCCTGCATGATTGCGGTCACATGACCGCAGCCACTTGGGTTCTCGTTTTAACGCGCCCGCACGCAGACAACCCCGTTGTACACGCAGTTGGTGGTATTCGTCCACCAGTTGGCTGGGAAGGTGATCACCGGCGGGAAGCCCAGCCCAAAGTTGATCAGCGGGTACGCCTGGTCGATGCGCACCTTTTCTTCCGGCCACTGCCAGTTGCCCACCGGCACCACCAGCATGCGCAGGTCACCGTTGTGGATGCGCTCGCCCGTATCATAGACCGTCAGGGCCGGGTCAAAGAACAGCGTGTCGCCATGCGGCTTGGCCAGTTCCTCCGGCGAAACAACCGCCAGAACCGGGCTGTCAAAGACCACATACAGCGTCGCGTACCGCTGCGGCGCGACCTTCGGGTCGCCCTCCACCGTATTCACCTTCATGCCGGGCAGCGCGTCCGACGTGTGCGTGAAGATGTCGATCAACGGATTGGCGCTGGACGTGAATGCAATCGTCCGTTCGCTGATCACGGCATGGCTGCCGTCATACAGGGTCACTTTCGCTGTCCCGCCGCTCTTGAAAGCGACAGATGGGATCGTCACCGAGAAGTTGTGATCGAATACGGCGCCGCGCGTCTGCGGGGTGAAATTCATCAGCAGTTCGCTGGTCAGGTTGCTTCCGCCATCCAGGGTCGACAGCCCGTCGATCGAAACGCTCCAGTCATTGTAGTCAAAGTCATTGCGTCCGGTCTGCAGGGGCAAATCTTCATACCCAACCGAGATGTGCCATTCCTGACGCACCGCCGGCATACTCACCGCGGGCACGTACAGCATGAAGATCTTCTGCTTCGGCACGGTGTGTTCAGCGCCAGGGTTCAGCGGCGTCTCGTCCGGCGAGATGGCATTGGCGCTGGCCGTGTTCACATACGAGCCCGCGTCCAAATCCGCCTGGACCACCGTGTGCGTGCCGGTGCAAACCAGCTGCTCGCCCGGGGCCAGCGTGGCCGGTTGAACCGGGCTGCATTCCAGCGCCCCGATTTGGGCGTCCGTGATGGTCACATCCGTCAGCGTGACGTTGCCCGTGTTCGTGGCGGTCAGGGTGAAGTGCAGCACATCCCCGACTTTGTTGTAGGAATTCTCCGCCGCGGTCTTGACCAGCGTCAAAGCAGGCGCCCGCGTCACCGGAGTCAAAATGCCATCGCTAGCTTGCGGTCCGGGCGCGCCTTCAGCCAGCTCGCTGTCGACGGTCGCACTGTTCACCACGCCTCCGCCATCGATGTCGGCCTGAGTCAGGCTGTATGTGCCCGTGCAGACCAGAGTCGCATCTGGAGCCAGCTGGGCAGGTTGGGCCGGCGTGCAGCTCAAGGAAGGCAGCTTCGGATCCGCGATGGTTACATTATAGAGGGTCGTATTGCCGGTGTTGGTCGCCGTCAGGGTGTAGTCAATCGTGTCGCCCACCGCCACCGGGTCGCTGACGTTTGTCACCGCCGTCTTGACCAGGCTGATCGCCGGAAC
>Ga0172369_10009440_pt1 | contig 10802 bp, 5 predicted proteins | sample LakKiv25m_FD_114539 | JGI IMG/M metagenome (GOLD analysis project Ga0172369, IMG submission 114539) | Freshwater microbial communities from Kabuno Bay, South-Kivu, Congo - kab_022012_11.25m | ecosystem: Environmental > Aquatic > Freshwater > Lake | place: Democratic Republic of the Congo...
CCGCAACCCGGAGGGCCCAGCAGCAGGACGCCCTTGGGGATCTTGGCACCGAGGGCCTGGAACTTCTTGGCGTTCTTGAGGAACTCCACTATCTCCGCAAGCTCGGCCTTCGCCTCGTCAACGCCGGCGACGTCCTCAAACGTGACCTTGGGAACAGCGTCGGACAGCCTGCGGGCACGGGAGCGACCGAAAGATATAGCCTGGTTACCGCCCGCCTGGGCCTGCCGAATGAACACGAACCAGAGGAAACCGATGAACAGAAGAGGAACGACCACGGTGAACAGTATGCTGGTGGTCAGGTCCGAGAGCCACGGACGGGAGTACTCGAAGGGCACCTTGTGGTCGAGCAATATCTGCTCAAGGCGGCTCTGGGCGTCCGGCGACGCCGGCAGGTTCACCGTGAAGTTGTCCGACTGGAAGGCCGGCGGGCGCTGTATGTACTCGCCGTCGAACGTGTCGCGCGAGAGCTTGCCCCGCCGGACATTCTGTGCCTGGATCTGCTCGATGAAGAGCGAGTAGGTGATCGGCTTTCCGGGGTCGCCCAGCCCCCCTACATTGCGCCTCTGGAAGATATAGATCAACAGCGCCAGTGCAGCGGCTGTCATGATGAGCTTGAGCGCCCGACTGTTCACGAACTGAGCCTCCAATGGCCGCCCATGCGGCCTCCTAAGTATGACATACGCAACGGATGGCCCCGAGTTCACACTGCTTCGGCGTAGGTCAGGCGGATGCACGAACACGGCACGCTACGAATGCGGATGCGCTCGTCGGCGACGACGCCCGGAACCCACAGGACGCCTTCCTCATCGGCCACCACCGTAGCCTTCGCGCGTTCCGGCTTGGGCATTCGTCTGTCCGTGAAGCAGTCGCCGAGCTTCTTGCGTCCGGTCGAACCGATAGGGCGGAGCCGGTCGCCAGGGCGCGGCGCTCGCGCGACGATAGGCGGCCTAACAGAGCGCTCAGGTACCAGAACTGCTCGTGCCTCCAGGTGCTGAGGCACGGCCGTCGCGCAGGTCAACTCGCTGGTCAGCCGAGCGCCCGACAACGGAAGCAGAATGGTCCCAGGCACGGGGAGAACGTACTCAGACCGGACCGGTTCCCGGATGGCCTGGCGCGGCAGCACCTCGAGACAATCCGAGACGCGGATCGTCGCCGGTACCTTGAGGTCCCAGCTCACGCAGACAAGCTCGGCCGAGGCGGCGTGGCGGAGAGCGGCTGCCACGACGTCGCACGGCACATCCTGCAGCGACCCCGAGACACGGCGCACCATGTGGCGAACCACGCGCCGCCGAAGCGCGGGATGTAGCGATCGTAGAACATCCCGATCCACGGCTAAGGCCCCGTTGTCGCGCTCGACAACATGTGCGGCGACCTCGCGCTCGGCAGCGTCGTCGAGGCAACGCTCGTCCTCCGCGGCGAGGTCTGCCAGGCGCAGAACGGCTCGCCCGACGGCGCGGTTGTGGAACGCCTCGAGGTAGGGGATGAGTTCGGCCCGCACGCGGTTTCGGCGCGAGCGCAGGTCGGAGTTCGTAGAGTCGTACCTCGGCGTCAGACCCTCAGATCGGCAGTAGTCACCCGTCATGGCCCGGGGCACCTCGATCAGCGGTCGGACAATACGGCCGTCCCTGGGCGGGAGGGCCGCCAGGCCGCGCAACCCACACCCGCGCACGATGTTGAGCAGCACGGTTTCGATCCGGTCGTCGGCTGTGTGTCCTAGAGCGATCAGGTCGGCGCCGATCTCGTCGGCCGTGGCGAACAGCGCGCTTCGCCTCTCAATGCGGGCTGCGGTCTCTGTGGACATATGCTTCAGTCGCGCCGCGTTGCGGGTGTCACATCGGACCAACGTGCAGGCTATCCCAAGGGCCGCGCACTGCTGAGCAACGAAGCTCTCGTCGTCGTCCGCGTCGCGCCCACGAAGCCCGTGGTGTACGTGGATGGCGCTCAGATGGAGGCCAAGAGTGGCCGTCATTCCGTCCAAGAACCGCAGGAGGGCCAGCGAATCCTGGCCGCCCGAGACGGCTACAAGCACATGAGCCGACGGCGGAAGCAGCTCGTGCCGCTCGACGGTACGGCGCGCCGTGACGGTCAGCGGGTGATCCATTGGAGGTATTATCGGGTTCTGCGGCGGGCCGTGTCAACCCGGCGCGTGTGGAGGGGAACGCGGGATGAAGTCAGACGAGGGTCGAGGCGCGGCCGGGCTCGAGGACGTAGTGGCGGGTGACAGCAGCATCTGCCTTGTGGACGGCGAGCGCGGGAAGCTGATCTACTACGGCTATGACGTCGCCGACCTTGCGGCTCATTCGTCCTTCGAGGAAGTGGCCTACCTGTTGTGGTACGGACGGCTCCCGGGGCGCATCGAGCTGGACGCCTTTCTCGACACGTTCACAGGATCCATGCGCTTGCCGGTTGAGACGGCGATGATCCTGCGCATGTTTCCGCGCTCGGCGACGCCGATGGAGGTGCTGCGCACGGCCGTTTCCTCGCTCGGCCACTGGGACCCGGACAGCGGGAACACCGCGCTTGATGCATCGCTCCGCAAGGCTACGCGTCTGACCGAGCGGCTCCCCATACTCGTTACGGCTCACCAGCGCTTGCGCAGCGGGTTGGAGCCGCTCCAACCCAAGCCTGGCCGGAGCATCGCCTACAACTTCCTGTATACGCTCTTTGGGACCGAGCCCGAGCCTGCCATGGTCACGGCGTTCGACGTGGCCCTCATCCTGCACGCCGATCACGAGCTGAACGCCTCGACGTTCGCCGCCAGGGTAGTCGCGGCAACCATGTCAGACATGTACTCGGGCGTCACAGCGGCGATCGGGGCGCTGAAGGGGCCGCTACACGGTGGGGCCAATGAGCAGGCTGTGCGGATCTTCCAGGAGATCGGGGATCCGGCAAAGGCCGAGGCGTGGGTACTGCACGCTCTCGAGACGCGGCGCAAGGTGCCGGGCTTCGGGCATCGGGTCTATCGCACCTATGATCCCCGCGCGCTGATCCTGAAGGAGTACGCCCGATCAGTCTCCGAGGTCGCGGGCGACACCCGGTTCTACGAGATTGCATGCGGCGTAGAAGCGGCCATGCTGGCGAACTCCAAGGTCTTCCCGAACGTGGATCTCTGGTCAGGCATATGCTACTCCGCGATGTCCATACCCATCGAGTTGTTCACCCCGATATTCGCGGTCAGCCGAGTGGTTGGCTGGACGGCGCACATCCTGGAGCAGTGGTCGAACAACCGCCTCATCAGGCCGCGAGCTGAGTACATCGGTCCGACGGACCTCGAGTACCTTCCGATCAACCGGCGCTGATCGGTGACCGGGAACTGCAGAGCTAGCCTGCCGGACGAGGTGACTGCACGCCATCTCGAGGAACGGATCCGAGCGCACGTTCGGTACACGCTGGTGCGCGAGTGGGAGGACCTCGAGCCATCGCAGCTCCTGCAGGCTGTCGCGCTGGCTGTGCGCGACCTCCTGGCAGAGGGCGCTCTCGAAACGGAGCGCCGAGTTCGGGCTGCGGGCGCCAAGCGCATCTACTACCTCTCCATTGAGTACTTGATCGGTCGGTCCCTGAGCAACAACCTTCGGAACCTGGGGCTCTACGATCTGTGCCGCACGACGCTGAAGCGCCTGGGCGTAGACCTGGGCGACCTTCTTGAGTGCGAGCCGGATGCCGCGCTCGGCAACGGCGGCCTTGGGCGGTTGGCCGCGTGCTTCCTCGATTCGATGGCCACTCTGGGCTATGCCGGTATGGGCTACGGCATCAACTACGAGCACGGGCTGTTTCGCCAGGAGATCGTTGGTGGCGGGCAAGTCGAGCGACCGGAAAGCTGGCGTTCGTTCGGCTCGCCGTGGCTGATCATGCGGCCCGAAGAGGCCGTGGCCGTTCCGCTCTATGGGCGGGTCGTACATCAGACATCCCCGAGAGGGCGCTACAGGCCCGTCTGGACGGACTGGCGACTCGTGCTGGGCGTGCCTTCGGACCTGCCGATTGTGGGGTACGGTGGCCGGACGGTTACGTCGTTGCGTCTCTACGCCGCACATTCCTCTGAGGACCTGGACTTGGTGGACTTCGATCGCGGCGCGTACCTGAAAGCGGTTGAGGAGCGCATCCAGGACGAGACCATATCGCAGGTCCTGTACCCGTCCGACGCAGCCGAGACGGGTCGGGAACTCCGACTCAGGCAGGAGTGCTTCTTTGTGGCGTGTGCAGTCCGGGATATCGTTCGCCGCTACGAAGCGGAACACAGCGATATGCTGAGCATGGCGGAGCATGTCGCCATACAGATGAACGATACCCACCCGGCGCTGGCTGTGCCGGAGCTGATGCGATTGCTGGTGGACGATCACGGCGTGGAATGGGACCAGGCGTGGAACGTGGTCCAGGGCGTGTTCGGATACACCAATCACACTCTCATGCCAGAGGCCCTCGAGTACTGGCCGGTGGCGCTCCTTGAACGGGTCGTGCCAAGGCACCTGCACATCATCTACGAGATCAACCGACGGTTCGTTGACCAGGTGCGCGCGCGATGGCCGGGCGACGGCCGCCGCGTCGAGCGAATGTCCATGCTGCAGACCGATTCCGAACCGCGCATCCGGATGGCCAACCTGTGCGTGGTCGGGAGCCACACGGCGAACGGCGTGTCCAAGCTGCACAGCGAGCTTCTTGGGATGCGCCTGTTCCCGGACTTCCGCGAGATGTGGCCCGATCGCTTCCAGAGCAAGACCAATGGGGTCACCCCTCGACGGTGGGTGCTGGGGTGCAACAGGCCGTTGTCGAGGCTCCTGGACGAGGTCGCGGGACCAGACTGGGTCACGGATATGGCCCGGCTTCGCGTGCTCGAGCCGCTTGCGGATGATCCCTCATTCAGGGATCGCTTTGATGCGGCCAAGCGGGCGAACAAGGCTCGGCTGGCCACCTACATCGCCGGGGAGGTCGGGGAATCGGTTGACCCCGGGTCCATATTCGACATTCACGTAAAGCGGATCCACGAGTACAAGCGCCAGTTGCTGAATCTCCTGCGCATCGCCCACGAGTACCTGCACATCACGGAAGACGGCGTCGCGCCCCTCGTGTCGCGGACCTACGTGTTCGCCGGCAAGGCCGCCATCGGCTACGACGTTGCGAAGAACGTCATCAGAGCCATCCTGGGTGTAGCGGCGGTGGTGAACCGCGACCCGCGGAGCGCGCCGTATATGCGGGTCGTGTTCCTGCCGGACTACCGCGTCTCTCTGGCTGAGCGCATCATGCCGGCTGCGGACGTTAGCGAGCAGATCAGCACGGCGGGGATGGAGGCGTCCGGCACGGGCAACATGAAGATGGCCATGAACGGCGCGCTGACGCTCGGCACGCGCGATGGGGCCAACATCGAGATTCGGGATGCCGTTGGGGCTGAGAACGTGTTCGAGTTTGGCCTGACAGCGGACGAGGCTATCAAGACCAGGGCGGATGGCTCGCACCGGCCGCGTGAGATCCTGGACAGATCGCCGGGCCTCAGGCGCGTCATGGATCGCTTTGAGTCCGGGTTCTGGTGCCCGCGGAGTCCGGACGTGAGCCGCTGGGTCTATCGGCGGCTGGTTGATGACGGCGACGAGTTCCTGGTGCTCGGCGACTTCGACGCCTATGTGCGGGCGCAGGATGCAGTCTCGGCGCGTTTCGCCGAACGCGGTTCGTGGTTGCGGTCGGCGATCCTGAACGTGGCTCGCATGGAATACTTCTCGAGCGATCGAGCGATTCACGAGTACGCTCGCGACATCTGGGGCGCGGAACCAGCCGAATCGGACGGGTAGAGGGTGCGACACCAAGACGTGGAGCTGGGCGGATTCGAACCGCCGACCTCCTCGATGCGAACGAGGCGCTCTCCCAGCTGAGCCACAGCCCCACGAACGCGAGCAGTGTACCCCAGCGCGCTCCCGGAGTCAACGACGCGCATTGCCTCACCTGATGCCTGACCGAAGGTAGATCGTTGCCTCACGTAAGAACCTGACCATGCGTCCTGCTCGGACTCGAGTGCGTCTGCCATAATCTGGGGCATCTTCTCGCGCGCTGGCCGACACGCAGCGCGGCGGGCTGTTTGGAGGAGCCATATGCGGACCATCGCCGTCTCCGCGCTCTGCGGATTCCTCGCCATCGGATGGCGACCGTCGTCCATCGCGCAGGTGCCGGCAGATCTCGTCAACGGCCTGGCGTGGAGACCCATCGGCCCTGCCGTGATGGGGGGGCGCATCAACGATGTCGCTGTGGTGGAGACCGATACGGCCACGGCCTACGTTGCGACCGCCACAGCAGGCCTTTGGAAGACGACGAACCATGGCACGACGTTCGCGCCCGTCTTCGATGAGCAGCCCTGCCAGACGATCGGCGCGGTGGCCGTGGCTGCATCCGATCCGTCGGTCGTGTGGGCGGGGACAGGTGAGGCGAATAACCGGCAGAGCTCATCGTGGGGGTGCGGCGTGTTCAGAAGCGTGGACGCGGGCGTTACGTGGCGGCACGTCGGGCTCTCGGACACGCTGCACATCGCTCGTATTGCGGTTGATCGCCGCAACGCCGACGTAGCGTATGTTGCCGCTGTCGGTCATCTCTGGGGCGCGAACGAGGAGCGGGGTCTCTACAAGACGGAAGACGGAGGCAAGACCTGGAAAGCAGTTCTCCAGGTGAACGCCGACACTGGATGTACCGATGTTGTCCTCGATCCGAGCAACCAGGATACCGTCTACGCAGCGATGTATCAGCGACGCCGGGCGGCGTGGGGCTTCATTGGCGGCGGCCCGGGCAGTGGCCTGTACCGGAGCAACGATGCCGGCAAGACGTGGGCCAGGCTGGGCAAGGGGCTCCCGCAAGGCGACAAGGGGCGGATCGGGATTGATGTCTGCCGAAAGGACCCGCGGGTCGTCTATGCGGTCGTGGAGGCGCGCGACGGCGGCGTGTTCCGGTCGGAGGACCACGGGGACACATGGACCAAGATGAGCTCGACGAACCCGCGCCCCATGTACTTTAGCAATATCCGCGTGGATCCCAACGACGACCAGTTCGTCTGGCTGGCGGGCGTGTCGTTCGCGCGCTCCAAAGACGGCGGCAGGAACTTCACGGCGGAGAGTGGGGCCAGACTGCATGCGGACATCCATGCCATCTGGATCGACCCCAGGGACTCGCGGCATATGCTCGTCGGTTGCGACGGCGGACTGCAGTGGACGTTCGATCGCGGGCAGACGTGGGATCACTGCAATATCATCCCCCTGGCCCAGTTCTACGGCATAGCGTTCGACATGGAGCGGCCCTATAACGTGGCCGGCGGGCTGCAGGACAATGGATCGTGGCACGGTCCGTCATCCAAGGGCGCGGGAAGTGGTCCGAGCAACGGCGACTGGCGGAACATCGGCGGTGGCGACGGGTTCGTCTGTGCCATAGATAGAGACGACGCCAACACCGTCTACAGCGAATCCCAGAATGGCGCCGTGAGACGCGCCCATCTGGCAACCGGACTGAGCAAGTCCATCACTCCGGTGCCGCCAAGCGGGGAGCAGAGCTACAGATGGGACTGGTGCACGCCATTCATGTTATCGCCCCACAATCCGAGGAAGGTGCTCCTTGGAGGGAACCGGCTGTTCATCTCAACCGACCGTGGGGACACCTGGCGGCGCACCGAGGATCTGACGACGTCGCCCAGCCTCAGCGATAAGGTGCTGATGGGAGTGAAGAGGGGGCGCGCATACCCGTTTCCGGACATTGGGTCCGATTTCGGTCAAATCGTGACCGTAACGGAATCGCCTGTCAAGGAGGGGGTCGTCTACGTCGGCACGGATGACGGCAACCTGCAGGTATCGCGGGATGACGGGCGCACCTGGAAGAACGTCGTCGGGCACGTACCCGGCGTCCCGAGCGGCACATACGTGTCGAGGGTGCATGCATCACCCCACGCCGCCGGCCGCGTCTACGCGGCCTTCGACGGGCACCGCTCGGACGACTACAGGGCCTACGCATATGTCAGTGAGGATTTCGGGGAGTCGTGGCGGCTGCTGAGCGCCGGGATACCGGACGGGTCCACGGTGAACGTGGTCCGCGATCACCCGGGTTGCGAGTCGCTGCTGTTCGCCGGAACCGATCGCGGGCTGTTCGTCTCAACAGATCGTGGCGCGCACTGGACCCGTTTCGGCAAGCCCCTGCCGCCACTGCGGGTGGACGAAGTGCTTGTCCATCCACGCGAGAACGATCTCATCGTCGCCACGCACGCGCGCGGGGCCTACATCCTCGATGACATAGGAGCGCTGGTCGCGGAAGCCTCGCCCAAGATCAGTCGCATGATGTTGCTCTCGCCTCGTCCGGCCGTGATGTACCGCGGGGCCTTCGGCATGAGCTCCCTTACGGGGAACAGGCAGTTCCTCACCCGGGGCGCGCCATCGGGTGCGCAGATCAGGTACTGGCTGGCCGCCGAACCCAAGCTCGACGAGCGGCTGATGCTCAGCATCGAGACGAAGCGCGGCAAGGTCCTCAGCTCACGCCGGATCATCACAGCCAATGCCGGCCACAACTCGACATCGTGGGATTTCCGAGTTGACCCCTCTGCCGGATCGCGACCGGCGCCGGCTGCCGCCACCACGCCGCCGCAGCCAGGCGCGCGTCAGACGGGGCGAGGCGCACGACCAGGGCAGACGCGGACAGCCGGACAGACGCGGCGTGCCGGGGGAGGTATGTCGCGCGGCTTGCGGGTGTTGCCCGGCGAGTACATCGTGCGCCTCAAGCTCGGTGATCTCGAGCAAACGGCGCATCTGCAAGTCACGGACGACCCTAGAATCACGCTCTCTACTGGCGACAAGAGGCGCCTGTATGAGCTGTGTGAGCGGCTCTCGACCCGGAGCGCCGCCCTGCGTCAGGCCGAGAGGCAAGCTCAGGCGCTCGAAGAGGCGCTCACCCGTGGGCGCGATGGGGAGGCGATGAAGTCCGCTCCGAAGGAGGCGGCCGAAGCCTTGAACGCTCTGCTGTCGCGGACCAAGGTCGTGCGTGCGAGGCTGGCCGGCCGTGACCCGTCCGGCGCGGAGCCGCCGCAGCCCGCTTCTCAGCAGACGCTAGGACCAGCGGGGCAAGTGGTCAGCTTCACTCCTCGGTCGGCAGTATCGGCGGCCTCCGTGCTTGCACGCTACGCAATGGCGCTCGACTCAGTACCCGAGATGCCATCACGAGCGCTCGAGGCCGAGATCCGGGCAGCTGAGCAGGACGGCCGGACGGTGCTGAAGCAGGTCTCTGACCTCCTCGGGCCGGGACTGCGGAAGCTCAACGGAATACTGAAGCGTGCCAAGCTGCCCGTGGTGGAGCCAATCGAAACCGAGTCGGACGATCTGGGTCCGATTGGGTTCAGTGGCGACGACGAAGTTGGCCAGTGACACGAGACGGGCGCGGCATATGCCGCGCCCGTCTCGCGCATCGTAATCGGGGTGAGCGGACTTGAACCGCTGGCCTCCTGGCCCCCATCCAGGCACTCTACCAAACTGAGCTACACCCCGTAGACAGGCGGCATTATACTGCCGGTTCGGTCACATGTCAACGTCGAGCAAGCGCGCGAGCGATCAATCAAGGCGAGCGCATGGTCGCGAATCGCGACCGGCAGAACTGGAGGCTCTGGGCCGCGGGCTCGTGCACTGGTACGAGCGCGAGGCTCGTGACCTCCCCTGGCGCAAGCGGCTGGACGACCCCTACGCGGTCTGGGTAGCCGAGACCATGCTCCAGCAGACGCAGGCGGCGTCCGTCGGGCGCCGTTACGAGGAGTGGATGGGGCGCTACCCGACGCTCGGCGATCTGGCGCGATCGGACCTGGATCAGGTGCTCGTTCTCTGGCAGGGACTGGGGTACTACGGTCGCGCAGCCCGCCTGCACGCGGCGGCCAGGCGGCTTGTACTTGAGCGTCATGGGCAACTGCCCTGCGACCTTGCCTCGCTGATGCGGCTTGAGGGGGTTGGGCCGTACACTGCGGCGGCGATCATGGCGATCGCATTCAACCAGCCCGAGCCGGCCATTGACGGCAACGCACGGCGCGTACTCGCTCGGGTATGCGGCGAGCGAGTCGCGAGCGCCCGGCGGAGCGCAGACGCTCGTCTGGCCGCAGTCTGGCGGGCGATGGTCCCACCCGGCGGAGCGCGCGATTTCGCTCAAGCTCTGATGGACCTTGGCTCCTTCATCTGCACGCCGGCGGCGCCCAGGTGCGTTGAGTGCCCAATTGCGCGAAGATGCGAGGGCTACCGATCCGGTGCGCCGGGATCGTACGGGCCTGCCAAGCGCGTGCAGGGGATCACCGCGATGCATCACGTTGCGGTTGTTGTTCGATGCGGATCGGACTATGCTGTGCGCCACTGCCCGGCGGGAGCACTGTGGGCCGGCCTGTGGGAGTTTCCGCGAGCTGAGATTGAGGTCGCCGGTCGTGCGACGGAGACTGCCCATGCCCTCACCGCGCACCTGTTGGGGCCGACTTCCGCGCGTGTGGTTCGGCTTCTGACTGTCCGCCACCGCGTGACGCGGTATGCAGCGACGCTGTTCGCCTACTACTGTGAGGCAGACCGCCGCGGCGCGGGCGACAAGCAGCGAGACATTGTGTGGAGGACCTGGGACGGGGTCATGGCGTTGCCGATGTCCAGTCCGATGAACCGAATCCGCAATGCGCTCGCGCTTAGGCTCGTCGGCGACGAACCCCGGTAAGCGAGCGCCGTGCTGCGCCCCAGTCCGTCATGAGCCCGTGCGTGTCATGTCTTGGGACGATCGCAGAATGAGCGCACGGCGACCGGGGAGACTCCTGCCGAGCCGAGGAGCCGACGCCAGACCGCGGCTCG
>Ga0172369_10009442_pt1 | contig 10798 bp, 9 predicted proteins | sample LakKiv25m_FD_114539 | JGI IMG/M metagenome (GOLD analysis project Ga0172369, IMG submission 114539) | Freshwater microbial communities from Kabuno Bay, South-Kivu, Congo - kab_022012_11.25m | ecosystem: Environmental > Aquatic > Freshwater > Lake | place: Democratic Republic of the Congo...
CAGTTTGAGGTAGTTAGCAAAAAAGAGTTTTTATAAATCATCGGCATTCGTTTTCAATGCTACATTGTTGTTTTGGGCGGCGGCTTAAAAACCACGCCGTTAGGCAATAAACTAAAAGGAGTTATTATGGATACCAAAAACATTCTTACATTTTTTTATCCTATTATTGATTCTCTTAGCAAAGGTTCACTTATTAGAAAAGTTATGTCTTTTCTTTTTGGTCTATTAGGTGTTCTTAGCTTTATTGGTGGGATTTATTTGTTTTTTAAATCAATTAGTTACGCTCCGGATTTTTGGTCAGTGGTCTTTCTTTTACTTCTATTGATTTCATCATTTTTTACTTTTCAAATATGGTTTTATCGTGCAAATGTAGTTTTAAATCTATCTGATTCTGATTTTACTGTCATTCCAATATTTGCTCAACTATTTAGAGCAGTTGGGGAAACCTATGCGACCTTTATAATTTCCATTGGTTTAGGTGGAACATTGACATTATGGTTTTCCAATTATTTAGGAAACTTATGGGAATTTGCAAACTACATTCCCTTTTTAAGTAATATCACCAATTCATTCTTTGGTGGGATTCTATTTTTTCTCTTAACAATAATCAGCGCTTTCTTCATTCTGCTAATTACATATTTCTTGGCAGAGAATATCCTTGTTCTTGTTGAAATAGCAAAGAATACAAGAAGTCAAAAGAAGGAGAATGAATTATGAATAAAATGATATTTTTATCTATAGTATTGATTGCCATCTTAAATGTTGGTTGTGAAAAAAAAATAGAAGATAAAATTATTGGGACTTGGGATGTTGTAGAAGGCGGCCGTTTTGAGCAAATGACTTTTGCTGAAAAAGCTGAAGGAAGCGCAACTGATGAATATGGAAATATTTATAAATTTAATTATACGATTGAATCATCAAATACTCCTGCTCACATAGATATTGACTTTGTCTCAAGGCGAGGTATCTGGGGGATATTTGAATTTATAGAAGATTCATTAGTGATTACCTGGGATGATGATGGCCCCGCAGACCGACCAAAATATTTGAATAGAGGATTGACATTTAAAATGATTCCCTCTTTGCAAAGTTCGAATTTTACTACAGACCAATTTGAAGGTATATGGAAGTTGGAAGATAATTTTACATATATAAAAATTACAAAATTAGAGGATGGGAGATTAGAATTCAATCAAGGGTTTGAATGGGAAGGAAAACCAGCTTTTAATCCCCATCAGCTCGCACGAGGGAATGCAATATACTTAATACAATCTCAAGGTGTTCTAAAAAGTAAATTTATCTCTAGCAATTTCAGAGCAACACATGGGGAAAATTATGAATACGAAATAATAATTGAGAGAAAATCAAAATCACAAGTGACATACAAAGTTAAATACACAATAGGTAGTGAAAATCTTGAAATCCATACAGCAACTAAAATCAATAATTAATAATTGCCTAACCCGTGCCCCAAGCCGAAAGCGTTTTCGCAATTGGCTTTTGTGAGGTTCAAAGGTTTTCAGTTCCGTTTCGGCATTGTTGTTCGGCTTAGTTTGTAAATGAAAGTTTGTTCTAAATAAAAGTTATTTAATAATTGCAGCATTGTTGTTCTGGGCTTCGGCTTAGGCACAATGCCGTTAGCTGGCAAAATTTTATAAAAAAATCTTGTGATTAATTACTTATCTTTAGATAGGAACTCACAAAAAATAGGATGAAACGATGCCTCAAGCATTACGAAAAAATTCATATAAAATTGACATTGGTTACAAGAAAACTTGCGAATGTAATGGAACAAATATTAATTGTCTTACAGCTAAAGATTGGCTAAAATGTCAACTTGGCGTTTGGCAATTCACATATGAAAAGAGAGATGTCCGAGATAAAGAATTGCATCCCGCTACATTCCCGATTTCTTTAGCTAAAAAAGTTATTGAATTATTCACCCATCAAGGCGAACTGGTTCTAGATCCATTTGTTGGAAGCGGAACAACTTTAGTGGCAGCTCAAGATTCAAATAGAAACGCTGTTGGTTTTGACTTATTACCAAAATATGTTGACTTATGCGAGTCAAGATTGAATCAGAATCATATGTTCAATAATTCCAAACAAATTGCTATACAAGACGACGCTCGAAATATTCATAAATACTTTGATGAAGAAACAATAAGTCTAATTTGGACTTCGCCTCCATATGCAAATCTATTAAACAGAAAGCGTCAAAACAAATCACGAAGAGATCGTAATAACAATCAACTAAATAAAGTTGAACAATACTCTCAAGATGATCGAGACCTTGGCACTTACGATCTTGAAAAATACACGGAAACGATGGGCGATATTTATGAATCATTGTTACCACTTCTAAAAGAAAAAGCCCATTGCGTTATAAACGTTCCTGATTTTTGGTGGGAAAACCAAAGAGTCACAATTCACGTATCAATAATTCAAGAACTTCGCAAAAGAGGTTATGAACTTAGAAACACAATTATTTGGGACAGAACTAATATTGTTAATAATATTGGAATATTCGGTTGGCCCAGTAACTACATAACAATGGGGACTACTTTTGAATATCTCTTAGATTTCTGGAAACCACCAAAACAATAAGGATTCTTGTTGATGAAAATACTCACGAAAGAACAACTCATTAATGAATTAAGAAATATTAAAAATTCTGGTTGGATTAAAAGCGCAAGACAAGGAAATGCTGGTGGTGTTGGAAACACTTTAGAAGATTTGTTAGGAATAGAAGAAAATAATCTTCCCATTCCCAACGCCGCAGAATGGGAGTTGAAAGCGCAACGAGCAGACACATCTTCATTAACAACTCTTTTTCATATGGAGCCATCTCCACGAGCTTTAAAATTTGTTCCTCAAATTCTTTTACCAAGATATGGCTGGAAGCACGATGAAGCTGGAATTAATTATCCTGATAATGAAATGAGTTTCCGTCAAACAATTTCTGGAAAAGGTAGAAGCGATAGAGGTTTTATGGTTGTAATAAACAGAAAAGAAAGAAAGGTTTTAATTTCTTTTGATTCTAAATCTGTTTTTGAGAGGCATTCAGCTTGGTTAAAAAGTGTTGAACAACGCATTAACCTTGGCGAACTTAATCCACAACCATATTGGGGTTTTGACGATTTATTCCACAAAGCTGGGACAAAACTAATTAATTGCTTTTATGTGCAAGCACAAGTTAAGAAAGAGAAAGGCAAAGAATATTTTATGTATGGCAAGATTTTAATGTTACAAAAATTCAGCATTGATAAATTTCTTTCTGCTTTAGAGAACAACGATGTTCTTGTAGATTTCGATGCAAGAACTGGTCATAATCACGGAACTAAGTTTCGACTAAAACAAAATAGATTGGCTGATTTATACGAAGTTGTAACAGAAATTTAAAAGCCAGCTAACCCGCCGCTCAACACGGACAGCGTTTTTCAGAGCGGTATTTGTGTAATTATAAAGTTGCGTTTGTAAAGTGAAGTTGCTCTTTAAGGTAGTTTGTGCTAAGAAACATTTTTATAAATAAAAGTAGTTACAACTAATTGGCATTCTTGTTCTGGGCTGCCGGTTAGCGGCAACGTCGTTAGTTGCCAAGGTGAAAAATGAATTATCGTTATCTCAAATATTTTCCCGAACCATTTTTGGAAGATCTTGTCAAAGGTAAATGCATTCCAATAATAGGTTCTGGTTTTTCAAAAAATGCTGATTTACCTATTAATAAAAAAATGCCTGTTTGGGATGAGTTGGGAAAGGAAATAGCAACACAGATTCCGGGTTATCAATATTCTGGTGCACTTGATGCCATTTCTGCTTACTGCCACGAGTATTCACGAACAAAGCTAATTGAAAAGCTTAGTGAGTTGTTACTTATATCTTCAGCCAAACCTGGTGTCGCTCATAAATCATTTTGTGAATTACCTTTTGAACTAATTGTTACTACTAATTTTGAATTCCTACTTGAAAAGGGTTATGAACTAAATTCAATATATTGCAGACCAATCGTAGAAGAAGACCAATTATCAATATCAAATCTTAATCAAGGGGTTTCTTTATTAAAACTTCACGGCGATTTACATCATCCCAAAAGATTAGTTGTTACAGAAGAGGATTATGATACTTTCCTTGAAAGAAATCCAATGGCTTCAACTTTTCTTGCTAACCTATTAATATCTAATACTGCACTTTTCATTGGGTATAGTCTTGATGATTCTGATTTTAGACAAATTTGGCAATTGATTGGCGAGCGTTTAGGAAAATTAAGGAGACAAGCTTACACACTTAGAGTTAACTCCTCTCAGCACGAAATAGCTAGATTCGAGCGTCGTGGTGTAAAAGTTATTAATCTACCTGGAAAGCCTGATGATTATTCTAAAATATTATCTGATGCATTCCAAGAACTTAATCATTATTGGTCTAAAGGTGTGATAAAATCAAGCACTGTTACTGATGAAGATTCTTTAACGCAGTTAAATCTTCCACCTGGTGAAAATAACAGACTATGCTTTTTTTCTCTGCCATTTAAATATATCTCATTTTATAAAAAGTTCGTTTTCCCGATTGCACAAGAATATGGTTTTGTCCCAATCACCGCTGATGAGGTCTTAGCTGTTGGAGATAGCCTTCTTCCAAAAATTTCTGCATTAATTGATAGAGCACAATATGTAATCATTGATGTAGCTAGTTCATTCACAATGTTAGAGTTGGGAATGGTTTTATCTAAAGGTAAATCAAAAGAAAACATTTTGATAATCCAAGACAAGGAAACTCAAGCTCCTTCGGATATTGAAGGATTACTTTATGTTATAAGAGATAAAAATCCCTTGGACAGTATTGAACAATTAACAACCACGTTGTCAAATTGGTTTAAGCAGAAATCAGAATCTTTCAAAATGCTGTTAGAAAGTGAACCACAAAGATTATTAGAAAAGAAAGAATATCGTTCTGCTGTTATATCTTCAATAACATTACTTGAACAAAAACTTAAAGAGAAACTTTATAAAGAATATGAGCTTGACCAAAGACCATATTCATTGTTGTCATTATTAAAAATGGCTGACCATAGAAAGTTATTGCGAGAAGAAGATTATTATAATATTCGTGAATACATTCAGATACGTAATAAATTAGTTCATTCAAGCGAAAATGTATCTGGTTCAACTGCTAAGAAAATTGTTGTAAATATTTATAAAATAATAAGAGAAATGGAAAATTGAGCTAAAGGCAACTAACAAGCCAATCAAGCGGACGCCGTTTTCGCATTTGGCATTTGTGTAATTATTGGCTTTGCTCTTCCGTGTAATGTTGCTTTGTAAAGTAGTTTTATTAAACAAATATTTTTAAAATTATTAGTAGTTGTTATTAAAGTGGCATAGCTGTTCTAGGGCGACCGCTTATTGGCGACGCCGTTATGTGCTAGGCTAATAAATATCTTAAAAATAAATTATATCGGAACAACAAAATGAAACCCGAGGACGTTAAATCAATTGTTGAAGATTTAGTTGCGAACAAAACCAAATACTTGTGGTTATATATATTAATTTCATTTGCACTAGGAATGGTTACTACTTTTGTTTTAGAATATGTAAAGACAAGAAGTCAAAATTTGGCCACAAAATCAGATATTACCGAATTGACAAAAAAAGTTGAAGAAGTTAAATCAGAGTATATCAAGCAAATAGAAATATTTAAAGGTAACCAACAATTAAAGAACGAAAAGAAAAAAGAGCTATACAATAAAGTCGAAGAATTGAGAACGCTAATAATTGTTGGGAAAAATGATAATGCCTTTAACCGCTGGGATAAATTTTCTTCTTTAATGAAAAACATTATGGTTTTAATAAGCACGAACACAATATTTAATGATTTATATCCTGAGAGAGATAAGATAGAAATAGATCATAACAATATGGTAAAACAAATTGAAGAGTTGAAGAATATTAAAGTCGGTCATTTGTCAATAAACTTTGATGCAACTACTACAGCTCTGGAATCCATACAAACAAAATTGATGGAATAAAATATTTAAGAAGAGCGCACATAACCCGCGCCTCAACAGCGACCGCCTCTTCGATGCGGTCTTATTAAGTCGCAATTGGGTTTGGCTTTTCAGAATTAGTTTGTTATGTAAAGTTGATTTAGTTCTTTAAACTTATTTATAAATTAAAAGTTGCGTTGGCAAAACCGGCATTGTTTTTCTGGGCGGCGCGTTAGGCGCAACGCCGTTAGCTATAAAGAATCAAGGGAGAAATAAAATGAAAATCATCAAATTATTTTTATTAATAATTATCGGTGTTTTAATTAATTCTTGTGATGAAAACAATCCAGTTGACCCTTTTGGATTTACTAGTGAAGTATATTCAATTAATGGAAAATTAAATGAATGGAATTTAGGAAGTAATAAAAAAGTGATATTCCTTGGCGCCGGTGATATATGGAATAGCGATAAAGTGTATTCAACTTCTAAAATAGATTCTAATGGTAATTTCAGATTGAATAATTTGGATAGTCCAACTGAAGCAATGTTTATGAATCCTGTTTATCCTCGATTCTCTGATGAAGCTATATTTGTTCGTAATACATTAACCTGTAGTGATTCTTCAGCAAAAAAAGTTTGGGGGCATTTAGTTATTATACTTGAAGAAGATACATCATTAACAAACAAAGGTCGTATTTACAGAAGAAACTTTAATGACTGGTTCTATTTTAGTGATGATTCTGTGAAAGCTGGAGATTTTATTGTCGAATTTATTTATGCTGATAAAGATGCAAGATTGAGTGGTATCATAGAATATGATTATACCCATACTTATACCAATCGCAAATTTCATTATACCTTTGAATATAACCTGAATCTAAAAAAAGGATGGAATAAAGAAGTCACACTAGTTAAATCTCAAGAAGTTTCAAGTGATTCGGGTTATACAAAAATTGTTACAACACGAAGTGTTACTAATTATGAACCAATTGGTGGACGCTGGGATTATAGTTATTATGGTAATTAATTTATAGCTAACCAGCCAATCAACCCGACCGCCTTTTCGCATTCGGGTTTTCTAAAATTCTTGGGTTGGTCGTTCCGTTACAAGTTTGTTGTTCAAGTTTGTTCTATTAAATAACATTGTTGCAAACTGCACTTGCAAAGAAAGATAAGTGCAGTTTGCTAAATATTTGGCTTTGTCGTTTTAATCTGCATTGCTGTTCTGGGCGGCGGGTTATCGGCAACGCCGTTAGCTGTAATAAATATTAAGGAAATATAAATGGAAAATGAATTTAATTTCCAAGCCAAGGATAAAAAATTAAAGGATATTTTATTCTCTACTTCTAAATATCAAATACCACGTTATCAAAGACCATATACTTGGAATGAAGATCAATTATCAGATTTTTGGAATGATTTGGTAAATAACCATAATTCTTATTTCATTGGTTCATTTATCCTTAATAAAGAAACATTAAAAGAAACGAGTTACATTGATGTAATTGACGGGCAACAAAGGATGTTGACTACTACAATCTTTGTATCAGTATTGAGAGACCTTATGAAGGATCTAGATCCAAATCAAGCAAACTTGATACAAAATCAAGACATTGCTATTCTGGATAGAAAAGGAAATGAATCATATAGGGTAATTTGCGGGGATTCAACCAAGAACTTTTTTGAAAAATATATACAAAAAACAACCGGGAATATTTTTGAAAGCAATCCTAAAACTAAAGAAGAAGCTAGAATAAAAAAGAATTACATTTATTTTCATACAAATATTACTGCTGAGTTGCAGAAAAGACAAAACAAAGAAGATAAAATAAAAATTCTGCAAGAATTAAGAGAAAATGTAGCCGATTTAATAGTCATTGAGATAGAAATTGAAAGTGAAGAAGATGCTTATGAAATCTTTGAAACTACAAATGCCAGAGGCGTTGAACTATCTGTTGCAGATTTATTAAAAAATTTAATCTTTAAAAAAATTCCCAAACAAAAAGATAAGGATTTAGCCAAAGATTTATGGGTAGAACTGGTTAACAATATTTCAGCAACAAATACCGAATTAAAAAAATTTTTAAGATACTTTTGGATATCGAAATATTCGTTTGTCACAGAAAAAAAGTTATTTAAAGAAATTAAAAAGGAAATTACAGATTGGGAACAATTCCTTTACGATCTATTTGATGCTTCTGAAAATTGGTTTCAACTTATTCAAGGCTCGGAAGATGATTGGAGAGAAATAAAAAATGGATTAAAAATTTATAAAGCACTTTCGGCAATTAATATTATGAATGTTTCTCAATGCTATGTTTTATTCCTTTCTCTACTTAGAAATATAGAAAAAATGGGGACTGACCCAACGCGTGTTTTCCAATTAATTGAAAAGTTTACTTTTCAGTATTCCGTCGTTTGTAAATTGCCGGGTAACAAAGTAGAAAAAATTTATTCAAAATATGCACGAAGAATCGAACAATTGATTCGAACTGAAACTAAAAAGAATATTAGTAAAAAAATACAATCAACTTTTGAAGAATTACGCAAAGAATTAATAGATGAAAAACCCTCTTATGAACTATTTAAAGATAATTTTATTGAATTGGAATATGGTCGTTCAGAAAGGACACGCACATTAGCAAAATATATACTAAGTGAAATAAATTATTTGGATGAAAGTGGAGAATTTATTATTGATTTTTCAAATGTAAATATTGAACATTTATTGCCTCAAACACCTGATCCCGGTTGGAAACTTAAAAAAGCTGATATAAAGGATTATGTTGATAAGATTGGTAATTTAACTCTCGTGCATAAAAAAATTAATTCGAAAATTGGTAATAAGGTGATAAAAGAGAAAATTGATGAATTAAAAAAATCGTCTATAAAAATGACAAAAGAAATTGTAGAATTTCTTGAAAAGAATAAGTATAAATGGACTGAGAAAGATATCACTGAACGTCAATTAACATTTTCAGATACTGCTCACCAAAAGGTATGGAAAATAGATTAGAAATTACAGCTAACAAGCCAATCAACCCGACCGCCTTTTCGCATTCGGCAGTTTTTAAATTTTTGGCTTGGTTGTTCCGTTACAAGTTTGCTGTTCAAAGTAGTTCTATTAATTAACATTGTTGCAAACTGCACTTGCGAAGAAAGGTAAGTGCAGTTTGCTTAATCTTTGGTGTAGTCGTTTTAATTAAGCCGTCTGTTCTGGGCGGCGGGTTATCGGCAACGTCGTTAGCCCTTTATTAGAAATTATGAGTAAAAGATTAAAACCATTTGAATTTATTCGGGAAGCAAAAATAATTCATGGGGATAAATATGATTACTCTGGGATTGTATATGTTTATTCCGATGAAAAAATCCCTATCGTTTGCCCTAAACATGGGAGATTTTTACAAAAACCTTCAAAACATTTATCTGGTCAAGGTTGTAGAAAGTGTGGAATTGAAAGAAGAGCCAATTTAGACAGCCTTACAAAAAATGATTTTATAAAAAAAGCATCAAAGATTCATAAAAATAAATATAACTATGACAAAGTCATTTATAAGAATAGCAAAACTAAAGTAAAAATCATTTGTCCAGAACATGGTATTTATGAAATGACACCTGGTAATCATACTCATAAAACTAATCCACAAGGTTGCCCAGTATGCGGAGGGAAGACAAATTGGAACTTTGAGCGATTTTTAAGTGAGGCAAAAAACATCCACGGTGAAAAATATGATTATAGTAATTCTGTTTGGGCTGGTCTTAAGAATAAACTTAAAATAATTTGTAAAATACATGGTGAATTTTTTCAAACTCCATTACACCATATAACAAGAAAGCAAGGTTGTCCAGATTGCAGTGGTACTAAAAAAAGCACTACCCAAAAATTTATTGAAAAATGTAAAAGAATACATGGTGATAAGTATAGTTATACAAAAGCTGTATATGTCAGCAACCATAAAAAAGTTATTATAACATGTCCAAAACATGGCGATTTTAATATGACGCCAGCAAATCATACTCGTAAGAACAATCCTCAAGGATGCTTTGAATGTTCTGGAAAAACTAGATGGACAAGAGATAAATTTATTTGTGAATCAATAAAAATCCATGATAATCAGTATGATTATTCAGAAGTAATCTGGAAAGGACTTCAAGAAAAAGTCAAAATAATTTGTCCTTATCACGGTTCGTTTCAACAAAAACCAATTATACATTTAAAAGGTTCTGGTTGCCAAAAGTGCATTTCTCCTAAGGGTGAAACTTTAGTCAGAAGAATTTTAAAAAAGCATAAAATAGACTTCATTGAACAAAAAACATTTAATGATTGCCGTGATAAAAATCTACTTCCTTTTGATTTTTTTATTCAACTAGAAAATAAAAAAGGCATTATTGAATATCATGGTGAGCAACATTATCGTCCTGTAAATTTTAGCAGAAGTGATTCTAACAATAACGCTAATTATGAATCAGTTAAAAAACATGACAACATAAAAGAGAATTATTGTAAGAAGAATGGTATTCAATTGTTAGTAATTCCTTTTGATGAAAATCATGTAGAAGAAAAAGTTCTTTCGCTTATAAGAATTATTAAGGGCTAACCAGCCAATCAAGGCGGACGCCGTTTTCGCATTTGGCATTTTAGAAATTTTAATGTTAGTCGTTCCGTTTCGGCTAACTTGTTTAAGGTAGTTCTATTAAATAACATTGTTGCAAACTGCGCTTACAGTGAAAGTTAAGCACAGTTTGCTAAATTATTGGCAGTTGTTTTTTAAGTGGCATTGCTGTTCTGGGGCGCCGCTTATCGGCAACATCGTTAGC
>Ga0172369_10009446_pt1 | contig 10791 bp, 9 predicted proteins | sample LakKiv25m_FD_114539 | JGI IMG/M metagenome (GOLD analysis project Ga0172369, IMG submission 114539) | Freshwater microbial communities from Kabuno Bay, South-Kivu, Congo - kab_022012_11.25m | ecosystem: Environmental > Aquatic > Freshwater > Lake | place: Democratic Republic of the Congo...
ACCGACGAAGTGCGCCGCGCCTATCCGATCATCCTGATGGTTTCCTTCGATTCGCTGCGCACCTCTTCGGTTGGCCTGTATTACCAGAGCACCGCGACACCTTTCATCAACAGTTTCTTCGGCAAACAAGGTGCCGTGATGATGCAGGCGTCGACGCAGGCGGTGACCACGATGCCTGCGCACATGACGCTGATGACGAGTCTCAACCCGTCGGTGCACGGCGTCGTCGATGAGACCCGCAGCCTGGCTTCGTCGATCCCCACGCTCGCCGAGGTTTTGCGCAAACAGGGCTGGCACACTGCCGCGTTCACCGAGGGAGGCGCACTCGCACGCGAGTTCGGGTTCAAGCGCGGTTTCGATGTGTTCGACGAGGGCTCCGCGGCCGAGGTGTCGCCGGAATCCTCCGATGCAGTGGAGCGCGCCACTCGCTGGCTCGAACAGTACAGCGGCGAGCCGTTGTTTCTGTTCGTTCACAGCTACCGGACGCGGCCGGTTCACGTCGGCGAAGATGCGAGCGCCGAGGCGGTGCGCGAGCGCCAGATCGGCGCTTATGTAGATCAGGTGCGCGAAGCGGACCGGAACTTGGGGACACTCGTCGAAACGACCAAGGGACGAGTGGTCGAGGGCAAGTCTCTGTACGTCGTGACTTCGGGGCACGGCGAGGAATTCTACGAGCACGGCGCCGGCGGTCACGGAACCCAGCTCTACGAAGAGAGCCTGCGAGTGCCTCTGTTGATGCGCGGCGGCAAGGTCGCCAGCGGGGGGCGTTACGATGCCGCGGTCGGGCTGATAGATCTGGCTCCCACGATTCTCGACCTGGCTGGTGCCGACGTTCCCTCCGGAATGCAGGGCAAGAGCTTCTATCGAGTGGTGCACAGTGGAGACGCGCAGGACATGCCTGCGCGTTTCGCCTAAGCTCATCGCCCGCTGCGCTTGTTGCGAAGCGGAACGCTGACGGATTGGGGAGCGCCGGCGTATTCGGTGCGCGAGGGGGCCTACAAAGCGATCTTCCACGCCGGTGGACAGCCCGAACTCGAGGCCTACGACCTGAGCGCCGACCGCCGCGAGCGTCGCAACCTCGCAGCCCAGGCGCGTCCGCCGGCCTGGGTGCTGCGGCTCGGTGCGATGGCGCGTGGCTATCCGTCGCTGGCCGCCAAGACCGTGCGCCAGCGACCCTCGCAGGTAGAGTTGACGCCGGCCAACCGCAGCCGCTTGGAGTCACTCGGCTACTTGCAGTGATCGACTGATCGCATCCGGATTTCTTATTGGCAGCGTTCCGCGGTTATCCGGCCGTGACCGATACGTCTTCTGCGCGTAGCGCCGGCACCAGCGCTCTGCCGCCCACGTCCTGGCGTTCGCGTGAGACCGCCGAGATCCGCTCCAGTAGTTCGAAGACGTTGCCCGAGATCAGCACTTCGCGCACCGGTCTGCGCACTCCTCGCTCGATCAAGTAGCCGTTCTTGACGACACCGGAGAACTCTCCGGTGACCGCGTTGGTAGCTCCCGAGTAACGTCCGACCCAGACGGCCCTTTCCGACCGCGCGACCAGATCGGCCATAGCAGTCGCTCCCGGATCAACTTCCAGGCGGTGGGGACCAACCGTGGGCAACGACGCGGCCGAACCGGCCGCGTTGCCTGTCGATCGCGAACCTTGGCCCCTGGCGCGGGCCTCGTAGTGGTTGAAGAGAAAGCTTTGCAGCACTCCGGAGCTGACCAGAGCGCGACGCACGGTCGGCATTCCCTCGCGGTCGAAGGCGCTCGAGGAAACACCGCCGGGCACTCGTCCGTCATCCCATACGCTCAGCAAAGATGCCGCGACCGGCGTGCCGAGGCGTTCGGCCAGCGGGCTGCGGCCTTTGCGCACGTTGTCGGCGCACAACGCACTGATCAGTGTCGGCAGCAGGAACTCGGCAACCGCGTCGGGCGACAGCACCACAGGACCGCGAAAACTGACGCCGGACGTGGCGCCGAGTCCGGCGCAACACTTGGTGACGAAGCGGTCGCAAGCTTCGGCGATTTCGTCTTCGAACCCACGCCGCCGTCGGCTCACCGCCGTGTCATAGTCGAAGCTGGCAACCTCGTCACCATCGACCGCCATGCCGAAGACACCCGCATCCATCAGCGTCGAAGCCTCGCTGACCGCCACGCCGGTTGTCGAAGCCAGGGCCCTCATCGAGACCGTGGCGCTGATCGAGCCGGAGTCTACTCTCACACGCGGGTCCAGATCGCGGATGCGGGCCAGCATGGTTGCTGCCAGCTTGGTGGTTTCGCCGACGCCGACTTCGGCAACGTCGGGGTCGTAGAGTCCCGGGACAGCCGACACCGCCGCGGGGGACGGCAGTCCCATCCACGCGTCGGGCGGGTTCACGCGGGCCTGCGCAACCGCTTCGGCCACGCGCGCGGCGAAAAACTCCGGTTCGCTGTCATTGGCGGTGACGAAGCCTTGGGACTCTCCGACCAGCACGCGCACGCCGAAGACGGTTTCTTCGCGGCTGTGAACCGTGTGTACGGAGCCGTTCTCGATGTGAGTTTCCGCCGCGTGTTCCCACGACGCAGTCGTCTCGGCGTGGTCGGCGCCGGCCTTGCGTGCCAGTTCGATCAGGGTGCCGCAGAGGTCGAGCAGATAGCGTTCGTTCACTGTACTCGATCCATCGTCGATTGGCGTGCTGCGCGCACCGGGTTGCCCTATTGCTCGCCGCCGAGCAGCGAGCAGCAGCGAATGTATGGACCGCCGGCATCGACCTTGGCTGGCTGGCCTTTGCCGCAATAGCCGGCGCCGAGATCCCAACGAAAGTCGCGCGAGACAGCGTCTACGGTCTGCATGACCTCGAATGCGATTCCGCTGATGGTGACACCGCGCACCAATTCGCCGAGCTTGCCATCGTGGATACGCCGCGCTTCCTGAACGCCGAACATGAATTCGCCGGTGGCGTCGGCCTGGCCGTTACGCGGACCGTCGAGCAGGTATCCGTCGCGTGTGCTGGCGATTATTTCGTCGAGGTTCTGCGAGCCGGGTTCGAGATAGGTGTTGCGCATACGGATCAACGGTTGGTCCGAGTATTCCCACGCGCGCGCGTTACCGGTCGGAGGCACACCGAAGCGCGCGGCGCTCTCACGGTTGTGCAGATAGGAAACCAGGATGCCGTCTTTGATGATCGTCGTGCGCGAGGCCGGCACACCTTCGTCGTCAACGGGGATGGTTCCGCCCGCTCCCGGATAGTGCTCCGAACCTCCGCTGTCGCACAGCGTGACGAGATCGCTGGCGACTCGTTGCCCGATCTTGCCGGCCGCTATCGAGCCGGCCTGCACGAAGTCGGCTTCGACGGTGTGCCCGATCGCTTCGTGGACGAGGAGTCCGACGATGGAAGGCGCCAGGATCACCACCGAGCGTCCGCCGTCGGCGTGGCGCGCGTCGAGGAGGTCTCGAGCCATCTTGGCTGCACGTTCGGCCAGCGCCTCACCGGCGGCGCTGCGGAACAAGCAATCCCAGCCGCCGGTGGCCCCGACCGCTTCGCTTCCGGTCGACAGTTGTCCGTCCTTTTCGGCAATTGCCTGCATGCGAAGTTCCGGACGTACCAGACGAAAGGCAGCCGCCGCGCCGTCGGTGGTAACGATCGCCTTGTCTTCGAAAATCTCGTTGTAGGTGCAACTCGCCGAGCGGATCGCGTGCGACGCCCTACGTATGTGGGCCTCGAGGCTGGTGGTCACCGCGATCTTCTCTTCGAGGCTGCGCGCGGCAACTTCTTCGAGTCCGGGCTGGTCGAAAACGCCACGTGCCAACGTGCAAGTCGGCAGGCTCCGAAGTGGCCGGTGTTTGGCTGAGCCGGCCGAGGCTCGAGTCTGTCCGGCGCAGGCAACGGCTGCGGCTCGCGCCATCTCGACGGCGCGCTGGATCGACGCGGCGTCCACTTCGCCGGTAGAGGCGAAGCCCCATCCGCCCGCGGCGAAGACGCGCACGCCCACGCCCTTGCGGTGACGGATCTGTGAGCGTTCGACTCTGCCCTTGTCGATGCCAAGGCTTCGTGAGGTCTTGGCGTGGTAGCGAAGCTCGACGAAGCCGTCTTGCCGGGCGGCGATTTCACCGAGAAGCTCGAGGGCTGCAAGCATCAACGCATTCTAACCGGATGGGTGGGCGCGTCCAGCAGGCTGCGCGACGCCGTAGCGGCCGACACGTGGTGCGGGCAACACTCCGAGATATACTCGTGCCGATGGATGTCTCCTGATGGACAGCGTCTCGTTCCGCCGCGACCCGTTTCTAAGAACCAGCGCCTACAACATGGCGACATGGGCCGTCGTCAACGTTCTGTTCAGCGTGCCCAACTACGCGCTGGCAGCCGGCACGGCTTGGTCCCCGAGCCTGCTGGGAACCTATAGTCTGGGACTCTTTGCTGCCGGCATCGCGCTGTCGGCCATGCACGAGCGGCGCGTCGGCAAACTGGTAGGGCCGGCCGGAGAGGCGCTGTTCCCTGCGGGAAAGCTGTGGGGGCCGCTATTGCTGATAGGGTTTGGCGGGACAGTGGCGCTGGTGGTCAGCGGCCGACCCCAATTCATCCAGCCTCTGTGGCTGCTGGTGGTCGGCAGTGCCTACGTCGTTTGGGGCGCGGCGACCCGTTTTCGGCTCTACCAACTGCTCGGCGGGGTGCTCGCCGCTGCGGGGCTGGCGGTTCTGGCGCTGCAAGAGACGCGGCCTGGAGCGGCGCCTTCGGTGCTTGGGCTGCACCTGTGGAATCTGACGATGGGAGCATTCGCACTGACCGTCGCGGTGATCACCAACCGGCGCTACCTGTGGTTTGCGCCGGTCGGCGACCGCGCAAGCGGTCAGTGAAGCGTGCGGACGCGGCGATTGTCGGCGACGACCATGCCGTCGTTGAGATCGCTGCGACGGACTTTGGCCGGAAGTTTGGATTCCATCGTCCAGGTTCCCTGCAGTCGCTTGCCGGTGTAGACGACGCGGGCGCTGCGGGCGGCGGTAGTTTCGGTCTTGGTGCGGTCGAGTCTCATGGTCATGTCTCCTGGTGGTGTAGGTCGTACGCTACCCACCAAGCCAACCGCGTGCCGCTCTGTGCTTTGATCGTAAGTCGTTGTTTAGAAGGGGTTTAGCGTGGATTCGCCGGTTGCCGGCCGGACAACGCCGTACATTGCTGTACAGGGCTGCACCGCCGCCTGCCCGAGTGCGGCAATGCCGCGTTGCTCCTGACTCGAGTGTCGCGTATCCGCACCGTGTGAGTTCTTTGCTTGGTGTCGGTGGGCGCGTGGTTGCAGCCGCCACCTTCCTCGTTGCGTTCTGCTCGGCCGTACCGGCGTTTTGTTCAGATCCTTCGCGGATGTCCCCTAGCCTGCTCGATCCGGGCGCTGACCGGGTCCTGAGCCGAGTCGTCGTTCCGGACCCGGCGCGCCGCGTCGGCGAGGTCCGACTGCTGTCGCGCGGAAACGCGGTGGTGGTACAGACCCTGCTCTCGACCAAGGTCCTGGCCCGGGTGGTAGGAGAGATCCGCAAGAAGGAGGACAGCGCTTGGCCGCAGGGCTCGAGCGGTAGAGCCGACTCGGAGCGTTACGTGAGTGCGCTCGAGGCGCTCGGCAAGAACCTCGAGTTCCGGCAAGTCACGGTCGCGTGGGCCGAGCGCCGCCTGCGATTGCTGATCGAGTTCGTCGCCGACGGCGACAACGCCGGCGTGGTCCTCGGGTCGTGGGACGGCAACGAAGTCGATGGAGCGTTCGCACCGACGACGCGCGACGCGACGACGCAGTTGCTGCTCGGCCGCGATTACGTGCTGCGCAACATGCGGGTGATCCTCGCCGACTCTTTCCACCTCGCCGATGCGGATCTCGATCGTCTGGGCGATCTCGGCCCCGCGCGCACAGTGGCCGCCAACACTCCGGCCGCAGCGGCGGCTGATGCGCCTGCGGCGATTCCACGACCGGTGCCGGCTGCCGCAACGCCGCCTGAACCGAGCGCCGCGCGATGAGTGAGCACCGCCGTTCGGAGCCGACCGCGCTTTCGCCGGCGCCGCGTGGATTCCCCGGTCTGGCCTGGATTATCGGCCGTGGCCGTGTTCCCTGTCTGATCGTCGTCACTTTTATGACGGTGGTGCTGGGCCTGAGAGCGGCGCAGCTCGGAATCGAAAAGGACAACGCTTCGCTCGAAGCCGCGGATCCCGACGAGCAACGATTCTACGCGGATTTCAAGAAGTCATTCGGCAACGACGAAGACCTGCTGCTGGCAGTCACGCCCCCGCAACTTCTCGAACCCGAAGGTCTGGCGCTTCTCGACACCGTAACCAAGACCATCACGGCCTGGGACGGCGTGCGTCACGTCTGGAGTCTGACCAACATCGAAGAACTGACACGCGGCGATGTCGGCGCCGAGCCGCGCGCGTTGCTCTCGCCTCCGTGGGATTCGCCGGGCATGGCCAGATTCGCGCGCGCGGCGGTCGATCGTAATCCCGACTTCAACGGCTGGCTCATCTCGGCGGACCGGAACACGGCCGGCATCGTCGTTCAGCTGGACGATCGGCCCGGCGACAGTGACTACTCCGCGCGCTTGATCGACCAACTGCGGGGGCTGCAGGCTGATTACGCGCAGCGCGGGATCGCGCTTCATCTGACCGGCGTTCCGGTTCAGAAGCACGACGTCTCGGAATACGTCGATCGCGACCAGCGCGTGTTGCTGCCGTTGGCCATCCTGGTGCTTGCCGTCGCGCTGGCAGCGTTCTTCCGCCATGCGTCGGGCGTAGTCGTGCCGTTGGTGGTAGCCGCTGCGTCGGTGGTCTGGACGCTGGGGCTCTACGGATGGATGGGGCATTCGCTCAACGCGATTACTTCGTTGCTGCCGCCGGTGCTGCTGGTAGTGGCGATGGCTTCGAGCGTTCACGTGTACGATGCGTGGCAGAGCGGACATTACGGCGGTAGCGACGGGCGTGACCGGGTTACCAGAGCGGTCGGTGCCATCGCGCTGCCGGCGCTGCTGTGCGCGATCACCAACGTCCAAGGCTTCTTCTCGCTGGCCACCAGCGAAATGCCGGCGGTCCGCGAGTTCGGGTTGTTCGCTTCGATCGGCGTTGCGGCGGCGTTCGTGGTCGGGATGACGGCGGTGCCGGCGGCGCTCACCTACCTGTCGCCCCCGCCGAGCAAGCCGTCCGACCAGCACCGGCTCACGTTGAGGCTGCTCGACACCACTTCGCACCTCGCCACCTCGCGACCGTGGTGTGTGCTGGCGTCGTTTGCGGTAGTGACGCTGGTTTTCTCGGCCGGCATTCCGCTTATCCGCAGCAATACCGACCTCGTTGGATTCCTGCGTACCGACGCACCGCTGCGCGTCGATACCGGTTTCATCGACGCGCACCTGTCGGGAACCATGCCGATCGATTTCGTACTGCGCCGCCTGGACGGAGAGCCGGTGGCTTCTCTCGACGCATACCGGCGTCTCGAGGCGCTCGAAAAGGCAATCGTAGCTCGCGAACACGTCGCGGGCGTCACTAGCGTGACGGCTTTGCTGCGGCAGGTTAACCGGGCCCAGTCCTCCGACGGCCTGCTGGCTCTGCCCGCCACTGACGCCGAACTCGGAGCCGATCTCGGGCTGCTCGACGAGAGCGGGCACGATCTGGTCCGGCGTTTTGCGGCACCCGAGTTCCGGTCGCTGCGCGTCACCATGAGGCTGCACGCGATCGGGACCGCGCAGTCCGCGCCGCTGGTCGCAGCGGTGGTTGCCGATGCGCAGCGCATCATGGGGCCCGACTACACGTTGCTTCCGACCGGTGCGCTCTGGCACGTGGTACGCGATTCGGATCGTCTGGTGGTCGAGCAGACCCAGAGTTTCGGCAGTGCCATCGTGCTGGTGGTGCTAGCCATCGGTCTGCTGCTACGCTCGGTTCCGTTCACGATCCTGGCGATGATCCCCAACGTGATGCCGATCCTGTGGACCGGGGGGTTGATGGGATACGCCGGCATCGAACTCAGCACCGGCACGGCGATGATCGCTTCGGCGACGCTCGGCCTGGTGGTCGATGACACCATTCACTACCTGTGGTATTACCGCGGCGTTTACGCGGGCGACGCGGTTGCCGCGATCCACGATTCCACGCGGGCGATCGGAGCGCCGGTGACGGTCGCGTCCACTAGTCTGGTTCTGGGGTTCTGGGTCGGTGCTTTCGGAAGCTTCCAACCGACCATCTATTTCTCGCTGCTGACAGGTCTGACCATGATCACCGGCGTCTTCTGCGACCTGCTGGTGCTTCCCGCGTCGCTGGTAGTGTTCGATCGCGGTCTGTCCAAAAGGGCCCACGAGCGCGGAGGCGGCCAGGCGCGAGCATGACGCCTGTATGTTGAGCCTCGCCGGCTCGGCGCTCGCATTGCATCCGGACCCTTCTGAACAGACTGTCGCGACTGGCCTCTTGGAGATCTGGTCCGGTTCGAAGGGTCAAGGCCGGGCCAGTCCGGTGCGGCCGCTCCGCGGCGGACCCGCGAGGGCCGCTGATGCTCGGTTGTAGGCGGGGGGGCTCGCTGCTACGTTTGCGCGTCGGCCGCTGGCCGCAAGCGCGGCAAGCGGCCGTTTTCCAAAAGGAGTCTATGGCGAAAGACGGAATCGAAGTGAACGGCGACGTGGTCGAGAGCCTTCCCAACGCGTTCTTCCGCGTGAAGCTCGAGAACGGCTACACCGTACTGGCCCACATCTCGGGAAAAATGCGCAAGTACTACATCCGCATCCTTCCCGGCGACAAGGTCAAGGTGGAACTGTCCCCTTACGATCTCACCCGCGGCCGCATCACTTGGCGCGACAAGAATTCCTGAGCCGGGATTGCGCCGCTTGCAGCGGCGCTGGAGTGACGCGAGTTCCAGCGGCCGGCGCGGTAGACTCCGGCAACTTCTTTTGCGATGTTGCACGCTTGCGCAAGACTTACTGGGGAGTGGCCAAATTGGTAAGGCACCTGACTCTGGATCAGGGAATTGGAGGTTCGAGTCCTCCCTCCCCAGCCAAACTTCTACCATCCGATACGGCACCCGCGTGACCCCGACGCGAGACGCTGCCACTGTTCTCTCACTTCGCGAGGGTGAAGGGTCCCTGCAAGTCTTCATGGTTCGGCGCGATTCGCGGCTGGGATTTCTCGGCGGCGTGCACGTGTTTCCGGGCGGCGCTCTCGACGAAGGCGACTACGCGGCATCGACGCTCGACCTGCTGGTTGGCTCCGAGCGACTTGCCCGGCCCGGCAGACTTCACGTAGAAGACTCGCGCGGGCGTGGACTGCTGGTAGCGGCGGCGCGCGAGTTGTTCGAAGAGGCCGGCATTCTGCTCGCGCGCGCCGCGGGCGGCGATTGGGTCGTTCTCGACGACGACAGCGACCGGGCTCGCGCTCTGCTCGCGGCTCGCGCCGAACTCGGTGCCGGCAGCGGCGACTTCGCCGCGATGTTGCGCGTCGCGGGCTTGAGCCTGGATGTCGGGGAGTTGCGCTTTTTCGCGCACTGGATCACGCCCGAGCGCGAGAAGAAGCGCTTCGATACGCGCTTCTTCCTGGTGCGCGCGCCCGAGCGTCAGTCGGCAACACACTGCGCAATCGAATCGACCGAAGGTGAATGGCTGGCTCCTGCCGAGGCGTTGGCGCGCTATCGTGCGCGTCAGATCGAACTGGTACCGCCGACTATTGCGAGTCTCGAGCGCCTGTCGGTTTTCGAGAGCGTGGATGCGGCGCTGGCCGCCTTTGAAGACAGCGACGTACCGGTGATTCTTCCCAAGATCCTGCTTGGCGGCGATGGGGTCGCGATTCTCTACCCCGGTGACGACGATTACGAGAGCGGTGTGGTACGGCCGCCCGCGGGACAGCAACTCAACCGGCTCGTGCTGCGTGACGGGCTGTGGGACCGTCCCTGAGCGCCCGCGGCGATGCGCATCCGCTGGTCGGAGTTTGAGAGCATCTTCCGCGAGTTCACCGAAGCGGCCGAGGAGCGCGTTTCCTTCTTCATCGACAGTGACGACGGACGAATTCTGGCCGGAGAGTCCAGACCGGACGGTCCGGCGATCGCGCGTCACCACTTGACCGGCGGGGGCCGCACCGTCGGGCGGTTGAACATCTGCGGCAGTCCATCGCGCGAGACCGCTCGGCTTTGCTGGGCCGCCTGTGAGCGCGAACTGGCACAACAGATCATTGTAAACGACATGGCCGTGACCACCGCTCGGCTGTGGCGGCAGACCAACGCGCTGCTGCGCATGAGCGCCAGTACCAGTCTCGCGCTCGAGCCGGGCGCGATGCTCGCGCGTGTGCTCGGCATGATCGTGCACTCGACCAACTTCGAACGCGGCGTCGCGCTGCTGCGCACGCCCGGCGAGGAGCTTTACACGTTGTTCGGTGGCGACACTCCGATCTCTGTCGAGCCGTCGTCGATCCCGGCTTTCGAAAGCATTGCCGACGACGTGTTGCTGGCTTCGGACGCGGCCGAGCACGGCGCATTTCTCGCCGAGGGTGCGCGTCTGCTCGGGCGCAAGTCGGCACTGGCGCTGGTCCGTATCGCCACCGACAACGACCGTTACGGGTACCTGGCGGTTCCTTTCCGGCATTCCGGGCAAGTGGCGTCGCAAGTGACGTCGGAAGATCTGAAGGTACTGCGCGCGGCGGCGCAGATCGTCAGCATCGCGGCCGAGAACGCCCACACCCTGCGCGAGGAGCGCGAGGCTACGCGTCTGCAAGTCGAGAACGAGATGCTGACGGCGCAGGCACGCGACATGGAAGAGATGCTGCACGTCGTCTCTCACGACCTGCGTTCGCCGATGACGGCGATGTACGGCTACATGCACATGGCGCT
>Ga0172369_10009448_pt1 | contig 10790 bp, 11 predicted proteins | sample LakKiv25m_FD_114539 | JGI IMG/M metagenome (GOLD analysis project Ga0172369, IMG submission 114539) | Freshwater microbial communities from Kabuno Bay, South-Kivu, Congo - kab_022012_11.25m | ecosystem: Environmental > Aquatic > Freshwater > Lake | place: Democratic Republic of the Congo...
ACCCGGACGGCGACTACAACTCGACGCCGCACAACTACTCGACGCAGGTCGCGAAGGCGTTCAGCACGACCTCGCCCATCTCGTTCCGGATGTACCACTTCAACGGCGGCACGTTCTGGCACAACAGCTCCTGCAACGTCGGCAACTACGAGTCTGGCCCGTCGACCCTCGTGCTCGAGGAGCTCGACGGCCGCTACGCCACCTACTCGAAGCGCTAATCCTTACCGGTAACGCCCGCCGGCGCCTCGCATCCCTGTCCAGCACCACGGCGCCACGGCACCGAGCCACGCCGGTGCGCGGAGCGCTCCCGATGTCTCAGCCCAGCCGCCCGACCCGATGGCTCGTCGTCTTCGCGATGGGCCTCGCGTCGATCGCTGTGGCGTGCGCGCCGGGCGGCGACCTGGACGGACCGACGCTGGGCGAGGCGAAGGCCATGCTGCGGGTCATGCGCCAGGCGGGTGAGGTCTCGAAGCTCATCGCGAGTGAGAGCGCGCTGCTCAAGGGCGACGGAGACGCGCCGCTCACGCCGGACGAACGCACACGACTCGTGTCGTTGTTCGCGACGCTTGTCGATCACGATCTCGCGTTCATCTCGTTCGAGGAGCGCTACCTCTTCCATTGGCGCGAGGTGAAGGACGTCGCGGGCCGGGATCGCGCGCTCGTCGTCGGGATGGCGGCGCACACGGCGCGCATGCGCACGGCCCTGGCGCTGCTCGTGCGCTCGGCGGGCAAGGACCGGGTGCGGGCGACGCTCAACGAGGCGAGCCCCGAGTTCGGCCTCGGGCCCGGGCACTACGATCGCATCCTGCTCGCGACCGCGACGCCGCAGGCGCTGCTCACGCTCGAAATCGGCCTCGACATCCTCGATCGGCACGTCGCCGCGATGCGCAAGAAGGGCCTCGCCGACGACGCGCACTTCCTGGAGCTCTACGACACGTCCTCGATCGCCATCACGTCTGTCATCGACCTCTACCACAAGTCCGGCGCGGTCGTTGCGCTCGCCGCGATCAAGGTCGCCGCCAGCAACGTCATCAACGGGCTCGTGCAGCCGCTCGTGACCGACATCGCGCTGTGGTTCGGCGACACGCGGATTCGCAACGAGGGCAAGAGCCTCATCTCCCGCGCCCAACTCGACCTGCTCGCGGCGAATCTGCGACCCGGAGACATCGCGCTCGAGCGACGCAACTGGTACCTCTCGAACCTCGGCCTGCCCGGTTTCTGGCCGCACGCGGAGCTCTACGTCGGCACGCCGGACGAGCTGACCGCGACCTTCGACGCCGATCCCGACGTACTGGCCGCGTTTCCCGGCGGCCTCGCGCCGCACCTCGCGAAGACATGGCCCGACGCGTGGAAGCGCTACACGGAGGCGGCGCACGATGGCCTTCCGATGCGCGTGATGGAGTCGGTCTCCGAGGGCGCGAAGTTCTCGACGCTCTACGAGGCGATGGGCGCGGACTACATCGGCGTGCTGCGTCCGCGGCTGTCCCCGGTCGAGAAGGCGCGCGCCATCTCGCGAGCGTTCGGCCACTTCGGCAAGGCATACGACTTCGACTTCGACTTCCAGACGGAGAGCGTCCTCGTGTGCAGTGAGCTCGTGTGGCGTGCCTACCAATCGCCCGCGAGCGAGGGCAGGAGCCTTGTCGTGGACCTCAGCGTCGTGCTCGGTCGATCGACGCTGCCACCCAACGACATCGCCGGGCAGTTCGATCGCAAGCACGGCACGGACACGGAGCAGTTCGACTTCGTCGCCTTCCTCGACGGACGCGAGGCCCAGGGGATCGCGATCGAGGCGACCGAGGCCGACTTCCGCAACTCCTGGACGAGGCCCAAGTGGGACATCTACCAGCCCTGAGCCGCCGCGCGCCGTGGCTCGCGATGGGCGCGCTCTCGCTCGCGCTCGCCGTGCCGTCGGGCTGCGTCTCGTTCACCAACGTCGGCGCCGCCCGCACGGTCGACCGGGGCACGACGCAGGTCTACACCGCGCCCGAGGTGTCGCGCATCTCGCGAGGCGGGCGTCCGCTCGTCACGCCGCAGGTGGAGTTCGGTCTGCGACACGGCGTCAGCGACCGCGTCGAGTTCGGCGCCCGCGTGTGGATGCCCAACATCGCCGTCGACGCGAAGGTGCAGCTGTTGCGCGCCGCAACGCCCGACAGCGGCTTCGACCTCGCGATCGACCCCACGATCGGTTACCTGGGTGGCTTCTCCGGCACCGAGAGCGGCGAGGGCGACACGCTGCACGTCCTTACGATCGCGGCGCCGTTGCTCGTCGGGTGGAACGTCGGCCGCGGCAACCAGCTCGTCGTTAGCGCGCGCCTGGTCGATCAGGTCTGGTTCGGCACGGGCAACGCGACGACCACCGCGAACCTGCTCTACGCGGGCGGATCGCTCGGCTTCGTGTGGAAGGTCACCGACGGCTTCCGGCTCATGCCCGAGATCGGCTTCGGCGCGCCCTTCGTGCAGACGCTCACGCACCTCGGCACGGACGTGGGCCTCGGCGGCTTCGGCCTCCAGCTCGGCCTCGGCTTCCTCTTCGGCGGCGACGCGCCGAAAGACGTCAAGTGCAGGTAGGTCCGCCTCTGCCTTGCGCATTCGTGTGCGCAGCGCTCGTCGCGTGCGCGAGCCCGTCGTCGCATCACACGTCGACGTGCGCGAAGACGGCGGCGCCCGCCGACATCCTCGGCGCGATGCGGACTGTGCCCGCTGGTCCCTTCCAGATGGGCTGCAACGCCGCGCTGGACACGGCCTGTGAGCCGAACGAGTTTCCGCAACACGCGGTCACGCTCGCCGCGTTCGAGATGATGCTCACCCCCGTCACGGTCTCGCAGTACCGCGTGTGCGTCGACGCCTGCGCGTGCGATCCGCCGCAGGAGACCGAGCCGTGGTGCAAGGGATCGAACGCGAAGTACAACCAGTGGCTGCGCGCTGGACACGACGCCTACCCCGTCAACTGCGTGGACTTCGCGCAAGCAGAGGCGTTCTGTGCGTGGGCCGACGCGCGCCTCCCGAGCGAGGCGGAGTGGGAGAAGGCCGCGCGCGGCGGCTGCGAAGCGGGGAGCGCCGCCGACTGCGCGAAGACCACGCGGGTCTATCCCTGGGGCAACGAGCCCGCGACCTGCGCACGCGCGATCCTCGACGAGGGCTCGGGCTGGGGCTGCGGCGAGGATCGCATCTGGCCGGTGGCGTCGCGCGCATCGAACGTGAGCCCCCACGGCCTGCTCGACATGGCCGGCAACCTCTGGCAATGGACGGCGGACTGGTACGCCCCCGACGCGTTCGTGACGAGCACCACGATCGACCCGAAGGGACCACCCGATGGCGTCCTGCGCGTCATCCGCGGCGGCACCTTCCTCGAGAAGACCGCGCACCTCCGCTCCGGCGTGCGCGCCACGGGCGAGCCGCACACGGCCTACCGCGCGCTCGGCTTCCGGTGCGCGAGGAGCGTACCATGACAAGCGATCCGCGAGACGACAACGGTTGGCTCCTGCTCGGCTCGCGCATCGTCCACCGCACGCCGCGTCTCACGGTGCGGGTCGACGATCTCGCGCTGCCCGGGGGCCGAACGACCGATTACACGGTGATCGCCTGCGGTGACTGCGTGGGTGTGCTGCCGTTCGTAGACGACGATCACGTGGTCATGGTGCGGCAGTGGCGCTACATCGTGGGGCGAACGACGTGGGAGATGCCCACGGGCGGCGTACACGCGGGTGAGAGCCTCGAGCAGGCCGCGCAACGTGAGCTGGCGGAGGAGGCCGGCTTTCATGCACGGACGCTGCGACACGTCAGCACCTACCACACGAGCAAAAGCAGCATCGACGAGACCGCGCACATCTACGTCGGCACCGATCTCGTGCCCGCCGAGGCGCGACAGGACGAAGACGAGGACGCGGTGCGCTGCATCGTGCCCTTGCGCGACGTCGTGCAGAAAGTCCTGCGCGGCGAGATCACGGACTCCATGACGGTCATCGCCGTGTTGACGATCGCTCGCGAGCGCGGCCTCTGAGCCGGCTGTCTCTATCTGTGAAAGCGCAGCTTGCGCGCCGCAACGACGACGCGACCGCAGCCGTCGGCGAGCTCGGCCGTGACATCGCAGACGTCCGCGTCGTCCAAGAAGGTGTTGACGTCGACCACGTTGAGCAGCGTCTGCACGCCCACGAATTCGACGTTCGCGCCAGCGACGCTCGTGGGTCTCACCTCCGCCACCGTGCCGCCTATGACGCGCCCCTCGAAGCGGATGCCGATGCGCAGCGCGAGGGGCAAGTCCGCGTCGGGCAGCTCGAAGCCGCGCATGCGCAGGCTCACGATGACGATCGGCGGGCCCACAGGGCCGGAGATGACCGCGACCGACGCACCGTCCGCGACCGCAACAAAGCCCGTCGCCTTCGATCCGACGCCCAACTCACCCGCGCCTGGCGCGGGGTTGCGGCACACGGGCCCGCTCGCCTCATGCGCGCATCCGGCGATCGCCGCGACCATCCACACAGCGACGATCGATCTCATTTCACGAGCCGCACGCTGCGCGTCGACGTGATGCGGCGCCCGCAACCATCGACGAGGCTCATCGCCACGTCGGTCATCATGGGCGAGCCGAGATACGCGCTCGTCTCTTCGGTCGTAAACGGCATCTGCACGCCGAGAAACGCGATCGTGTCGGGCTCATCGAGCTTGTCCGGCGGCGTGGACACCTCGATCCCGCCGAGCAGCGTGCCCTGCCGTCGCACGGTCACCGACACGCGTGTGTTCGACGTACCGATGACCGGCATCTCGAAGTGCTTGAGCTTGAGGCTCGGCGTGATCATGTAGAGGCCCTGCGGCCCGAGCGCCACCATCAGATCATCGCCATCGTTGAGCGGCTTGAAACCCTTGACCTTGTCGCCCGTCCCGAGCGTCGCGTCCGCCGGCTGCGGGTTGCGACACACGAAGGGCTCGACGTCGGGCGCCGGATAGCACGCGCAAAGCGAGGCGAACAGGAGGCTTGCGAGCAGAGGCTTCGTCTTCATTTTCGCAACCGTACGTGGCGCGTGGCGCCGACATGCCGCCCGCAACCATCGATCAGGCTCATCTTCACTTCGACGTCCGTCATGGTCGGCGATTCGAGGATCGGCAGCACGAGGTCATTGTACAACACCGTCTGCACGCCCAGGAACGCGACGCTATCGGTGGCCTCGAGCTGAACCGGCGCGCGGTCCGACTCAGCCGCACCAAGCAGCTTCTCCGGCGATCGCACGGTCGCCACGACTCGGGGCGGCGCCGTGCCCGCCGCGCCTTGCTCGAATCCTGTCAGACGAAGGCTCGTCGTGACCATGTACATGCTGTTCGCACCGAGCGACACGAAGAGATCCGCCCCGTCCGCGAGCGGCACGAAACCGAGCACCTTGTCCCCCGTGCCGAGCTGCGCATCTGCCTGGTTGGCGTTGCGACACACGAAAGGCTCCGCGTCCCCACCCGGATAGCAGCCCGCCCACGTGGCCGCACACGCGACCAACGCAAGCGCACCCGAGCGCAGCCTACGGGAAAGGATAGTCATCAGGCACGATAGCCGGGCAATCGAAGAACGTGAGTCCGTCGTTGCCTGGGATGGAGGTTCCGAACATGCCTTCGGGCACGAAGACCGGCTCGAAGATCTTGCCTGCGTCCACGAGCTTGCGGATCGTGGCGCTCGACTTGACGTCGCTCATGCCCTTCTGGCCGTAGCGGTCGATGAGCTTGATCTCCTCGTCGTACGCGATATTGACGCGCGCCTGCATCACGCGCCACAGCGGCGAATAGGGCTTGTCGAGGACGGGATCGGGCGGCGTGGCACCCGGAAATCCCATGAGCACGTTGTTGGTGTCGATCATGTCGCCGTCGCCCGTAAAATCCACGCCTACGCTGCGCTCGCTCACGGTACCTTTGACGGCCTCCGTCTTGCTGCACACGAGCGCCTGCGATCCCGCCGCGCAGTCGTGGACCATGATGAAGATGTCCGATGTCGGCACGTGCAGCTTCGACGGCGACGCCTTGTCGGGCGCGAACACACCTTCGAACTTCGAGAAGTCGATGAAGCCGACCCGGTAGCCCTTGTGCCAGCCCTTGCGGGTCTCCATGTGGCGCTGTTTGATGCCGTTGGGACCGGTGTAGGACGTGCCGGTCAGGAGCTTCAGGTCCGGCAGTACGGACGCGCTCGGCGTCGGCGACGGCACGATGTAGGGTACGTCCTGTCGCTCCAGGCTCGTGCCCTCGAGCAGGTGGTTGCAGTGCGTGATCGTGAAGTCCTTGCCCGTCGTACCGCCGTGGTCGTGGATGTGATGCTTGACCGAGACCTCGCCGCGCTGCGACGCGGCCGTTATGCCCTCGACGGACTTCAGCGCGTTCGGCGGATAGCTCTTCGGGACGGTCACGGTCCACACGAGCCAGAACGGCGAGAAGCCCTCCTGTCCCGGGATGCGCGCGAAGACCGGATTGCCCGCGAGCTTCGTCCAGTTCACCCGCCCGCGCTCATCGAGCGGGCACAGCGCCTCGCCCTCGTAGCAGGGGATGAACACGTCGGCGACCGCGCGCGACGCAAAGCCCCAGAACCAGTAGACCGACGCCTTCTCGTCGAAGAACGACGAGACCATCTTCACGAAGCGGTTTCCCTCATCGTCGACGATGCCTGGCCACACGGTCTTGTCGACCTCGTCGAGCGTCGCCTCGATGGGGCCGCGGTCGGGCTCCACGATGGAGGTCGTCTCCGTCTCGCAGGACAGCGCGGCGAGCGACATCACGACCCAGATCACGAGCGACAGCGCAGTCGGTCGGCCGTTCGTGTCGATCCGGCTCATGTGTTCCCTCCTCATGTGTTCTTTCCGCGCGCCGCTCCGGCGTGCATGATGCGCTCGGGTGCGTGGGGTGAACCCCCGGGTCGAGGCGCGCCGTACAGATTAGCAGGGGGGCCGCCGGCCGGCACGAAGGATCGTGACGGTCGACCCGATGCAGGCTGATCCAGATCAGCTGTGGTGCCCCCGGAGGCCCTATCCTGCCGCTCCGGCGGGGCTGCGGCCGACGACGAGCAGCGAGGCGACGACGATGAGCGAGAGGCGTGGGGTCGGACTGTCGGTGGTGTTGGCGATGCTCGCCTGGGGGAGCAGCGTGCTCGCCTACGAGGGCAAGGCCGTCGAGGGCGGCGGTACCGTGACGGGTGCGGCCCGCTTCCTGGGACACGCGCCGGCGCCGAAGAAGCTCGAGATCACGAAGGATCATGCGGTCTGCGCCAAGGTGCCGAAGTACTCGGAGGTGCTGATCGTCGGCCCGGGCAAGGGTCTGCACAATGCGGTCGTCTTCCTCGATCGGGTCAAGTCCGGCAAGCCCCTCCGCGCCGGCAGGGCCAGCATCGACAACCGCGAGTGCCGCTACGAGCCTCACGTGCAGGCCGTCGCGGTGGGCACGGAGATGCTCGTCAAGAACTCGGACGCGGTGCTGCACAACACCCACGCCAAGCTGCCGAATTCAGATGTGTTCAACTACGGCCTACCTGAGAAGGGGCAGGTCATCCCAAAGAAGCTCACGCGTACTGGGCTCATCAAGGTCGGCTGCGACGCGGGCCACACGTGGATGAGCGCGTACATCCTCGTCTTCGACCACCCCTACTTCGCCGTGACCGACACATACGGTCGCTTCACGATCGGGGACGTGCCGCCGGGTAAGTACAACCTCATCATCTGGCACGAGAAGCTCGGTAAACAGGTCAAGCCAGTTACGGTCACACCGGGCGGCAAGGTCGAGCTTAGCGTGGAGTGGAAGTAGGAGCGGCTTGAGCGCCTTCCGCCCCGACGAACAGCGTTCCTATCGCGCGCTCTTTGCGCTGCTGGGCGTCGCCTTCCTGGCAAGCACGCTGTGGTCCGTCTGGGACGAGGGCTGGACGCGGCGGCCCTGGAAGGTGTGGCAGGCGCGCTACGCCGAGCTGCGACCCGGCGCGCCGAACGGTGAGGGCATCACGCAGCTCGTCGTGCCGCCCCTCGAGGTCGTGGATCGGTGCCCGACCTGCCACCTGGGTGTCGACACGCCAGGGCTCGAAGGTCCTGAGATCTCGCGCGTTTTGCAGACTCACCCCGACCCCGCGGTGATGCTCGGCAAGCACCCGGTGGCGCGCTTTGGCTGCACGCCCTGCCACCGCGGCCAAGGCCTGGCGCTCACGGCCGGCAAGGCGCACGGCGAGGACGACCCCCACTGGCCCGAACCGCTCGCCCGCGGGCCCTACGTGCAAGCGAGCTGCCTCGGCTGCCACAGGGACGAAGAGCGCCTCGCCGGCGCGCCCGTGCTCGAGACGGGCCGGCGCGTGTTCCGCGAGATGGGTTGCGAGGCCTGCCATGGCGTGGCGAACGCGCCGCCGCCTGTCAAGCGCGGCCCCTCGCTCAAGCATGTGGCGGCAAAGCTCGATCCGGGCTGGCTCGTGAGCTGGATCCGTGCGCCGAAGGTGCGACGCGCGACGCGGCAGATGCCGCAGTTCTGGCCGCACGCCGAAGACAGACCCGAGCGCGAGGCCCAGCGCGACGCGGAGAGCATAGACATCGCCGCGTATCTGCTCGACAAATCTGCGCCCTTCGCGCTCGCGGACGCCGTGACGAGCGTGGATGAGACGCTGGCCGAAGAAGGTCACCGCCTCTTCGATCGGCTCGGCTGTCGCGGCTGCCACGTGATCGGCACGCCCGGCGGCGACGAGCTGACGATCCGGGAGGAGCGGTCGAGCGAGGCCGCAAGTGACGAAAACCTCAGTATTTTGGACGATGTGCTGGGGTCGGACGGGCCGGCCGCGGACGCACCGCCAGAGCCATCGGAGGCCGTGACGCCGACGAGGCCGCCCGGTCCCGTGAATTTCGGTCCGCCGCTCGGGGACGTTGGCGCGCGCATCCAGGCGAAGTTCTTCGAGGCTTGGGTGCGCGATCCCGCCGCGTACTGGAAGGACGCGACGATGCCGGGCCTGGATCTGACGACGCGCGAGGCCCGCGCGCTCGCCGCATACCTGACGACGCTCCGCGCCGCCGAGGTGCCGCCCCCGCCCGATTCGCTGAAACCGCCTTATGATCGCGCGGTCGTCGAGCGGGGCAGGAAGCTCATCGCCGCGTACGGCTGTCACGGCTGCCACGAGATCGCGGGCATGGAAGACGAGGGGCGTGCCGGCCCGGATCTCAGTGATTACGGCGACAAAGATCCGCACGATTTCCACTTCGGCGCCGAACCGCCGCCCCGGCGCGAACGCACCTGGGAGCGCTTCACCGAGGCGAAGATCCACCGCCCGCGCGCGTTCGAGACGAAGGACATCAAGCTGCTCATGCCCGAGGTCGTGCTGGCGGAGCCCGAGGCGCTGGGTCTGGCCGTGTTCTTGCGAGGTCTGCGCGCCAAGCCGCCGCCGGAGGGCTACGTCCGCGCCGATCCCGCCGCGCGCGCCGTGAGCGCGGGCGAACGCACGTTTGCAGAGCGCGGCTGCTGGAGCTGCCACACCTTCGACAAGGAGCAGGGCCGCATCAACCGCTACTACGGCGACGTCTATCTCGGCCCGCCCTCTCTCGACGGCGCCGGCGCCAAACTCCAGCCGCAGTGGCTCTTCGCCTACCTGCTCGATCCGGGCCCGATGCGCCCCTGGCTCGACGTGCGCATGCCGCGCTTCCGCCTCACACCCGACGACGCCGACGGCCTCTGCGAGATGTTCGCCCGGCGCGAACACCGCCGCGTGCCCATGCGACCTCTCGCCATGCGCGCCATCACCCCCGCGCGCGCGAAGCTCGGCACCCCCTTTTTCGAGCAGCTCAAGTGCGTGCAATGCCACATGCTCAACCGGCAACAGGGCCTCCAGACTGCGCAGCTATCGGCCGATCTGGGCCTCTCGCGCGTGCGCCTCGATCCCGATTGGGTGAGGCGATTCCTCGTCGATCCAGGCAAGGTCCTGCCCGGCACGAAGATGCCGCAGTTCTTCCCGGACGGCCGCACGCCGAACCCGACGCTGCTCGACGGCAACGCGCAGGCGCAGATCGAGCTGCTCGTCGAGACCCTCTTCAACCTCGGCTTGCAGCCCGCCGCGCGCGACGACACGACCGGCAAGCCGCTGCTGGTGACGCCATGAGCGACATAAAGATCGCCAAGAATCACGGTCATTTGTGGGGCAGACGCGACCTGGTGACCCGCGCCGGCTGGTTCGCCACGCTCGCCACGCTCGCCGTCGCGACCGGCGGCTTCGTGCGCCTCCTCTTTCGGCGCGCACCGCTCGAACCCCCGTCGGTCTTCCACGCAGGCACGATCGCCGACTACCAGCCCGGCAAGGTCAGTGACCGCTTCGTCAGGGCCTGGCGCGTCTTCATCGTTCACGACGGCGAGCGCCTCTTCGCCCTCCAGGCCAAGTGCACGCACCTCGGCTGCACGCCGCGCTGGTACGGCCTGGAAACCAAGTTCAAATGCCCCTGCCACGGCTCGGGCTTCCACGCCGACGGCGTGAACTTCGAGGGACCCGCGCCGCGCCCGCTCGAGCGCGTCAAGATCTGGCAGGACTCGGCCGGGCAGATCTGGGCCGACGTCGACAAGCGCTTCGAGTACCCGCGGCGCGACGTGCCCGATGCGTTTGTGGCGGTGCGGGGTGGTGGGAAGGCGAGCGGGTGAGGCGGAGTGCGTGGCGGCCTTGGATCGGGGAGCTGCATGCGGGGCGCCTTGACTACTTGAGATTGTCATAAACGCACACCCAATAGGGCGCAGCGTCCAGGACGATGCCGAAGGCTCCCGTCGCGTGCACGTAGTTGGCAGCAGCGCGCGCGTTGAAGGCGGCCGCGATCTCGGCGACGCTCATC
>Ga0172369_10009452_pt1 | contig 10785 bp, 8 predicted proteins | sample LakKiv25m_FD_114539 | JGI IMG/M metagenome (GOLD analysis project Ga0172369, IMG submission 114539) | Freshwater microbial communities from Kabuno Bay, South-Kivu, Congo - kab_022012_11.25m | ecosystem: Environmental > Aquatic > Freshwater > Lake | place: Democratic Republic of the Congo...
AGCGCCGGCCCCTCCGGCCGGTGCTCCTCGCGGAGCCGGCCCACAGGCTATCACTCCGGCGGCGGCCTGCGCAGCCCGTCCTCAAGCGTCGCGCACGTCGTGGCAGAACACGCCGGCGATCGCCGGCAGGGCGATGATCGCTCCGGCGACGACGAACAGCACCTGCACGTCGACGACGGCGACCAGGGCGCCGCTGGCGAGCACGGCGAGCGCGTACGTGCCTTGGGTGAGCGTGAGCCGGGTGCCGAGCACCCTGCCTCGCAACTGCGCCGGAACGGTCTCCTGAAGGTAGGTGTCGACGGCGATCAGCGCGGCGGCGTTGGCGATGCCGAAGACCGCGTAGGGGATGCAGGCCTGCCACACCTCCTCCGTGACCGGCACGAGCGCGAGGCATACACCCATGGCGACCAGCCCCAGGATCATGGTCGTCCCCTTGCGCACCCGGGTGGCCGCGGCTGCGAGGATGAGGGACCCGGCGAAGTACCCCAGGCCCATCGACGCCTCGAGGATGCCGAAGGCGCGCGTGTCGCCGCCGAACACCGCGACCGCGAGGAAGAACGTGAGTGGGGCCGAAGCGCCGATGCCGATGACCGAGGCCACGATCATGACGGTGTTGACGAACAGCCCGCGGTGGTGACGGAGGAAGCTGAGGCCTTCCCTCAGCTCGTGCCAGAACGCGCGCGCGGCCCGCTCCGCCGCCGCGCCCGCCGGCGCCCGGTAGCGCATCAGCGCGATGCAGACGGCCGAGACGGCGAAGCTGGCGGCGTCGAGCCTGAAGGCGGCCGTCGTGGAGAGCGTCGCGACCAGCACGCCGGCGAGCGCCCAGCCGAGGATCTCGGTGAGGTTCTCGGCGGTCGCCAGAAAGGAGTTGGCGCGCAGCAGGCGGTCCTTGGGGACGATCTCCGGGACGATCGCGAGTCTCGCCGGCTCGAAGAGGACGGTGGCGGTGGAGATCGCGAAGCTGAGGACGTACACGAGCGGCAGCGACCAGACGACCGCGACCGGCACCAGCAGCGCGAGCCCGACGCGCACGACGTCCATGGTGACCATGAGGCGGCGGCGGTCGAAGCGGTCGACGAAGACGCCCGCCGCCGCTCCGAAGAAGAGATACGGGAGCGTGTAGAGGGCGAAGACGGCGCCGGTGCCGAGAGCCGACCCGGTGGCCTCATAGACGATCCATGGAAAGGCGACCCACGCCAGGCGGTCGCCGATCTGCGATACGAACTGGCCCGCCCAGAGCAACAGGAAGTTGCCGTTGCGGGCCAGCGACAGCGCGGGGCTGTGGGTGGCGGTGTCGGCCTCTATCGCGCGGTCCCCCCGGGTCGCACCAAGGCTCGGCGTGTCACCCGGCCCCGGCTGGTCACGTTGGGCGTAAGACTACGTCACTCCACGGGCGAACGACAGGGCAACGCGACGAGGGCCGTAGAAGTGTTGTCCAAAGTGGCAACTGACAGGGTGACAATTGCCCACTATGTCCAAGTACGCAGGGTATGCGCGGCCCGCCGAGGCTGCGTAGAGTCGGCACAAGGATTGTCAACCATTAGTTATCGGCAGCTGATCGCCAAACCTTTAGGAGGGGACATGCGCTTCGCCGGCAAGATGCACTGACCGAGCACCATCCATGACTCTGATGCACATGAGGTGCTCATGAGCAAGAAGATCGAAAAGACACTCGCGTCCCTGTTGTTCGCCATCGTGACGAGTGGCGGCAGCAGCAAGATGCACTGACCGTAAAGTATTGGTCGACCGGTGCCGATAGACGGGGCACTCCACACCCCGCGAGGTACCGTGACGATCGTCGAGCGTAGCTACAGCAAGCTCACCGTAGGCCTGGCGTTCCTCGCCGGGCTTGCGGTCGTCTATGCGAGTCTGAACCCGGGGCCGATACCGGTCTCCTCCACCGCCATCCGCGACGCGGCGGTGTTCGCCGTTCTCGCCATCATCGCCGACGAGATGTCCGTGGAGGTCTCCGAGCGGGTCACTCTCAACGCCGGCAATCTGCCGATCCTGCTGGCGATCATGTTCGCCGGCCGTCTGCCGGCGCTCGGCGTGGCGCTCGCCCTCGGTCTGTGGGGGGCCTGGCGTGAGAACTCGCGCTCCGTCGTGGTCTACAACACCACCAACTTCATGGTGTCCGTCTTCCTCGCCTCTCTCGTCTTCGACGCCCTGCTGGGGCCGCTGGACGTCTCGATCGACAGCATCAGCGTCGGGCTGATCGTGGCCGGCGCGGCCGCAGCGCTCGTCTTCGAGGCGACCAATCTCGCCCTTCTGAGCGTCGGCATGCGGGTCAAGTACGGGCGGCCGTTCGGCGCCTTCTGGCGCGAGGAGATGCCGCCCTTCCTGCGGTCGCTCGGTGTGCTTCTCCTGCTGGGGCTCGCGATCGCCGCCCTGTACGCCGGCGCGGGCATCGTCGCCGTCGCGCTGCTCTTCATCCCGCTGTTCGCCAGCCAGTACATGTTCAAGCTCCTCGTGCGGGAGCGCGAGCATGTGGCTCGTCAGACCGAGCTCAGCGACCAGTACCTGGAGATGAACATCGGGCTGGCCGCCGCCATGGTGGTGCTGCTCGACAGCAAGGACGAGTACACGGCGCAGCACTCGGCCGCGGTCGCGATGTACTGCCGCGACATCGCCGTGGTGCTCGAGCTTCCGGAGGAGGAGGCCGAGGCCCTGCATCTGGCGGGCCTGCTGCACGATCTCGGCAAGGTGGGCGTGCCCGACGCGGTGCTGCGCAAGGAGCGTGCTCTCGACCCTACGGAGTGGGAGTACATCCGCCAGCATCCCGAGAAGGGCGCCGAGGTGCTGTCGCACCTGGCCGCCTACCAGGAGGTCGCCGACATCGTGCGGTATCACCACGAGCGGCTGGACGGCAGCGGCTACCCGAACGGCATCCAGGGCGATGCCATCCCGAAGCTGAGCAAGGTCCTCGCGGTCGCGGACAGCTACCACGCGATGACGTCGGACAGGCCGTACCGCGCTGCGCGCAGCTCGTTCGAGGCGCTCAAGGAGTTGCGGCTCATGGCGGGGACGACGCTGGACGCGACGTACGTGGAGGCTCTGGCGCGCGTCCTGCGCGACAAGGACCTCGCCTATCGCGACGGCAGCTCCACGGACTTCATGGGCGAGTACGAGCGCGGCCGCATCAACCTGCGACTGCGCGGCCAGGCGATGGCCGACGTCAGCGGTCTCTCTGCGGCTCGGGAAGACCCCGCGGCAGGCTGACGAGGACGCGGGCCGTGAGGGCCGCCGCCACCGCCTTCAGGACGTCCACCCACACGAACGGCGCCACGCCGGCGACGAGCGCGGCGTGCAGGCCGACGCCGGTCTGCGCCGCCAGCCAGAGGACTCCGAGGGCGTAGAGCGGGAGCAGGCCGGCCAGCCCGGCGGAGACCAGCCGCGGCAGCGACGCCGTGCCGCGGCCGGCGACCACGCCGGCGACGACGGCCGCCGGGACGAACCCCCAGAGATACCCGCCCGTCGGCCCCAGGAGCACGCCGAGTCCGGACGCGCCGCCGGCGTAGACGGGGGCGATGAGCCCGAGCGCGAGATAGGCGAGCACGCTGAGCGCTCCGAGCCGCGGCCCGAGCGCCATGCCGGCCAGCAGCACGACGAGCGCTTGCAGCGTGAACGGTACGGAGCCGACGGGCACGGCGATGAAGGAGTCGGCCGCGATGAGCGCCGTGAACAGCGCCGCGCGGGCGATCTCGCGGGTCGTGAGACGGGGCAATCGTCAACCTCTCGCAGGGTGAGTGAGGTGACAATGTAGAGAGCCCCCGGGCGGCTGTCAAGCACGGCAGCCGCCCGGGGGCCTGCGGCCCCGATTCCGTCGCGGGTCGGGTCAGCGGTGCAGCGTCACGTCGCCGGAGTGGAAGCTGCGGATGCGCCGCTGCGGGAGCTCCACGAGCAGGGCGCCGCGCTCGTCGATGCCGGCGGCCTCGCCGACGACGGGGCCTTGACGCGTCTCGACGCTCACCGTGCGCGAGCGCAGGTAGTCGCGCTCGCGAAAGGCGGTGAGGGCGCGGTCGAAGCCGCCTCGCGCCGCGGTCTTGTAGTGCGACTCCAGGCTGAGCAGCAGGCTGGCGAGGACCTCGCTCCTGTCGCACGGCTCCCCGGTCACGATCTTGAGGGAGGTCGCCGTGCGTCGCAGGGCCACCGGCAGCTCACTGAACTCGGTGTTCACGTTGAGCCCCATGCCGAGCACCACCCAGTCGACCTCGTCCTGCTCGCCGGAGACCTCCATGAGGATCCCGCCGACCTTGCGGTCACCGATGAAGAGGTCGTTGGGCCACTTGATCGCGACGGGCCCCCCGATGTGCTTCTCGATCGCCTCCGCCGCCGCCGCCGCCGCGACCACCGTGAGCAGGTGCGCCTCGCTCATCGGCAGCGGCGGGCGCAGCAGCACGGAGAAGAGCAGCCCCTTGCCGGCCGGGGACGTCCAGCGGCGGCCGAGCCGGCCGCGGCCGGCGGTCTGCGCCTCGGCTACCACCACCGTGCCCTCGGGAGCACCCTTCTGGGCCAGCACCTTGGCCTCGACGTTGGTCGACTCGATCTCGTCGTGGTAGCGGAAGGACCGGCCGAACATGCTCTTCTCGGTGCGGTCGGCGACGTGCGCCATGGAGAGCCGGCTGGGCTCGTCCTCCAGCCGGTAGCCGCGGCGCGACACCCCGACGATGCGGTAGCCGCGCTTGCGCAGCGACTTGACATGCTTGTGCACGGCGTTGCGCGAGATGCCGAGCACGTCGCTCATGGCCTCGCCCGAGACGAAGTCACGGCTGTCGCGGAGGATGTCGATGACGGTCTTCTTGCGCTGGCTCATGCTGTTCGACTCGATGTAGGTGACTGAGACTGACGACTCCATGGCCTTCCCTTCAGCGACTGGCTCTACAGTGGGAAGAAGGTAGCGTCCGCCCGTCCGGGAGGAATCATACCCAGGTTGTATTTCTCGACGCCGGGCCGAACGGTGGCGCGTCCGTTTCGTCGGGCCTGTATGCGGCCGGTCCGCTGCAGTGCCGCTGGTGTTCGAGGGATGCCTGGATGCGAGTGGTGACTCCGAGCTTGCGAAACACCCGGTTGACGTGGGTCTTCACGGTCGCGGGGGAGAGGTAGAGATCCGCGGCGATCTCCCCGTTGGAACGGCCGCGGGCGATCAGCCCGAGGACCTCCGTCTCCCTCGGGGTGAGTCCGGCGATGCCGGTGCGCGGGGGGCGACCCGCCGGGCGTGCCCAGTCGTTCGACCGCGGCGGGCCCTCGTGCGTCGTGCGCCTCCCGGCGCTCTGTCCGGCAGCGTCGGACCTCGTCGCCGGCTCCGTCTCCTCGGCCGCCAGACGGCTGAGCCAGGTGCCGACCTCGGAGGGGCACTCCCGTTTCAGATGCTCCGCGGTCTGCGCGAACCGCCAGTGCCGGCTGAGTGCCCTCACCAGAGAGGGACCGAGCCCGTTGCTGCGGTGCCGGCGGACCACCAGCACCGCCAGGTCGGGTCGTGGGCAGAGCTCCTGGGCGATGAGGTTGACGTGACCCAGTTCGAACTGGCGCGGCAGGCAGCGCTCCAGGAGGGTGACGGCGGTCTGCCGGTCACCGTCACGGCTCGCGAGGACGGCGGCGAACAGGACCGCCTTGCAGGCGACGAACCAGAGTCCGGCGCTCTCGGCACGAGTCGAGATCGCGTCGAGGTCCGTGCCGCGCGAGCTTCCGAGGAGTCCTTCGGCGAAGGCGAGGTTCGCGCGGGCGTTGAGCGCGAGGTACGGCTCGCGATCGGGCGTGAGCACCTCCACCGCTCGCCGGCAAGGATCGACGCATTCGTCGACGAGGCCGGCGCGCCGCAAGAGGGTGCTCTCGTGGCACAGGACCGAGCAGTGCAGGACCGGCTCGCCCGTACAGGCGGACTCGCTCCTCAGGGTCCGCAGTACTGTGACGGCGCCGTCGAGGTCGCCCCGGGAGCCGCGGAGGAACGCGGCGTTGTCGGCGATCATGCAGGAGACCGAGGCGGATCCGAACGAACTGCTGGCGGCCTGCGCCTCGCGCAGATGAGAGCCCGCCGCTTCGTAGTCGCCGATTGCGTGTTCTATGAGTGCCTGGGTGTTCAGCACCGGCGCGCGCAGCGAGGCCGGGTGGGTCGCGTCGAGGGCGTGAGCCAGATCGGCGAGGGCGGTGCGGAAGTCGCCCTGGTGATACGCGGAGTGCGCGCGCAGCGCGATCGACCTCGTCGCCTCGCGGGGCGCCGCGGCGAGCCCGATGGCATCGGCGGCCGAGAAAGCGGACTCGGCGGCCTCCCACCGCCGTGTCTCGATGGCGGCGGAGGCGAGACTGAGCAGTGTGTGCACGCTCTGCGCGTCGCTGGTCGCGTGCCGAAGGGCGCGATCGCAGGTCGCCATCGCGGCCTCCATGTCGCCCTGCCAGTAGTGGGCGCACTCCTTGGCCGAGAGAGCGTGGTAGAGGCCCTGCTCGTCGGCCGACGTCGCGAACAGGGCCACGGCCCGGTCGAGCGCCGAGAGGGCGGCCTCGAAGCGCGCGTCGCGCATGTCCAGTTGCGCCGAGAGGAGCAGGGCCCAGGGCCGGTCTGCCGCGGGGCCCGGGCGAAGCCGGCCGACCCACGAGCGCAGCGTGTCTGTGCGGCAGCCGTCGAGCCCCGTCTCTCCGGACCGGGCGATGACGGCCAGAGCGTCGAAGGGCGCCGACGCGTTCAGGTAGAGCTCCACGGCGCGCGGCGAGTCACCCGACTCGTCGAGCGCGGCGGCCGTGTCGCGCTGCAGCCGCCGGAAGGCGCGCTCGCCCTCTTCGTGTACGACGCGCTGGCGCAGGTAGTCGCGAAGCAGGTTGTGGTAGCGGTACGCCCCGCGGGAGTCGGCGGGAAACGTGAACACCCGGTTCCTCGCGAGGTGCCGCAGGTGACTGCGGGCGTGTCCGTCGCCGGTGAGGCGGTCGGCGAGGTCCACCGTGATGACGTCGAGGCAGCAGGTCCGCACCAGGAAGCGGCGGACGGCGGACGTCTCCCGCAGATACACCTGCTCGGCCAGGTACGAGTACACGTCTCGCTGCAGCCGGGGGTCGGCCAGCGTCTCCTCCAGCGACGGCGCGTCGATCCATGTGAGAGCTCGGGCGGCGAGGACGACGCTGGCCGGCCAACCCTCGGTGAGAGACAGGAGGCGGCGCGCGTGCTCGTCTCCGAGTCGGCGTCCGGAGTGCTCTTCGATGACCTCGGCGACCTGCTCCTCGTCGAACCGCAGCAGGTCGACTCCGATCCGTGCCGCCTCGCCGTCGAGGTCCATCTTGCGCACGGGGAAGCCGGGCTCGTAGCGCGTGAGGACCACGAAGCGCACCTGAGCGGGTGCGTTCACGAAGAGATACTCGAGGACGAGGTCCAGCGATGCCGACTCCGCCGCATCCTGGTAGTCGTCCAGGACGATGTGCCGGTCGTCGGTCAGGGCTGCGCACTCGGTGACGAAGAGCGCCGCGAGGCTCTGGACCGGAGCATCCGTGCCGCCGGCGACCTCGAGCTCTCGGAGGAGCGCGTCGCCGAAGTGCGGCGTGTGGCCGCGCATCGCCTCGGTGAGCGCGGTGAGAAACGTGACCGGATCACGGTCGAGGACGTCGAGTTTGTACCACACCACCCGCAGTCGCAACCGCTCGAGTGCGGCGGCGGCGGTGACCGTCTTGCCGTAGCCGGCCGGGGCGCAGATGACCGTGAGGCGTCGTGAGAAAGCGGTCACGCACGCATCGAAGGTGTCCTTGCGCAGACTGACACGGTCGGGGCGTGGACATGCCAGCTTCGCCGCCGCGGGTCTGAGATTGGGCCGTGCTCTGTCCAACTGCGCGCCTCGTGAGCGATGCAGCATCGGCCGCCAGGCAAGGGGTTACTATAACAGCGATATGGTCACGATGCTCCCCGCTGCGAGAGGCCGGAGGTGGACGATCTACGACGCTTGCGGATCGTCTCCTCGTCGCGCCGCGGCGGCCAACTCGACGGCCTCGGCGGGCGTCTCCGCCCGCCGCACCCCGTCGAGCTCCCCGCCCTCGGGCGGCGTCACGGCCCAGCTGCCCAGCAGGATCACCGGCCTCCCGAGGCTGCGCGCCAGGCCGATCTCGCTGAGCGTGCCCCAGGCGCCGCCGACGGCGATCACGACGTCTCCGCTGGCCACCACGCTGAGGTTGCGCGCGTGGCCGATGCCGCTGCAGACGCTGTAGGTGAGGTGGGGGGCGGCGCGGTGGCGATCGGCCTCCGGCAGGATGCCGATCGTGACGCCGCCCCTCCGCTGCACGCCTCGCGCGACCGCCTCCATGACGCCCTCGCGGCCGCCGCAGACCACGGTGAGGCCGCGCTCCGCGAGGAGCTCGCCGAGCGCTTCGGCCGTCGCCGCCAGCTCCGGGGTCGCCCGGCTGGCGCCGATGACGCTCACGTAGCGCGGCGCGGTCACGACCCGCTCGCGGGCCGGGAGGGCGCGGGGTCGGCGGGGCCGGGCGGCGAATCCTGGCCGGGCGGCGAATCCTGGCCGGGCGGCGCGAAGCGGCCGCGCCCGGCCCGCCTGTCCTCCTCCTCGCGCCGCAGGCAGGCCCACGGCTTGCGCCCCGGCGACCCGTAGAAGATCCGGTAGTCGGGCCGGTAGCCGCGGCTCTCGTAGAAACGCACGGCGTCGTCGTTGCCGGTGTCCACGCCGATCTCCACGTCTTCGATGCCGCGGCGCTCCAGTTCGGCGTCCATCGCGTCCACGAGCGCACCGCCGACCCCGTTGCCGCGCTCGCCCTCGGCCACGCACAGGTGCGCGAGCTCGGCGTGGGTGTCGCCGGTGTACCACACGGGGTCCGGGCCCTCGACGCGTACGAAGAGATAGCCGACGGCTGTGCCGCGGCGGCGAGCCACCAGCGCGAAGGCGCCGCCGGCCAGCGCCTCCAGCATGTCCACGCGCTCGAGCACCCAGGATTCGTCTGATGGCCGTACCGGCACGAGCGACCCGGGCAGCGCGGCGACGTGGTCGAGCAGCGCCTTCCACAACGGCGCGACTTCGTCGATCTCGGCGGCGTCGAGCTCGGTGATGATGAGGTCGTCCGGCACGGCTGGGTTCCTTTCCTGAGGGCGTCAGGCCGCAGACTACCTCACGGCACCGGCCTTCACACCGTCGCGCGCCGTCGCCGGACCATGTCGCTCTCAAGGTCGAGGCAGTATAATGAGGTCACTGGTGGAACCACGGGGAGGAGGCCATCATGAGGCGCGGGGGAGCAGCGGGCGGGCCGGGCCGGGCGCCCGGACGCCGGCAACGGCAGGGGGGCGCCGGTGCGGCGGCCCATCGGTTCGCAGTGGCAGGCACGGCGACGCTTGTGCTGTGCCTTCTCTGGGCGGCGTGCTTCGCCGCCGTCGCAGAGGCTTCGGTCGACTACGGTTCGGTCTCGTTCGTGGACAAGAGCCACGGCTGGGTCACCGGCATCGACAACAAGACCTTCGAGACCACGGTGTGGAGGACGAGCGACGGCGGGCGCAGCTGGAACAAGGTCGGCTCCACCCCGGCCGTCGGCGCCGGCGTCTGCTGGGTCACCTTCGTGAGCCGCACGACCGGCATGTGGGGCAACGGCGGCCTGTGGCGCACGGTCGACGCCGGCCAGTCGTGGCAGGACACCGCCAGGTCGGCAAGTCTCGGGATCTTCAACGACGCCTCCTTCGCGACCGCCAAGCTGGGGTGGGCCGCCTGCTCCAACGGCACGTCGGAGTCCGGCGGGTCGATCGCCGCGACCACCGACGGCGGCGCGACCTGGACGAGCCGGCTTGATCTGCCTCTGCCGGACGGCTCCGGCGGCTTCTCGCGCGTGAGCAGCCCGACGGGGACGCGCAGCTACGTGTTCAAGTGGGGCCGTCAGGCCGGCGTCTGGGCGACGGCGAACGGCGGAGCCACCTGGGTACGGCGCGCGCTGCCGGCGATCCCCGGCGCCTACGCCGGTTACAGCGACATCGACTTCCCCGCCGGCAAGACGGGCTGGGCGGTCGGTGACGCGGGACGCATCGTCAAGACCGTGAACGCCGGGGCGACCTGGAAGAAGCAGAAGTCCGGGGTCAAGGGGCGGCTCATCGCCGTCGACTTCGTCTCCACCAGGGTGGGCTACGCGGTCGGCGAGAGCGGCTGCGTGCTGCGCACCTCCGACGGGGGCGCGCACTGGGTCAAGAGGATGACCGGCACCCGCAAGGACCTGACGGCGGTGTGCTTCGTCAGCGCGTCGCGCGGGTGGGTCGTCGGCGACAAGAGCCTGCGGCTGCGCACGACCAACGGCGGCCGGACGTGGACGGGGCAGCACTGACGACGAGCAGAAGAATCGAGACCAACGGAGGAGTCGCACCATGAGGAATTCGCGTTCGCAGCCGACCCGTGCTCGCCGATCGCCGGTCGTCCGGCCGCCGGCGGCCGTCGCGGCGCTGGTCGTCGCTCTGGCCTGCCTGCTCGGCGCCGCCGCTGCGCCGGCCGCCGCCGCGCCGGCCGCCGCCGCGCCCGGCGGCGACCCGCTGGCCACTCTGGCCACTCTGGCCGTCCAGCAGGCGAAGCTGACCGCCGGTGACGCGGCCGCAAGCGACTACCTGGGCTACTCCGTCGCCATCGACGGGGAGACCGCTCTCGTGGGCGCTCCAACGGCCGATTCCGGGGTGCTGGAAGCGGCCGGCGCCGCCTACGTCTTCACCCGCTCGGGCACGACCTGGACCCAGCAGGCGAAGCTGATCGCCGACGCGCCCGTCGAGTACGGGCGGTTCGGCGCCTCGGTCGCCCTCGACGGCGACACCGCCCTGATCGGCATGGGCTCCGGCGGTATCAAAGC
>Ga0172369_10009457_pt1 | contig 10778 bp, 8 predicted proteins | sample LakKiv25m_FD_114539 | JGI IMG/M metagenome (GOLD analysis project Ga0172369, IMG submission 114539) | Freshwater microbial communities from Kabuno Bay, South-Kivu, Congo - kab_022012_11.25m | ecosystem: Environmental > Aquatic > Freshwater > Lake | place: Democratic Republic of the Congo...
TAAAAAAGGCCAAATTATTGAAAAACCAGAAGATATTATTAAAGACCCTTATGTTCTTGACTTTTTAAAAATTCCAGAAAATACAAAATATACAGAAACAGAACTTGAAGAAAGAATAATAAATAAGATATCTTATTTTTTAAAAGAATTAGGTCAAGGATTTACATTCTTTGCAAGACAATATAGAATTAGTTTTGAAGATAAACATTATTATGTTGATTTAGTATTTTATAATAAGCTTATGAAATGTTATTTTTTAATTGATTTAAAGATTAAGTCGGTTACTCCACAAGATGTTGGGCAAATGAATTTTTATATAAATTATTTTAAAAATGAGGAATCAAAAGAAGATGATAATCCTCCAATTGGTTTGATTTTAGTTGCAAGAAAAAATAAAACAGTTGTAAAATATGCATTAGGTGGGATTACAAATAGACTATTCATATCTAAATATAAATTAATTACAGATAAACTAGAAAATAAGCTTACTAAATATTTAATTAAAGAATAAGAATGATTGTGTCAGAGAATATCACCGGGACATTGCAACCCTAGGTCGTCCCCCTGGACTGGTTACCAGACGAGCTAGCTAGCAACTGACACTAATATAGTTAAGAATCAATATATTTATAAAATATTTTTTATTTTTAAGTAAACTAAATCTTCTTCACAGATCCTGAACCACTAATACTTGTATTTACTTTTGGATCACCAGTATATTGTATGTTTCCAGATCCAGATATCTTAATATTTAATTCATCTATTGCATTAACTTTTGCATTCCCAGATCCAGAAATCATTACATTTGTATTATTTGCTACTAAATCTAATGCATTTACGTTACCAGATCCAGAAATATAAAGATAATGAGTATTTGCAATTCCATTAACCGTAATCCTACCAGAACCGCTAATTCCAGTTTCAAGATAATTAGTGCTTGTGTTTACATTAATGTTTCCAGAACCACTTATTTTTAGTTTTAATGAAGTAGTTTCTATTAATGAGTTACTAATAATATCTCCTGAACCAAGAACTACTAATTCATTAACATCTTTGATAGTTACGTAGATATTAATTGGTTTCTTTTTAATTATCCAAGCAAGAGTACTTCTTTTCTTATTAATAACAAGTTCATTATTAATTACATCAGTTGATAAGTAAGGTAAGAGATTATTTTCAGCTTCGATTATGAGTTTATTAGTTTCTCCTTGAGTAATATAAACGTTACCAAGACGTTTTAGTTCAACTTTATCAAAATATCCTACTTCTCTTGTTTGAGAGACTACGTTTCCAGAACCAACTACAATTCCGAAAGTTTCCTTAAGACTGTTATTATTATTCATAAGATTACAAGATATAAATAAAAATAGAATTATGAAGATAAAGATAATTATTAGAGAGATAATAAGTCCTTTATGTTTTTTTCTTTTTTGGTTTTCATTTTTTCCTTTATTCTTTTTAATAATTTTTCTAGCCATAATCATCACCCTTTATCAGTATCTATAAAAGTATCAATTTCCCATAATCAGTAAGATAAAGATTACCATCTTTTTCTTCAACTAAACCTTTTTCTTTTAAATCCCTAATATTATTATAAACAGCTGTTCTTCCTAAACTTTGGGATTCTTTGTTTGCAAGTTCTGGTAAAGTTATTTTCTTTTTTGATATTATAGATAAAAGATCAAAAGATCTTTTATTTATTTCAAATGAAAGCTTTGGAAGAACAATCATTTGATTAATTTCTTGAGTAAAATACAAAATATCCTTAATCTTGTTGCTTCTTGCATAACATCCAAGCATTATACCTATAGATTTAGGTTTCCTACCAGATGTAATATCAACATATATCTCGTTTTCATCATCTTTATAGATGTCATCTATAGCTTTAATTACTTCCTTTGCAATTTCATATGTTTCATATACACCTGTCTTAATCTCTTTAAATGTTATATGCTTAAACGTGTTTTTCAGCTTATCCCTTGCCTCCTTTTGGTTATCATCAGGTTCTTTATTCATGATAAGATACACAACAGCAGGATCTATCCTTGTAATTGCTCCGACCATAGGAGTAAATGAGTAAGTGTTAGTTAATAGTATTTTTTTCATAATATATCCAATAATAATGTATATATTAAACTTTATAAAATGTACTCTTTAGTAACCTTGTACACTTAATAGTGAACAAATCCACAAAAGGGTAGATTGGTTTATAAAGAGTTTGTAAGTAGTATTTATATGATGAAAAAATATTAAAAAAGGTGAGATGAATGGATGTAGAAATATCAACAGATGCAATTAACTTTAGACGTTATGAAAGAACAATATTATACAATAATTGGGGTTATTATTTTGATTATTTATTAAGTAAATCTGACTATAAGGAGTATGTTGTTACCCCTGATAAACTAAAAGTAGATTCATGTACTCCCCAAATCTTACTTTACCCAACAAATGAGGATATGATTAAATATCAGGAATCCATAATCAACTCTAATTGTACTATAGTTTTATATCAATCAGATCATTATTATAATAAAAAAATAATAGTTCCAATTTACAATTATTTTCACGAAGCCTACCTTAATTTTGATTCAGATTTCTTCTTTCAATATATAAATTTACCAAATTTATCTTTAATCGAACTTGAACATAAACTAGATAATGATTTTTATCGTTTTTTATATGTTTTTTTGAATTTAAAAGTTACTTATAATTTGAACCCATCTTGGTTGAGAGGGGTTACTGAGAAAAATTACAAAAAAATACTTACAAGAACTGATTTTGTATATTCTTCTGTAGTTGATAAGGAATCCTTTTATCCAATGAAATATTCAAGAAATGCAACAAATTATTTTGATATAGATGTTTTAACAAAAATTGCAGTTTGCGAGCTTGAAAATAAGTTCACCCCAGAAGTAAGATTAATAATCCAATTACTAGATCACGATAATGAATTGAATTATATTAACAGAGATTATTCAATCTTCGATACAGAAAAAGATAAAGAGTTATTAGATAATTGGGATACCACAATAAACAAGCTAAAGAAAGAAGCGATTATTTATGAATCAACGAAAGGAATAATTAAGTTAATAATGTAATACTTACCTCTCACATCTAATAATAAAAAAAATGCGATTATGATTATCGCAAAAATGGTGGTAACTATGAAGTCAGAAATTATTAGAAAAACCTTATCAAATGGATTAAGAATAATCCATATAAAAAATAAAATGAATAACGTAAATGTAACTGTTAGTGTAAAGGTAGGTTCTGAAAACGAAACTAAAGAAAACAATGGAGTAAGTCATTTCCTAGAACATATGCTTTGGCATGGGACACCTAACTTAACTGAAGAAAAGATACGTACTGAACTTAAAGATAAAAAAGCAAATTATAATGCAAATACTAGTTTTAAAAAAACAAGTTATTATATTGGATCTCCAAAAAGACATTTTGAAAGATCAGTTCAAATATTAGCAGAGATTATCCAAAATCCAGAATTTGATGAAAAAAAGATAGAAACAGAAAAAAACATAATATTAGATGAATATAAGCATCATAAAGATAATCCAAATTATTTTATAGGTGAATTATTAGTTAATAAATTATTTAAAGATCATCCAATAAGTAAACCAATTATAGGAACCCAAGAAAATATTGAACATATGAGTAAAGAGATGCTTTTAAAACATTATTCAGATTATTATGTTCCAAACAATATGGTTATTACAATTGTTGGTAATTTAAAAGGACCAGAACAATTTATTGAAAAGTATTTTACTTTTCAACCAAAACAAGTACCTATATTAGATTTAGTTGAACCAATTTTTAATGAACAAAAAATAACACAAGTAGGAAAAAACATAAAAGCAACATATATTGCTCTTGGTTTTCCTGGAGTTTGCAAAACTCACAAAGATATGTATATTTTTGAAGCAATTAATTACACCCTTAATTCAGGAAAAGACATTAACTTATTAGAAGCAATTAGACATAAAATGGCTTTAACTTATTCAATTTCTGCAAATAATACTAATTTTCAAGAAACAGGGTTTCTTGCAATTAGCACAAGTACAAATAAAGAAAAAGTAGATGAAACAATAGATTTAATACTTTTAGAACTTAAGAAACTAGAAACGATTAAAGCAAAGGAATTAAACCTTGCTAAAAAATTTTTATTAAAAGTTCATAAAATTTCAAATCAAATTTCTTTCTTATTAGAAGAAGTGGTTATACAAAATGAATTATATGGATATTGGGGAGAATATGAAGAGGCAGTAAATAAAATAAAAGCAATAACTGTTGAAGATGTAAGAAGAATTGCAAAGCAATATTTTAATAAAATTCATACAACAATAATCCTAGAGCAAGAAAACCTAGAATCAAGCAATTAGTGCTTTTATAGGTTTTTAGTAACCTTTTAAAATTAAATGCAAAGTAATATTATGGGGATAAAGAAATCTATAGATATTAAATATAGATATTTAACTTAAATCATAAGTACAACTAAAAGATGATTTCATGGTAGATTCAATTAAAAAAGATTTCCTTGATGAAGTAGAAGATTTAAATGAAGAAAAAAAGTTAGCAATAAGGCACAATGACTCTACAATTGTTATTGCAAATCCAGGAACTGGTAAAACCAAACTATTAGCTTACAAATATGTTTATTTATTACATCAAGGTATATCCCCAAAGGATATTCTTTGTTTAACTTTTACAGAAAAAGCTTGCGGAGAAATGCAAGAGCGAATTTTAAAATTAATTGAAACCGAAAAGCTAACAATTGACTTAACTCAAATTAATATCCAAACATTCCACGCTTTTGCTTTGGATAATCTAGAAGATAATGAGCTTATTTCTGCTAATTCATTAAGATATGAAATTTATTCTTATTTAATTGAAAATCAAGTACTTAATTATGGAGATAATTATTTACTTGATACGATTGTTCCAAAGATAGAAACTTCAATAAGATATCTTAAAAGTTTTGGAATAACTCCTGATAAAATAAAAATTGAAGATGTTAAACCCTATATTGTTGATTTTAAAACATATAATAAAACAGAACTAGAAACCTACCTTATGCATTTTATTAATATATTTGAAAGATATGAGAAGTTTAAGGAGAAGAGAGGCCTTGATTATACAGATATTTTAATTAATTTTTTAATTTTAAAAAATAAACCAAAGTTTAAGTGGGTATTAGTTGATGAACTTCAAGATGTTAACGATATGGAAGCAGATATTGCTTTATCTGTTTGTGATAAGTATGTTGTTGTTGGGGATAAGAAACAAGCAATTTTTGGTTTTCAAGGTGGTTCAATAGGTAATTTCAGTAAATTCAGTTCTGCTAAAGAATTTATTCTGTCAGACAACTTTAGAAGTACTGATGAAATTTTAAATTATGCTAAAGAGTTATTTTCTTCTAAAACAGCAGATAAATCTAATATTGATGAAATTAAAGATCTTAAAAGTGCAGATTCTAAGAAAGGAGATAAACCATTAATTATTTCAATTAAAGATAATGTGCCTTCTTATATTGGATATTTTATTAAAAAATTACAAATGAAGGAAGATAAAGAAATAGCAATAATTGCAAGAAAAAATTCACAATTATATAAGTTTGCAAAAGAACTAGAAGCAAATGGTATTTCTTTTTCATCTACTTATTTAACATCAAGTGATGAAGCAAAGAATAATATTATTGTTTTTTTGAAAGGGTTATTAAGTAAGGATATAAACTTAATAAAAGCTTCAATGTTCACTCCTTTCTTTCCCATATGCCTACAGGATGCTTTTGAGTTAGCTGAAAGCAATAAATTAACTATAGAGGAAATTTATAATAAATATCCAAAATATAAAGACTTAAGAGAATCTATAAATAATATTAATGACCTAGATAATGTTTTTAAGAATAATATTCTGCCTGTAGCTGTTGCTTATGGTAGAGATTATACCCTTTCTTGTATAAACATGCAAAAAGTAACAATTGAGGCATTAGATTTACTTGAGAATAAGACAATTGAAAATTTATGTAACTTTTTACAGTCTGCTGAGCAATTAGCTGAAGAGATTAAGAGTGAAAAAAAAGTAATATTAACAACTGTTCATAAGGCTAAAGGTAAGCAATATCCAGTTGTTATTTATGTTCCAAGTAAAACAAATGATAACGAAAACTTTCAAGATGCAATTACTACAGCAATATTAAATACAATGAATAAAAATCCAAAAGAAGAACTAGAAGAAGAACCAAATAGGATAGATTTCGTTGCTATAACTAGAGCAGTACAAAATTTATATATTATTACTTCTAAATCTCCAAATTACAAGAATGAATATGCGATATTTGAAGAAGAACAAGAGCCCCAAGAAAGCGTAATTGATTTTTCTGATCTTAATAAGAAAGCATTTTCTTTATTTGTTAATAAAGATTATGAAAATGCAAAAAAACAATTAGAAGATCAAAATGCTTGGATAACTGATTATATTACTAAATATTTTGAAGGTTTAGATCATCTTTCTTTTTCAGGAATAGAAACTGACCCAGGAAAATATCTTGAACAAAAAATATTAAAATTAAAACAAACCAGTAAAGCATTAATAAAGGGCACTAACATACATACTTTGATAGAACAGATATTAAATAATCAATCTGTTGATATTTCCACTCTTGATAAAGAAACTCAAAAAATATTGGAAAATTCCAAAGTACTAATCTCTGAAATTAAGATTAGTTATCCTGAAGTATTTGCAACTGAATTAGAATTTAGAAATGTTTCCCTTAAAGATATCACAACGATTTCTAGTTCTTTACCAATCACAGGAAAAATAGATGCTGTTTTTAGAAATCCAGTAACTCAAGAATACTTAATTGTTGATTGGAAGACTGATAAAGACGTAAATGCGTATGGCTCTGACCATCGTCAGCAATTAGAACTATATAAGAGTATCCTTTCCTATACCCAAAACATTCCAAAAGAAAAAATCAAGGTATCTATTGGATATGTTTCTTTAAGTAAAAGAATAAATGATGGGACAATAGATACTAAACTAGATAGTACTATTCCTGCAAAAACAGCCATAGGCACATTAACAAAACATATTCAAGTCATAGTTGATTGGAAGTCAAATCCAGAAACATTTATTAAAGCATTAGAGTCAATCAATCATATTAACCAAACTCCAATAACTAGGGCAATAATAGAACAATATAGAAAAGAAAAGAAGATTAAAGAATATGAAAACTAGAAATTCAAAAACGCACGCAAATCAAGATGATAAAGATCTTGCAAATAAATTATCACACTTATATTTTTCAATAAAAGCAAGAGATAAAAAAAGAGTAGGTATATCTTGGAAACAAAAAGATTTTTGGTCAAGTACTGCTTTTAAATTATGGTATAAAAAGCAACCCAAACAATGTGCATATTGTGGAATAAAAAAAGAAGAACTAGATAAAATATCTGAGTTAGTAAAGCACGGGAAAATAATAAATAAAAGATCAAAAACCCGTGGTAACTCCTTTGAAGTTGATAGAAAAAATGATAAAATAGGGTATACTGCAAAAAATTGTTGTTTAGCATGTTATTGGTGTAATAATGCAAAGACAGACACATTTAGTAAAAAAGAATTCAAACTAATAGGAGAAGCAATAGGTAATGCACTAAAAAGAAAAATAAAAAAGTATAACTAGAAAAAAAGAAAAAAATAGATTGTAAGTTCTGTGGGTATAAATTATTGCCCAAAATGGACGGGATAAATAATAATTATATAAAAATAAAAGGTGAAATTATGAGTAGGGGAACACAAGAGTATAAAAATTTAGAAGAACTTTTAGAAAAAATAAAAACAGTTAACTTAATCGAAAGAATATTTTCTTGGAGTTCAATTAGAAAACTAAGCTATGATGCATATGATGAATTTAAATCAATAGATAAAATCACAGAATTAGCAGTAAAAGATGCTATTGCAAGATTGGAAGTAGATAAGGCAATATTAAATGAGCAAATAACCCAACTACATAATAAAGATAAAGAAAACATAAAAGCAATAGCAGAACACAATAGTATCAAACAGAAAGAGCAACAAGATTATCAAAAAAATATAACTGAAATTAATACACTTAGAAATCAAATGGATCAAGATAGACAAAAAATTCAAAGAGATAGAGAAGAAGAAATTGCAAATAATTTAAAAAAAATGAAAGAAACTTGGAAAACTCACGAAACAGATGTTGAAGATTATTTGAAAAAAATATGCAAAAAACAAGGTATTAATTATTTTGATAAAGAGAAGGTGCCAATTAAAGGTAAACCAGACAATACAATTGAAATTGCAGATCAATATATTATATTCGATGCAAAATCTCCTGCTAGTGATGATTTAAGAAATTTCCCTCAATATATTAAAACTCAGGCAGAGACATTGAAAAAATACATAAAGGAAGAAAATGTAAAGAAGGATATATATTTAGTTGTGCCAGACAACACAATAGATTGTATAAAAGAGCATACTTATAATTTAGCAGATTATGATGTATATGTTATTACAAAAAGCTCTTTAGAGCCAATTATTTTATCTTTAAGAAAGATAGAAGATTATGAGTTTGCAGATAAGTTAAGTCCAGAAGATAGAGATGCAATCTCAAGAATTATAGGTAAATTTGCGCATACTACAAAAAGAAGAATGCAAGTTGATAGCTTTTTTTTTGATGAGTACTTAAATATACTTACTAATTGTAATTCACTACCTGATGAAATAAAAGAACAAGCTGTAAAATGTGAAATGTCAGATAAATTAAATCCGCCATTAGAAAAAAGAGTAAAACAAATTTCAGAAAAAGAGTTAAGAGAAGATTTTGTAAACAAAAAGCAAGTTGCAAAAGCAAAGAAGATTCAAACAGATGTAAATTTATTGATTGAGGAAAAATAAATTTGATTTTATTATGAGGATACATTATGACTACTGATAAAATAGTGTATGATGTTTTAGTTGATAAATTTAAATATAATCAACGAATGGAAAATGATGTGCATAATTTTTTAAATGCAATAAAAAATTATACAAATAGTAATTTGAGGTATATTTTACAAGGCCCAGATAAAAAGAGAGATGAAAATGATAGATTGCACGGATTTAAATTATTTCCATTGAATATTCTTATTACTAAAGGTAAAACAAGAGACAAGAGTTTAAAAGCACCAACTTCTCCCGAAAATTTATATAAAAATACCTTTATTGGATTTTGTTTAGAGTTAGAAACTATAGTCTCTTTAGTTATGTGGTTGGGTTCAGAAAATAAATATACAGATAAACATATTGAATTATCCCAAGATATTGAAAAAAATATTATCAACTCAGTCCCTACATATCTATCAATTTCGGGGAACTATTTATTAGGTGATGGGCATAATAATTATTCTCATATACTTGTGTATCGTTCAACTTATGAATTTTTTGAAAAAGATGAATTTTTTTCAAACTGGGGGTATATGCCATTTTTGAAAAGATCCTCTGAAACTATAATTGCGTACTTTTCTCCTAGATTTTCACCAATTGTTTTTGAAAACAATATTGATGCATATGAAAATTATTTTGTAGCAGTAATTAAATACGTATCTAATGTGAATAAAAATTCATTTAAACTTAATATATTAAATCACTTTTTTTCAAATGGGCAAATTGATCAAGAATTAGATGTGTTTATTTATAATCCAGAATTGATCACAAATTTACAAAAATATTCTTTTGATACAGATACATATTTATTAGGTTTATTTAAAGATAAAGTATATACTATAGATAATAAAAATTACAGGCACGAAATAATTTTAGATGACATATTAATTGATACAACTGCAGAGGATATATTATATCACAAACTTATGCAAAGGATATACTATAATTATTTAGTAACAACCAATTTATATATTTGCAATATTAATAAGCTTGAAGAAATATATAATAAAGAATGTTATCTATTATCTAAAATTAAAGTTTTTGTTAATTGTAATTTTAATTTATTTTTTAAGTTATATTTACAAAAATATTTAATTATGATCGATAATAATATATATTATAGACCGCATTTATTAAATAGCTATAATAAAGATAAATTAAGAGTTATTTATGATTCTTATTTAATTGAATCCAAATCTATGGAACCTCCAGATAATTTAAATGAAATGCAGATTGTATTTAATTTAGTATTTTTAAATATTTATAATCAATATTCTAAACAAACATTAATAAATCGAATTAAAATGTGGGATAATAAATGGATAATAAATACCTGAAATTATATACTGCCATAAATGAAAAATATTTAACATTTATATTAACTACTTTTTGTAGATATAATAACCCTACATTAAGGAAAGAATTAACAAATTATTATGGATCTCATCAAAAATTATCTACTAAGTTATATCTTGAATCAAAGAAAGAATACGAATCAATAAGTAATTTAGAAATTGATAACCTTGATTTCCATCCAAAATTGAATCAATTTATTAAACAATTTTTTCTTGATAAGAATTCAAATCCCTATAAACATCAATATTATGCTTGGGAACATATTTTAAATTCAGAAAATTGTGTTATTGCAACTGGGACGGGTAGTGGAAAAACAGAATCCTTTTTATTCCCAATTTATAATTATTTAATTAATAACTCTAATAATAAAATAAAAGCGATTATTATTTATCCATTAAAAGCATTAGCGAATGATCAGTATAAACGTATTTTAAAAGATATTACAGATCTTAAAGTTA
>Ga0172369_10009459_pt1 | contig 10776 bp, 11 predicted proteins | sample LakKiv25m_FD_114539 | JGI IMG/M metagenome (GOLD analysis project Ga0172369, IMG submission 114539) | Freshwater microbial communities from Kabuno Bay, South-Kivu, Congo - kab_022012_11.25m | ecosystem: Environmental > Aquatic > Freshwater > Lake | place: Democratic Republic of the Congo...
AATAATACTTTCGTGATTAACACCACGAAGTTTCGGAGAGGTACGTAGTTGGATGCTTTGTTCGTACCTCTCTTTTTTTATACCAAAACAAGAGAATTTACTATATAACTTTTAACCCAAGCTTTTTCTTAAGAGCGCCGACTGTTCAATAAGCGGGGTAATATTTTTTTTGCCGTTTATTAACTTATGGATTTGGGCGGAGATTAATTGGTGCTCCTGCTCATTTAAATATTTAGCGGTCAAAGGTTCTCCGAGGTAATTTTCAATTTCAATTACATCCTGTAAGATTTTTCCCCAAGCTGATGATTTTTTTGCCAAAGCCTGGAGGCCCGGTTTGTATAGAAATTTTCCGGCAAAATATAAGTCATGTTTTAAATTGACGTAGTGTTTTTCCACCAAATTAAGCGTACCGTCTTTTTTGGCTTTTGCCAAACCCCGGCCGGTACCGATAAATTCCGGCGGAATACCTAAAGAGTATAGCGCGGCTGTGTAGCTAATAGCTCTGGGCAGTTTTACTTTACCCACTCCTCGCGAATAGCCGAACAGCCCGACGTGCTGAACCCGTTCGCGTCGTTTAGGCATAAAAGAAGCCATTTTGTTTACCAACGGGGCAATTCCGGGGATAGTATTTTGGTTCTCTTTTTCAAAATATTTTATGGTTTTTATTAGTTTAGTTTCTTCGTTTTTATTTATTGTTACCGTATGTGTTTTTGGCAGTTCCCGTTCCAGTTTGGCTATGGCTTTAATGACCATTTTTTTTGGAAAATCGTAACGGAATGCGCTTTGAATAATTGCCGTACGCACTCCGGAGTACTCCTTAATAAAGCGTTCGGGTTTTTGGGGGTTAATTCCTCCTCGAAAAGGCAAAGTTCCAACTCCAATAACCGGGAACATGGGCAGATTGTGTTTGTGCTCAAATTGTTTATAACGCGAGAGCGCGACCTTAATGCTTAAAATTGTCGGCACAATGCCGGAATTTAGAGCCGGGTCGGAACGGGCTACATAGGGCCTTAAATATTCCGGCCGACTGTTAAATTTTTTATGGTAGAGCCTTAAATATTTTTCCAAAATTTTGTAGGAATTTAAAATAATATCTACGCTTTCAAACAGAGGAATTATTTCCAAAAAAACATCACACCCGTTTTCCATTTTATTTAAGGGGTGGCGCAGGCAGGCAATTTCTTTAAACGCTTCTTGGATGCTCACCATTTCTTCCGCGGTTTCTGTCATGGGCAAAATAACTTCAAACAGGGGTGGGGAGTGCAAACCCACCTGTTTGGCTAAACCGGCGGCCGAGGCAATACCCATTAAAGCGCGCGACAGGCGGAATTCGGTTTGGACTTTGGGGTTGGGGAGACGGAAAGTTAAAAATTTTTCTTTCCCAATCGGAAATTTTTTAAAATAATCAAAGTGAGCACCAAGCAGACGTTCCAGCACCGATTCGTCCACCAACTTACCTTCCCAGTCCCATTTGTATTCGGAAATTCCCAGTTCGGAAAAACTTAAAAAAGCCTCCCTTGCCTCTTCTACCGCCGGAATAAAAGCGTCTCTAAACCAATACGGCCGGTTGGCGTGGTCGGGATGCTGGGTGGCCATAGTGGCCGGAATTTTTCTTTGAATTTTTTGCATACAATGTTATTATATAGTATATTTGCGCATATTAAAAATTGGAGTTATTTATTAATTATTACGTGCGGGATTAGTACAATGGTAGTATGAGACCTTCCCAAGGTTTAGACACGGGTCCGATTCCCGTATCCCGCTCCAGTCTTTGTATAACTACGGCTGGTTTACACTTATGAAAATCATTTTAAAAATAATCTTGGCTTTAGTTTTTCTTATCATAATTGTTTTTAGTGTTTTCACTTATCAAAAAACCCAAAAATCTATGGACACAAATAATGTCAACAAAGAAGAAAAAACTATATTTATCCACAAAATTGCCGGTTTGGGCGATGAAGTCAAGGACGGCAGATCTTACGAGCAGGCTTGCATAGAACCGCAGGAATATTTAAATAACAGGTATAAAGAAATTTTAGAGTTTGAATTATTACCGAGCAATTATACGGAAGGCAATAAGGGGGCTGATGGCACAATCCAGCGTTATACCGCTTTTGAGGGTGGGCAATATTCCTGTTATTTTAAAGGGACATATTTAAAAAGTTTTGCAGAGTCAAAAATTTTAGATGTGAAAAGTTTTGCGATGCCCGAAATGGTTGGCATCTGGTTTAATTATCCGCAAATTGAAGGTTTCGAATTAAAGCAAAATTATAATGCGGACAAGAAGTCCGGAGAAATAATTTATTTTTCGCAAAAAAATGTAATTGCCGACGCCGTACCTTATTCTTCTCCCGTTATACATCGGCACCCTATGCTGATTATTCAAAAAATGGACAGCAAAACGCGGGACTACAGTATAGATAAAATTAACACCAGCCCTAGTGGTGTTAAGTATAAGATTTGGGATGAGCATAATGCCAGTAATGTGGAATATTATTTTAATGATCCATATGAGAATATGGACACTACTATAGAATTTCAAGTTTCAGACAAGGAAGTTTACCTGGTTACCACGGTAAACTTTATCTATAATGGCATTGCGGAGCAGCCGGTGCTAGATACGATTGCCGAAAGTTTCAAATTGACTAAATAAAGTTTATGACTGTAACTATTTGCGGAAGCATTGCTTTTATAGACGAAATGTACCGGCTCAAAACCGAGCTGGAGGGCTTGGGGCATAAAGTTTTGCTTCCTCCTAATGAAGTACCGGGCGAGAGAGGGGAGATGATTCCGGCAAGTGAGTATTACAAACACAAAAAAGCCTTACACCAAAAAGACGATGCCTGGATCTGGAAAAATCATACGGAAAGAATAAGCGGCCATTTTGACAAAATATCAAAATCCGATGTGATTTTGGTTGCTAATTACGACAAAAATAATATCAGCAATTATATTGGTCCCAATACGCTAATGGAAATGGGCGTGGCCTTTTATTTAAAAAAGAAAATTTATCTATTAAATCCTATTCCGGAAATTGTATGGAAGGAAGAAATTCTAGGGATGAAGCCGATCGTCATCAATGGGAATATGAAATTTCTTTCCTAAGCCAAATTTGTTAAATTTGTATTTTTTAGGTATAATATGAATATATTATGACTAAATTTAATCTACAATCTGTGGTTTGGAAAGAGGGCAAATATTACGTCGCCCAGTGTTTAAATGTGGATATTTCCAGTTTTGGTAGAAACAAAAAAGAAGCCTTAAAGAATTTAGATGAAGCCTTGGAGCTTTATTTCGAAGATGTAAAACCCGGGAAGTTCATAAAAATAGAAAAAGCAGAAATCGTTCCAAGTCGTTTGAAGTATGCCTAAGTTATTTTCTTCGAAATATATTATCAAAGTCCTTCAAAGTGAGGGCTTTGTTTATATCTCTCAAAAAGGTAGTCATATAAAGATGCGGAAAATTAATAATCCGACTCTGACCGTGATAATTCCGGATAATCGAAAAGAAATCCCCGCAGGAACCTTCAGGTCTATTTTAAGGCAATCACAATTATCAATTGAAGATTTTGAAAAATAATATGAAATCAAACACATCTGCCAAAAGCTCTAAAGAGCATTTAGGCGGATTCGCCTCTGGCGGAAAAAAACTCTCTTTGGAGCCTTACAAAGGCACGCGGGATTTTTACCCATGGGATCAATTTATCCAGAATTATATTTTTGGTGTGTGGCGACGCGTGGCGGAAAGTTTTGGGTATTTGGAATATGATGCATCAATATTAGAAGAAACCGACCTCTACCGTGCCAAAAGCGGGGAGGAAATAATTAATGAGCAAACTTATTCTTTTACCGACCGGGGCGGGCGAGATGTAACCATTCGTCCGGAAATGACACCCACTGTTGCCCGCATGGTGGCGCAGAAACGCAAAGAGCTTACATTCCCTTTGCGCTGGTTTTCCATGCCAAATTTATTTCGCTACGAACGTCCGCAGCGCGGGCGTTTGCGCGAGCATTGGCAGTTAAATGTGGATATTTTTGGCGTAGATGGCGCAGAGGCGGATGTGGAAACAATTGCAGTTGCAAGGGGAATTATGAAGGCTTTTGGCGCCAGTGACGAAGCTTTTAAAATTCGGATAAATGACCGTAGGCTTTTAAATTTTTTACTTCACGAGCATTTACAACTCACGGACGAACAAGCGCACAAAATTTCCAAGCTTATAGACAAAATGAAAAAAATGAAAGCAGGAGAGTTTTTGCAAGAAGCCGGTGAGATTATTGGTAAAAAAGCCGCTGGTCTTGAAGCGGTGTTGTTTGTGAAAAGTTTGGATGAGTTAGGAGAAGTGGCGCCAAAGTCTAAAGGGGCGCATGAATTGCAAACGGTCTTTAAAAATTTGGAAAGTTTAGGCGTAAAGAATTTTGTTTACGATCCAAGTATTGTTAGAGGCTTTGATTATTACACCGGGGTGGTATTTGAAATTTATGACACCAGTCCGGCAAACCCTCGCGCGTTGTTTGGCGGTGGCCGATATGACGATTTAGTCGGCATTTTCGGCGTGGACAAAGTGCCGGGTGTCGGGTTTGGAATGGGGGATGTAACTATTCGCGACTTTTTGGAGACCCACAGCTTGTTGCCGGAATATACTCCGCCGGTTAAATTATATATTTGCCATCTTGAAGGATATTTGGAGAATGCAAATCTTTTGGCGTCAGATTTGCGGGCGCAGGGGTTGAGTGTGGCTGTGGATTTAAGCGACAGGAAGGTATCCGCGCAAGTAAAAACTGCAGACAAAGAACAAATCCCTTTTGTTTTGGTGGTGGGAGAAGAGGAAGTTAAAACCGGTCAGTACAAGCTGAAAAATTTAAAAGAAAGCAAAGAAGAAACGGTAAGCAAAGAAGACTTGTTGAAGCATTTAAAATAGTTTATGGAACTGCAAGTCGGAGTAAAAATTTTGCTTAAAAACAACCAAGCCAAGTATTTGCTGGTGCGCCGGAACCCGAAAAAATATCCGGAAGTGGGTCCGAAATGGGACATTGTGGGCGGGCGCATAAATGCCGGCAGTCCTTTATTGGAAAATTTGCAAAGGGAAATAAAAGAAGAGGTTGGTTTTATTTATACCGGCAATCCACGTCTTGTGGCGGCGCAGGATATTTTAAAAGTACCCGGCAAGCATGTTGTGCGCCTGACTTTTTTAGGGGAGCTGGATGGCGAGCCAAAAATTGACGAGGAGCATTTGGAAGCTAAATGGTTTAGCGTCAAAGAAATTGAAAAAATAGATTCGAATTTATTGGACGGGTTTTTCCATGCACTTTTGACAGAAAAAGTTATTATTCTTTAACAATGCCGGAAAAATTAATTTTTGCCCACCGTGGCGCCAGCAAACAGGAATGCGAAAACACATTACAGGCTTTTGCGAAAGCCATAGAGTTAGGGGCGGATGGCATTGAATTGGATGTACAAAAAACCGCGGACAAGCGTTTGGCGGTTTTTCACGACTCCTCCATCAACGGCCGTAAGATTAACAGCTTGCCATTGGCCGAAATAAATAAAATTGCTCAGAGCAAAAATTATCAAGTGCCGGAGCTGGAAGAAGTTTTAAACTTAACTGCCGGCAAAGTTAAAGTTCAAATAGAAATAAAACAACAGGGTTACGAAAAAGAAGTGGCGGAAATAGCATTAAAAATTTTAAAACCGGAAGATTTTACCATAATATCTTTCCACCCGAAATCGTTGCAAACCATAAAACAGTTTTTCTCAGAAGTAAAAACCGGGCTTATAATTGGCACTGACTACGGACGCATAACGCAAATATTGTGGTTTGCTTTCAACCGAAGTAAAATTTTGGCTTATACGGACATGTTTTCTATAGATTGGAGAATATGGATATCCGGCTTTTCCAAACTAATTCCGGCAAGCTATCCGCTTTTTGTGTGGACTGCGGACGGGGAAAGTTTAATAAAAAGTTTGTTGTCCGACAGCGCGGTTAGTGGAATTGTCACTAATTTGCCCGACCGGGCTTTACAATTAAAAAAAGAATATGAGCAAAAATAGTTTATTTTTTGGTTTCTTTCTGGTGGTGTTGGTAGCGGTAATAGTTACCATAGTTTTTTATGAAAAACCGGTCGACCGTTACGAAAGCATAACGGATTTTAAGGCTTGCGAAAAAGCAGGAGGGAAAATAATGGAAAGCTACCCGCGCCAGTGCGCGTTGGAAAATGGAAAATTTTTTGTTGAACAAATAGTGGAAACGGAATGTAAGACAAAAAATGAGTGTCCCAATGGTCAAACTTGTATTAATAATAAATGCACCAAATGATAACTAATGAGCAAGAGATAAAAGATCAATTAACAAAAGAAGGTTTCGGCGGAATTGCCACCTATCAAGACGCTCCGAATTTTGAATATTCCGAGCATACTCACGAAAAATTTGCCGTGCACGTAATTTTGGAAGGCAGTATGATTTTAACGGATGCTAACGGCACTAAGAAACTTACGGCAGGGGAGCGTTTTGATATTCCCGCCGGCACCATGCACTGCGCGAAAATGGGCCCTGAGGGTTGTAAATATGTAGTTGGCGAAAAATAGGTTTTTAGTCTAATCTAATTTTAAATAAATAACAAAAATAAAAATATGAGAAAAATCGGGATGTTTTTTGTATTTTTTCTTTTTTTGCCAATTTTTGTTTTGGCAGAAAGCCCAATAATTATTTCGCAAGTGCAAATAACCGGTGGAACCGGGAAGACAGCCGAAGACTTTATTGAGCTGTTTAACCCCACCGGTACCGAGGCAAATTTAAACGGTTTTAGGCTGGTCAAAAGAACTGCCAGCGGAACAGTCGACACATTATTAAAATCCTGGACAACGGATACTTTTATCCCGCCCGGGAGTTTTTATTTATGGGCCAATTCCGGGTTTACCGGAATAAGCAAAGCGCCGGATACAACCACTTCAGGCACCATAAGCGACAATAATGGAATCGCCTTGCGCATTGGCCCCAATGATACCGGATTAATTATCAATAGCGTTTCTTGGGGAACCGCGAATAATAGTTTTACTAATGTCTCGGTAATTAACCCCGAAGCCAATATGGCATTGGTAAAACAAGATTTATATCAAGCCAATTCCGGTTTTTCAATTTTGCCCAGCAGTCCTAAAAATTCATCCGAAACGGATTCGTCATATTCGGCCAGTTCAACTCCTCCGCAAACTACATCCACCACCACCCCCGAAACTGCCACCACAACAACAGGTTCTCTTGCGACAACCACCCCCGACAATCTACAATCAGAAAATTCATCCACAACTTTAGATTATTTGGAAAAAAGTTCTTACGTTAAAATATATCGGTTTTTGCCCAACCCCGCGGGAGAAGACGGGGGTAATGAGTGGGTGGAACTGCAAAATTTGGATGAAAAAGCAGTGTTGTTAGACGGTTGGCTAATTGACGATAAAGATATCGGTAGTGGGCCGGGGACTGACGCTTTTATTATGTCAGGGACAATTAGTGTGGGCGAAACTAAAAAATTTATTTTGCCTACAGGAAGTTTTGCTCTAAATAACAGCGGGGGAGATGAAGTAAATTTATATTTTAGTGATGAATCTTTGTCTCAAAAGGCCGTTTATTCGGCAGTGGCTTATGATGACGGAGTTTTTGAATTTCGGGAAGGCCAGTGGCAACCGCCGGCGCAAAATGTCTCAAATAATAATTCTTCCGGGGGAAGTAGTTACAATGCCGCGACAAACATTAACAATACCCCCGCCGTACCTTTTAAATTTAACGAAATTTTTTCAAATCCACCCGGAGAAGATGCCGGAAAAGAATGGGTGGAAATATACAATCCGGAAAATGCCACAACTTCCTTGGAAGGATATTTTTTGGCAGACGGGGAGTCGGACAATTGGACCAGTTCGGCATGGTTAATTCCTAAAGGTAATAATGTGCCGGCCAAGGGACTTTTAGTTATAATGCTCCCAAAAAATGCTTTTGCATTGAATAATTCAGGAATAGAAAAAATTAAATTATTTTCTCCGCAAAAACAGCTTATAGATTCGGCCAGTTTTAAAGACGCGCCGGAAAACCGGTCTTGGGCTTTAAATGCCGATGGAGTTTTTGAATGGGGAATTCCGACTTTTGGAAAATCAAACAGCAATGAGCCGGAAAAGCCAAAAATTTTTATTAGTGAAATTTTTCCTCAACCACAAGGAGATGAAGAAGAATTCATTGAAATTGGCAGTTTTTCCACCACAACCGTTAACCTGGAAGGGGTTGTCTTGCAAATTGGAAGCCGAAATAAAATTTTTGGAGCCAAGGATGTTATAGGTGCGGGCGGATATTTGGTCATTTACGAAGATGATTTGCCGGCGCGTTTGAGCAACAGCGGACAGACACTAAAAATATTGGACTCTTTCGGGCGAATGGTTTCGGAAGTATCTTATGGCAAAGCACAGGCAGGTATGGTTTTTACAACAGAGGACCAAGAAAATTATTTTTGGACTCCCAACATAACCCCGGGCAAGGAAAATATTTTTATATCCGGAGAAGTCCTTGGCGTGGCAACTTTGGAAACCAAACAGACAAGCACAAAAAAGCCGACAGTCGTTGCAAAATCCGTGTCATCTACAGATGTAAAGAAACTCCTTGATGATAATTTGGAATTAAAGAACCGGTTATTGGCTTTGCAGGAATCGGTAGACGCTTTAAGCCAAAAATCAGTGCAAGCCGAGTCTTTAAGCGAAGAAACGGCAATAGAAGCTGTAAACGAACCGGACTCCAATTCCGGCAAAAAAGACTCTATTTATATAGTAATTCCGGCTCTTTTAGGCCTGGTGGCAATTGTGGTTTATTATGTAAAATCCACAAAAAGCAATCATTAACCTTAGTACCAACCCACTATGATACTATGGAGTATCATAGTGGAGGTGAAAACACTTTATGACAAAACTTTCAAAAAAACAAATAGATCCGGAAAAGTTTGGACATTATTTAAATAATTTATGGTCAGCTTTTACTTTAATGGATTCCAAAGAAGACATTAGGCTGTTGTTTAAAGATCTTTTTACTCGCACTGAGTATAAAATGTTTGCCAAAAGATTGGAAATCGCAAGAAGGCTTTTGGTTGGCGAAAATTATGTAAATATCCAGCGTGAACTTAAAGTCGGACCGGACACAGTGGGCAGAGTTAGTGATAGTTTAACTGAAAAAGGTTACGGATTAAGAAAGGCTCATGAAAAATTGAACAAGCTTGAGGAAAAGTTTTTGGCTAAACAGCGTGAGGCTACAAAAAATCTGGAAAACCCTTTTCGTAAAAAAGCGCAAAGGAAAACATTATTTGGGGTTGCTTTAAAGGCGGGTGCCGTGAAATTGGATAGAATTATCAGCAAGAAAATAAAGCAGTCAACTGCAAAAAAACAATTTTTGGAATAGCACTATGATACTATGGAGTATCATAGTGAGGGATTTATGGGGTAAAGGCTGTGGAAAAAGGGTGGAAAGTGGTATTTGACAGATTATTTGAAAAAGCTATTATACTTAAGAGGGAAAAAACAAAGCAAAAATCAAAAGTCATTTCCAATCGTACTTTAGAGGGAAATGCCTTTTTAATTGTTAAATGAATAAGTAAGCAAACAGCATTTGAAGCATTTAAATTCAAATAATGCAGAGCTTAAAATTGAGAGCCTAAATTAGACCCCGTGGTTTTGTTAGGGCTTTTTATTTTGTGTTTTAAAAGGTCGATGCTCTATATTTAGAGCGAATATACAAAAAATGCGTTAAGCCCCCAATCGAGGGGTCGTGTGTCAAAAAAGATAGATTACTCCTTTTTGGGGGCATAAAAATATGTCCCCCGAATATGAAAACAAAATATTTGGAGGTTAACGCAAAAAATAAGCACTATGATACTATGGAGTATCATAGTGAAGATAATTAAAGGATAAAAATAATGAAAAAAATATTATATAGCGCGAGTGCGATTGTCGCCGTTGCCGCGATGGTGCTTTACAGCACCGGAGCGTTCTTTAGCGACACAGAAACTTCCACCGGTAACGTGTTTACCGCCGGCGCGATAGATTTGAAAATAGACAGCGTTCAGCATTACAACGGCATGGTTTGCGTTTCCAATGGACAAGTTTACCAATGGGCACCTGAGCAGTATGTTACTTTAGATTCGGAAAATCAGCCGGTACTTGACCCGTATGATCCAGACGCGTGGAATGCCACTAATCCTACCAGCTATCCAAAAGCAGGCACAGCTTGCACTGGCACTTGGCCGTTACAGGATTTAGGTGGTGGCACAGTAGTTTCTCCGAAGTTCTTCAATTTTGGAGACATTAAGCCAGGCGATGAAGGCGAAAATACCATTTCCTTGCACGTTATTAATAACGATGCTTGGGTATGTGCCGCGGTTTCCGATTTGACCAATTTGGATAATGATATGACTGAACCGGAAGCTTCGGAAGATGTTACACCGGGCGTTGGGGATTTACAACAAAATATGCTTTGGAAGGTTTGGAGAGATGACGGCGCAGGTGGTGGTGGTGTTGCTGGCGACAATATCCAAAATGGAACTGAACAGACTTTGGCTCAAGGCCAGCCTGTAGAAGGCGTGTTAGCTGTTTATGACGCTTCAACCGGAACCGGTCCTTTGCTTGGTGCAACAACAGGATACCTTGGTGTATCTTGGAGTTTGCCTTTGGCGACCGGAAACGAAGTTCAAACTGACAGTATGACCGGTGATATTAGTTTCACTGTTGTGCAGGCAAGAAACAATATGGATTATCGCT
>Ga0172369_10009461_pt1 | contig 10774 bp, 11 predicted proteins | sample LakKiv25m_FD_114539 | JGI IMG/M metagenome (GOLD analysis project Ga0172369, IMG submission 114539) | Freshwater microbial communities from Kabuno Bay, South-Kivu, Congo - kab_022012_11.25m | ecosystem: Environmental > Aquatic > Freshwater > Lake | place: Democratic Republic of the Congo...
CGACCAGATTCCTTTTTCGTCAGCGTAAAGCTTTTTGAGAAAGGGAAATTTCTTTTTGAGTCCAGAACTAGTATTCGTCTTCAAAATGTTCACTGCAGCGCTGACGCTCATTCTGGGCGGGATTACCACCAGTATATGAATATGATCCGGTTGGATATTTCTTTCGAGATAAATAATGTCTGGGTAGTGCCTTCTGATTTCGTCCAGTTTACTGGCCGCATACTTAGCCACTGCCGGAATCAGAAACTTACGGCGGAACATAGGTATCCAGACGAGGTGATATTGATTGTGGTAGATGGCGTGAGCCTGGCGAAAATATTTCATGCTTACATTATAGCAAGAAATGGAAGAGAGCGAATATGCCGTTATCCACGGCCTAACGGCCGTGGTTTTACCAATGAATTGGGCATATAAAAAAGCCCCCTTAGAATAAGGGGGCTTTTTAAGTACCTTAAGGTATAAGGACTATGGAGCTGGAGTGTATAAAGTAGCGTTAGTGGCAGTGTGTAAAGTTCTGCCTGGGATAGCGCCAACATTACCCTCTAAACAGAACTCCAAAGTATAACTAGCTCCGGAATCTTGCATAGCGTAAGTATATGAGTCGCCACCGCAACCATTAATGCCTGAAACATTAGGGGTTGGCGAGTTTGGAATAACCTGCATATAAGTGGAAGTACCGGTAGTAGAAGTACTGGTGATTGATCCGCCGGCAGTGATATCGCCGTCAGCTGGATAAGATTGTTTGTCGTTGAAGTATAGCTCCAAAGCAGTTTGCATTTGTTTGATATCGGCGACGCGCTTAGCATCACGTGATTTAGCACGAGCGTTGTTCAAAGCCAAAACTGACAAAGTAGCTAACAAACCGATGATGGCAATAACCACCAACAATTCGATTAAGGTAAAAGCTTTTTTATTTTTCATAATTCACCCCCCATCGTTACTTCCGGTTATTAATTTAATCCTAGGAATTAACCCAACAACCGAGATAGTATTAATTATATAAAATAATTTTATTTCTTTATAACATTATAACATAACTAGAAACTGGTGGCAACGTTATACATCGGTAAAATGATGGCCGCCACCATAATGCCGACGCCAACGGCCAAAATCATCATGATCAAAGGTTCGATAATCACGCCCAAATTATTGAGCTTGGCATTTAATTCTCGACCGTAAAAAACGCTGATTTTGTCCAAAACTGTGTCTAAATTACCGGTTTTTTCACCAATCGCCATCATCTGCGGAATCATTTTAGGAATTTCACGGCTAGTCATAAAGACCGAGGAGACCGAGCTGCCCTCATTAACCTGATCAATAGTGCTGTCAATTAATTTTTGATAGATTTTGTTGCGTACAATGTCGCCACTGATTTCTAAACTCTTCGTCAAGCTGACACCACCTTTAAGCAGCGTGCTGAAGGCGCGACAAAAACGAATCAGATATACCAAGCGAAATAACTTACCAACCACCGGAACATGTAATTTAACATAATCGACTTTTATGCGACCGAAATCAGATTGTACAAAAAATTTGAAAGCCACAAAGAAGGCAACAATCGCCAACAAAACTAGAACCAAATACTTATTCAAAAAATCAACCGCGGCAATAACCACTAAAGTGGCCCAAGGCAGTTGGGCTCCGGTTTCTTTCAAAATAGCGGTGAGCTGCGGCATCACAAACAACATCATAATGAAGCCGACGCCGACCAAACCGACCATCACAATAGTCGGATAAATCATAGCGCTCTTAAATTTGCTGGTCAGATCATAATCTTTTTCCATCTCATCAGCCAAATAAGTCAACACCTCGTCTAACTTACCGGAAGTTTCACCGGCATGGATAACGTTGATGAAAAAAGGTGAGAAGACTCGGCCACCTTTTTTGTGCAGAGCGTCAGAAAGCAACGCGCCACCGTCAACTTCATAAGTGACCTCAGCCAAAATACTTTTCAATTTCAGATTTTCCGTCTGGTCCTGGACAGTCGCTAAAGCGTCCACCAAGCCGACGTTGGAAGAAATCAATAAGGAAAACTGACGGGAAAAAATCACCAAATCTTTAGTCTTGATGCGCTGCAGCCAGAGGAAAAATCGATTAAAAATATTGTTAGTCGCATCAATAATCCACACAACATCCAAACCCAAAGAATTAACGCGGCGAGCCGCCGCTTCATCATTATAAGAGATAACTTGGCCACGAATAGTCTTGCCGGTTGAATTGATAGCTTTATAGCGATAAATTGGCATATAATTATAAATTTTCGATTTCTACCACCCTTAAAACTTCATCAATACTGGTTACTCCCGACAGCACTTTGAAAATACCATCTTGTTTAAGAGAAACAAATAATTGACTATGCATTAAAGATTCATGATTTAATTCATTGCGGCGATTAATGGTCAGCTCTTTGATTTCTTCGTTAATGACCACCGCTTCGGCGATTGCCAAGCGCTCCAAATATCCGGTATTGGAACAGCGAATGCAGCCCACCGGTTCATAAAATTTGAAGCCCTTGATTTCCTCCACCGCTTTGATATTTAAATTTTCCGCCTGGACTACCTCCAAAGGTAATATAGATAAGGACTTAACCATTTCCGTCAAAACTTTTTCCGGCAACTTAGTCTCCTTTTTACAATATGGGCAGAGACGTCTGACTAAGCGTTGAGCGATCACTAAACGTAGAGTGGAGGCTAATAAAAATGGTTCAATCTTCATATCCAATAGACGGAAGACCGCGCCTAAAGCATCATTGGTATGTAGGGTGGATAGCACCAAATGACCGGTCAAACCGGCATGAACGGCAAGCTCCGCCGTTTCTTCATCGCGGATTTCACCGACCATAATGATATTGGGATCTTGGCGCAAGAAAGAACGTAAACCGGTGGCAAAATCAAAACCCAGTTCCGGCCGAACCTGAGATTGGTTAACACCTTTAATCTGATATTCAATTGGATCTTCCAAAGTCGAAATATTAACGGTTTCTTTGTTTAAAACATTTAAAATAGAATACAGGGTGGAAGTCTTACCAGAACCGGTCGGACCGGTCATCAAAATAATACCACTGGTTTTCTTGATACTTTCTTTCAAAGTATTGAGGACGTGTTTATTAAAACCTAAATCTTCCAAATTGGTAACGCCCTTAGCCTGATCTAAAATTCTCAGCTCCACCTTCTCAGAAGAACCGAGTGGCAAAGTAGAAATACGAAAATCAATTTCTCGAGCATCAATCACTAAACGAATATGACCATCTTGCGGGATACGGGTTTCATCTAACTTTAATTTAGCCAGCACCTTGATGCGGGCCACTACCGAATTATGAATGGATTTCGGCAGTATCAAAGAATTATGTAAAATACCGTCAATACGATAGCGCACGCGGCTTTCATTCAAGAAGGGTTCAATGTGAATATCTGAAGCTCGGCTTTCCACCGCGTGGCGAATGATGACCGACACGATGCGGGCCACCGGAGCGGAGTTAACATCTTCTTCTTTCAAAATTTCGGACTTGTCTTCAATCGCCACCAGGTCATCGCTCTTCTCTTTCGCCTTGACCTCCAAAGCGGTCGAGACTTCATCTTCTAACTTATCATATTTACGGAAGACTTCGCGGAAACTTTTATCGGAAATTAAATAATATTCAACCTTCAAATTCTGCCCCTTGGCCAAGAAGTTAACCGCTTCCATGGCCTTCAAATCATAGTGGACCAAACCGATTCTAGCGGCAATGGTGTCCTTGGCAAAGCAGACAACGGAATAATTTCGAGCAATATCGCGACTCAAAAAATCCAGAGCGTCATCTTTGATAGTCTCAGTCTGTAGGTTTTTATAGAGTAAATGATGGAGCTCAGCTTTAACTTCCACTAAGCGTTCGGCATCTAGAACCTTGGTTTTCAACAAAAAAGGCTCCAAAACAATTTCTTTATTGTCCAGAGCTTTCTTCATCTCCGCTGACTTAGCGGGAGTAATAATATTCTTTTTTTCCAACAAAGCCAGAAGCTCTTCTGGTTTATACATAATGTTTGTGGATCTTAAAACGCTTTAAACGGATTGCTGTTACCGACATCAAAAGTTGGTGCTGGTTCTGAGCTGGTAGCCGCTCCCGGAGTAGTCGGAGTTGAAGTACTGAGATTCAAACCGGTTAAATCAACTTGAGTGGCTTTCATCTTTTTAAACTTAGCGCTATCAATAATGGAGAAACTAAAAGAATCGGCCGCTAAATCATTATTATTTTTGATATCATCTAAAACTGAGACTGAAGACCGACTTAAATTATTAATCGAATTCAAGTAATCAAAAATATTTTGCCGATAGACCATCAAGATACCACCAAAAATAATGATGGAAGAAACGAAGATATAGGCGAGAATTTTAAAAACTTTTTTCATATAAAAATTTATTTTTTCAGATAATAAGTATACATCTCCAGGGCCACTGAACTGGTTTTAGGATCGAAAGACAGCGACTTAACATCAATCAAGCGTAAACTGCTTTCCATCGTTTGGAGCCAGTCCTTGAGAGCCGGATAAGTGACTTTGCCTAAAACAATTCGAACGTTAAAACTACCAACACCGCTCGGCAATCGAAGAGTTGTGGCCGGAGTGGTAGTGGCGGAATTATTGGTGGCGCCACGGCGAGGCGTGCCGGTCGGATTGGTGGAACTGGCCAGACTTTCATTATCTTTAACGATATTCAAAGAAGTAACATTAAGACCCTTGGTCGAGGCCAAGTAAACGATTTCTGTAAACAGATCTTCCTTTAAGTACTCTTTCGGAACCAAACCACTCACCTTCTCCACGTCCCGCGGATCAACCTTCTTAAAAGCCTCAATCAAGGACTTGTAGTCGCTTAACTCTTTATACTTAGGTGTCAGTTGATTCTTCTCATAGAAAGTAGCATTAATGGAAGCCACTATTTTCTCATATTTAGGTCGAATTAACAGATAATACGAACCGATAAGGATGACTAAGACCGTTAAAACTACCAGGATACCGAAATAATTATTCAATATTTTGTTAATTAAATTTTGGCGATGTTTCTGACCCGGAGTCTTCTCTTTGACGACCGGCACAAAGTGCCGTCCGTTCTTGATGCCCGGCTTTAAATCGTTTTTCAATTCACTATTTAAAGAATTTTCCATAAATGATAAATAATTATTTTGAAGCTTTACTCAGTAAAGATGCTGGGCTTAACCGCAATACCCAAGTCAAAGGTAACCCCCAGACTTTGATCACCGCTATTAACCTTTTCCCCGCTGATCTTAGCGCTCACCGCATGACTGTCAGCTAAAACCGTCTTCAACTGGAAACTAATAGCTCGGAAGTCCTTCACCATCGAATGCAATAAGTAAGTGCCGGAAGTATCGCCCGTCAAACCGGAATAATAAACATCGGCTAAAGTATTTTTTTCTAAGAAAGCGAAAAGATTAGTCCAGTAAATGTGATTGTCGAATAGCGGACTGGCACTGCTAATCTTATTCTTGAAATCAGTCGCCGTCATCGCTTGATTTTGGTAAGAAGAAATTTCATTATCCAGGCGAGTCACTTCTTCTTGCAAAGCAATAGCCTTTTTTCTAATTTCTTGGCGCTCCCAAGAATAGAGGAAAAAATAAACTTCAAAGACCAAGAAGAAAGACAGAATAGCAAAAGTGCCTAAAGTATAGAGGTTCTTTTTCTTGTCAAAAATAACCGGGACTTCGTCCTTGATTAAATCAATGTCCAAAATATCCGGATTCTCGACGCCCACGCCATCAGCGCCGTCGTTGGAATGCTTAGAACGAATATCTTTGATATTTTTTTTCGAAGCAGTCTCAACACCACCCTTCTTCCGGCTGCGACGTTTGAACCAAGCGAGAATTTTAGCAAAACTAAAATCAGACAAGTTGAGCGGCTTCTTGTACCAAGGGCGCTTGTCCTCGACCGGATGATTATTTAAGTTAGCAGGCATAATATAAAAATTAATGATTACTCAATACTGCGCATTGCCAGACCAATGGCAATGGAGAGACGCGGACCGACTTCCGACAAGACTGGTTGTAATTCTTTCGGATAAGAGACCCTAAACCAAGGATTACCGATAATTACCTGGACATTTAGGGTGTTTTCCAGATAATTGGAGAGATTGATTAACATCGAACCACCACCGGAAAGGATAATCTTCTCCACCTTTTCGTTGTTGCTAGTCTCAAATAAATCAATCATGTATTTAATTTCATTCACAATCGGGCTAACAGCATTCATAATAATCTGGGGCACGGCCACCTGGTTTTCTCCCATAGCGGCGACACCCAAATCAAATTTCAGCTGGCTGGCTTTTTCCGGGCTGATGCCCAACTTCTGAACAATGGCGTCAGTAATAGTATTGCCGGAAACATTAATACTGCGGTTGAGGTAAGGAATACTTTCTTTGACCACGCAGATGTCAGTGCTGTTGGCGCCCAAATCAACAATCATCACAGTCGACTTGTCGTTACCCAAAAGAGATCTGATGAGTGAGAAGGTCTCGGTTTCTAAACTGACTAAATTAATTTTAGCGGCACTAAAAATATTAATATATTTTTTAATCAATTTCTTCGGACTGCCGGTCAAAAAGATTTTAGTGTTGTTGTTAGGATTATTAGGATCGGGATTTTGTTGTGGAATGACCTTCCAGTCTAAAACCATTTCTTCCAAAGGTAATGGAATAACTTTTTTAGCTTCTTCGTTAACGTGTTCGGCAATATTCTTTTTATTAACGTTATAGAGATTAATCACAGAAGAGAAAACTGAAAAGCTCGGCAAAGAAACGCTGGCTGAAGCAGCCCCGATACCAATATCTTTCTTGACCTTGTTAATTAATTTAGCCACATACTCAACATCATCAGTACTAGTTAATTTGTTGTTAGAGGTGGCGAGGTCTTCACTAAAACCGTAATTATTGAGGACGATTTTTTTGCCTTTTTTGGCGAGCTCTACCATTTTCAAGGACGAGTCACCGATATCAATGCCTAAATACGTACTCTCCGCGGAAGAAAATAGACCCATACATTTAATATTGAAAATTTATTATTTAAATCTAAAAAATCAAGCTGAACTGAGACTTTTTTAAAAAATTGATTGTTTTATTTCTAATTATATTATATAATAATAAGGTAAATATCACAATACTTTTTGCTTTTAAATTATAACATAAAATTAAAAATAAACCAAATGAATTTTTTTGCCAAATACAAAAAAATCTTCCTAATTATCGGCTTTTTGGCGGTAGTCGTCCTGATTGGCTATTTCATCTACCAACTATTCTTTAAACAGTCGATATTGGTCGTGCCACCAGGCAATGAAGCGACCACCACCGGCCCCGGCGGACTGCCGACTTCCGGCACTGGCGGTCAACAAGTCAGCTCCACTACCGGCCCCGGCGGGATCCCCAGCTCCGGCGGTATTCCAACCCCCACCCAAACTACCGTTAGCCAAACGGCTCAGGGTGGCATTACCAAAGTTACCTCCCTTAACAGCGGTCCATCCCTAAATCCAGTCCTCAGCAAAGACGGCAAAGACGTCCAGTATTATAATAAAACTGACGGCAAATTCTACAAGATTAATGAGAATGGCGATGCCGTGCCGATGTCTGACAAGGTTTTCCATAACGTCGACAACGTGACTTGGGCTCCTAACACCAGCAAGGCCGTTCTAGAATACCCAGATGGTTCCAACATCGTCTACGACTTCAATACCAACCGCCAAGTGACTCTGCCCCAGCACTGGGAAGGTTTTAACTTCTCTGCCGACAGCAATCAATTGATTTCCAAGAGTATTGGTACTGATCCCGACAATCGCTGGCTCGTAGTTTCCAACAGTGATGGCTCAAAAGCTCGCGCCCTGGAGTTTATCGGCAACAACGGTGACAAGGTAATTTCTTCCTGGTCCCCTAATAATCAAACGGTAGCTATGTATACCAAGGGAGTTGATTTCAACCGCCAAGATTTATTATTTGTCGGTTTAAACGGTGAGAACTTTAAGTCTACCACCGTTGAAGGCCGCGGCATCCAAGCCGAGTGGTCCACTAAGGGTGACAAATTGCTCTACAGCGCCTACAACAATAACTCCGACCTTAAACCAAAACTATGGATTGTTAACGCTCAAGGTGACAGTATCGGCACCGGTCGAGCTGACCTGGAACTCAACACCTGGGCTAGTAAATGTACTTTCTCGGGCAACCAAGAAGTCTATTGCGCCGTACCCGATAGCTTGGAGCGTGGTGCCGGACTATTTCCGGAGATGGCCGACAGAACCCAGGACAGTCTCTACCGCATTGATCTCAGTACCGGCGTTAAACAGTTAATCGCCGTGCCGGACGGCAAATACAATATCTCTAGTCTGGTGGTTTCGAGCGACCAAAAGAATCTCTTCTTCACCGACAAGACCACCCAAGAAATTTACAAAGTCAATCTAAAATAAATTTTTCATAAAAAACACTCCTAAAAATTTAGGAGTGTTTTTTTATTTCTTGACAAGCACCACACTATCCGCTAAGCTGTTCCGCAGTAAGTTTTCATGAGAGGGTGTTTTTCTAACGAAGGACGCGGCCTTTCAAGAAAGAGTCGACTTACCTTTTAAAAATATTAATTCGCCAAGAATATGAAGAAATTATTCGTCGGCGGCCTCCCTTACAGTTTCAGCAATGAAGCTTTGAGTGCCCTGTTTGCCGATTGCGGCAAAGTGGAATCAGCTGTGATCATCAAAGATCGCATGACCGGCCGCTCCAAAGGTTTTGGTTTCGTAGAAATGTCTTCCGAAGCTGAAGCTGAAAAAGCTATCTCAATGTTCAACGGTCAAGAAGTTGAAGGTCGCCGTTTGAACGTCAGCATCGCTCGTCCGATGACTGAAGGACCACGCCGCTAATATCAATTAATGATATATAAAAACAACTCCCGCTGGGAGTTGTTTTTTATTTCCAAAAGAATAAAGCTATTTTAGGCCCAAATAGGCCACCATTACTTCCAGTTTGTCCAGACCAGGATTGTCGCGGCGATATGAAAAATATTTGTCGCAAGTGCAATAAGTACACTCGGAACTAAGTTCAATATTTTTCTCCCTCACGCTGGCGGCCAACAGTTGCACTCTAACTATCTTAGCTAAATCAATATAGATCTTCCCGTCACGCCGCAGAATAGCTTCCGGATAAGCGGAAAATTTGACGGCCACCTCTTCCCCGACTTCAAAATGACAAACACCGATATGCGGTCCGATGTAAACTTCTAGGTCCGACTGATCGGAGCCATAATTTTTCTTTAAACTGAGCACCACCTCGCTGACAATATTCGCCTCCACGCCACGCCAACCGGCGTGAGCCAGACCTAAGACTTTTTTCTTCGGATCATAGAAATAAACCGGCAAACAATCAGCCACAGTGATTGATAGCATTAGTTTGGGGCTGGCGGTAATCAAGGCATCACAAGTCGAAACAATATCGGCGGAGCTATCATCTACCACCACCACTCGCCGACCATGAACTAAATCGGCGGCGATGACTTTTTTGTTAAACGGAGAAAAAAATACTTCCCGATTATGTTGAGTCTCGGGGTGAGCACCGATCAAAAAAACCCGCATATTACCCTGCCGCTTACCTGATATTCCCCCGATTAGATTAGAATTAAACATTAGATTATTTTTTGGTTTCCGGAATGCCCAGAGCACTCAGAGATTTTTGATATTTTCGCAAAATACTATGAAGTCCCACAATAGCCAAGACCACCACCAATAAAATAAGAATCACAATAATTAAAATATTTCTACTAATAATACTGGACTGCATGGAGAAATTATACTCCGGGGTAATGGTCACCACCAGCCAATCAAGACCGTATTCATCGCGAAAAGGCGAAACAGTTGTGACAAAGGGAGCTTTATCTAAGAAAAAGCGGAAGGATTTAACTTCCTTAATCTTGTTTAAATCTCCATACCGCTCCAAAATCGCCCTGTAGGCACCTTGGACTTCCGGCACTTGATATTCGCCCGCCATAATTCTCTCCGGCTCTGAAGCGTCATAGAATTTTGGTTGACGGAGATTAGATTCAGCGACCAACTTGCCATCTCGCTCCAAAATGAAGGTCTCCGAACTCTTAAAAGGTAAACGGCTCCGAAGCAATGAACTGATATTTTCTAAAGTTAAAGAGGCGTCTAGAACCCCAACCAATTTTCCGTCTTTCTCCACGGGATGAATAGCGTCGAGCCCCAACACTCCATTGGGAAATAAATAAATTGGAGTCCAGGTCGGAACAGTGGAACTAGCGGCTTGAGTATACCACAACCTGGTTCGAGCATCATACTTAGGCAGCTCCCAAGATAACTTTGTCGTCTTGTTCTCCCCGTCCTTTTCATACAATTGATAGGTAAAATTTGTGGCTTTGCCGGAGACGCCCATGGCCAGAGGCAAATCAAAAACATTTCGAGCGTAGCCGATACTTTCGTTTTGCTCATTGGCATATTCAATTGACATGATATTTTTGTTGCTAAGTAACTGGCCAAAGAAAATGTTTCCCAACAGCCCAAAATTATTCGAGTCAAGCAACAAAGCAATATCGGCCACTGAGTTGGAATGATTAATACTTTGCGGCACGGACATGAAGTCGGTCAAATTATTAATCATCGTCGCATTTGCCGACTCATGAGCCTCTAGAACTGGAAGGTACCCCAAACACTAGACACTTTCTCCATGTGTTACTAAACTAGAAACATATGAAAAAAGCGTTTAAAATCTCAAACGAGATGAAAGAGCAAATTCTCAAGCGAGTAAAAGA
>Ga0172369_10009463_pt1 | contig 10773 bp, 7 predicted proteins | sample LakKiv25m_FD_114539 | JGI IMG/M metagenome (GOLD analysis project Ga0172369, IMG submission 114539) | Freshwater microbial communities from Kabuno Bay, South-Kivu, Congo - kab_022012_11.25m | ecosystem: Environmental > Aquatic > Freshwater > Lake | place: Democratic Republic of the Congo...
AACAGGCTTTCGATACGCCCGGGGTGCTTGTAGCGCAGGCGGATATCGCGGTCGAGGAACTGTTCGCACAATTCCGCCATGGTGCCGGCCCGCTTCGCTTCAGCCGTTCTCTCGCGTTTGGCCTGGGCCACGTCGATGCCCTGGTCCACCTCCGCCCGCGCCTTGGACGACTTTCAGAGGGAAATGAGGGGGGAAAAGAGACCGGTTCGGACGTTACTGGACCGGGCTGGAGGTCATTCGATGTTCTGGATCTGCTCGCGCATCTGCTCGATCAGCAGTTTCAGTTCGATCGCGCCCTCGGAGACCTCTCTGGACACCGACTTCGACCCGAGCGTATTGGCCTCCCGGTTGAGTTCCTGCATGAGGAAGTCCAGGCGTTTGCCCGCTGAGCCGCCCGCAGCGAGCACGCGGCGCACTTCCTGCAGGTGCGCTGCGAGCCGGTTGAGTTCCTCGGCGACGTCGACCTTGATCCCGAATACGGAGATCTCCTGGCGTATGCGCTCCTCGTCATTCGACGCCAACGCCTCGCGCAAGCGCGCCGCCAGCTTCTCCTGGTAGGCGGCAACGGCGAGGGGCAGGAGAGGCGCGACCCGGTCCACCAGCGCCTGCATTTTGGCGACGCGCTCGAGGATCATCTCGCCGAGTTTCCCGCCTTCGCGCAAGCGCGTGGCGCAAAGCTCGGACAGTGCCTCGCGCATCAGCGCGAAGCACGGCTCGCGCAGATCGTCGGCTTTGATCGCGGCGTCCCCCAGCATGCCGGGCCAGTGCAGCACTTCGCCCGCGCGCAGCGGCTGCACCCCGGGAATGGCGGCGCGCACTTCGCGATCGAGTTCGGCCAGCCGTTGCAACAACTCGGCGTTGAGCGAAAGCTGCTTGCCGGCTGCCGCGGCCGGCGTGAAACTGACGCGGCAGTCGATCTTGCCGCGCCCGATCCTGGCGGCGATCAGCTCGCGCAGGCTCGGTTCGAGCGAGCGCAGTTCCTCGGCAATGCGGAACTGAACGTCGAGAAAGCGGTTATTGACGCTTTTCAGCTCGAGAAACAGCGAGCCTTGCGCGGTTTCGCGCGCGAGCGCCGCGTAGCCGGTCATGCTTTGGATCATGTGAGTCCGTTCAAATGTGCTGCGGATACAAGAGTGTGGCCCAGTGTGACTTAGTGCGCTTTACTTTGCCTGCTTGCAGACCGAAAATGCTTCGGGAACGCGATCTTTTCATCATAATCATAACAGAGGCTGCGCCCAGGCAATGCCCACGCAAGCGAACCAGCCGCTAGCCGGCGGATATCAACTGCAGAACTACCGCATCGTCAAGGTGCTCTGCTGCGGCGGCTTTTCCATCGTCTATCTCGCCCACGACGAGAACGACGTGCCGGTGGCGATCAAGGAGTACCTGCCCTCCTCGCTCGCGCTCAGAAGCGAGGGCGCCGTGCTGCCCGCGGTCGCCGAGGAGAACCTGGCGACCTTCCGCTACGGCATGAAGTGTTTTTTCGAGGAGGGCAAATCGCTCGCGCGCCTGTCGCACAACAACGTGCTGCGGGTGTTGAATTTCTTCCGTGCCAACGAGACGGCGTATCTGGTGATGCGCTACGAGCGCGGGCGCACGCTGCAGGAGCATGTCGAGCATCACCGCGGCAGCCTCAAGGAAGAATTCATTCGCCGCGCGTTCGCCTCGCTCCTGAACGGCCTGCGCGAAGTGCACACCAACAAGCTGCTGCACCTCGACATCAAACCGTCCAACATCTACATCCGCAACGACAGTACTCCCGTATTGATCGATTTTGGCGCGGCGCGACAGACGCTGACCGAAGAAGCGACGCGCCTGAGTCCGATGTACACGCCCGGCTTCGCCTCGCCCGAGCAATACCACAAGCGCGAGCTGCTCGGGCCCTGGAGCGACATCTACAGCGTGGGCGCGAGCATGTATGCCTGCATGGCCTCCGCCGCGCCCCCGGCCGCGGACAAGCGCCTGGGCAACGACAAATATGTTTCGGCCAAGAAATTGTGGGGTGGAAAATACTCGGCGCAGCTGCTCGAAACCATAGACTGGTGCCTGCGGCTGGACCACCTGGAGCGACCGCAAAGCGTGTTCGCGCTGCAGAAAGTCCTGATGGGAGAGCGCGAACCCGTCGTATCCGGTTCGTCACCTGAGGTCGGTCTGCGCGGCATGGTCCTGAAGCTGGCCGGCTGGCGCTTCGGACGGTAAGCAGCGCGATGCAATTCTCCATCTACCAGGAGAGCCGGCGCGGGGCGCGCAGGTCCAACCAGGATCGCATTGCCTATTGCTATAGCAAGGAAGCCCTGTTGATGCTGGTAGCGGACGGCATGGGAGGACATCAGCACGGCGAAATCGCGGCGCAGATCGCCATGCAGTTCATTACCGGGGCCTTCCGGCGCGAGGCCAAGCCCGATTTGTCCGATCCTGCCCTGTTCCTGCGCTGGTCGATCGCCGGCGCCCACCACGCAATCCTCCAGCACGCCACGGAGGACGGGCTGCCGGAAGCGCCGCGCACCACCTGTGTTGCCTGTGTGGTGCAGAACGACGTCGCCTGCTGGGCGCACGCAGGCGACTCGCGGCTCTACCATATCCGCGACGGCCGGATCCTGGTGCAGACCAGGGACCATTCGCGGGTACGGCAACTGATCGACCAGGGACTCGTCCGCGAAGAGGCTTTCGCCGCGCATCCCGAGCGCAACCGGATCTACAATTGCCTCGGCGCGGCGATGCCTCCTCAGGTCGATGTGTCCGCGTCAACCAAACTGGACATCGGCGATACCCTGATGCTGTGCTCGGACGGGCTATGGGGTCCTCTGTCCGGCAAGATAATCTGTGGCGCTGTGCAAATGAGCGGCATCATCCAGGCCGTGCCCCAACTGCTGGACGAGGCCGAACGGCGCGCGGGGCGCGAGTGCGACAATCTGTCGGTGATCGCGGCAACCTGGGAGTAGAATCCGCAACGCCGCAGAACGGCTGACGGACACAAGGCTCCCAGATGACCAGACCCAGCAACAGAAAAAATGACCAACTGCGCGAGATCCGCATCGCCCGCGGAGCATTGACGAACAAGGGGGCGACGCCCCCTTGTTTATCCCCCAAATTGGGCTTGTCCTTGATTGGAGTTCCAGCGTGACACGACCCTCAGGGAGGCAAGCTGACCAACTGCGCGAGATCCGCATCGCCCGCGGATATACCAAGCACGCCGAGGGCTCGGTGCTGGTGGAGTTCGGCGACACCAAGGTGCTGTGCACCGCCAGCGTCGAAGAAAGAGTGCCGGGATTTCTCCGCGGTCGGGGCCGCGGCTGGCTCACGGCCGAGTACGGCATGCTGCCGCGCGCGACCAATACCCGCACCGACCGCGAGGCCGCCCGCGGCAAGCAGTCGGGCCGGACGCAGGAAATCCAGCGCCTGATCGGCCGCAGCCTGCGCGCGGTAGCAGACCTGTCGCTGCTGGGCGAGCGCACCATCCAGATCGACTGCGATGTGATCCAGGCCGATGGCGGCACACGCACTGCGGGCATCACCGGTGCCTATGTGGCCGTGCACGACGCGGTCACTCTGCTCCTCGCGCGCGGACTGATCCCCACTTCGCCTTTGCACGATCTGGTTGCTGCGGTTTCGGTCGGGGTATTCCAGGGTGCACCGGTGCTCGACCTCGATTACGCGGAGGACTCGGCCTGTGATACCGACATGAACGTGGTGATGACGGGTTCGGGCGGATTTGTCGAGGTTCAGGGCACGGCCGAAGGCGCGCCGTTTTCCCGCGCCCAGATGGATGCGCTGCTGGCGCTCGCGGAAAGCGGCATCGCGCAACTGGTCGCCAGGCAAAAACAGGCGCTGGGACTGATGTAACCGGCGCGCCCGAGTTGTTCCATGGCACTGCCGCCGGTCGAAAGAATCATTGCATTCCCGGCAGGTGCGCATGCAGGAACCAGCGATCCAGCACCACGCGGCGGGTAAACCAGCGGCTGCCCAGCAGCGCCCCGGCAAGCATATTGCGCAACAAGCTGGAAACCATGGTTCCGGCCGGGGCCGCGCCCGGCCCGAAACGGGTTCTTAGCCGAATCGGATACGACTGCAGCCTTTGGCGGCTGTAATCTTCCCCCGCTTCCACCAGCGCGGCTGCCGCGAGCAGGCCGGACTCGACCGCTGGTCGTATGCCTTCGCCGCTTTCCGGGTAAGCCAGCCCGGCCGCATCGCCGACGAGCAGCACGCCGTCATCGAGCAGGGTGCGCCGCGAACGGCCATGCAGAAGATAGGCGTGGCCATGAAATTTATCGGGAATGTTCCGCGGAATCCTGCCGCGCGCGCGAAGGAAATCGCAAAAATCCCCGAGGTGCTCCGACAGGCCCTGATTGCCTTCCCGGCCGAGCCCGATATTGAGATAGTCACCTTTGCGAAAACACCAGCCGTATCCCTTGAAATCGCGGCAAAAGTAAAGCTCCGGCGTATCCGCGCGTACGCGGCAATCGGCGCGCTGCTCCGGATTCATTTCAAATTCGATTTCCTTCGCCGTCACCGCCTGCTCCACAGCGCCGAGTTTCGCCCCCAGCAACCTGGCCACCGGACAGAAATGCCCCCCCGCGCCGATCAGCAACGGCGTCGCGATCGCGCCGTTGACCACCCACAGCCTGCCGCGCTTCTCCACCGATTTCAGCGCCCGGCCGAGCTGCGTGCGGGCGCCCGAGCGCTGCAGCAGGTAGTCGTCGAATTCGCACCTGCGTATGCCGAAACTGACTTCGGCCGGATAGCGGGTCTCGAGGCAGCCGCCATGGATCAATCCGGTGCGAAACCCCGTTATCGGCTGAAGCACACGTTCCCGGGCATAGGACTGGGTGTCGAGTTGCAACGCCTGCACCACCGCAGGCGTAATCCAGCCGGCGCACACCTTGTCGCGGGGGAAGCGCGCCTTGTCCAGCACGATCACCCTCATGCCGTGCTGGCGCAGTTTCCAGGCGCAGCTCGAGCCGGCAGGACCGCCGCCGACGATGAGCGCGTCACAGTTTTCCACCGTCGCGTTCATGCGCTCAATGTCGACAGGCTGCTAGGAGGAATACAGGTATTGCCTGGTCCAGGGAATCCGGTTTTGGCCGGAACGCGCGAAGCTCACCTGGAACAGCTGCATGTCCCCGGACCTGAATGCGGCGAGGGAGCCGGCCAGGTACAGGCGCCAGGCGCGCACGAACGCGGGATCAAACATCTGCGCCACGCGCTCGATGTTGTCCTCGTAGCGCGCCAGCCAATGCTCCAGGGTCCTGGCGTAGTGGAGCCGCAGGTTTTCCAGATCCAGAACGGAAAAACCAAAAGGCTCGAAAATCTGCGTCATTTGCGACAGGCTGGGCGGGCAGGCGCCGGGGAAAATGTTGCGCTCGATCCAAGGGGTCATATTGCTGGGATGGTCCCGACCGATGGAATGAATCAGCCCGCGGCCTGCATCCTTGAGGCAGCGGTCGATGACCGCCCCCAGCGCCTGGTACTGGTCCGTCCCGACGTGCTCCAGCATGCCGACCGACACGAACGCGTCGAATTCCCCGGTGGCATTGCGGTAATCGTCCTCGATGAACTGCACCCTGCCGCCCAGTCCTTCCGTGCGCGCACGTTCGCGGGCGTAGGCGATCTGCTCCCTGGATATGTTGTACGCCTTCACCGTGGCGCCGTAGTGTTTGGCCATGTACAGCGCCAAGGCGCCCCAGCCACATCCGGTCTCGAGTACCGCTTCCCCCGGCGCCAGGCGCAGCTTGCGACACACGTAATCGAGCTTGGCTGCCTGCGCCTCCTCCAAGCCCATCGTCGGGCTAGGAAAATAGGCGCAGGTGTACACCATCTCCCGGTCGAGCCAGAGCTTGTAGAAATCGTTGCCGAGGTCGTAGTGATGGTGGATATTGCGCCGTGCTCTGAGCTGCGTGTTGCGCAGCGAGCCGCTGAACGGCGCCAGCAGCATTTTCCCGATTTGACCGTGATCGGTGCGCGGCAGCACCCGATAGATCGCCTCGAGACAATCCACCAGATTTCCCTGCACCTCGATGCGTTCCGCGGAATACATCTCGCCGAAGCCTAGCTCGGGGTTGGCGATCAGCTTCAGCAATGCCCCACGGTCGCGAATCAGAACCCGCGCCAGCGGGGATATTCCCGGCCGCGCGACTTCCTGACCGTCCCACAACACCACATCCAGGGGTGGATTGCCGAGGGACTCCATCATCCGCGCGAGCAGCAGCTTTTCGGCGGAGAAAACCTTCCTGCCCGGAGCCGGCCGAAGCTCCGGCTCGCGCGCCGCGCAATCTGCGCCCGTGCTCGTCGCCTTGGCGTGCGCCCGGGTTCGCTCCTGACTCATGCCGACACCTCGCAATCGTAACCTGCCATTCCTGCAACCATCTTCGCACGCCGGCGCCGCGGCGCAACTACCCTGTCCCGGGTATTTCCCTTTCCGGCGCACGCTTGTTCCGCGCCGCAAAACCGGTGTCGCGCGCTTTGCCTAGGACGTTGCGAACGCCGGCGCCGGGATCGCAGTCGCGCCCTGCTTGTTGTTTCTGGCCTCGACCATGGTGGAAAAATCAAAAAGATTCACCGGGCGTATGTTCATCGCGTCGAGACCGGTTTGCCCGAGAAACCGGTCGAGTGAAAAATTCGGACGGAACCCCAGCTGCTTCGACAGCGGCGAAAGCATGCGTTCGACGCCTCCGAGGATCGGATTGCGGCTGTGGAAATGGTTCACCATGAATATCTGGCCACCGGGCTTGCACACCCTGCGCATCTCGTCCACCAGGCGCTCCGGATCCGGGACCACGGAGGCGACATACATGGCGACCACCTTGTCGAAGCTGTCGTCCTTGAACCCCATGTTTTCGGCGTCCATGACCATCAGCTCGGCCACGTTATCGAGCCCGCAGCGCGCTTGCCGGACGCGGGCTTGCTCGAGCATATGGCGGGAAATATCGATACCGAAAACGCTCACGTTCTGCGGATACAAAGGCAGGGAAAGTCCGGTGCCCACGCCCACCTCCAGAATCCTCTCCCCGTGACCGCAGTCCATCCTGTCGACTATCGCCCTCCGGCCGGGCTGGAATACCGCCCCGAAACAGACGTCGTAAAAGCCCGCGTAACGCCGGTACGCTCGTTCTATCGCTTGAATATCCAAGAATGCCCTCCTGCTTCTAGCCGGATCCAGCGGCTTGCGCGACTCTATTGTCCTACACATTCGGCATCCAGCCTAGCCCGTCGCCCCAGCCTGCCGCACCAGCCCGTCGCCCCAGCCTGTCGCCCCGCCCGTCGCCCCGCCCCGCGCTTGACATTGGCACAGAACGGGCGGCGGGCAACGCAGGCGAACCCGCTCCCAGGAATCTACGATCAGGAATGGCCGAGCGGCCAAGGTACGACACCCACCGACGGCTCCGGCCGCGCGCTTAAGAACGCGCGCCGACGAATCCGCGGCGCCTCGACGCCCGCCGGTACGCGCGCGCGGGAGCCGAGAAACGACTTTCAGTCGGCGACGGAGAGCATGAGCGCGAGCAGGGCTCCGACGCCTGCGGGAATGCCGTAGCGCTCCCATTTCGATACGGCATCGCCCGCGATCATCTCGACCGGCACCGAAGTCAGCGCCAGCACCTTGTTGGTGACCGAGTTCTCGACCAGCCGGGTGAGTGAGTTCTTGCGCGCAGTGCTCATCACGATATGGTCGCAACGCAGGCGCCGCGCCATATCGGTGATGACTTTCGCCTTCTCGCCCACCTCGGCGTGTGCCGAATAGGGAATGCTGAAGCCGTCGAGCATCTGCTTGACCGGGCCCAGCGCCTTTGCCGCCTCGTCGCGATGGTAGTCGTGCAGGTTCTTCCTGCTGACAAAGCGCGCGACATCCTTGGTGAACGGCGTCTGCACGTTCAGCAGGTGAATCTCCATCGCCGTGTTGTTCATGAATTCCTTGATTACATGCTTCACCGCGAACTGGCAATTGCGGGAGCCGTCGACCGGAATGAGTACTCTTAGCATGGTTTTCCCTCCTGCGAATTGTTGCGACATCGCTGCGAGACCAGTGCCCTGCTGCGCGGACTTCGCGGCAGGTGCGCCGGGGACGAAGGTCCGCGCGGCTTCCATCGCGCTCGCCTTGCGGCCCCGGAAATAGACTTTGAGCAGTTCCATTGCGACCGGCGAAGCAAAGAAGAATGGCAGCATGAACAGCCAGTCACCCGCGCTGAGCGGCACGGTGTCGAAGAACGGCTGCAGGAACGGCACGTACACCACCAGCAGCACCAGCAGGAACGACACCCCGACGGCCCAGACCATCCAGCGGTTGGAAAACACACCGACGGCAAACACGCTGTGGTACTCGGACCGGGCGGTGAATGCGCGAATGAGTTCCGAACTGCACAGGGCGACGAAGGCCATGGTCTGCGCTGCCACCAGTTGATCGGGATAGCGCTGCATGGCCAGATAGAAGACTGCAAGTATGGCGAGCGCATCGACGACGCCGATCACCCCGATGCCGACAGCCATGTCCCTGTTGATGACGGGCTCCGCCGGGGAACGCGGCGCGTGCTTCATGATGTCGGCATCGCCTTTTTCCAGGCCCAGCGCCAGGGCGGGGGCGCCGTCGCTGACCAGATTCAGCCATAGCAACTGGACCGGCCTCAGGGGAATGGGCAAGCCCGCCAGCATGGAACCGAAAATGACGAGAATTTCGCCGACGTTGCAGGCGAGCAGAAAGTAGACGAACTTGCGGATGTTGGAATAGATGATCCGCCCCTGCTCGATGGCCGCCACGATGCTGGCGAAATTGTCGTCGGTGAGGACCATGTCCGCCGTCTGCTTGGCCACGTCCGTGCCGGTGATCCCCATGGCAACGCCGATGTTCGCGCGCTTCAGCGCCGGCGCGTCGTTGACGCCGTCGCCGGTCATCGCCACGACGTGGCCGCGCGCCTTGAGGGCATCGACGATTCTCGTCTTGTGCTGCGGCGAAACCCGGCAGCACACTTCGAGCCTTTCGGTCCTGGCCGCCAGTTCCCCATCGCTCAACTTTTCGATTTCCGGACCGGTGAGCACCAGCCCGCCCGGGGTCAGGAGGCCGATGTCGCGGGCGATGGCCTCGGCGGTGTCCTTGTAATCGCCGGTCACCATGATGCTCTTGAGCCCGGCACCGCGAGCCACCTTCAATGCCTCGATCACCTCGGGGCGCGGCGGGTCGATCATGCCGAGCAGGCCGACGAAAACGAGATCCTTCTCGACGGTTTCCGGGCTGACGCTTGCCGGGACTTCCTGCAACGGCCGATACGCCACCGCGAGCACCCGCAGCGCGTTGCTCGCCATGTCGTGGTTCTGCTCGAGTATCGCGCGGCGCCGCTCCCCGGTCAGTCCGACGGACCGGCCGGACTCCAGGGTTTGCTCGCACAGATCGAGGATCACATCGGGCGCGCCCTTGACGAAGGCGATCAGCGGCGGAGAACCGAGACCGGAAAATACCGTCTGGGCATGCGCGCCGTCCGCGCCGTGTATCGTGCTCATGCGCTTTCTGTCGGAATCAAAGGGAATCTCCTGAACCCGCGGCAGCGCCTGATCCAGTTCGCCGCGCCGGTAGCCGCCTTTCGCGGCGGCAACGACCATGGCGCCTTCCGTGGGATCGCCGACGATCTGCCACGAGCGCCTGCCGGCGTCGTCCGTTTTTTCCTCCAGCCGCGCGTCATTGCACACCAACGCGCCATGGAGCAGCAGCGTTGCGTCCGCATCGGCGCGCGGATCGAAGGGTTCGGTGCCGCTGAAGAATTCCCCGCTCGGGTTATAGCCCTCCCCCGTTATGCGGAAGCGCTTGCCCCCCGCCCATCCCTGCACCACCGTCATCTCGTTCTGCGTCAGGGTGCCGGTCTTGTCGGAGCAAACCACCGTTGCGCAGCCCAGCGTTTCCACCGCGGGAAGCTTGCGGATCAAGGCGTGGTGCCTGATCATCCGCTGCATGCCGAGGGCGAGGCAGATGGTCACGATGGCCGGCAGGCCTTCGGGAACGGCGGCGATGGCGAGGCTCACTGCGGTCATGAACAGATTGATAATGTCCTTCTTTTCGGCTTCCAGGTAATTGAGGAAGCCGCCGTTCACGGCGTCCGCGAGGTGCGTGTCCCGGAACAGGCCGTAGACGAACACCAGCGCGCAAATGGCAAGGCACGCCGTTCCGAGAACTTTCCCCAGATGCTCGAGCTTCTTCTGCAGTGGCGTGTCCTCGGCCTCGAACGACTGGATCATCTCGGCGATGAGGCCGATCTGGGTATTCATGCCCGTGCCCGTGACCAGCCCCTTGCCGCGTCCGTAGGTGATCAGCGTGCCCATGAACGCGGTGTTCCTGCGGTCGCCCAGCGGTATTTCCTTGTCCAGCACCACGCCGGCATTCTTCTCCACCGGCATCGACTCGCCTGTCAGCGACGCCTCCTCGATCTTGAGATTGACGCTCTCGACCAGGCGCAGGTCGGCGGGTACGTAGTTGCCGGCTTCCAGCAGGACGATGTCGCCCCCGACGATGTCCCGCCCCGGAACCGTCAGCTGCCGGCCGTCGCGGATGACCTGGGCATTCGGAGCGGCCATCTTCTTCAATGCCGCCAGCGCCTGTTCCGCCTTCGATTCCTGGATCACGCCGACCACCGCGTTCAGCAGCACGATGAACATGATGGCGATGGAATCGACGTACTCCCCGAGCGCGAGCGAGACCAGCGCCGCGATGATCAGGATGATCACCAGGTAATTGTTGAACTGATCCCAGAGGAGCGCAAAAAACCCCGGCCGCGGCCGTTCGCTCAGTTCGTTGGCGCC
>Ga0172369_10009464_pt1 | contig 10772 bp, 8 predicted proteins | sample LakKiv25m_FD_114539 | JGI IMG/M metagenome (GOLD analysis project Ga0172369, IMG submission 114539) | Freshwater microbial communities from Kabuno Bay, South-Kivu, Congo - kab_022012_11.25m | ecosystem: Environmental > Aquatic > Freshwater > Lake | place: Democratic Republic of the Congo...
CCTTCTTTCAGGGAGAGTAGTGCCCGGCACTTTCACAAACGTGCACCGCGACGACTTCACAGAACCAAAGCTTCTCTTCACGTGCGACCCAAAAGGGGAGAGGCAGGCTGTTCTTGAAGCAGGCAAGATGGGCATTCCCACAATCGGCCTGTGCGACACTGACAACTACACTTCTTACCTTGACTGGGTAATACCCTGCAACAACAAGGGGCGCCGCTCGCTTGCATTGATATTCTACCTTCTTGCGCGCGAAATGGCAATGAGCACGGGAAAAATCTCCTCATACGACGAATTCAAGGCAACCCTTGAGGAATTTGAAACCCCTGAGAAAACAGAGGAGGAAAAGCAGGCGGCAGCGGCTGCAGCAGCAGAAGCCGCATCTTCCGAAGCAACTCAGGCTCCTGCAGCAGAGACCGCAGGAAAATCCCAGGCAGCAGAAGCAGCCTCCGAAGAGGGCATTGAAATAAAAAACGAAAAGAAAGTCGAGGCAGAAGCGGAAGAAAAAGAATAATTAAAAAATAAGGGCAGCCCACCCTTATCTCTCATTTTCTTAAATCCCATGTTTTTTCCAGCCCTATGACTTGAAGTTAGCAAGGCAGGCTTTCCTCTCATCCTCTCCAACGACTTTTTCGCAAAGCGACTTGTCATCGTACATTGGAGCCATTCTTGAATAGCACTTGTCCTTCCAGTCACTGTCATCCACGTTGGCGCAGTATTCAATTGCTATCTTGTTTCCTGAAAGTATTACTCCCCCGTAGCAGTCCCCTCTTTGCTTCCCCATGGAAACCCCGCTGCACGCAAGTGGGTTGTTGTTCGCCTTTGCGCTCACAATGTAGCATCCCTGCATGTTAAGGCTGTTCACAATCTGCGCGCATGATTCGAACATTCCCGTGCTTTTTGCAAAGTCAAAGTAACACTGGTCCCGCGCAACCTCGGGATATGCAAGGGAGCAAGGGGTGGAATTTTCCCCATTTATCGCAAACTGGGTGTAGCACCCGTTCCGATAATCGCTTCCTTGCGTTGCCCTTGCGCAGATGCCTATGTCTCCCATCTGGACTGCAACAAGCTGCGTGCACAGGTCCTGCACCGGCTGGGTTTTTGCATTGTCGCACATGCCCGAATTGTTCATCACAACTGCCATGCATGCGTATTTTTGCGCGCCTTCGGCGATTGCAATGCATGAATTATACGAGCCCTTGTCTATCCCAAAAGAATACCTGCATGCATCATCCGTGCAATATGAGAAATCGTTTTTTTCGTATGCAAGGCATTCTCCCTTTGCAGCCGGGTCTGTTTCAAGCGTGCACGGGGGCGACAATTCCCTTACGCACTGCTGCCTTGCCTGCTCTGATGAAATGAGCGCGCATGGCTCAATTGAATTTTGCACCTTTGCAACCCCGTAATGGCAAGTGTCCCTGTCTGCAGAAAGCAGCAGCCTGCTGCATGGCACCTCGGGCGCCATCCTCATCATGCACTCGTCCACTTTTTGTGCAGAATACATCCTGCTGCACAACGTTGCATTTTCCCCTGCAATTGCCAGTGCCATAAAACAGTCATCCCTCGCCTGCACGCCGACCGCATTTGCGCAAAGTTCAACTTGCTTTTGCGCCTGCACGATGGGGGCCTCTGGAACCGCTCCCATTCCTTCAGGCGCGGCCGGTTGGGCATTCTGAAGGCACCCAAAAGCTAAAAACAATCCGAATACCAATGCAAGCAAGAGAATTTTCTTCATTAATACCACCGCGTAGCCTTCTACTCCCGCACGCTTTTTTAACTTAACTCCTTTTTCCCCTAGAAATCAAAAAGGCCCTTCTGCTTGGCATCCCTTTTGTTATCCGCGCCATTTTGATTTGCCACATTTTTCCCTGCCGCTTTACCGCCCGTGCCACTTTGCTTTTTTGCAGCCACGCCCGCAAAGTCCTTTCCTGCGCCAGATTTTTTCCCTGTCTCTCCCTTCCCTTTCTTTTGCAGCATCCCGATGCGCACTCCCGCACGGCGCATCTTCTTTCCCCGCAAGTCAAACTCATGCACGAGCCCAATGGCAGTTTTTTGCAAAATATCTTCAGATTGCACGTGCTCTTCCAGCGTTTTGCTCTTTGTGTGCGCCTCCAATCCCTCAAGTATTGCAGTAAAGGTTACCTGGCGGAATTCCACTCCCTCTTCCCTCGCCCTCTTAAAAACGTCCTGCGCAAGCTTTGATACAAATTCCGCAATTTCCCCCCTATCCTGCGTATCCTTTGGAAAGCTTGCAATCCTTGAAATCTGCCCTGCTTCCTCCTTCTCCTTCACAGGCCCGTAGTCAATGCCCTTTGATGCTTCAAACAAATACGTCCCAAAAGAATTCCCGAAATTCTCCGTAAGGAAAAGCAGGTCTTTTTGCGCAAGCTCCCCTATATTCTTTATCCCAAGCGCGTGCAATTTCTCCCCGGTTTTCTTTCCCACCCCGAAAAGCTTCCCAACTTCCATCCCATGCAAAAATCCCGCAACTTCCTCCGGCTTCACCACAGTAAGCCCGTCCGGTTTCTTCACCTCGGCAGCCATTTTCGCAATGAGCTTGTTCCCCCCAATCCCTACCGAGCAAGTGAGCTTTTCCCTGTGCAAAATCTCATCCTTTATTTTTTGCGCAATTTCCTCTGCCTTTGAAAAATCACCTTGTGCCTCATCGCTTAGCTCCGCATACGCCTCATCAATGCTCGCCTGCTCCATGGTTTTTGAATATTTTTTCACAATTTGCATTATCCTTCCGGACGCTTTTTCGTATTTTTCAAAATTTGCGGGCAAAAATGCGCCGTCTTTCGCTTTTTTCTTTGCAAACGCAATCGGCATCCCCGAATGCACCCCAAGCCTTCTTGCTTCGTAGTTGCACGTGCTCACAACGCCTCCGAATTCGCCCCTCCCTGAAAAAATGCACACCATGAGCGGCTTGCCTTTCAAGGAGGGCTCGTTCCTCTCCTCCACCTGCGCAAAAAAATAGTCCATGTCAAGGAGCATCACGATGCGTTGCATGCATTTCTTGTGCAGCGCAAGCAATATTATGCTTGCTAAGGCAACTTTCCACTGGCTTTTCCTCGGCATCCAACTATCTTTTTAAAGCTGCAGCGCGATTTTCATGTACGCTTTCTAGATGATTCTTATGCGAGACTTCAAAACAACGGAAGAGATTCCAATCCCGCCCAAGCTCATAGACCAGGTGATAGGGCAGGAGGCATCCGTGAAGATAGTGAAAAAGGCAGCCTCCCAGAAGAGAAACGTGCTCATGATAGGCCCGCCGGGCATAGGCAAAAGCATGCTTGCGCAGGCAATGGCAGAGCTCATGCCTGCAACCGACATGGAGGACGTTCTCGTATACCCAAACAACCGCGATGAGAACAAGCCGCTTGTGAAAATACTCAAGACATACCCCTCGCAGGACGAGATAAAGAAAAATCCGTATTTGCGCGCACTCTATGCGCGCTTGGAGGAGTTCAAGAAACTCACTGCTACCCTTAGGGCGCAGCAGCCCCAAAAAGAGGACGAATCCCCCTTCCCGATAAGAAAAGAGGACAACGAGCCGGGCTTGGGCAGGCTCACAATAGACAGCAACCGAGCGCGCCCCTCAACTGCAATGACTGGTGCTTCAAGCGGGCTTCTCTTCCTCCTCATGATAATGGCAGTGATAATTTTCCTCTATGCAACAAATTCCTTCAACAACGAGAACAAGTGGTTTGTGCTTGCGGCAATACTGGGTGCGGGCGTATTCTTCCTGCTCTGGCGCTTCACAAACACGGTCGGAAAGCGCATGGGCTTTTCCGCAGACACAAACGAGCCCAAGCTCATAGTGGACAACACAGGGAGGAAAACAGCACCTTTCATAGACGCTTCTGGCTCAAAGGCAGGCTCGCTTCTTGGGGACGTGAAGCACGACCCCCTCCAATCCGGAGGCCTGGGCACCCCAGCGCACCTTCGCGTTGAGAGCGGCGCAATACACCGCGCAAACAAGGGCGTGCTCTTCATAGACGAAATAGCAGCTCTCAAGATGCATTCGCAGCAGGAGCTCCTTACCGCAATGCAGGAGAAAAAATACCCCATTACGGGGCAGTCTGAAATGAGCTCGGGTGCAATAGTGAAAACAGAGGCAGTCCCCTGCGATTTCGTTCTCGTTGCCGCAGGCAACATAATCGACCTGCCCCGCATGCATCCAGCGCTTCGCTCGCGCATAAGGGGAAACGGCTATGAGATGTACATGGACGACACAATGCCCGACACGCCCGAGAATGAGGACAAGCTCGTGCAGTTTGTGGCGCAAGAGGTTTCAAAGGACAAAAAAATCCCGCACTTTACCCGCGAGGCGGTTCTCGCGCTCATAAACGATGCACGCCGCAAAGCTGGCAGGAAAAAGCGCCTCACATTGAACTTGCGCGAACTTGGCGGCTTGGTGCGCGCAGCAGGGGACGTTGCGCGCGAGGAAGGCGCAAAATACGTTGCTCCCGAGCATTTGCAAAAGGCACGCATGCTTTCCCAAACCCTTGAGCACCAGCTAAGTTCAAAGTACGTTGAAAACCGCAAGGACTACAAGGTATTTTCCACAGAAGGCTATGCGACCGGAAAAGTGAATGGTCTCGCGGTTCTTGGGGAAGGCGCATCCTCAGGGCTTGTGATGCCAATCGTTGCAGAAGTAACTCCTGCCTCCTCAAAGAGCGAAGGAAAGCTTATTGCAACAGGAAAGCTTGGCGCAATCGCAAAAGAGGCAGTTGAGAACGTTTCCGCAATAATAAAAAAGCACATGGGGCGCGACGTTTCCCAGTACGACGTGCACGTGCAGTTTCTGCAGACTTACGAAGGCGTGGAAGGGGACTCCGCATCCATTTCAATCGCAGTCGCAGTGCTCTCCGCAATGGAGGGCGTGCGCGTTAGGCAGGACTTTGCAATGACTGGCTCGCTCTCGGTGCGCGGTGAGGTGCTCCCGGTAGGGGGCGTGACCGCAAAAACAGAAGCCGCAATAGAAGCAGGCATGAAGGACATAGTTGTGCCCGCAAGCAACGCAGACGACATTTTCCTCTCTTCCTCCCTTCGCAACAAGATAAGAATACATCCAGTTTCGCGCATAGATGAGGTGCTTTCCCTTGTGCTTGAGGACTGCGAAAAGAAAAATGTCATAATAAAGGACGTTGCGGGCGTGCAGAATGGCAAGCCGCATTCTTCTTCCAAGAAAGCAAAGAAAGGCAAAGGAAAGCGCTAACAAAAAGCCGCGCTCAAAGAAAAACAAATGCCCTGCTATTTTTTCAGTGAAAATATGTTGGCCAGTTCGCTTCTGGCAGCAATCGCATCCTCCCTGTCTTTGCTTTCAATAAATTCCAAATCGCCTTCCGGCAGCAGTATCGCAACGCTTTTCAGAAGTTTTGCATCGCTTTCTTTTTGGGCGTAGGAAAGAAGCTCAAGAAGGCACTGCTTTTTTGGCAGCTTGCCACCTATCTTTGCCCATGCCTGCGCGAGATTTACGAATGCCTGTGCCCGCGAGCACCCTCCATGCCAGAGCATGCCGTTTATCATTTCCAACCCAAAATGTATTTTGTCCGCCTCCAGCGCCGCCCTTTCAAACGCAGGAGCAGGGTCATGCCCCCTGCGCGCCTGCATCTTCCCTATTTCTACGAACGTGCCTGCGCCATTCTGCCTGCTTGCATCCCCTACTTCGCCCGCTGCTTCAAAAGCCTTGCCAAAAGAGCCTGCCCTCGCCAGTTTTATTGCTCTTTTCTCATCAGGCGAAAATATTTTTTCGCCCTCTTTTTTCCCTGCCTCCCCTGCCGCATATCCATAATGATAATCTTTTCCGGGAATCCCGGCAAGCACCGCCTGTCCATATTCCGCAAAACCCGCCCTTTCAAGTCCTATTGCCACATCTGCAAGGGCTATCAAATCAAACCTTGACGTGCCCTCTTCTATCCTGCCTGCCTCGGCAAGCGCCTTTTCAAAGCACCACAGGCTCTGGGCAAAGCATTTTGCAGCAGTTATTTTCTGCTTCAAATCCGCAACTGTGCGGATGCTTTCCGGCTTGCAGATGTCCGGCAGCTTCGGTTTTGGCAAGCCCTTTGCCAAATCCCCGTGCCCGTTCTTGCCCGATAATGATTTTGTTTTTTCCATACTCCTGTTTTCCATGCCCCTCTTAATAATAATTTCTGCAAATATTATTCTTTTAAGAATATTGCTACGGGAACCACCGCCATCCCAAACGGAAAGCATCCAACCAAAACCTTTTTCTTGTTTCTCCCTGAAGGAAAAGCATGAAAGCACAGGGCGCAACTGAATATCTGGTCACTCTTGGTGCAATCCTTTTCATGGGGCTCATAGTCGCAGTCGTGCTCTTCTTTCCGATTGGAAGCACAAATGACGCAAAGCAATCGCAAAGAGACATAAGTTTCGGGCTTGGCAAAATTGCATACCCTGAGCTTGCGCAGGGGCTAATCACATACTACAAGCTTGACGAGGGAGTAGGAGACAGCATCTCAAACAGCGTTGGAAATGTGAATTACGGCACTTTGGTGAACGGGACATGGGTAAACGGCATGCGCGGCAAGGCAGTGCGGTTTTCAGGCACTGGCTATATCTTCATAAAAGAGGGGGCTTTTGGCGCAAAGACTTTCACGTGCTGGTTTAACGTAACATCCGCCGGAGAGATGGCAATCTCAAGCCTTATGTTTGACACAACAGGCGGTGCAATTACCATCTCAAGCGGCAGGATATATGTGCACAGGGGAGGTGATGCAACTCTCCTCAGGACATCAAACGCCTTTAATGACGGCAAATGGCATTTCTTGGCAATAAGCTATACTGGTGCAAGCTACCCTGACGCATATAGGGTTTGGGTGGATGGAGCGGAGCAAAGCCTTGTTTCCAGCACAGGCTACAGGATTTCAAACGAGACGCTAATAGGCGCAAGAAGGCACACGACCAATGGCTATAGCGTGTTTTTCACAGGCACAATAGATGACGTGCACTTATACAACCGGGTTCTTCCCCAGCAGGAAATAGAATTGCTCTACAAAAACCCAGGCTATCCTTAGAAAAGCTTTTTTTATCTCCCATTGAATTGAGTGCATGAAAGCACAGGGTGCAACAGAATATCTGGTTATTGTGGGCGTAGTCTTAATGATAGCCCTTGTTTGCGTCGCGCTTCTTGTCTGGCCCACTGGAACCACGAAAGATGTGCGCAAGTCCCAAGGCGACATCCTATTTGGGATAGGGAAAATAGGCTACGAAGAGCTTTCAAACGGGCTTATTTCCTACTACAAGTTTGACGATGTGCCAGGGCCTTCTGTGAACAGCATTTCAGGCGCAGGCGACGCAACGTTTTACAACGGCGTTGCAGGCATTGCCGGGGTGCGCGGCAAAGGGGCTTATTTTGACGGTGCTGATGATTATGTCCTTTCTGCGGTGCCTTCTTCAACAATGAGAGGAAATTTCAGCGCAACAGGCTGGTTCAAGGCAGACCGTTTCGGCTCTACCTCTTCCATCAGCAACCGCCTTTTGACCTCCTGGCAAAGCCCGTCAAGCTCAGGCTGGGCAGTCGGCGCTAACAATGGGAGGTTTTCAATCATGACTCCTTCGCAATTTCTTGGCTCAGACCTTTCTACGGGCGCATGGTATTTCTTTGCAGTAACGTACGACGGCAACAATTTCACTGCATATCTTAACGGGGTTGCAGACATTGTTGGCGGCTCAATAACATCCAGCGCAGACGATTATGTTCGAATAGGCATATTTTCCGAGAGCCAATCGGGCGCAAACAAGCGCGCATGGAACGGCACAATAGACGACGTGCATTTCTACAATCGGGTCTTGTCTGCAAGCGAAATAGAAACAATGTACAGGAATCCGGGCTATCCCTGAATTTACATTCTTGCAACTGCCTCTATCCCAATCGCCCCAAGCCCGTTTGCAAGCGCAACTTTCGCAGCCTGCACAATCTGCAAGCGTGCAGCCCTTGCCTCTTTTGGAACATCAGCCGCAAGCACGGGCGATGCATTGTAGAATTTGTTCAGCATGCTCGCAAGCCCCACAAGATAATCGCATAAAATGTGCGGCTGGCATTCAAATGCCGCTTTCTGCGCGGCAAGCGGAAGTTCCATTATTGCTTTCAGGAGTTCTTTTTCCTCTTTATTGTAAGAATATGAGCCAGCTTCTTCCGCACTTCCATTGCCGTTATGCACTTCTCCGTCTTCTCCAGTGCCCTCATTCCCGCCTTTGCCTGCCTTCTCAAGTATCCTTGCGCACCTTGCGTGCGCGTACATAACATAAGGCGCGCTGTCCCCCTCAAGGGAAAGCGCCTTGTCCCAGTCAAACACGATCTTCTTCTGCGAACTCACGCCCACAAACGCAAAGCGTATCGCGCCCGCAGCAACAGCGTGCGCAACCTTTTTCTTTTCATCCTCTCCCATCTCGCCCTTTATTTTCTCAAGCGCCCTCCTTTCCCCTTCCTCAAAAAGCTCGTCCGCAGTGAATCCCACCCAGCTTCCCTCCCTTCCGGAAAATTTCCCTTGTGCAAGCCCCACGTGCTCATAAGAAAGATGGATGGAATTTTCTGCCTCTTCCACAAAGCCCATGAGCCTGAAAATTTCTGAAATGACTTTTTGCGGGTATGCCTGCTCCATCCCGATTACATTTACGACTTTTTGCGCACTCCCAAAGCCCATTTCATTTCCGCTTTCGCTTGTCTTGAAGCACTCTTTCCCATTTGGCTGCTTTGCAAAAAGCGCATACCTGAATTTCCCCTGAAGTTTTCCGAATTTCCAAAGCTGGAAAATAACGTCCTTTCCAGTATAAGTGGCAGTCCCGTCGCTTCGTATAAGCACCTTGTCCGGCGACGTCATTCCCTCGAACTCCTCTCCTTTCATTTTTGCAACAAGGCAGCCGGAATTTTTCCCAACACTTTCCTGCACGATTGCGCTATTCGTCCTCAGGAGCGCAAGCCCTTCCTTGAATATATTGCGCACAATGTCCGACTCAAATACCAACACATCATGGTATACTCCAAATTTGTACGCGGTCTCATACTGCGCAAGCACGCACCTCTCCACCATGTGCCTTGCCTGCACGCACACTGCGGATTTTCCCTCTTCAAGCTCGTGCAGCATCTTCCGAACCTGCGCCTCCTCTTCCTTGTCTTCCATCATCTTTGCAACCTTCACGTACTGCTCGCCCAAGACGTGGTCAAACTTTTTCTTGCTTTTGCCTTCCCCGAATTTCGAGTACCCATATACGGACTGGGCAACCTGCAGCCCCAAATCATCGATATAATCCTGCCTCTCAACGTTTTCCCCGCCAAAGGAAAGCAGCCGCGCAACGCTGTCCCCTAGAAGCGCATTCCTCAAATGCCCGATGTGCCAAGGCTTGTTCGGGTTCACAGACGGAAATTCAATTAGCACTTTCCCTTCTTTTTCCTCCCCTTTCCCAAACTCATCGCCAAAATCCGCAACCTCGACTGCAAGCGCGGCATAAAACACATCAGTTAGAAAAATATTCACATAAGGGCCGATTGCAACTGCCTTTTCCACCCACTCGTGCTTCCCCATTTTCGCGCAAACTGCCTTTGCGATTTCAACAGGGCCTTTCTTTTCCCTCTTTGCAACATCAAATGCGATTTTCGAGCTCACGTCACCAAACTGCCCCTTTGGCTTTTCAAGGCTCAGGCACGCCTCTTCTTCTCCAACGCCTGTTGCCTCGGCTACAAGCTTTGCAATCGCAGAATATAGCTCTTCATGCATTCCTTTCATGCAATCCTCTCTGGTCTCAATTTTATTAAGGTTGCCCTACTCGGATGCAAAAATGAAAAAAGAACGGAAAAAGCCAAAAACCCTAAAAACAATGAAAACCCCTAAAAGAAAAACAATGAAAACCCATCAAAGAAAAACCAGAAAAGGCAAAATCAGGAAAAAGAGAAAGCCCGAAAAAAATAAAAGAAAAACAGAAAAATAAAAGAAGAAATAGAAAGTATTTATTCAGGCATTATCGGAGTGCGCTCTTCAGTAAGATAGCACTGGTATGCGCAGAATTTTGTGTGGTATGCAACGTACATGTTTATGAGGTCGTGCAGCATCTTGTTCCTTTTTCCGAGTATAAGGACATGCAGGAACTGGATGCACCATGCAATGCTTGCTATTATGCTGATTATGCACAATACTATCATGGTCGGTATTGCCCATATCCAGCGGATAAAGAGCTCAAGCCTGCTGGCTTTGTCCGCATACGTTACTTCGTATTTTACAGTTTTCAATTAATCACCCCTTATGATTGTTATATCTCTCGGGGGCTAGTTTTTAAAATCCTTGCCCTTCGACGTGGTGCACATCTTCTTGTCTGGGGCAAAACGCACGAATTTAAACCCCCCTTTCCATATATTTCCCTCCTTAGGGGTCATGTGCTAACCTGGTATGCTTCCGCGTTCGGGACGCGGCGGTCCGTGTTCAAAGCCATAGGGGGAACTAACGGGTTCCAAAGATCCCCTTGAGTCTTTCACCCCCTCTTCAAAACCGAAGAGCCAGGCTCTGAAACCTCTGGTGAAAATCACGGTGGCCCCACTTTCTTTTTATAACTTGTGCTCGCAGGTTTTGATATGCAAATAGTAAAGCTCGGCGGCAGCGTGATAACGCGCAAGGGCGGCTTTGAGAAGGCAAACCTTCCCGCATTGCGCATGCTTTGCAAGGAGATAGCGTACGCGAAAAAGAGAACTCGTGAGCCCTTCATAATAGTGCACGGCGCAGGCTCTTTCGGGCACCCGCACGTTCTCAAATACAAGATAC
>Ga0172369_10009466_pt1 | contig 10770 bp, 9 predicted proteins | sample LakKiv25m_FD_114539 | JGI IMG/M metagenome (GOLD analysis project Ga0172369, IMG submission 114539) | Freshwater microbial communities from Kabuno Bay, South-Kivu, Congo - kab_022012_11.25m | ecosystem: Environmental > Aquatic > Freshwater > Lake | place: Democratic Republic of the Congo...
CAGGCGATCTGCCAGCAGGGTATTGCTTAAACTTATCTCCACAATTTCATTGAAATCGGTGATGATCTCATCCAATTCAACGGCGAGATTTAAATCGGAAGGCAGGTCGTGTCCCACTCCTCCGGGGATCACACCGCCGTGCAGGATGCGATTGCCCGTCAGGCGTTTGTTTAAGCGCAACAATCGTTCACGGATGCGAAAGCAGTGTGAGTGAGCGGCCGCGAAGCCCGTGTCATTGCAGATGGCGCCAAAATCAGCGATGTGATTATAAAGTCGTTCCATTTCGAGCAGGATAACGCGCAGGTATTTAGCGCGTTCTGGAACCTCACAGCCTGCCAGCGATTCGATCGCCTGGCAGTACGCCAGCGAGTGTCCAATCGTGCTATCGCCTGAGATCCGCTCCGCCAGTTCCACCCCATCAGCAGGTGTGCGGCCTTCAAAGAGTTTCTCCGTGCCTTTATGAGTGAAGTAAAGGCGGATTTTCAAATCAATCACTGTTTCGCCGACCACGCTGAAACGGAAATGCCCAGGTTCGATGATGCCTGCATGCACTGGACCGACCGGAATCTCATAAACGCCCTCACCACCAACCGGCATAAAATTAAAAGGAGTTCCGTCATCTTCGAATTTCTCCGGTGGAACCGAATCCTTGCGTAGTGGGAAGTAATCCTTGGGCCAGAAAGCATGGCGCACCAATGGGCGGGTATCGGGATGGTCGATGGCGTCGATACCAAAGAGGTCGTGGATTTCGCGTTCGAAGCGCGAAGCTGGATAATAAAATGTTGCCATCGAATCAATGGTTGTGTCGACCTGCGATAGGTTTTTCGTTGCGTGCGCATACCAGTTCTGCTGGTCATTGACAAAGAGATAATGGATTTCAAACACGCCTTTATCGGCACGGCGGTCGTTGGCAACCATCAAACGCAGTTCAGCGCCAAAGGATGTTTGCAGCATTTTTGCCAGGCCAAGCGCATCGCCCCGCGCGATCTGGAAATGTAGTTCATTCTCACGTAAAACACGAACATTTGTGACGCGGTTCTGAAAATTTTCCGCTAATGCGGATCGAAGTTGAGTGAAGTCTGTCATAGTGATGCTTCCTTTAGCGCCTTGTAATGATCCCTACGCTCTGTTGTAGCAGTGTCGCCAGAGGTGAAGGCATGGTCAGGCCAAGCGTTATCAGCACAGCCACATTAATGAATAACAAAGCCAGTCGCCACGAAAAGTGTTCAGTTGGGCGTTCGGGATTGATTTCTTCTACAGCGGGGGTTCCATACAACATCTTATTGAGATGATTGATGAACGAAACAAAGACAACCGCCAATAGCGCCAGGGACACACCCATCAGCCAGGGATGGTTAAGCGCGAAGCCTGCGCGGAAAAGGGCAAACTCAGTAATAAAGATACCGCCTGGTGGTAAGCCGATCAGAGTCATCAGGCCAAAAGCGAACAGCGCGCCTGTCCATGGCATCGTTTTGAGTAAGCCGCGCGTTTTTAATATCAGCGGCGACCTGTACTTGTGTTCGATATTATCCACCAGGAAGAACATCAACGATTTGGCAGCTGTGTGATTGACCAGGTGTAATAGCGCGGCAAAAGTCCCCATCGGCCCCAGCGCAAAGCCAAGACACATCAGGCCGGTATGTTCGATGCTGGAATAGGCAAACATGCGCTTATAATCCGTTGCCAGGACTACGCTGAAGGCGGCCACCACCAGGGATAACAAACCCAGCGCCATGAACAGGTTGTTTGTGTATCCGTTGCCCAGGGTCGCATCTGCCACTATCTTCCAGCTCAGGAGCGCATACATGGCTACGGCGAACAGTGAGGATGACATTAACGCAGTCAGCGGAGCGGGTGATTCGCCGTACGCATCCGGCTTCCAGGTGTGCATTGGCGCGATACCGGCTTTGGTGCCGTAGCCTACCAGCAAGAAGACAAATGCGAGGCGCATCACTTCAGGATGCAGGACCGGCGCAGTTGCCAGCAGCACCGGCCAGTTCAGGGCATTCTCGGCGCGGCCCGAAAGCAGGAAGAAATCGAAGTAACCGAGCACTGTGCCGACAAATGCCAGCGCAATGCCTACGGAACAAATGATGATGTACTTCCACGAGGCTTCGATCGATGCTTTGTTGAGCTTCAGGGGGATGATAAAAGCCGAAAAGACGGTTGTGGCTTCAATCGTGATCCACATGATGCCAACGTTATTGGCCGAGACTGCCGCCAGCATCGCGGTGATGAACAGGTTGATAAAAACATGATAGCGGCGCAGTTGGACTGGGCCGTAAGCCAGCTCGCCCCAGTGCGGATTCTTGACTTGACGACCGAGCCCGGGGCTCAAGAATAATGCCAGCGAACCAACGGATGTGACGCATATCATCAATAGGGCGGATAGACTGTCGGCGCGGAATACATCGGCAATGTTGAGTGATCCAAGTCCCCAGGTTGGTGTTTGCCCGTTAATAACCTGCGTAACGAAAACGAATGCCGCAGCCAGTGAGATCAATGAAAGCCAGGCGCCAATCCAGCCAACGAAGGCGCGGTAAGGGCGGATCAGGGACGCCAGCAAAGCGGCGAGTAGAGGAGGTAAGATCAGGAGAAAGAAAGTCATGGCGGGTCTCTTAGTGTTTAAGTTCGTTCATCTGGTCTACATCAATGGATTCAAAAGTGTCGTGAATGTGATAAACAAAAACTTGCATCACCAGGAAGCCCATCAGCACATCCAAAAACACGCCCAATTCAACGATAAGAGGAATGCCGTAGGTCCCAAGCACTGCCAGCAGGGCGATACCGTTTTCCATCACCAGGAAACCAACGATTTGGGTCAAGGCTTTTTTACGAGTAATGACCACGAATAGGCCGACAAAGATAAGCCCCATCGCCAGTGGCAAACCGCCGCGCGTGGGCAGTTCGCTCACCAAAACCAATGGGCGGGTGACAACATAAGCCAGCAGGACAAGCAGGCCGGAGAATATAAGCGAGGTGACTGTGTTGACATAGGGCCGCAGCTCACGATGGTCCCCAAACCGTTTCTCCATGCGTTCCAGGTAGCGCGGCAGGATCAGGACCTTGAGTACGAAAAGGAAGGCCGCGACAATATACAATTCCACGTCCTGGCTGAAATAACCGATCAAAACGAACATGACCGTCAGTGCCACTGATTGCCATTGAAAGGCAACAGTGTAAGCGCGCAAACTTTTACGCCACAACAAGGCAATCCCGAATAGCAGGATCAGGCTGGAGCCAAGCGTCGAAAGTTGAGAAAAAAGATTATCCATAATTTATCCGCTGGGCGGGTTATTTCCCCGCCTTACTTTAGAAGGAATGATGATGTTACCGCCAGTAAAGCCAGCACGAAGGACATGCCCAGCAATTCCGGGACACGGAACAGGCGCAGTTTGGCGATACGCGTTTCTACAACGGCAACAACCACACCCAATACAGCCAGCTTGATGATCAGTGTAAAAACTGCCATTGCCAGGGCGGCGGGCGTGAGTGTTAATGCCAACCCCCAGGGAATGAACAGGTTTGCCAGGAGTGAAAAGAAGATCGTCAGTTTCAACCACGAAGCCCATTCGATCAATGCCAGGTAACGGCCTGAGTATTCGAGGATCATCGCCTCGTGGATCATGGTCAACTCCAAATGCGTGGATGGATTGTCCACCGGCAGGCGTCCGGTCTCGGCCAGGGTGACAACGAACAGGGCCGCAAATGCCAGCAGGTGACCGGGTCCGAGAGCCACACCTGGATTATCCAGTGTTGCGATGACGATGTGACTGAGATTGGTGGATCCAGCCCCCAGCGCCAGGCTGAAGATGGACAGGGCTATGGTTGGCTCCGCAATCCCCGCAACGGTCATCTCGCGGCTGGCACCCATCCCTCCAAAAGCTGTGCCAGGGTCCAACCCTGCCAGGGCCAGGAAGAAAGTCCCTAAAAGCAGCAAATACACAACAACCAGCAGGTCGCCAACATTATCAAAGGGTAACGGCGCGGCAATGAAAGGCACGAGAAAAGTCACTGCCAGCGCGCTTGCAAAAACGATGTAAGGAGTAACCCGGAACAGCCAGGAAGCGTTGTTCGAGATGACCACTTCTTTGCCGAACAACTTGGCGAGTTCAAAGTATGGTTGCCAGATTGGCGCGCCGCGTCTATTTTGCAAGCGGGCTTTCACCCAGCGCACAAACCCTGCCAGCCCGGGTGCGAGCATCAGCACCAGCAAGGCCTGGGAAAATTCCAGAAGAAAACCAGTCAGCATTTTAATGTCTCCGTGCGCGTGATGAGGTTGTGGATCGCGGGATCAATCTCAAAACCATCTCGCGGCTAATAGCAAAATAATTAAAATAACGGTTACGTACACAAGATACAGGTGAAGCGAACCTGTTTGCAGGCGCCGTACCTGGCGCGCTGTGAACTGCACCAGTCGCAGAAAGGGATCGTAAAGCAAGCGCTCGAACAGCGGTGTGATTGCGCTTTTGTATTCGATGGACTGCACAAAATATTTTGAGTCCGGATGGAAGTCAACCGTCAGTTCTTTGGTTGGGCGGTAGAGTTCGGCAAATACCCGTCGCAGGGGTTCGGCAAACGATGTGGCTGTATATTCCATCCGTGCAGTTTGCCCCACGCGCCCGCAGCCCCACGAGTCACTCATGCGCGTGCGCTGGTTAACACGCAGGATCCACATGGTCAAAGGAATGAGCGCCAGCAGGATTGCCAATCCCAGCCCGGTCAGCGCGGGAGACATTTGCCCAAATGCCGAAGGTGTCTGTATTGACAGGTCTACGACAAAAGCGGCGTGGGTATCGGGCAGACCGCCGAGACCGTTCAAGATACTGCCGATAACCGGAACGATTGCGACGGGCGCGAGACCCAAGCCGGTGCAAGCCAGGGCAAGGATTGCCATTCCAATGCGCATTGAGACTGGCGCCTCGTGAGCGAGCTCCGCTTCATGTGAGCGCGGCAAAGCCAGGAAGGTTATGCCAAAAGCTTTTACAAAACAGGCCGCTGCCAATCCGCTGGTCAGCGCCAGCATCCCGACCGCTATTGGCATCAATGCTGCCACCTCCGGTGTGGGAATATTGAACCCGCCCAGCAGGGCCTGGAACACCAGCCATTCCGATGCAAAGCCGTTGAGTGGCGGCAGCGCTGAGATTGCGGCGGCGCCGATCAAAAAGAAGAGCGCTGTCCAGGGCATGCGCTTGATCAGGCCACCCATCTCTTCCATATTGCGTGTATGGGTGGCATGCAAAACCGAGCCCGCGCCAAGGAACAACAAGCCCTTGAAACTGGCGTGATTGATGGTGTGATACAGGCCGCCGATGAAACCCAGGGCGGCAAGTGTCATCAGCCCGTAACTTTGGAAGATCAGCCCGGCGCCGATGCCAATCAAAATAATGCCAATATTTTCCACCGAGTGGTAGGCCAGCAGACGTTTGAGATCGTGTTCCATCAACGCGTACAATACACCCAGCAAAGCCGAGACCGCGCCAATGCCTATCACAACTCCGCCCCACCAGGCCGGACCGCCGCCCAGCAGGTCCAGCACAACTCGCACCAATCCGTAAATGCCCATCTTGATGACCACGCCCGACATCACTGCCGAAACATGGCTGGGGGCAACCGGGTGTGCCAGCGGTAGCCAGATATGCAGGGGCACGATGCCCGCCTTGGCGCCGAAGCCAAACAATGCCAGCACGAATATTGCATCCCGGGTCAACGGCGTGAGTAAAACTGCCTGGGAACGCATATTCGCAAATGAAACGGTCAATTCGCCACCCGAAAGCAACATAAACATTGCCACCAGCGCGGCAAAACCCGCGTGCGTCATGGCGAGATACCAGTTTGCGGCGCGTACAGTCCCGGGCTGGTCATGCTCTGTCAATACCAGCCAATAGGCTGAAAGTGACATCACTTCCCACGTCAGTAAAAAGGTCAGGGCATTATTCGCCAGGACTTGAATGCTCAGCGACAGCAGCAACACGTTGAGCATCATGCCCAGCATGCGCAGGGAGTAACGGCCTTCATAGGTGGCTGAATAGCCGTAGCTGTACAGCGAGGCCGACCCACCCACCAACCCGATAATGATCAGGAAGAATGCCCCCAGCCCATCAATACGCAGGGCAAAGCCTGTCAGTGGCAGAAAGGATGGGAAGGTTTGTTCAAACCGGGTCAGGTCCCCTGATACCAGGGCTATAACTCCCAGGGTAAGCCCTGCGCCTGAGCCGGTTACCGCACCCAGGGCAGATAGTCCGCGGCTGAGTGCGCCGCGTCCGAAGACGAGCGCACACAGCGCACCAAAGGCATAACTCGAAAGCATCAGCAGGAATAGAACCATCATTATGTGTATGCGATCTCCAGGTTTATCCTACTGACCTGTCCATAATAATGCGACCATCATCAGGATCAACACGATAAAGAGATAAGACATGTAACCATGCAGCGAACCGGACTGCAGTCGTCGTACGCGCAAACTGACCCATTTTGTGCTGGCCAACAAAGGATTGTAGAGAAACTCCTCGAACCACGTACGAATGTCGCTCTTGTATTCAATCGATTGCACAAAGTATTTGGATTCGGGGTGGAAGTCAACTGTTAGTTCTTTGGTCGGGCGGTAGAGTTCAGCAAAAACGCGGCGCAGTGGTTCGGCAAATGATGTGGAAGTGTATTCCATGCGCGGTGTCTGCCCTACGCGGCCGCAGCCCCAGGTATCGCTCACGCGTATCCGGCGGTTGGTGCGCATTATAGCCATCACCAGCGGCACAATCCCAAGCAAGATCAGCAACCCCAGCGATAGCAATGCTGGAGAAATTTGGGCGAAGCCTGCCGGCATTTGCAGGGAAAGCTCGGATGAAAAGGCAGGAGAAACAGGGGGCAGCCCGCCAATCCCGGCTACGACGCTTCCCAGGATAGGCAGGACCGCGGCGGGTGTTAGTCCAAGGGTGATACATGCCACAACCAGCAAGCCCATTCCAATCTTCATCGATAACGGCGCCTCGTGCGCGTGCGCCGCTTCTTCGGAGCGCGGGATGGCCAGGAAGGTGATGCCAAAGGCTTTGACAAATCCTGCTGCAGCCAATCCACCTGTCAATGCCAGTGCGCCGACCGCAATGGTCATCAATGCTGCGACAACCGGCTGTGGAATATTCACGCCTGGCAGGAGCGACTGGAATAAAAGCCATTCTCCAACAAAGCCATTCAAGGGCGGAAGTCCGGCAATTGCCACCGCGCCGATCAGGAAGAACAATGCCGTCCACGGCATGCGTTTGATCAGCCCGCCCATCAGGTTCATGTCGCGCGTATGTGTGGCGTGCAAAACCGAGCCTGCGCCCAGGAACAGTAAGCCTTTGAAAGCGGTGTGGTTGAGCGAGTGATAAAGTGCGGCAACCAGAGCCAAAGCCGCAGCTGTCTGCAATCCGCGCGCCTCAAACAGCAAGCCCGCACCGATGCCGATAAAGACGATGCCTATGTTCTCCACGCTCGAATAAGCCAGCAGGCGTTTGATGTCATTTTCCATCAATGCATACAGAATCCCCAGCAGTGCCGAGCCAGCTCCAACGATCAGGACCAGGGCGCCCCACCAGGTTGGTCCCCCACCAAGCAAATCCAATAGCATGCGTAAAATCCCATAAACACCCATCTTGATCATCACGCCAGACATCAATGCTGAAACATGACTGGGCGCTGCCGGATGGGCGCGAGGCAGCCAGACGTGTAATGGCACAATACCCGCCTTCGAGCCGAAACCCAGGAAGGCCAGCAGGAAGATCACGTTGCGTGTCGTTGCCGGGAGCGAGCCTGCTCCCGCGCGCAAATTTGCAAAGCTGCCTGGACCGCCATTCATCAGGAGGATGAAGGCCGCCAGCAGAAATACCAGCCCGGCGTGAGTCATTGCTGCGTACCATACTCCAGCGCGGATGGTACCTTCCTCATTCGATTCGGTGATGACAAGAAAATATGAGCTAAGCGACATGCCTTCCCACATCAGGAGGAAAGTCAGCGCATTATCGGCCAGCGTGACAAGGCTCATCGTAAGCAGGAACAAGTTGAGCGCAGCGCCCAGCAATCGCAGGGAAGCGCTGCCGTCTTCATAGGCTGCCGAATAACCCATCCCGTAGATTGCGGATGGAACAGCGCCCAACCCGATCAGTACAAGAAAGAACGCGCCGAGTGAGTCGAGCCGCAGCGCGAGACCGCCGGCGATTGGCAACAGTTCAGGTACCGAAAGCATGAATGGCGAGCCTGACAGGATGACACTCGCGCCCAGGATAAATCCCGCGCCTGCGCCAATGACCGCTGCCAGCGCGACCAATCCACGCCCAAGGCTGCCTTTACCACTTGCCAGCGCGATGAGCACACCAGCAAAATAAGCTGAAACCATGATCAGAAAGAGGGTTTGCATAATTAGGAGTTGGAATTTGATGATTTGATAATAGGTTTACTTTTTGGGCGTGCGGTCCAAGGCAGCCAAAATTCCACGTAATATGTCGGCGGGTTCCGGTGGGCATCCGTGAATAAAAACATCCACTGGAATAACCTTATCCACACTCCAGGCAACTGCGTAACTCCCTTTGAATACCCCACAAGTCTGGGCACAGTCGCCAACCGCCACCACCAGTTTGGGATCGGGCGTAGCTTCGTACGTTTTACGTAGTGGGATTTCCATGTTTCTTGTCACCGGACCGGTAACCAGCAGCATATCGGCATGGCGCGGTGAAGCAACAAAATGAATGCCAAATCGCTCACTGTCATATACCGGGCTTGTCAGGCCGGTGATTTCAATTTCGCAACCGTTGCAAGAACCGGCATCCACTTCCCGGATGGCAAGCGCGCGTCCAAGCAAGCGTTTTGATTTTTCATTCACTTGTCTGACTAATTGTATGATTTCGGCTTCATCAGGTCCGAGCGGCTCCGTGACGATGCCTGTTTTGAATATTTTTTGAAAAAGAGCTGGCATTATGTTTATCCTCGTAAAAAAGTTAAGCACATTAAAAGTTTTCGGTGCAGCGGTCGTCACCCGGCTCGTTGAGTTCCAAAAGAACCTGCCGGGGCAGGGAGGCGCCACCCAATATCGAATGTGAAAAGCCTGAGCGGATCCGCTCAGGCTTTATCGCCTTCCCCAACGAATGAAGCGCGTTGCACGCTGTTGCTGTGGTCATTTTCCTCTTCCAGTTGTTCAAGTGTTGACCGGTTACTGATCAGATGGTTGGTGAATATCCGGCGGGCGACATCCAGCAATTCTAAAATTTCAGGGTCTCGGACCCGGTAGTAAACGGTCGTTCCGGCTTTGCGGCTCTCAACAATGTTCTTGTGACGCAGAACAGTCAGGTGTTGGGACACGCTGGATGATTCGATCCCAAGGTGGTCCTGCAATTCGGTAACGCTCAATTCATCCGTCCCCAGAATTTCCAGGATTTTAATTCGCGCGGGATGGGATAAAGCTTTAAAGAATTCAGCCTTGAAATTCCGGAGAGGGTCTTGCATGAAATGGTATCCTTGGTTGGAATAGCGCCTGGTTCAAATATTAGTATCTTATAATATTTGAATATTATAATCGTATTATACTCAAAGATTATTACCAGTCAAGTGAAAACTCCGGAGCTATATCGGTAAGCGCTCAACCTGGCGGGTATCTACGTTATTGGCGAACCTTGATGGGTGGTTTGCCCCGCACGTAGTAATTTATCGGGTATTCTTCCCGAAAATTGTTTTGGTGGCCGTGGTTGTGATCGTTGCCTTGTCGATTATGGGTCCGTTGGTCAGTGACTGGTTTGATACGATCAGCGCCTATTTAACCTGAGGCCAGTTGGTGGATTCTGAAAACCTGCTACATGATAAAAAATCCGCGGGCGCCTGCCCGCGGATTTTTTATTTACTGGTTTGATTTGCCTGGACTTTCAGATTTACTGGATGAACTATCGGATTTCCCGGCGGAGCTTTCCGTCTTGCTGCTCGAACTGGCCGATGGTTCGGAAGTGCTGCCTGCGCTGGATGAACTCTCCGAAGAACTCGAACTGGAACTGCCTTCGGAGCTGCTGGATGAGGCTTCCTTGTTTTCGCTTTTGGCAGGTCGGTTCAGCCCGGAGGTTGATTTATGATCAGTGGCATACCAGCCGGAGCCTTTGAAAACAATGCCGGCCGGTGTCAATACCTTGCGCAGGCTGTTCTTGTTACATTCGGGGCAGCGTTTTAACGGCTCGTCGCTAAATGATTGGTGGCGTTCAAACTGTACGCCGCAGCTTTCGCAGCGATAGATGTAGATTGGCATTCTTACTTCTCCTTGCTCAACGGTGAGTGATTATAGTCCCCTTGACATGCCATGACAAGGAAATCACTCCTGGTTCATACATGGCATTAATACTTGTTTGACCCTCGCCGCACCTGGCTCCCGGCTTCCACCTGGCCAGAAAATTTGGGGCTTGCAAATATGGTCAATCTGGGTATAATTAGAACATAAGTTCTAATATTACCTCGTATCTATTCACAGAACCTTGCATCCAGCTTTGATCATCCTGATTCCTTGTTCGCGAATGAAAGAAAATCGTTGGTTTGCTCCGCATGTAGAGTTTTTGGCGGGCTTCGCCCGCCAAAAACTCTACAAAAAAACTTTATTCTGCCCTACCAAGGCATCAATCGAACATGATAATTTACCCTGTAAGATACCGTGTTAAATGTCAAGCCTTTGTCATGGCCCAATTGGGATCAAAAGGTGAATCATTTTTGATGACCCCATAAACCAAATGCAGTAGTTTGCGAATAACAGCAATTATGATAGCAAAA
>Ga0172369_10009474_pt1 | contig 10763 bp, 6 predicted proteins | sample LakKiv25m_FD_114539 | JGI IMG/M metagenome (GOLD analysis project Ga0172369, IMG submission 114539) | Freshwater microbial communities from Kabuno Bay, South-Kivu, Congo - kab_022012_11.25m | ecosystem: Environmental > Aquatic > Freshwater > Lake | place: Democratic Republic of the Congo...
AGCGTGAACCAGCCAGGTAGCGTTCGACCAATTGTGAGAAATCCAAATTGTCATCGACCACCATGACCAGATGCTGCTGGCAGGCGGGCAGGCGGATGACCAGGCAGAAATCGGGTTCGCTGGGGTCGAATTCCAGCCTGCCGCCATATACTTTTGCGATCTGCCCGGTCAGGGCCAGGCTGGCCTTTTCATCGGACGACAAGATGCGCGCGCTGCCGGGCAGGCCGGAGCAGAGGATGGTGATGGTGATATCGGGCGCAGCGTGCCCGGCGCGCACAACCAGGCGCGCGTTGGGCTGCCAGCGCATCGCCACGCTGAGCGCGTTGAGCAGCAGCTGGCGCAGCGCCACCTCCTGGCAGGAGAGCAGGGGCAGGCTGTCGCCCATGTTAAGCTCGAAAGTTACGTTGTAGCGATCTGCCAGCGGGCGGCTGAGCTCCAGGATGGCTGGCAGCACCTGGCGCAGGTCGGCCGGGTTGAGCGCGGAGGCGCTCTCCAGCCAGCTCAGGTCGCTGGCGGGCGGGGCGGGCTCCTCGGGCGCGGGCGCGCTGTCGCTGGCCGGGCTGGCTTCGTCCAGCTCCTGCAGTGAAATTTGGAACGGCCTGGCCCCGCCCAGCTGATATTGGTTCCACAGGCGCGCTGCCAGGTCGTAGATCGCCGTATTTTGTTCGCGGCGCAGGTGGCGCACGCTCAGCCCCAGCTGGTTGGCCACCTCTTCCTGGTTGAACTGCTGGACATAGCGGTACATGATTAACTCAAAATGGCGGCGTTGTTGGGCCAGCGCGGCATCACCGCTTAACGGCTCCATTTTGGCGATGGCGTCGTTGAGGATGTGCTGCAGCAGGCTGGGCGTGTCTGGTTGGTCGCCCAGCTCGAATACTGTGATCAACGGGCTTTTGCGCAGAAAATAGGGGTCATACAAGTGGTTGAGAGCGCTGCGCAGATATTGAAAAAATTGTTCACTGGTAAGCATAACGCCGGATGTCCGCTTTTTGTCCGTCTTTTGGCTGAAATTATTTGGATCATGTCCTATTTGTTATTATACTCTTTATAGTTTCATCATTTTGTTCACCTAAGATCGCATTCCCGCAATTCGTTATACAACTTGATCGATGGATAAAGGAGGTGCACCCGTTCCGGATGCAGTTTTTGTTTATCTGTTCGTCTGATGATCCATCCTATTCATTTCACCCATAATCGAGAGGAAAACAGTATGACCAAGCCCTTAAGCCGCCGTGATTTTTTGAAAGCCACCGCCGTGACCGGCGCTGGCGTTGCACTGGCTGCCTGCGCGCCCGCCGCGACCCAGGCCCCCGCCGCAGAACCGACCAAGGCCGCTGACAAGCCCGCCGAGCCGACCAAGGCGGCCCCCAAGGCCGCGCAGGCCACCATTACCTTCATGGGCTGGGGCGCCCCCGAAGAGGACGAGGGCGTCAAGAAAGCCATCGCCCAGTTCGAATCGGAACAGTCCGATGTCAAGGTCACCTGGCTGCACACCCCTGAAAACTATGCCGAGAAGTTCCTGGCCTCGGTTGCCGCTGGCACCCCGCCCGACACCGCCTTCATCGGCGGCGGCGACTTCACCACCTATGCTCGCGACAATCTGCTGCTCGACATCACCGACAGCCTCAAGGCCGACACGCTGGTGGGCGCCAAGGACTACTTTATCGAACCGCAAGAGACCAACCGCTGCACCTATAAAGGCAAATGGTACGGGATTGGCTCGTGCTGGGTTGCGCCGCACATCTACTACAACGCCGACACGCTCGCAAAGGCCGGCGTCGAAATGCCCAGCTCGGACCCCGAAAAGGCCTGGGATTGGGATACGTTCCTCGGCATTGCCCAGAAGCTGACCATCGACAAGAACGGCAAAAATGCCGCCGATAGCGCCTTCGACAAGGACAACGTCGAGACCTGGGGTGTTTCCTGGCCGACCTGGTCGATCCCCATGCACGCCGCGATCCAATCCAACGGCGGCAACTGGATTGACCCCAAGACCGGTGAGCTGGTCATCGACAAGCCCGAAGCCACCGAAGCAATGCAGAAGGTCTATGATCTGTCGACCAAGCACCATGTCTCCCCGTCCGATGAAGTCACCCAGCAGCTGGGTATGAGCACCGTTCAGATGCTCGAGAACGGCAAGCTGGCCATCGCCATCGACGGCTCGTGGGCGCTCTCCTGGATGTACAAGATGAAGGGCAAACTCGGCTGCGCCGTGCTGCCCAAGATGAAAGTCCCCGCCACCGACATGCAGGCCCACATCCACTCCGGGTTAAAGGGCTCCAAGACCCCCGAAGCCGCCTGGAAATGGGTGCGATTCCTCTCCACCCCCTTCTACCAGACCATGTTCTGCAAGATCGGCCTGTGGCTGCCCAGCCAGCGCGCGCTGATGACTCCTGAGGGCCTGAAGAGCTGGATCACCCCCGGCGTGCACCCCGAAGGCTACGAGACCATCGTCACCGAGTATGTCACCAAGTACGGCAAGGTGCTGTATATGCCCCCTGGCTGGCCCAAGGTCGCCCAGATCATCCAGCCCGCCTTCGACCAGGTGCGGGTTGGCAAGGCCACTGCCGCGGACGCCTTCCCTCCGCTCGTGGCCGAGGCCAACAAGATGCTGGCGGAAGAAGCCAAGAAGTAAGTTTGTAAGGTATTGGACTAAACCCTTCCGGTTTTTCATTTAGCGGTAGAACGGAAGGAAAAGGCGAAAGCAAGCCTGGAAGCCAGCCCCCTTGGGTTGGCTTCCAGGCGCCCTTGCAAGCCCGAAAGCAGGTGAACTGAATGGATGCTGTGCAGCCGGTTGTCAAAAAGCCGCTTTTATCATTGGGAGCGAAAAAGACCATCATCGGTTACATCTTTATCGCCCCCTTTATTTTAGGTTTCTTCATTTGGTTCCTGGGGCCGACGCTTTACTCGGCCTATCTGAGTATGACGCAGTGGAACCTGATCAGCCCGGCGAAGTTTGTCGGCCTGGGCAATTTCCAGCATATGCTGGACGACAAGCTGTTGGGCCAGGCGCTCAAGGTGACGGTCATCTACACCCTGATCTCGGTGCCGTTGGGCCTGGTGCTTGGTTTCCTGCTTGCTCTGTTGATGAATACGAAAGTTCGCGGCATTCGCCTGTTCCGGACGATCTACTACCTGCCCAGTATCGTTCCGGCCGTGGCGAATGCTGTTTTGTGGGCCTGGATCTTCAACACGGAGTACGGCCTGCTCAACGTCATTCTGCGCTTCTTTGGCGTGAGCAAAATCGCCTGGCTGATCGACACGCGCTACGCTCTGCCCGCCATCATCCTGATGGGCCTGTGGGGCGTGGGCGGCGGTATGATCATTTACCTGGCCGGGCTGCAGGGCATCCCGGCGGTCTATTATGAGGCGGCCGAGATCGACGGGGCCGGACGCATCCAGCAGTTGTTTAATATCACGATCCCGCTGATGTCGCCGGTGCTGTTCTTCAACCTGATCATGGGCATCATCGGCTCATTCCAGGTTTTCACCGCGGGCTACCTGCTCACCAACGGTGGTCCGGAGAACACGACTCTGTTCTTTGTGCTCTACTTGTACCGCAACGCTTTTCAGTACCTGAACATGGGCTACGCCGCGGCGTTGGGCTGGCTGTTGTTCTTTATCATCCTGGCGCTGACTCTGATCGTCTTCCGCTACATCGGCAAGAACGTCTATTACGAAGAGGCCAGGTAAGGAGAAGCGCATGGCTACTATTCAAAAATCAATCTCGAACGCCGACGAAGAAGTCTGGCAGGATAAGCCGCGCTTTTCTTACTGGCGCGTGTTTATCTGGGCGCTGCTGCTCTTGGGCGCGGCGATGATGTTCATGCCGTTCCTGTGGATGCTGAGCAGCTCGCTGAAAGCGGAGCAGTCGGTTTTCCAATACCCGCCGCAGCTTGTCCCCGACCCGGTGATGTGGTCGAACTACGTTGAGGCGCTGGTCTACAAGCCCTTTGGCACGTATATTCGCAACACCCTCTTCCTGGTCGCGGTTAACCTGGTTGCGGTGCTGGTCATGTCTTCGTTCGTGGCGTATGGCTTTGCGCGCCTGCGCTTCCCCGGCCGGGACGCCTGGTTTGTGGTGGTGCTGGCGACGATGATGATGCCCTACTATGTGCTGATGGTGCCGATCTTTATCATGTTCACGCGCCTGGGCTGGATCGACACCTACCTGCCGCTGACCGTGCCAGCCTTCTTTGGCGGCGGTGCGTTCAACATTTTCCTGATGCGCCAGTTCTTCCGTTCGATCCCGACCGAGTTAAGCGACGCGGCGGTGATCGACGGCTGCAACGAGTTCCAGATCTACTGGACGATCATGATGCCGCTGGCCAAGCCCGCCCTGGTCAGCATCGCGATCCTCTCCTTTCTGTTCACCTGGAACGACTTCCTTGGCCCGCTGCTTTACATCAAATCGCCTGACCTGTTCACCGTCTCGATCGGCCTGGCCGGGTTCCGCAGCATCATGCGCTCGCGCTGGGACCTGCTGATGGCGGCCTCCTCGGCCATGACCATCCCGGTGGTGGCCCTGTTTTTTGCCGCGCAGCGCTATTTCTTCGAGAGCGGCGGTATCACGCTGACCGGGTTGAAATAAAAATTCATAGAAATTGGCCGGTGTGCCCGGCCAATTTCTATGAATAAGCACAATTCTTCCCTGTATCCCGTTATGATCTTTACCAGCGGCTCTGTCAACCTGACCGGGCTGTTGGGTATTCCATGCTAAAGGAGCACATTATGACCAGCGCGAAAAAACAACTGACCCCCGTGCCTTTCACCGCGGTGCGTTTTGAGGACGCCTTCTGGGCGCCGCGCATCGAGGTCAACCGCAAGGTGACCCTCCCGCACATCTACAAGAAATTGGAAGAGACCGGCCGGATCAGCGCCTATGACCTGAATTTTCAGCGCCCCGTGCCTTCGCCGATCGTGCTGATTTTTGGCGACTCGGACCCGGCCAAGTGGCTTGAGGCGGCCAGCTATTCGCTGGCGACCCACCCCGACCCGGAACTGGAAGCGATTGTCGACCGCGTAGCGGATAAGGTGATCAGCGCCCAGCAGCCGGACGGCTATCTCAACACCCATTTCACCGTGACCCAGCCCGAGATGCGCTGGAAGAACCTGCGCGACTGGCACGAAATGTACTGTGCCGGGCACTGGATGGAAGGCGCCGTGGCGCATTATGAAGCGACCGGAAAGCGCAAGCTGCTGGACGCATTCGCGCGCAATGCCGACCACATCGCCAAAGAGTTTGGCCCCAATCCCGGCCAGCGGCGCGGCTACTGCGGCCATCCCGAGATCGAGCTGGCCCTGGTGCGCCTCTACCACGCCACCGGCAACCGCGCCTACCTGGATCTCTCCAAATTCTTTGTCGACGAGCGCGGCGCCCGCCCGCATTATTACGATTTGGAAGCGCGCGAGCGCGGCGAAGCCCCGGCCAAATTCTGGGCCAAAACGTACGACTACTGCCAGGCTGAAGTGCCGGTGCGCGAGCAGAGCAAGGTGGTGGGGCACGCGGTGCGCGCCGTGTACCTGCTGACCGCCATGGCCGACCTGGCCGACGAATACAACGACGAGAGCCTGCTCAAGGCCGCCGACCGCCAGTGGGATAACCTGGTCACCCGGCGCATGTACCTGACCGGCGGGATCGGGCCTTCGCAGCACAATGAGGGCTTCACCGAAGACTACGACCTGCCCGATGAGACCGCCTACGCTGAGACCTGTGCCACGATCGGTCTGGTGAATTGGAACCACCGCATGCTGCAGTTCGCGGGCGAAAGCCGCTTCGTCGATGCGATGGAGCGTGGGATCTACAACGGCTTGCTCAGCGGCGTGTCGCTGGAAGGCTCCAATTTCCTGTATGTCAACCCGCTCTCCAGCTCGGGCAACCGCCACCGCGTGCCCTGGTTCGAGTGCCCGTGCTGCCCGCCCAACGTGGCGCGCACCGTGGCCAGCGCGGGGAAGTACCTCTACTCGACCAGCGCCGATGGCCTGTGGCTGCACCTGTATGCGGGCAACAGCGCCGAGATCAAACTGGGCGGCCAGTCGGTCAAGGTTAAGCAGGAGACGCTCTACCCGTGGGACGGCGCGGTCAAGCTGAGCTTTGGGCTGGCCCAGCCGCAGACCTTCACCCTGCACCTGCGCGTGCCGGGCTGGTGCAAGAGCTTCAGTCTGTCGGTCAACGGCGCGGCGCAGGATGTGCAGCCCGGCGCGGGCGGCTACCTGGCCATCACGCGCGCGTGGCAAGACGGAGACGTAGTGACCTACACGATGGATATGCCGATCGAAGCAGTCTGGGCCAACCCGCAGGTGCGCCTGCTGGAAGGCCGCGTGGCGATCCAGCGCGGGCCGATCGTCTACTGCCTGGAAGGCGTGGACCACGGCGGGATCCTGCTCGACCAAATCTCGGTCAAGGCGTCTGACATCACCAGCAGCTTCAAAGTCGAATACAAGCCCGACTTCCTGGGCGGCGCGGCGGTGATCACTGGCCAGGGGCGCGTGATCGACGGTTCCAGCTGGGGCGATGCGCTTTACCAGGCCAAGGCCCCGGCCGAGAAAGACATCCAGCTGACCGCCATCCCCTACTGCGTCTGGGACAACCGCGAGCCGGGCGAGATGCGTGTCTGGCTGCGCCAGGGATAAAAATACAACCCTCACCCCTGCCCGCCCCCTGCAAGGGGGCGGGAGAAAGAATTGAATGGAGTATTTGCGGTCACTTTGTGAGCGCAAATACTCCAAATCTTTGATTGTTCGTGAATGTACCCGATGAAAGTGAAATGAGGTGTATATGTCTCAACTAACCCACCTGCCGGAAGGCAAAGTGAAACTGCTGCCGGGTCTGTTTCAACAGCGCCTGCAGCTCAACCGCGAATATATGCTCTCGCTGACCACCCAGAACCTGCTGCAGAACTTCTACCTGGAAGCGGGGCTGTGGCAGCCCAGGATGCGCGCCGAGCACATTCACCTGGGCTGGGAGGCGCCGACCTGCCAGCTGCGCGGGCATTTCCTCGGGCACTGGCTCTCCGGCGCGGCTTATCTGGCCGCCAACACCGGCGACCATGAGATCAAGGGCAAGGCCGACTACATCGTCAGCGAGCTGGCGCGCTGCCAGACCGAAAACGGCGGCGAGTGGGCGGGTTCGATCCCGGAGAAGTACCTGGACTGGGTCGCGCGCGGCAAGCCGGTCTGGGCGCCGCACTACACTCTGCACAAGACCCTGATGGGCCTGTGGGATATGTACGCGGTGGGCCGCAACGCCCAGGCGCTGGATATCCTGGTGCGCTGGGCCAGGTGGTTCTCGCGCTGGAGCGGGCAGTTCAGCCAGGAGCAGATGGATAACATCCTCGATGTGGAGACGGGCGGGATGCTGGAAGTTTGGGCTAACCTGTACGGCCTGACCGGCGAAAAGGAGCACCTGGAGCTGGTGCAGCGCTACGACCGGCGGCGCCTGTTCAACCCGCTGATCGACGGCGTGGATGTGCTGACCAACATGCACATGAACACCACCATCCCCGAGGTGCACGGCGCGGCGCGCGCCTGGGAGGTCACCGGCGATGAACGCTGGCGCAAGATCGTCGACGCATACTGGCGCATGGGCGTGACCGAGCGCGGCTATTATGCCACCGGCGCGCAGACCAACGGCGAAGTCTGGTCTCCGCCCAACGAACTGGCCTCGCGCATGGGCTTCCGCACCCAGGAGCACTGCACGGTCTATAACATGATGCGCCTGGCCGACTACCTGCTGCGCTGGACCGGCGACGCCTCCTACGGCGACTACTGGGAGCGCAACCTGTGGAACGGCATCCTGGCCCAGCAGCACCCCGATACGGGCATGATCGCTTACTTCCTGCCCATGTTCGCCGGGGCCGAGAAGGTCTGGGGCACGCCGACTGAGGATTTCTGGTGCTGCCACGGCTCGCTGGTCCAGGCCCACACCATCTACGCCAACCATATCTGGTACGCTGGCGCGGACGGGCTGACCCTCAGCCAGTACATCCCCAACGAAGGGACCTGGGAGACCGACGGCGCGAGCGTCAACCTGCGCCTGAGCAATGATTTTCAGACTCACCAGGCGCACCGCCCGCAGAGCAACGCTTACCAGCTGACGGTGGAAGCCCAGCAGCCGCGCGCCTTCAACCTGCGCCTGCGCCTGCCCTGGTGGGTCAGCGGACCGGTGGAACTGACCGTCAACGGCGCGCCGCAGGCCGTCGAGGCGCGCGATGGGTATATCGAGCTGAAGCGGACCTGGTCGCACGACACCCTGCACGTCAGCTTCCCCAAGTCGCTCACGGCCGTAGCACTGCCCGACGAACCGGATGTGTATGCCTTTATGGACGGGCCGGTGGTGCTGGCGGGGCTGAACCCGGGCGGCACGCTGGGCATGGCGGCCAATAAGGCTTATGGCAGCAAAGAAGCCCGGCCCAATTACCGCATCGACGGGATTACAATTCAAGGTGATGCGGCCAACCCCGCTTCCTTCCTGGCGCCGGATAACGAGCGCGAATGGACCTACTGGCGCGGCGATTATCGCACGCGCGGCCAGGCCCAGAACTTCCGTTTGATCCCGCTGCACGAAGTGCGCGACGAGGCCTTCACCCTCTATTTCCCTGTTTCAAAGGAATGAATCCAATGCAGAAAACCCGAGTGATCTACAACCCAGATTTTGCGATTGCGCCGGTCGATCCGCGCGTGTTTGGCGGTTTTCTCGAGCACATGGGCCGCGCCGTCTATGAGGGCGTCTATGACCCGCAGAGCAAGCACGCCGACGAAAACGGCTTTCGCCAGGACGTGCTGGGCGCAATGCGCAAGATGCGCTACACGGCCATGCGCTATCCCGGCGGCAACTTTGTTTCCGGCTATCACTGGATGGACGGTATCGGCCCCAAGGACCAGCGCCCGGTCAAGCGCGACCTGGCCTGGCAGTCGACCGAGACCAACCAGTTTGGCACGGACGAGTTCATGAAGATGTCGCAGCAGATGGGCTGGACGCCGATGTTCTCGGTCAACCTGGGCACCGGCTCGCCCGAAGAGGCGCGCAACTGGGTCGAATACACCAACAGCCCGGCCGGGACTTACTATTCCAACATGCGCGCCGCCAACGGCCACCCCGAGCCGTATGAGATCAAGCTGTGGTGCCTGGGCAACGAGATGGACGGCCCCTGGCAGCTGGGCCATGTGCCCGCCGACCAGTACGCGATCCGCGCCCAGCAGGCGGCCAAGCTGATGAAAGACGCCGACCCGAGCATCGAGCTGGTGGCCTGCGGTTCCTGCACCACCGGCCTGCCCACCTACATGGAATGGGACCGCGTGGTGCTGGAGTACGTCGGGCACTGGGCCGAATATGTCAGCCTGCACCGCTACGTCGGCAACATGAACGACGACACGGCCGACTTCCTGGCGGTGACCAACTCGATCGATAAGCAGATCGAGGAGATGGACGCGGTCTGCCGCTTCGTGCAGGCCAAGACCAAGGCCAGGAAGCGCCATTACCTGTGCTTCGACGAGTGGAACGTGTGGTACCGCGCGCGCCACGGCGAGCACGTCAACGGGCGCGGCAAAGTGGCCCCGCACCTGATCGAAGAGGAGTACAACCTGGAGGACGCGCTGGTGGCGGCCGGGTTCCTCAACAGCTTTATCCGTCACGCCGACGTGGTCAAGATTGCCAACATCGCCCAGATCGTCAACGTGATCGCCCCGCTGCTGACGCGCGGCGATGAGATGCTCTGCCAGTCGATCTTCTACCCCTTTGTGATGTACTCTACCCGCCGCGACGGCACGGCCCTGCGCCCGTCGGTGGCCGGCCCCGGTTATGAAAGCGCAAGCTACGGGCATGTCGATCTGATCGACACCTCGGCCATCCTGGGTGACGGCGTGCTGCACGTCTTCCTGACCAACCGCAGCCAAGACGAAAGCGCCCCGGTGACGGTCGAGTTCGGCGGTAAAATCCTGGCCTGCGCAAGCGCGGAAGTGCTGACAGGTCCCGGCGCGAAGGCGCTCAACACCTATGAGAACCCGAACGTGGTGGTCAGCGCGCCCTTCACCGCCGTGAGCGTGGCGGACGGCCAGGCCGAGCTGCAGCTGCCCCCGCTCTCGGTCACCGCCCTGACCTTCAAGGTCGCATAAGTTTATACATTCCGATAAAAAAAGCGGGCATCATCGCCCGCTTTTTTGGTCGGAATGTAATTGCTCACCCCACCCCCGGCCCCGCCCCTCAAGGGGCGGGGAGTAAGAGGAACTTGGAGTGATTGCGGTCACTTTGTGACCGCAATCACTCCAAACCTCTAATCTGCTCCCCCCGCCGCGGGTTTAGGGGCGGACAGGCATCATTTGCCCATCTCCAACCCCCGCTCCAGGGCGGGGGCAAAACCTTTTTTGCGGTTATTGTGCCGCGAAGCGGCACAATAACCGCAAAAAGTTCTATTGCGCTTTGCGCGATTGGGCAAAGGCGCAGGCCCACAGGATCAGCAGGCCGGCCAGGATGGGCGGGGCGGCGTTGAAGAGGGTGGAGGACAGGCGGATGACCAGCGGCTGGCTGACCAGGGTCAGGGTGTAAATTGCCAGGGCCATGCCCTGCGCGCCGAGGGCCAGCCCGGTTTCCAGCGGCAGCTTGCGCGCCAGCCAGGCCATGGCCAGCGCGGCCAGACCGGGCACGATGTGGAACAGGCTGGCCGTCAGGCTGGCCTGACCGCTTTCAGCGGCGCTCAGCGCCAGCCAGAGTGCACCATACAGGACCAGGACCAACAGCCCGGCCCAAAACAGCCAGCGGCTGGCGC
>Ga0172369_10009477_pt1 | contig 10762 bp, 5 predicted proteins | sample LakKiv25m_FD_114539 | JGI IMG/M metagenome (GOLD analysis project Ga0172369, IMG submission 114539) | Freshwater microbial communities from Kabuno Bay, South-Kivu, Congo - kab_022012_11.25m | ecosystem: Environmental > Aquatic > Freshwater > Lake | place: Democratic Republic of the Congo...
TAGATGTTCCCTGGAGCCAATCATTGATGAGTCTCCATACTGATAAATTATCTGCTGTTTGCAGGCATGCTGAATTAGATCGCCTTTCTGTTACTGTTTCCTGTGTAATACTTCTTCCTCAAAAAAGAGGCATGTATGTAGCTAACGGACTACCCTGTGAAACTCCATTTGACTTTGTACCGCTGGTTTCCCCCTGATTAATGCTATTCAAAATCCGCTAATAATCTCCTTCTGTTTTAAAAGCCCTAGGAATTGAATATTATTTTAGAGAATTTTCTATTTGTACCACTGCCCAACTTTAGCTGATCTTGCGAGCTGTTCCGCATCACGGAATGCATGAATACACGCAACTCCTGAAGGATCATCCACCACAGAAACCAGTCCTTTATTGATCAATTCAAGATTTACCATTTTTTCGTCAATCACAACATACCGCAATAACTGACCGAGTTCATCTTTTTCGATCGAACCCCGATAGAGATTTACATCACGCCCCCAGACGAGCTGCCCGTTTAACATGGATGCGGCATCTGCAAAGCCACCATCATCCGGCAATTGTAAGCCTATGTAACGAACATTGTAAACCAGACCATCCAACATAACTTTGACCGTGATCCCATCCATGATATCCAAAACCCGACCGACCTGCGCTTCACCGTAGGGGATACAATTTATTCCCCGTAAATCAATGGAACTTATCGTTGTAGTGGGGGTAAATTCCACTCCACTGGTTTCCGTGGCTAATAATGCTGTAACGACGGGAGAACTTGTCGGGTGTGGACTGGCAGGTGTTATGGTCGCAGCACCACGAAGGTACGCGGGAGTCTCCTCAACAATTGCAGTGAGAGCCATACTTGTAAAAACTGCATCCATATCTATGGTAGGAGTGGATGAAATAAAGAACTGAGAAACACTACCCTGCAAGGGATTCCCACTTCTTAAATTGAAGATCACTAACACTAAACCAACCACACCTGCCATCAGCAAGAAAGATACCAGTATGATCAATTTATTGATAATGTCTTTTTGCCAGAATAATTTCAGGTTTTTCAAGATCCTTCCTATAAAATAAATCCATAAAACATGTGCCACACACCATAATGATCTACTCTAATTGCACGGATTTTAATACATTATTTGTGCAAATCTATTTATATTAAGCTCGATTGTATCTTATCGCATCAATCATATTCGTAATAGATTAAAAGATGATTAATAAGTTTCAAATAATCCAGGTTAATAACAAACTGAATGCTATGCGAAATTAGATTATTCAGTATCACTGTTTGTCTGCATGGCAATCTATGCTAGATTTGAATGCCAACATAGTCGGATCATGGCTTCCCCTCGAAGGGATATTCGCAGAAGAACCATCACCATGATAATTTGACAAAAGATCAGGTGCCGGGGGAAGTGAGTTACGGTGACAGAGATCATATTCTCCTCCAATCCACCAGCGATAGGGTGCACCGGAAACTACAACTGTTTGATTGAGGTGGAATCCACCATTGGAACAGGATCTATCATTAGAGCATTAGAACCCTCAGGTGCGCTATGAACCCGGTGACAACCTGCTCACGATTAGGTAGTTGAAGTAAGATCTCCATGCGGACCACCGTTCGCAAAACCTGTCTGATAGATGGCACATATCAAAACAAATGTTGCTGTAACAAAGGCAATGATCTTATTGGCAATTCCATCGTTTATCTAGGTTTTTCATTTTAAATTACAGATGACACTTTGCAATACCAATCCGCAAAATGCCATCCGCAAATAATGCCTCGAAAATTTATGGGGTATATGATTTGTCAGTATCGTGATCCATGCCGTGACAGGCGAGCGTACAGCTACCAACTCCACCTGCAAAACCCCAGGCGGTCTGACTATTAAGAGGTGCAGAAATTGCAACAATTTGTGTATCAAAGTTTATTAGCCTGCTTTGTTCACTCCCATGTGAATTATGACATGTATAGCAAGCTGTGAAATCATGTTCCATGTGTAAATTCTTGTTCACATCTCTGAAATTGGTAGTAGAAGGTGAATTCGTTCCATTGACATAGGTACCAAATTGATGGCAATTAAAACAAACCTCGCCGGTGTCATGGATCGGGTTCGCCAGTGCGGAATTATCAATAGTGATGTAATCTGAGGATCCTGCCAGGATGTGCAAATTACCTGAACCATGAGGACCTTCGCCATATATAGAAGAAGTAGAATTTTGATGGCAATCGGTGCAATAAACCATGGACGTTTTAGACCAACCTGTGACAAAACTTCCAGCTGGGATATTCTGGTTACGACCCATTGATGCTACCGGGTGATAGCTGAGCAGATATGGATTGAACATGGCTGCCTTATCTCTATTATCCAATATTTGAACAGGATTTGTCGAAGTTAGTTTTCCCAATCCATTCGGGGCAATATCGGGAAGGTCGGAGCCACTTGCCCAGCCATAACCATCGGGAGAATAGGTAGGCAAGGTTGCATAAGAAGAATGGCATTTTAAACAAACCTGGTATTCACGTTCAGCTTTATCGAGCCAGGTATAACTGGAAGGAGCTCCTACGGCCGTCCAAATGGGATCGACCCCGCTAGATTCGTACATTTCTTGTTTAATCGCAGGGACAATAACTGAGGCTGAAGGATCTGTGCGAGCTGTACTATGTGGGTTATGGCAGTCTTCACATTCTATATGGCGCAGGTTACCTCCGAAATTAACCGACAATGTCTCTCCCGCCTGATGGATATTCAATGAACTCGAGACAGGATGTTTATAGTAGCTCGTGGAGGTATTATTGAAACTAGTAAAAGCAAGCTGAACATTGGTCCCGCTACCACCACTTGTATGGCAAGTAAAACAAACCTGTTCTTCACCTGTGTTGTTACGTAGAGAAGCCGATTGGGCTGTATGACTGCGATGACAGGCTGCACATGTATCTACATTGGCTGAAAGAAAGCTATTGTGTGGTTCAACAGCAAGTGGCGTGGCAGTAATGGCTCGCTCAGCCGGCAAAGTTGGAGTTGAAACAAATATAGGTGTAGATGTAGGTGTAGGTGTTGGCGGTAATTCATCAAGGACACGAAGACGAACCTCATCCATATAAACCGTTACATTTTCAGCGCTACCAGCAATAAGACCTGAACCAGCCAACCGCACCTGGGCATTGTTGACTCTTTCAGCTGAGTTCAACAAATTTGAAACATCAATGGTTATGGTTGTCAGAGTTGAAGGGGGCTGCATTTGGTTTGAACCTGAAACTGAATACTGTAAATTGAAAACCGTACACCAACCTGTACCCCCACAGGCAAGATTGGTTGGATCATAAACTTGAATGTAATAAGTATCATTCAACCAACCTGTCATATACATGCGAATGTCCAGTTCAACCCGGGCAACCGTGGTGAAGGTGGTATCATCAAAACTGGTAAATGTCCAACGTCTTGTACTTGAACTCCCAAAAGGACCGGTGGAATTTGCAGTTAGATCATTAAAACTGCTATCGATGCTGTTGGCGGGATCAACAATGGCGTAGGTCGATGTTTGAGCGCGTCCCCACAGGTCCTGGGTAGCCTGAATATAAACTCCACCAGAACCACCTGGAGTGGAACTTGGAACAGCCCAGGGAGTTGGGGTTGGCAGTACAGGACCTGAATACCCAAGTGCATCATAGGCGTGAACGATGCCATAACCAAAATAAGGATCTTTCCCGGGAGCGCCAAGGTCAATAGCACTATTCAACAAAGCAGAAATCAGATCATTAAGATCTGCAAACTGAGATTGTCCTGCCAATAAAGCCGCAACACCTGAAACATGAGCGGATGATATGGATGTACCTGAAAAGGTCTTGTAAGTACCATCCAAATAGGTGGAATAGATACCTATTCCGGGAGCAACGAGGCTGATATGGTCTCCTGATGAGGAAAATGTTGCCCGGTTCAGGACTGAATCCACCGCACTGACGGCAATTACACCAGGATAAGCAGCTGGGAAATAGGTGGTATTCATACCTCCATTACCTGAAGCCGCCACAACAAGGACGCCATGGGCTACAGCATAATCCACTGCATCCTGCATCATCTGACTTGAACCCAATCCTGCAAACCCTAGATTGATGACTCGCACACCAAAGTCTGTTGCGTAATAAATTCCTTCAGCCACCTGTGCGTAGGTACCATAGCCGGTATTATCCAATACTTTGACCGGAAGAATACGAGCATTTGGAGCAATTCCAGCGATACCCAAGCCATTGTTAACTGTAGCTCCGATTACACCTGCCAAATGGGTGCCATGTCCCTGATCATCTGCAGGATCATTGTTGCTGGAAACCATATTCCAACCCTGCCAATCGTCTATGTATCCATTACCATCGTCATCAAACCCATTACTGCGCTTGTCGTTTCCTGATTCATCCAGACCCGTTTCCCCAACGTTTTGCCAGATAGCATTGACCAGATCCGGGTGGTTGTAATCCACACCTGTGTCGACTACCGCCACGAGAACTTCCTGCATGCTGGGGAGAGCATCCCAAGCTTGCGGAACCTGGATATTCCAGAGGTTTTCCTGGGAAGCGATCTCAGGGTCATTAGGAAGACTTGCCAAAGAGACCAGATAGTTTGGCTCGGCATAAACCACAGCTGAACTGGTTTGTAAGGCGGCTAGTATTTCACCCAATTGGTCAGAAGTTACTTGGATAATGAGGGTATCCAGCGATCCAACCTGGTCGCTATCCTGCACCAGATTGATCCCGAGAGTCTTTAGAACATCCAGAGCCGCTGAACGACGGGCTGGATCTATCTTTAGAATTACCTGATCGAGAACGTGAGGTGAATCCAATTGCTCGATTATTTTCTCCGGCAGAGGTTCAATGGTTGGTTCGAAAGTCGGAGTTGAAGTTGTTTCAGTTCCAGGTAATCCAATCTCTGAGGTTTCGTTTTGAGGTGTTGAAGTGCCTGTTGCGGTAATTTCTTCTGTGGGTTGAAGCGAAGGAACAAGTGTATAGTCAAGATCAGGGGTTGGAGTGCCTTCCACAGGGATCGTTGTGGGAGCATCGGTGGGTATTTCGGAAGGTACATCGGTAGGCAGACCTGTGGGTTCTTCAATTGGATCCGGGACCAGATCCGGATCATTTTCGGGGTGAAAATGGGAGGAATCACTGATAAAGGTGACATATTTGATCGCTCCCCGGCAACCTGGATCCAATTGAGCAGAAAAATTCGTCCAATCCAGGGTTTGATAGGAGCGCAAAGTGCGAGAAAAAGCCGTCACAAAACAGCCAGGACCGGCATTATAACTGGTCAAACTGAATTTCCAGAGGTCCTCATAGGACACCGATTGATAAGCAGGTTTGCCTGTTAATGAGTTGACAGTCTGTTTGACCAGATTGGCATTTGCAAGTAAAGTATTGGCAAAAACTGGAATGCTTTTCCTTACCAGCGGAATGTCAAGACCATATGGACATTCAGAACAATCTGCTTTTACTAATTTAACTACCGCACCCATCATGGCTGCCCGAATATGAGCAGTTTGCTCAGCATAATTCGTGCTACAGGTATCTTCAGTGAAATTGTTACGGCAAAGATCGATATAAAAGGGTTTGTTCCAACGCAGTACTGAATCTGCACCTGCCTCGGTAATGTGCCCCAAGCCATATTCATAGGTATTTACATATCCAGTTTTAGGCCTGAACTGTGATTCCCACGAGAAAATGTTCTTTAGAACAATCGGAGGCACACCGGTCTCTTGAGAGGCAGCCATAATTTCCTGATTGAATTGATTTTGCCAGGCGAAAACTGCAGATAGAGCCAAAGGCAGGGAACACTCATTGGCTGCCCCCCCCTGCAAAAATGCTCCATCCGTACAAGAATTGGCATCAACGTCCTTATATGCAATCAGATTACCTGCCAAATAAGCAAATTCGTAGTGCGAATAAAGCTGATGGTAGGTTGCTGGCATTACCAACCACGCAGGTGCATCACCCGTGCGAGCTCCCCAGATGGGATCGGTGCCATCGGAGGAATTTACCGCCAGCACGACGGAAGTGATCGCGCCAAAACCGAGCACCAATAAAAACACGAAAAGCGCCCAGGGGGTTCTTAATATCGGATCAGTTCGATGAGATGTCATATTCTTCAAATTTCCACTCTAATCCTTGATTAATCAAATAACATCAATTTCTGAAATAATTTTTATTCGGTCAACCAGATCAACGGGTTTGATAAACGCCACTCCAGTCAGTCTGGAGCCTGATTGAGCGAAGAAACTTTATTTCAACTGACTTACAGAGGTGCGGGCTGTGAAATTCCGCCCACACCTCTGTTGCAAAAGGGTGACCGTGAAGGCTGCATGCAACAATCTTCGGACCCCGGGAAAAAGGAGCATGCAATTTATTCAGATTATAGAGGTGAGCATCCATCACGGTTTCGCCAGTCTTCCACGGGGAGAGCCGGGCCAGGCTCTCCCCGTATAAATTACGAATCTTTACCAGGTATTATGGAGCAACAAAAGTGAACAGACCAGTACCAGTTCCAGTGCCACCAGGAGAGGTAACATATACATTCTTAAGACCAGCAGTATATGCAGGTGTGACACAGTCGATATTGGTGGAGCTTGTGACCTGGCACTGTCCGGCGGCTGGGCTTCCGGCCACCATGGTGAATGTCGTCGCACTGCCGGAGCTGTTGCTGGTTCCAATCCTGACACGGGTGACGGAGTAACCTGATCCGGAGAAACCTGTACCAGTGATGGAAATGGAGTCACCACCAGCGGTTGAACCAGAGGCTGGGGAAACCAGAGTCACTGTAGGCGTCGGAGGTAAGCCAGAAACAGTAAAGTTAACTGAACTGGCATGGCAGCGCAAGCAAATCGTACGGCCATCCATTCGCATGAGAACAGAACCACCTGCGAGAGAACCATCTGCATCAGCATCGAAACCATTCGCAACAGGATCTGCAACAGCAGAAGTGCCATGGGCAACGTGGCAAGCCACACAACTTCGGCTGACCGATGAACCAGAACCAGCAGTGGAGGTACCATCCATCGCAGCGCGAATATCGCCGGAGGTATGTCGGTACATGTATGTTGTGTCACCACTCGGGCTGGCATCACCCCAGACCACAGTTCCAGCTGGAACTCCAGCGATAGCACCGCTTGCTGAGACTACAGATGTTCCTACACACTCAGTTGGATGATCTGGATGAACACCACCTACCGGGGCTTTATCAGGCAGCAAGGAGGATGTGAAAGAAGGTCCAGCTTCACCACAATAAACGCTGAAGTCAGTGTCACTGCGCATTCTACTATTATTAAAGTAGCGGTCATGACACTGGGCACAGAAGTAGGCCACATTGACCGCGGCCGGAATGTAGCTCTGTGTTACGGACGAGCCGTTGAGTGGCTGGTAGGTGTTGTCTGCATTGCCATTGTTGTAGTCACCAACAGCAAATGGATTATTTCCATTTAATGACTGAGACCCAATGGTGTACCATTCACCACCGTTGGTGGAGTAGTTGTCTGGCACAAGCCAACCTGATTGCGCTGAATCATTGGTCGGGAAGGCACCACCGCTCCAGTTCACACTGGTGGCAGGAGCAGTAAAGCCATTGGAGCCGGAGGGCTGCCAACGCAACAAGCGGTAAGAAGCGACACGTGTATCAGGGGTGGTTGAGAGATCCCAACCTGCGGTTCCATGAGGATCATGGCATGAGGTGCATTCCAGGGTAAGGGTATCATTGACACTATTGTTTGCACCCGAACCCCAAACAGTACCGGGGTCACCTACACCGTGGGTTGATGTCACTGCTCTGGATACAGCAGCAGGGGCATTATTGGCCGGCCATGCACCACTCCAGGCAGTTGCCATGAGTGCATTTTCGAAACCACCGGCGAACAAGCTTCCGCCAGCAACACCTTCGCTACCACCGGCCTTGTAAACACCATCGGTGACGTCGGTGTAAGCACCGGTACCAGCATTATCATGGCAGCTTAGGCACAAAGCCTCAGGATCGGTGGCAACAAGCAATTCGTTGGAACCTACTGAAGCAGAGTGAATGCGGTGACAGCCAGCGCAGGCATCCGTATTGGCAGCAAAACCGCCGTGGGGACCATTGTCCGCCAGGGCGACTGTGGTGGCAAAGGCAAGGATTATAACCAAGCCCAGCACCAAAGCGATCAGATATTTTTTCATAAATATATTTCTCCTATAAATGTTGTTAAAACAGGTTATAGATCGGGGTCCAACTCTTATCTCTTCCTTGCAACTCACCTCCTGTACCTGGTATATGGGCAATTGCCCTATCAAACAGTGACCTTAAAAACACAGCCGCTAGTATGACCAAATATCAATGCGGTTGTTCTCACGATCCGCAACGTAAACACGACCGGTGGAATCCAAGAGGATATCTACCGGGAAGTTGAATTTTCCTTCTGTTATTCCAAATTCTCCGAAATTGAACAAGAATAAGGGTTCATCCGCTGAGACATCGTAAACACGGATAACATGACCGACTGCATCTGCAACATGCAACAAGTTTTTCTTGCTCATCCACATGCCACGAGGCAAATTTAATGCTGATTCAGAGGAGCCAAATCCAAAGAAACTCTTATAAACTAGGTCCAACGACCAGGTGGAAATGCGACCATTGTTCCCATCCGAAATGTAATAATTACCGTTGCCATCCCGGACTACATTGTTCGGGAAGGAGAATTGACCTGCCTGGTTGCCTTCTGAACCAAACGAAGAAACTACAGGAGAAAAATTACCCAAATCACCAGCGATCGAGGCTGCCGGGTAGATAATCACCTGGTGCTGCCCACTGGTCAGGTTCGTCACCATGAGATTACCCTCAGCATCAAAACGAAGCCCAAGTGGACTCCATCCACCCCGATCCGGGATATGCGACAACTTGACTTCTCCACCCGTGGTTTGATAAACAACCGATTGAGAGACAATATCATAATAATAGACTGATCCTGGAGGAAGTATGATGGATTGCGATTTCAGATATTTAGTGAGAGTCATATCCATACTGATGATGGCATCAAGAAAATTACCATCAGCATCAAAGATATCGATCACACTGTTATACCTTTCGCTGACGAATACCCGTCCATCTTGCGCAACAGCTATATAGCCAGGTGACCTATTAGCCTTTGTTGTAAACGGAGGTGAAAAACTAAAAAGCAGATTTCCATCCCGATCAAAGGCTTTGATCAGACGTTCGCCATTGCTTTCGCTAACATAAATGCGCTGGGCGTCCGGAGAAACAGCCACCCCGACCGGGGCGTCCAGACCTTCGATCATTTTTACATAAGTCGGTGGAGCTTGAACAGAAACCGGTCCGGGAATAATGTCCGCAATAGGTGCCGGATTGAGCAAATAACGCAGGAACAAGCATCCTGCTACGCAAAGCAATAGTAAAAGAATTAAAAGAACCAGCAATAAAGTTCGACGCTTCTTTTCTTCTTTCGGACCAGGATTTCCCTGAATTGTGTTTTCGAGATCTGGAGTAGTCATTATTAGCCTTTATTTATTCATTAGTGCAGACACGCGTTCTAGACCGCGTGCAGCAGTGAAATTATCGCGATCAATTGAGACAGCCGTTTCAAAGGATGTTTTGGCATTCTGCAAATCACCCGTGGCTTCATAGGACAATCCCAGACCTGCAAATATGGGGGCATAGCCAGGGTATTTTCCACCAGCTTTTATCAGCAATTCGATCGCAGCCGGATAATCTTTTTGAGAATATGCCAACATGCCTCGGGCGTAATCACCCAAATCTGATTTTCCACCTGCATCATAGGCAACAGCCATAGCCTGATATGCTTCTGAAAAATTCGGAACAAAGTTCACTGCTTCAGCAAACATATTCACTGCGTCTTCATATCGACCTACTCCGGAATAAGCCAGACCAAGTTTATACATGGCATCCGCATCCAGCTGGCTCCAACCCACAACCTGCTCGAGAGGCAAGATGGCATTTTCCGGTTGACCCATCTGCAAATAACTATCACCCAGGTAATAGGCTGCTTCCTGAAGGTATTTATCCATTCCCGGCATTTCCTCATCTTTATAGGCATTCACATAATTTGTGAGAGGAGTAATGGCGCTGGACGGGTTACCACTCAAAGCGTTGGCAACTCCTATCACCAACCAAGCCCGTTCTATTTTTGGGTCCTTCGTAAAAACCTGATTTGCATTATTCAGCGCATCAGAATATCGGCCATACAGGAGGTAGGTTTCCGCCAGAACAAGGCGAGTCTGCAAGTTTTCAGGGTCAGCCTGAACTGCTTGTTCCGCCTCAGCCAAAGTCCGCTCAGAAATTGGCTGCTGATTGGAATAAAAACGGTCAAAATAGTAATACCCAGCAAAACTACCTACAACCAATACGAGTGCTATCAAGGCAAACAGGATGATACGCTGGATCTGCTTATTGGAGGATAGATAACGCTCCATGAATGAATTAAAAAACGAACTTATCTTTTGCATGAACTCTTTCCTTTAAGGATTTTTTATCACACCACCTGAGTGGCAACGCGAACACGAGATATTCTGGTGGCATGTAAAACAAACCTGCTCACCGGCTTGTTTAAATGCATCCACATGGGTAAAAAGCATATCCGGAGGATGGGAGAGATTGTGGCAGGCGCCATTGTTACAAAAACCTTGCCCATGACAAAGCAGACAATCTTGCTTTTGTGCGTCCGTGATCGACGCATGCGTAAGTGTCCAACTGTAATCTTCGTGAGAGGCTGGAACTGAACCAA
>Ga0172369_10009478_pt1 | contig 10762 bp, 9 predicted proteins | sample LakKiv25m_FD_114539 | JGI IMG/M metagenome (GOLD analysis project Ga0172369, IMG submission 114539) | Freshwater microbial communities from Kabuno Bay, South-Kivu, Congo - kab_022012_11.25m | ecosystem: Environmental > Aquatic > Freshwater > Lake | place: Democratic Republic of the Congo...
GAGGATGCTGCGCTTGAAAAAGAGCTTCTTGGGGATGAAAAAGAGAGGGCGGAGCATCTGATGCTTGTCGACCTGACAAGAAACGATGTGGGCAAGGTTGCTGCTATTGGAAGCGTGAAAGTGCCTAAGCTCATGGAGGTGCACAAGTATTCGCACGTGCAGCACATTGCATCCCTTGTGGAAGGAAGACTTGCAAACGGGAAAGATTGCTTTGATGCATTTGAGGCGATATTTCCCGCAGGCACTGTAAGCGGGGCGCCCAAAGTGCGCGCAATGGAAATCATTGGGGAGCTGGAAGGGACAACGCGCGGGCCTTATGCGGGGGCAGTCGGATATTTCTCAAACAATGGGAATGCGGATTTTGCAATAAGCATACGCACACTTTTTGCAAACAAGGGGAAGGCATACTTGCAAAGCGGTGCGGGAATTGTGCACGATAGCGTTCCTGAAAAAGAATATGAGGAAACTGAAAAGAAGGCAAGGGCTTTGCTGAATGCGCTTGGGGATGAGAAATACGAAAAAGCAGTAGGCGGAATGGGGCAAGAGGGGCGCAATGAAAAGGCTGTTGGCGAGGCGGGAATATGAAAATTTTATTGATAGACAATTTTGACTCGTTTGTGTACAACATTTACCAGTGCCTTGCCAGCCTTGGGCATTCTGTCGAGGTTGTGCGCAACAATGCGATTTCAGTTGAGGGAATTGAAAGCAGAAAATACAATGCAATTGTGATATCGCCAGGGCCTGGGGCGCCTGAAAGTGAGAAGGACTTTGGGGTGTGCGCAAAAGCCATAGTGGAACTGGGGAAAAGCACTCCGATTTTGGGTGTGTGCCTTGGGCACCAGGGAATTGTGAGCGTGTTTGGGGGAAAAGTTGTGCGCGCAAAATTGCCCATGCACGGGAAAACAAGCATGGTGTCGCACAATGGGACGGGAATTTTTGAGGGGGTGAAAAATCCCCTGCGCGTGATGAGGTACCATTCTCTTGTTGCGCAGGAAGAGGGGTTTCCGTCCTGCCTGGAAGTGTGCGCAAAAAGCACGGATGGGGAAATTATGGCATTGAGGCATCGGGAGTACCGGATTTTTGGGGTGCAGTTCCACCCTGAATCCATAATGAGCGAGGAAGGCATCAGGATATTTGAAAATTTCTGCAAACTGGGCGAAAAGAGATAACGGGCGGGAGAATTTGGAAAAGCGGTGAACGAAAATGGAATTCATAGAATTGCTTGAAAAGCTGCTGCGAAAGCAGGATTTGCCCGATGAAGAGGCAGCGGATGCGCTAACTAAAATAATGGACGGGAAAGTGAATCCCCCGCAGATTGCCGCTTTTCTTGCGCTGCTTCGCGCAAAGGGAGAAACGGTTGATGAGATTGCCGCGTTTGCGAAAGTGATGAGAAGCAAGGCAGTAAGGGTGGAAACAAACATTGAAAACTTGGTGGATACTGCAGGCACGGGAGGGGATGGGAACTCCACGTTCAACATTTCAACTGCTGCTGCAATTGTTGCGGCAGGGGCTGGTGCGCGGGTTGCAAAGCACGGGAATAGGGCTGCCTCAAGCAAGAGCGGGAGTGCGGACGTGCTTGAGGAGCTTGGGGTGGGCGTGAGCATGGACGCGAAAAGCGCGCAGGAGCAGCTGGAGCGGATTGGAATTGCATTTCTCTTTGCGCCCCTATACCATCCTGCAATGAAAGCGGTTGCGCAGGTAAGAAGGGAGCTGGGATTCAAGACCGTGTTTAATTTGCTGGGTCCGCTCACAAACCCTGCTGGGGCAAAGCGGCAGATTGTAGGTGTATACGATAAGGCGTTAGTGGAGAAAATTGCGAATGTTTTGCAAAAGCTTGGAACTGAAAGGGCGCTTGTTGTGTGCTCGGATATGGATGAAATTTCAGCAAGCGCGCCAACTGAAATTTGCGAAGTTAGTGCGCAAGGCATAAGAAAGAGCGTTGTTTTGCCTGAGGATTTTGGGATTCAAAGAAGCAGCCTTGCGCAAATAAAGGCAAGCGGAAAGGAAGAGAGTGCAAAAATAATACTTGACGTTTTTTCAGGAAACAATGAAGCTGCGCGTGGGGCAGGTGCGCTTGGCGGAAATCCAAGGGCTGCGCGGGACGTTGTTGTGCTCAATGCCGCTGCCGCGGTTTATGCAAGCGGAATTGCAGAAAGTTTGCAGGAGGGCGTGGAGCTTGCGAAAAAATCAATTGATTCGGGAAGGGCGATGGAAAAGCTTGAGCAGTTGAAAAATTACGGAAAGCGGGATTGATTGCGGGAAAGGCAATGGAAAAACGTGATGGAATTTAATTGCGCGGGAAAGGCAATGGAAAAAATGGAATGCATGATTGCGGTATGGAAAACGGGTGCATAAATATGGCGGACATCCTTGACAAATTCATTGCAGCGGCAAAGGAGAACGTAGCCAGTGGATACTATGAAAAAATTGGAAAGGCGGAAGTTAAACGCGTTTCACTCAGGGAGAAACTTGGAGATGGGAAATTCTGCCTTATTTGCGAGATAAAGCATGCGTCCCCTGCGGGCGAGTATGAGATGGAAAATATTGACGTCGGGAAAACAGCACAGGCATTTTTGGAGTGCGGGGCGGATGCGATTTCAGTTGTCGTGGAGCCAAAAATTTTCAAGGGGGATTTAGGGAATGTTGCGATTGCAAAGAAAGTCAGGCTGCCTGTGCTGTTCAAGGATTTTGTGCTTGATGAAAGGCAGGTGGAAGCGGCTGCAAAAAGCGGCGCGGACTGCATGCTGCTTGTGATGAGGGTGATGGACAGGGAGGGGCTGGACGTGGATGCGTTTGTAGAAAAGGCGCACTCGCTTGGGATTGAAGTGCTCCTTGAGTGCTATGATGCAAATGAGATGGAGCGCGCACTGAAAACAGATGCAGACATTGTGGGCATAAACAACCGCGATTTGCAAACGCTCAAGGTGGATTTGAACCGCACGCAAGAAATAATGGAAAAATTCCAAAACATTGCAAAGCCGCTTGTGAGCGAAAGCGGAGTGAGGGGCGGGGAGGGCGTGAAGTTTTTGAGGGGAACTGGAGCAAGCGGCATACTTGTGGGGACTGCGATATGGAAGGCAGGAAACCTTGAGAAAAAAATACGGGAATTAAAATCTGCAGCAATGGGAGCGGAAGCAACAGGAAAAAATGCGGACGGAGTTGGAGTGGGATTTGAAGGCTCAGGGGTTGCGGTTTCTTTTGGAAAAGGAAGGTTCGGGGAATTCGGGGGAACTTATGTTTCAGAACTTCTTATGCCTGTTTTGCAGGAGCTTGATGCGGAATTTGAAAAAGCAAAAAAGGACAGAAATTTCAATGCGCAGCTTTCATATTATCTTTCAAAATATGCGGGAAGGAAAACGCCGCTTTATTTTGCAGGGAACTTGAGCGAAAAAATAGGCATGAAGATTTACCTTAAGCGGGAAGACTTGCTGCATACGGGCGCGCACAAGATAAACAATGCAATAGGGCAGGCGCTTCTTGCAAAGCATATGGGAAAGAAAAGGGTGATTGCGGAAACAGGCGCAGGGCAGCACGGGGTTGCAACTGCGACTGCTGCGGCATTGCTTGGCTTGAAATGCGACGTTTACATGGGGAGTGAGGATGCGAAAAGGCAGGCGCTTAACGTGTATCGCATGAAGCTGCTTGGGGCAAACGTGAGGATTGTGGAGGCAGGAAGCTGCACTCTAAAAGATGCCGTTAATGAGGCGCTTAGGGATTATGCGGCAAATTTTGGGGGCACGCACTACGTGCTTGGCTCTGCGCTGGGGCCACATCCCTATCCGAAAATTGTTGCGCATTTTCAGTCCGTAATTGGAAAGGAGGCAAGGGAGCAGATACTGGAAGCAGAGGGAAAATTGCCGGACTGCCTGCTTGCGTGCGTGGGAGGCGGGAGCAATGCGATTGGATTGTTTGGGGCATTTTTAGATGATAAGAACGTGGACATGGTTGGAGTGGAAGCGGGAGGGGAGGGCGTGAAAAGCGGGAAGCATGCTGCGCGCATAAGCGGAGATGGAAAGTTGGGAGTGCTTCACGGGACGCTCACTTATGTGCTGGAAAATTCGGACGGACAGATAAGGGAAACGCACTCTGTTTCAGCCGGGCTGGATTATCCTGCAATAGGGCCGGAGCATGCGCATTTGCACGAAAGTGGCAGGGCGAAATACGTTTGTGTGGAGGACAGGGAGGCACTCGTTGGATTCCATTTGCTTGCAAAGTGCGAGGGGATAATACCTGCGCTTGAGAGCGCGCACGCAATTGCATATTTGCCAAAGCTTGCAAAAGAACTGAAGGAGGGCGCGCTTGGCGCAAAAGTGGCTGGGGAAGATGCAGTAGTGATTGTGAACCTTTCCGGACGGGGGGACAAGGACGTTCAGCACGTTGCAGAGATAGAAGGTGAATTTGCATGATGTTTATCCCATATGTTTGCTGCGGGGACGGAGGTATTGAGTTCACAGAAAAACTGGTGAGAGCCCTTGCGCCGCACTCGGACATAATTGAGCTTGGCATTCCTTTCTCAGACCCGATTGCGGACGGAAAAACCATACAGAAAGCCGCCAATAGGGCGCTTGCGGGCGGGGCGAATGTGCGGATGATTTTTGAGATGGTGCAAAGGCTGCGCAAGGGCGGGGTGCAAACGCCCTTTGTGTTCATGACGTATTACAACGTCATTTATGCGCACGGGAAAAGGGAATTTTTGCACAGGATGGGGGAAGCCGGCGTGCAGGGGATTATTGTGCCGGACTTGCCCTTTGGGGAGGATTCGGAGTTTGAGAGGCTTGCAAAGGAGAGCGGGATTGCGATTGTGAATTTGGTTGCGCAGAACACAAAGGAAGAGCGGGTGAATGAAATGCTCGCGCAGGAAAAATTGTTCACTTATCTTGTTTCGGTTGCAGGGACTACTGGCGCGCGGGGCGATGTTGCAAATGAGAGCATAGAATTCGTAAAAAGGATTAGGAAAATTGCAGGCAATGGGAAAAAACTGTGCGTTGGGTTTGGGGTTTCAGATGCAAAGATTGCAGGAAAGTTCAGGGAAGCTGGGGCGGACGGAGTCATAGTTGGAAGCAGGATAATTGACGTTTACGAGGGGAAAAACAGGGAGGAAGCGCTTGCGCAGATTGGGGAGCTTGCAAGGGAGATAAGGGAAATTGGATAACAGAAGAACATAAGTATATAAAGAAGAGACATCAGAAAAACCAACACAGCGTGATTTTGGATGGAAGTAGCTAAAGAAAACATGTGGGGCGCACAGGCGCAATTCGAATTCTTTAGCTTTGGCTACTTTGGCTTTAGCTATTAGCCATCGGAAAAATCACGCGAATAATTTTTGAAATCCCTTTTCTGTGTGGTTTTTCCGATGCATTAACACGGGTAGTGATAACAAAATGAAAAAATCTTAAATGAAAAATATTTGAACGGGTGGAAAACATGAAAAACATAAAACTGGCTGCATTGAACGGGAATGGAAGGACTATTGTGCGCGTGGGCGAGGTTAAGGTGGGACAGGGGTTCACAATAATTGCGGGACCCTGCAGCGTGGAGTCCGAGGAGCAGACACTTGAGACTGCGCACGCTGTGAAAAAGGCAGGGGCTGACATGCTGCGCGGCGGGGCGTTCAAGCCAAGGACGTCCCCATACGCTTTCCAGGGGCTGGGGCTTAAGGGCTTGAAAATCCTTGAGAGGGCGCGCGAGGAAACTGGATTGCCAATCGTGACAGAGGTTACAGACACAAAGGACGTTTCGTGGGTGAACGAATACGCGGACGTTTTGCAGGTTGGGACAAGGAACATGCAGAACTTTGCGCTCCTCAAGGAAGTGGGAAAGGCGGACAAGCCCGTTCTCCTGAAAAGGGGGATGTACTCCACAATAGAGGAGTGGCTTAACAGCGCCGAGTACGTGCTAAACGAGGGGAACCCTAACGTAATACTTTGTGAGAGGGGCATAAGGACGTTTGAAACTTACACAAGGAACACGCTGGACTTGAGCGCCGTGCCTGCAGTAAAGGAGCTCACGCACCTTCCAATCATAACTGACCCAACGCACAGCACAGGAAAGCCCAGTCTCATACCTCCAATGAGCCTTGCGTCAGTTGCATCAGGTGCGCACGGGATTATCGTGGAGGTGCACCGCAACCCGCAGGAAGCGTTGAGCGACAAGGACCAGGCACTCACGCATTCGCAGTTTGAACAGCTTGCAAAAGACGTGCGGGGATTGCACAAATGCATGAGCGGAGCAACAAAGGTGGATTAGCATGAGAATGATTAGGATTGATGGGAAACTGGGCAGCACCCAAATCGTGCTTGGGGAGCCTGTTTGCGAGCTTGCAAAATACGCGCAAGGCGGAAAGCTTGTGCTTGTGATGGACGCAAAAGTGCGGGCATTGCACGGAAAAAAGTTCGAGGGGATGCAAATTGTGGAGATTGGGGAAGGGGAGGGCGCAAAAACCCTTGCAACTGTTGAGAAGCTTTACGAAGAATTCCTTGGGCTTGGGGTTGAGCGCAGTTCGTGCATAGTTGCAGTTGGCGGAGGGATTGTTTGCGACGTTGCGGGCTTTGCGGCTGCAACTTACTTGCGGGGCGTGGAGTTTGGGTTTGTGCCTACAACGCTTCTTGCGCAGGTGGATGCCAGCGTGGGCGGAAAGAATGGCGTGAATTTTGGGGGATACAAGAACCTGATAGGCACGTTCAGCCAGCCAAAGTTCGTGCTGTGCGACTTTGAAATGCTTGCAAGCCTGCCAAAAGGCGAAATGCAAAATGGGATGGCGGAGCTGATAAAGAGCGCGGCAATCGCTGATGCGCAGCTTTTTTCGTTCCTTGAGGAAAACTGCGAGCAGGTGATGGCGCTCAAGAGGACTGCGATTGAAAAGGCAGTGCACGATTCGCTTGCAGTGAAAATCAAAATCGTGCAAATGGATGAGCGTGAGAAAGGGGAGCGGCGCAAGCTTAACTTTGGGCATACGGCAGGGCATGCGATTGAGAAGGCAAGCGAAGGGAAAATTTCGCATGGGAAAGCAGTTGCGATTGGAATGTGCATTGCTGCGAGGATTTCTGTTGCAAATGCAGGGCTTGCGCAAAAGGATGCGCAAAGGATTGAGGAGCTTTTGAAAAAGGCAGGGTTGCCTACCGCAACAAATGAGGAAAATGGAAAAATACTCGATGCTATGCGCAAGGACAAGAAAATGGAGAACGAGGTTGTGAATTTCGTGCTGCTGGAAGGTATTGGAAGGGCAAAGGTAGTGCAGATGAAGCTTGAGGAAATCGGTGAATTTTTATGAACAAGAAAATTTGCGTAAGCATTTCGGAAAAAACAGTGGAAGGATGCTTAAAGGCACTGGAAGGGCTTTGCTTTGCGGAAGTGCGCTTGGATGCGCTTTTGGAAAAGCCGTCAGAGGCGCAGGTGGGGGAAATATTTTCGCAAAAGGGCAGGATTGTGGCAACATGCAGGGAGGGGAAATTTATTGGAAGCGAGCGTGCAGAAATGCTGCTTTGCGCAATTGAGAAGGGGGCTGCGTTTGTGGACGTGGAGCTGGAGGCGGAAGCGGAGTTGCGGCATGTGATAGTTGAGGCTGCAAGGAAAAAGGGCTGCAAAGTTATAATTTCGCACCATGATTTTGGGAAAACGCCGCAGAGGGAGGAACTTGAGGGGATTGTTGCAAAGTGCTTTGAAGTTGGGGCGGACATTGCAAAAATTGCGTGCAAGGCAAATTCGGATGCGGACAATGCACGCCTGCTGGGATTGCTTGGAAGCGGGCAGAAGATGGTTGTTGTCGGGATGGGAAGCATGGGGAGAATAACGAGAGTTGTTGCGCCGCTTCTGGGAGCCGAATTCACGTTCGCATGCCTGCAAAAGGGAAGGGAAACTGCGCAGGGGCAGATAAGGGTTGCAGATATGGAAAGGGCGCTCAAAGAAATTGGTGCATTGATATGACAAAACTTTTTGCAAGCGCAGGTAATCCGATTGCGCATAGCCTTAGCCCGCAGATGCACAACGCAGGGTTTGGGGAGATTGGCATTGATGCCGTGTACTTTCGCATGCTTGCTCAAAATGCGCAGGAGATTTTCTCCACCGCAAGGGAAATTGGCATTGCGGGCATGAGCATCACTTCGCCGCTAAAGCAGGAAACCGCAGACGCCGTGGATGAAAAAAGCGATGAGGTTAGGCTGCTGCATGCGTGCAACACGGTTGTTTTTGAAAATGGGAAAAGCTTCGGCTACAACACCGACCCTGAGGGGGCAGTAGGCGCGCTGCTTGATGCAGGTGCGCAGCTTAAGGGCAAAAAGGCAGTTGTGTTTGGGGCAGGCGGGGCTGCAAAAGCGGCAATACATGCGCTCATGAAAGAGGGCGCGAGCGTGGTTTGTGCGAACAGGACGCTTTCAAAAGCACAGGAGGCTGCAAAAAGCCTTGGGTGCAATGCGTGTTCAACGAGCGTAGAGGATTTGAAAACTGCGCTTGAAGGGGCAGAAATAGTTGTTTCGTGCGTAAGCACGCATGAGAGGGTGGCGCCAAAAGAGCTTCTCAAGAAAGAGATGGTTGTGCTGGATGCGAATTACTCTGCAGAGAGCACAATAGTTGCGGATGCAAAGGAAGTTGGGTGCAGGATTGCGCATCCGCATTCGTGGCTGCTTCATCAGGGCACAGTCGCATTTGAGAAATTCACAGGAAAAGCCGCGCCTCTTGAGGCCATGAGGAGCGCTGCCCTTGCAAATTGCCCGGATGCAAGGCAGAGGAGGAAGATTGCGCTCATTGGGTTCATGGGAAGCGGCAAGAGCACTGTGGGAAAAATACTGGCGCATGAAAGCGGGCTTGGGTTCGTTGAGACTGATGCGATTGTTGCGGCGGATGCGGGGAAAAGCATCCCTGAGATATTTGCGCAGGAGGGCGAGGGGAAATTCCGCGAAATGGAAATTGCAGCGCTCAAGATGGCAGTGAAAAAGGAAAGCTGCGCGCTTTCGTGCGGCGGCGGGATAGTGCTGAAGGAGGAGAATGCGCAGCTGCTGCAAAAGGAGTGCTTTGTTGTGTGGCTTTTTGCAAGCGCAAAAGAGGCAATGGAAAGGATAAAGGAGGATAAGGGCAGGCCTCTTCTGAACCACCCAGATAGGGCGGGAGCTGCAAAAAGGATACTGGACGCAAGGCTTCCGATATACGCGCGCACGTGCCATGTTATGATAAATACGGAAGGGAAAACGCCGCAGGAAATTGCGCGCATGATAATGAAGGAAATCGGAATTGGAAAGAAATGAGGGAAAAATGAGCAGAATTGCAAAGAAGTGAGCGCATGGACAAAAAAATATTCAATGGAGAGGTGTGCGGGAAGGTGCGCGCGCCTGCCTCAAAGAGCATGATGCAAAGGGCGGTAGCTGCAGCGCTGCTCGCAAAAGGGAAAAGCGTTATACGCAACCCGACTTTTTGCAATGATTCGGTTGCTGCGATGAATGCTGCGCAGGCGTTTGGGGCGAAAATAAGCAGAGGGGAAAAAGATGTGATTATTGAGTCGGATGGGATTGGGCAGAAGGAAGGGAAAATTAGCATAGACTGCGGAGAATCAGGGCTTTGCATAAGGCTTTTTGCGCCAATTGCGGCACTGTGCGAAAATGAAGTGGAGCTGGTTGCGCACGGGTCGCTGCAAAAAAGGCCAGTTGGGATGATGGAGGAACCGCTGCGCGCGCTTGGGGCGCAGTGCAAAACAAACAATGGATTGGCGCCAATGGAAGTAAAGGGCAAAATGCCCGGGGGAAACGCGCAGGTGGATGGGAGCGAAAGCTCGCAGTTTTTATCTGGATTGCTTATGGCGCTTGCGTTGTGCGAAAAAGATTCGGAACTTGCCGTATCAAATTTGAAAAGCAAGCCGTACGTGCGCATGACCTTGAGCGTGCTGCGCGATTTTGGAATTGAAGTGCAGGCGGATGCTGCACTTGAGAATTTCAAGATTAGGGGCAGGCAAAAATACAGTGCGCGCGAATGCGTTATTGAAGGGGACTGGTCTGCTGCGGCATTTCCCCTTGTTGCAGGGGCAATAGCGGGAGAAGTGAGAGTGGAGGGCGTGCGAAAAGATTCCTTACAGGCAGACAGGGGCATAGTTGACGCACTCAAGCTTGCTGGGGCGGTTGTGCTGCAGGAGGAAGATGCAACCACTGTTGCAAAGGCAAACCTTCGGGCATTTGAGTTTGATGCAAGCGATTGCCCGGATTTGTTCCCGCCGCTTGTTGCGCTTGCGTGCAATTGCAAGGGGAAAAGCGTGTTGAAGGGAGCAGAGCGGCTAAAGCACAAGGAGAGCAACAGAGCAGATGCGCTTGCAGCAGAACTTGGGAAAATGGGCGGGAGAATAAGCGTGCAAGGAGACATTATGGAAGTGCAGGGTACGCAGCTGAAAGGGTGCGTTGTGGAATCGCACAACGACCATAGGATTGCAATGTGCTGCGCAATTGCGGCGCTTTGCGCGCAGGGAGAAACTGAAATAAAAAATGCGCAATGCATTGGGAAATCATACCCGAATTTCTTTGAGGATTTGGAAAAATTGGTGGTAAAATGAGCGAATCATTTTCATTTGGAAACAATTTCAAAGTGCACGTGTTTGGGAGCAGCCACGGGCCGCACGTGGGCGTGGAAATTGAGGGCTGCCCTGCGGGCGTTGAAGTGAGCGTTGCGCAAATACAGGAGCAGCTTGATAGGAGAAAGCCCGGGCAGAGTGCGCTTACGAGCCAGAGGAAAGAGGAGGACAAGGTTGTTGTTGAGGGCGGGATTGAGAATGGGAAGAGTACGGGGGAGA
>Ga0172369_10009483_pt1 | contig 10757 bp, 6 predicted proteins | sample LakKiv25m_FD_114539 | JGI IMG/M metagenome (GOLD analysis project Ga0172369, IMG submission 114539) | Freshwater microbial communities from Kabuno Bay, South-Kivu, Congo - kab_022012_11.25m | ecosystem: Environmental > Aquatic > Freshwater > Lake | place: Democratic Republic of the Congo...
CACCTTGCAGGGCGGTGCGGTGCTCGTAGAGCGCGAGGCCGCGACGACCCCCGAGCTCCTCTCCTCCGCCGGCGCGGCCGGGTCCACCGTGGATGAGGTCGGGCAGGACGGCACCTGGACCGTGCGTGAGCTCGGCGATCTTCGGCGTGACGATCAGCAGGCGACCGACCCAGGGTGCCATCGCGAGACAATCTCCGACGAACGCGCGATCGCCCGAGTACACGGACGTCACGAGGCTGCCACGGCCCAAGCGCACGATCTCCAGCGCGCTCGTCGCCTCGCCGTCGTAGGGCAGCAGCGTGGCGACCGGCCCGAAGAGCTCCCGCGTGTGGATCGCGTCGGCGGCGAAGGGGTGATCGGCCTCCAGCAGCACGGGCGGAAAGAAGTAGCCGCGACCGGGTTCGACGCCGTGAAACGACGCACGATCCGGATCGCCAGCAACGACACGGGCGACGCGGCGCAGCTCGGTCAGCGTCTGCCGTGCGCGCTCTACCTGGTGTGCCGTCGCTAGCGGTCCGACACGGGTCTCCTTCAGCGCCGGATCTCCGACCACGACAGAGCCGAGGTCTGCCCCGATCGCGTCGCGCAGCGCACCGAGCTTGCGGACCGGCACGACGATTCGGCGCGTCGCCGTGCATTTCTGGCCCGCCTTCTGCGTCATCTCGCGGATCGTGTCACGCACGAACGTGCTCCACAGATCGTCGCCCTCCTCGACGTCGGGCCCTAGGATAGCGGCGTTGAGGCTGTCGGCCTCCACGTTGACGCGGACGGTCTGCTCCAGGATCCGGGCGTGTGAGCGGATGCGGTTGCCCGTGGAAGCCGAGCCGGTGAACGCCACGACATCCTGCGGGCCGACGTGATCGAGCAGGTCCGACGGATCGCCGCAGAGCAGCGAGAGCGCGCCAGGGACAAGGCCTGCCTCGGCCACCCAGATCTCGAAGAGGCGATGGGCGACAACCGCCGTGGCGGGTGCAGGCTTCGTGAGCACGGGCACGCCGGCCAGGATCGCGGGGCCCAACTTCTCGCACATGCCCCACGCGGGGAAGTTGAACGCGTTGAGGTGAATCGCGACCCCCTCGCGCGGCCGGCGTACGTGACGCCCGACGAAGCGTCCGCCGCGATCGAGCGGCACGATCTCGTCCTCGACCGTGATGCGGAGATCGCCGAGCTCCGTGCCGAGGCGCACGTAGGCCGACATCGCGAATGCGGCGCCGTCGACATCGAACTTGCCGTCAGTGCGGGTCGCGCCGACGTTGAGCGTGCAGAGATCGAGCAGCTCGTCACGGTGAGCGTGCAGCGATCGCACGAGGCGATCGAGCAGCGCCGCGCGCTCCACAAAGGTCATGGCGCGCAACGCGGGGCCGCCGGTGTTTCGCGCGAACGCGAGGGCGCCGCCGAGGTCGAGCCCCCCGGTCGCGCAGGTCGCGATCACGTCTCCCGTCGTCGGATTCCAGCAGGGCGTCCCCTCACCTGTCCCGCCGATCCACTGTGCGTGCAGATAGCTCTTGAGTGGCGTCATCGTTCCTCGCTCATCGTGTGGGCGTGCTCTCAGCCAAAACCATCGGCGCCGTCGCCTCCGTCGCTCGCGTCCGCGTCGGCCGCGAAGCTCGTGGTGTCGGATTCGACCCGGCCTGCGCTGCTGGGGATCGACACCCCCCCCCAGACGTTCGTCGTCGAGGTGCCGCGCGCCTGTGCCTGCGCGACCGTGGACGGCGCGGTCGCAGCCGACAGCGCACGATAAAGACGCTTGAGCACCTGCTCCGGTCGCACTGCGGCGAGCTCCAGTCGGAATTTCGACAGCCACGTCGCTTCGGCCTTGGTGATGTCCAGGTTCGAGGAGACCGGCGCGCCGGCACGCAGCAGCATGCCTCGGAAAGGAGCGGCGTGCACGGGGCGCAAGCCCACGTCGACGACGCGAGCGGTCGGGAGCACCAGGTCCGGATCGCAGCGCACGCGGTGGGCGAGCGCACAGCCCGACGGCGTCGCGTCGTGCAGGCACAGCACGAGCAGCTTCGGGTTGCGCTTGAGCATCGCACGGACCTGGGGCGCGGCCTCGGGCGGATAGCCGGACTCGCTGAGCACGGCGCAGTTGTTCTCGAAGTGGAAGTTATTCGCGAGCAGGAGATCGACCGTGTCTTCGCGATCGCAGACGACGGCTCTGTCGAATGAGTAGCTCTCGAGATCGCGCGGCCGCGCCCGGTCCGCCGAGGCGGTAACTCTCGGTCGTCTGATGATGCGACCGGCGGGCTCGCCGTGGGCGCAGATCCACTTTGCCAACAGGGCCGAGAACGTCGATTCGTCGAGCCGGAGCCAGGGTGCGTGGTTGGCCTTCCAGGCCCAGGCGAAGCCGAGCGCTTCGAGGGCAAGCACGCCGAGGCCGAGCCGCGGCAGCCACAGGTCGAGCAGCCGGGCACCGCCCGGTCCGCCGACCGACTCGGCGTTCGCGATGGTGATGACGAGGCCGGCGATCCCGAGCCCCAGCGGTACGAAGAACGCGGCGAGGTAGCGGCCCCATATGGAGCCCGGGCGCTTGATCCGGCGGGCAATCTCGTACAGGAGCGACGCGCCGGTGAAGCGCACAGATCCCTGTGACGAGACGAGATCGATCGCGTGCTTGAACGCCGAGTCGGTGATCGGATCTCCGCTGCGCGGCTCGAACGCGAAGGCGTGACGGCAGCCCGGGCACTTGCCGTCCGCGCGCTCGCTGTACGTGGCGTCCCGGTCGCAGTGGATGCACTTCATGGGGTGCCCCGCGTGCCCGGTCTGCGCCCCTTTCCGTCGAGGAAGACGCGCATCCACGCCTCCAGCATGACGAGCGTCCACAGCCGCTCGCCCACCCGCCGCCGCCGCGTCTCGGCCCCGTGATCCTCGCCTCGCCGGAGCCGCTCGACGTACGGGCTCCGAAAGAGCCCACGGTTCGCGATCGCGTCGGGCCCGATGGCCGCCTCGACCACGTCGGCGAGCGGGCCGAGCACCCACTCCGTGATGGGCACGCTCATGCCGACCTTTCCCCGCCACAACAGATCATGCGGCAGGCGGCCCTGCATCGCGGCCTTCAGGACCCACTTCTCGGTCGCGCCGTGCAGCTTCATCTCCGGCGGCAGCGCGAACGCCATCTCCGCAAGGGCCCGATCGAAGAGCGGCATGCGCAGGTTCAGTCCGCACGCACGCGCGGTCCTGCCGGCGCGCGGCAGGATGTTCTGCGATCCCTTGAGATGCACATCGGCGAGCCGCAGTCGGTTGAGGTAGCTCTCGGCGGCATCCTCGCTCAGGTAGGGCCGCAGGTGCGCCCTGCGCTGTCCCGGACCGCCCACCGCTGCCGCGAAATCGGGCGCGTAGAGGGCGGCCTCCAGGCCATAGAAGCGGTGATAGGAGCGCAGGTACGTCTCTTCGGGCGTCTCCTCGTCGTAGAGGCCGGCGTATGCCGCGGCGGCGACCATCGGCTTGTTGGTCCAGCCTCCGAAGAGCTGATCGCCGCCCTCGCCGTTGAACACGACCCCGTAGCCGGCGGCCTTCGCGGCGCGTCCGAGGGCGAGCTGTGGGCCCGTGACGGGGTCGCCGAAGGGCAGGTCGAGGACCCACGCCAGCTCATCGAGGTCGTCGGCCAGCCCGCGCAGGTCGATGGGGACCCACTCAAGCGGCAGGTCGAGGTGCTTCGCCATCGCCGCGGCCTCGGCCTTTTCTGCGCCGCGTTCGCCCAAGTCGAGCGAGAATGCGCGCGTGTCGATCCCACACTTCTTCAGAAAGAAGCCGATGATCGACGAGTCGAGTCCGCCTGACAGGAAGAGGCCGGCCTTCGACACGGCGCCGAGGCGCTTTTCGACGGCCTCGCGCACGAGGCGGCGCGCCCGCCGAGTGGCGACACCGGCGTCCGCGAGCTTCGGATCCCCGGCCTCGGGCAACGTGAACCAGCGCTCCACGGCAGGCACGCGCGAGGTCGCGTCGACGATGCCGATACGTCCCGGTAGAAGGCGCCGAACGCCGGCGAGCGGCGTGTCCTCGCCCGGCACGAACGAGAACGCGAGGTACTTGTGGATCGCCGCGGCGTCGAGCGTGGCGACGAAGCCCGGGATCGAGGCCAGCTGCTTGATCTCGCTCGCGAAGTAGAACGCCTCTCCGACACGGGTCCAGCACAGCGATCGCATGCCGAACGGATCGAGCCCGAGCATCATGCGGCGCGCCTCGGCGTTCCAGATCGCGAACGCGAACGCGCCGTCTGTCCCAGACATTGCGGCGCCCAGGTCCGATCCGCCACGCGAGAGGAGGTCCTTCACGCGGGCGCCGGGGCCCTCGTGCGTGGGCCAGAGCTCGCCCAGGAAGCACGTCACGCCGCGCGCGTCTCGCACGAGTCCGGCGTTCGTCGCCGTGTCCGGGTGGCGGATCGCGAGCCCGAAGCCGTCACCGGTCGTCGAGTCCATTGTCGCGCCGAGGTGTGGGATCGCCCCCGACATGGCCTCGAGCACACCGGGCGGCGCGCTGCCCACGTATCCGCACAAACCGCCCATGACGTCCTCCGGGAGCGCGGTCCTCACGCGGGTGATTAGCGCGACGCAGGCTCAGCAGCAAGGGCGTCACGCGGTGCGGACGTAAGTGTAGTCGATGTTCTTGCCGTTGATGCCCTTGCGAGGCGCTCCGATCCAGTTCGCCATTTTCCCGGGCAACGTCACGGGCAGCATCAGCGATCGCACGTACGCGCGTTCGGCCTCGCTCGGGAGCCAGTCGATGGCGCGCCGCTCCCACTCGCCGCGTGTGATCGGGTTGCCCTCGCGGTCGAAGCAGTGATCCGCGTAGATTCCCTGTCTGCGGAAGAACCGGTTCGAGGGCAGCGAGAAGCGAAAGCGCAGGCCCTCCGCCTGCGTCGTCTTGTTCCACTTGTCGACGGCGCGCTGGCAGTCGTCGCGGTACTCGCCGCGAAGCACCTCATTGAGGGCATTGCGGGCCGGCACGTCGCGCGTCTGCAAGCGCCCGTCTTCGAAGACCGTCAGGGCCATGGTCTCGCCGAGCAGGCTGTGGTTCGTATACTTGCGCTCCTCCTGATAGCGGCCCTTCACGCCCGCCGCGAACATGTCGGCCGCGTTCGACGAGATCTCGCCGCCGAAGAGGTCGAGGCAGTAAGGGAACCAGTAGTCGATGTACTTCTGGATCAGCTCGAGGTCGATGCCGCCAAGCTCCGAGGCCCGCCCGTTGCGCGAGGCGCGCGTGAGCTCCGCGCTGCGGGCGACGACGCGATCGATGCCGGTCTCGCCGACGAAGAGGTGGTGCGCCTCCTCGGTGAGCATGAAGCGGCACGTCCGCGCAAGGGGATCGAAGCCGCTCTCGGCGAGCGCGGCGAGCTGGTACTTGCCATCGCGGTCGGTGAACATCGTGAAGCAGAAGAACGAGAGCCACTCGTCGCACGGCTCGTTGAACGCGTCGAGGATGCGCGGTTTGTCGGCGTCGCCCGATCGCCGCGCGAGCAACTCGTCCGCCTCGTCGCGACCGTCGCGGCCGAAGAAGGCGTGCAGCAAGTAGACCATCGCCCAGAGGTGGCGGCCCTCCTCTACGTTGACCTGGAACAGGTTGCGCATGTCGTACAGCGACGGCGCGCTGTGGGCGAGCCGGCGTTGCTGCTCGACGGAGGCGGGCTCCGTGTCGGCCTGCACGACGATCATGCGGCGCAGCATCGCGCGCAGCTCTCCCGGCACCTCCTGCCAGGCGGGCGCTCCCGCGAATTCGCCGAACGCGATGCGGCGATCGGGCACGGCGTCAGCCAGAAAGATCCCCCAGCGATACTCCGGCATCTTCACGTGCCCGAAGTTGGCCCAGCCGCCGGGCTCGGTGCTCACGGCCGTTCGCAGGTACACGTTGTGCGCCTGAAACCCGTCGGGACCCATGTCGTGCCACCACGAGAGGAACGAGGGCTGCCACTTCTCGAGCGCGCGCTGCAGCCGCACATCGCCGCCGAGGCCCACATTGTTCGGAATGCGCTGAGTGTAGTCGATGCCGCTCATGCCGTCCTCCGCGTGTCGAAGACCGGCCGCTCGGGCCGTCCATACAGGGTCAGCGCGCCGCGCTCTCCGACCGCGTTGGGGCGCTGGAAGATCCAGTTCTGCCACGCCGAGAGTCGCCCGTAGATCTTGGTGTCGCAGGTCTCGGCACCGACGCTGCGTAAGTTCTGCTCCATGCCGGTCAGCGCGTCGGGCGAGAGCGAGACGCGCTCCTCGATCGCGATGCGCAGCTCGTCGTCCCAGTCGATGTCGTCGGGGCCGAAGGTCACGAGGCCCATCGACACGGCTTCGGCGGTCGCGATCGGCGCGCTCGCCCGGCTCGCCTCCTCGGCACGGGAGGGCTCGGCGAAGAAGCGTGAGGCGAGGCGTGGCTCGCCGTTGAGGCCGGGCCAGCGCCCGCCGCTGTGACGCGTAGGCTGCAGCGCGACGCCGCGCACGTCGAGCATGTAGCTGCGGTCGGCCGACAGCGCGAGCTCGAACAGCGACCCCGCGAAGCAGGACCCCTCGTCGATGATCGCGAAGACGCTGCGCGAGAGGTTGTCGAGGCGGCGCAGTACGCGGCCTTGCAGCAGCCTGATCTCGCGCGCTAGCCAGCTACCGTCGACCTCGATCTTCGCCAGCGCGTCGTCGTGGGCCAGCACGGCCTCGATCCCGCCGCGCGTGCGCACGGCGAGCAGGCCGACGTCCGGATGGTTCGTGCGCAGCTCCAGCAGCGCGTCGTCGAGCTCGCGAAACGCGCGCAGCGACCACGTGGCGTCCCCCTCGTCGAGCAGCGCCTCGTGCGAGGCGGGGGCGTCCCGTTCGGGCCCGCGAACCTCCACCTCGGCGAGTCGCCTGCGCGCGTCGACCGCCATCGTCACGAAGCGATACGTGTAGCGCGTGCCATCGGTCTCCGCTGCGATGGGACCGAGCACTATCCCGCCCGCGCTCCCCGCACCGCCCCGATCCGCTAGCGACTTCGCGACCCGATCGCCGATGCCCGAGTCCCACTTGCTGCGAGGAAACGACGCGTCCACGAGCCGGTATTTGACCGCGTCGCGCGCGCGGACCCCCTCCGCCTTGGTGCAGAAGACGTCGGCCAGATCGCGCCGCACCTTGCGCTTGTCGACGAGTCGCGTGAGCCCGCCCGTGCCCGGAAGCACGCCGAGCAGCGGCACTTCGGGGAGGCTCACCGCGCTCGATCCGTCGTCGACGAGCACGATGTCGTCGCAGGCGAGCGCGAGCTCGTAGCCGCCCCCGGCCGCACTGCCATTGACCGCGGCGATCGTGCGTACGCCGCTGCCCGTGCTCAGATCCTCGAGCGCCGCGCGCGTCTCGTTCGTGTATTTGCAGAAGTTGACCTTCCACGGATGCGACGACAGGCCGAGCATGTAGATGTTCGCCCCGGCGCAGAAGATGCGCGGTGTGGCGCTAGTCAGCACGAGCACGCGGACCTCGGGGTGCTCGAAACGAACGCGCGCGATGGCGTCCGCGAGCTCGATGTCGACGCCCAGATCGTAGGAGTTGAGGTGCAGCACGTAGCCGGGGCGCAGTCCGCCTTCTTCCTGGACCGCCATCTCCAGCGTCGCGACCCCGTCCGAAAACGAGAGACGCCAGTGCGAATAGGTCGACGGGTGGCGCGCAAAGTGCACTGGCGGCAGCGACGCGTCGTCGTGATGCGGGCGATCGAGGGACACGGCGGAGGCTCCTTCGGTGGCGAGGACGAGCGGAGACGACACTAGCGTGAGCGGCGAGGAATGGGGAGGGGAACGCGCGGTCGGGGGCCTTTTGGGGCGGCGTGTCGTGCAGGTCGCGGGTGGGGCGGACGCTCAGGATGAACAGACGCGCGACGCGCGGCTCGAGAAGGCGGTCGCGGTGATGAAGCCGAGCTGAGCTTCCCTGCCGCGCTACCAGATCTCGTCGGCGTCCTCATCCGCTTCCGCCAGCGGACCTTCGGGCGCAGCGCTCGACTCGCCGGCGCCCTGCTTCCGTGGCGGTGGACCGAAGCGGCGCGTCTTCAACTCCCGCAGCTTGTCGTGCTGCTCGGGCGTGAGCACACCGTCGACGGCGCGCGTGGCCTTGAGGCGCGTCATCATCATCACGGTGCGCGCCGCTTCAGCCTTGCGCAGCGCCTTCTCGACGGACGGCCAGTCGACCTTGTCCTCGCGCGCGAGCGACCGCACGTCGACGAGCGCGAGCTGCAGGTCGGCCCTGGCGCGGATCGCGGCGCGCGCGTGCTCGGTCGCGAGCGACTTGAGCTTCGAGGCCTGCTCAGCCGAGAGGCCGAGCGCTTTCTGGTGAGTGAGTACCTTCCCGAGCCCGCGCAGGCCGAGCTTGCCTCGAGGTCCGCCGTGGGGGGCCCGCGCGCCCTCCATGTGGGGCGGTCCCGCGCGGCGGGGTGGTCCATCGGAGAGCGCGACGGCGGGCGCGGCGAGGCATGCCACGGCAACCGCAAAGGCGAACAGAGGCGCGCCACGGCGCGCGACGCGTTGGAGCGATGTCATCCACATGGGGGTTCCTCGATGGCACCGGGCGCGGGGAAGGTCCCGAACCGGTGTCACGGCCTTCTGACTCGGCGCGGGAGCGGTATGTAAAAAAAACCCCACCCGCCGGGCGCGCGAGCGAGCCGAAGGTCGCGGACGGCTACGCAAAACTTCTCGCAGAACCCTTTGACTTGGACTCGCCAGTTTGCATGATGTCCCCAGGTTCCATCACACGACCCAGGAGGGAACTCCCATGAAGCGCACCTCGCACCTTTTTCAGGTTGCTGGAGTCGTCGCGGTGCTCGTCGGCTGCACCGGCGGCGAGTCGGCAGTCAACGTCGCGAGCGACGCCTCGGCAGATGTGCCGCTCCTCGCCGACGCCGCGTCCGACGGGACGAGCGGCGACAACGACGGGCAGACCGGCAGCGAGACAACGGCCCAGGGCGACATCGCAGCGGACGCAACCGATGCCGGCCCGGACTCGGGTCCCGACGCGGCCGCGAACACGGCGCCCACGATCGCGATCACCGCGCCGGCCCCCAACGCCATCCTGCCGCTCGGCGCGAAGGTCGCGCTCGACGCGAAGGTCTCGGACGCGGAGGACGCGCTCGCGACGCTGGTCGTGACGTGGACGTCGAACGTGCTGACGTCCCCAATCGGCAGCGCGAAGGCCGACGCGACGGGCGCCGCGCACATCGAGACGAGCGCGCTGCCTGCGGGGCCACACACCCTCGAGGCGAGCGTGACGGACTCGGGCGGCCTCGTCGCAAAGGCCACGATCGCGGTCGTTGTGAACACCGCGCCGTCCGCGCCCGGGGTCACGATCACGCCCGCGACACCGACGACGCTCGATGATCTTGTGGCCTCGATCGTGGAGCCCGCCAAGGATACCGACCGGGCGCCGAGCGAGCTCACCTACAGCTACACGTGGCTGCTCGGCGGCAAGGCGAGCGGCGCGACGGGGCCGGCGCTGCCTGCGAGCAAGACGACCAAGGGGCAGGTCTGGAGCGTCGAGGTCACGCCGAGCGATCCCTTCGGGACGGGGCTCGCGGGCACTGCGGAGGTGACCATCGCCAACAGTGTTCCGGGAGCTGCCACCCTCGCCGTCGCCCCCACCGAGGTCGATCTGACGGGCACGTTGAGCTGTGTGCTCGTCGCGATCGCGAAGGACGCCGACGACGATCCGATCACCTACACTTACGCGTGGTCGGTCGACGGTTACACCGATCCGACCGCGACCACGGCCGTGGTGGACGTCCAGGCGCTGTCCGCCGACTCGAGCGGCGCCAAGGTCGGCAAGGGCGCGAAGATCGCCTGCACGGCGACGGCCTTCGACGGTGAAGCCGCGGGCCTTCCCGCGAGCTCGACCGAGGTCACGGTCGCCGGCGTCGACGTCTGCGCGAGCGCCGCGAACCCCTGTGCGCTCGCGGCGGACTGCTCGAACACCGACACGCTCGACGTCGTGTGCCAGTGCAAGACCGGGTTCCTGGGCAACGGCAAGACCTGCGACGACCGCGACGAATGTGCGGACGGCTCGGCCGGGTGCGACGTCAACGCGATCTGCACGAACACGCCTGGCAGCTTCGGCTGCGCCTGCAATGCCGGCTGGTCGGGGAACGGCAAGTCGTGCGGCGACATCGACGAGTGCGCGACCGGGACGTCGACTTGCGACGTGGACGCGATTTGCACGAACACCATCGGCGCCTTTACCTGCGAGTGCAAGCCCGGCTACGCGGGCAACGGCTTCCTGTGCGCGGACTTCGACGAGTGCGAGTTGGGCCTCGACGACTGCGACGCCCATGCGACGTGCGCTAACACGATCGGTCAGTTCACGTGCACGTGTGCGGGCGGCTGGACCGGCGACGGCAAGACCTGCAAGGACGTCGACGAGTGCGCGGTGGGCTCGTTCGGGTGCGACGCGCACGCGACCTGCGTCAACGAGCCAGGCGGCTATGACTGCGAGTGCAACGCCGGCTACAGTGGCAACGGCAGCACGTGCACCGACATCGACGAGTGCACGTCCGGATCGGACGATTGCGGCGAGCACGCGACCTGCACCAACATCCCCGGCAGCTTCGCATGCGGATGCGACAAAGGCTGGTCGGGCGACGGCAAGACCTGCACGGACATCGACGAGTGCACGGCCGGCACGGCGGGCTGCGACCCGCACGCGAGCTGCGCGAACCTGCCCGGCAGCGTGACCTGCACCTGCGACGACGGGTGGTCGGGCGACGGCAAGACCTGCACGGACATCGACAAGGGCACGGCCGGCACCGCGGGCTGCGACGCGCACGCGAGCTGCGCGAAC
>Ga0172369_10009491_pt1 | contig 10749 bp, 7 predicted proteins | sample LakKiv25m_FD_114539 | JGI IMG/M metagenome (GOLD analysis project Ga0172369, IMG submission 114539) | Freshwater microbial communities from Kabuno Bay, South-Kivu, Congo - kab_022012_11.25m | ecosystem: Environmental > Aquatic > Freshwater > Lake | place: Democratic Republic of the Congo...
AGTCGCCACCCCGCTGCAGATGGCCATGGTCGCCGCGGCCATCGCCAACGACGGTAAGCTGATGGCGCCTTACCTGGTGTCGGAGGTGCGGCAGGGCGGCACGCAGCGGGTGCTGCAGCGATTTGATTCACTCCCCATCGGGTTTCCCCTCGATCGCGAATCGGCGGATATCCTCAAGGGCATGATGCGCCACGTGGTAACGCGCGGCACGGGGCGCGGCGCAGGTGTCCGCGGCCTCACCGTCTACGGCAAAACCGGCACCGCCCAGCAGGAAGGCGGTCAGGATCACGCCTGGTTCGTCGGCTTCGCCGAGGGCGGGTCTGACACGGAGCAACTCGCTTTCGCAGTCCTCATCGAGCGCGGCGGCACCGGCGGCCGCGTCGCCGTCCCGGTGGCGAAGAAGGTGCTGGAAGCGTGGAAGAACGAAAGTGATTAGTTCGGAGTTCTGAGTTCGGAGTTCTGAGTTCGGAGTTCTTGTTATCGTGAAACCGGAACTATGAGCGCCCAAGCTTCGGGATTTTTCGTAACTGTTCAGATCCCTGATCTTATTTCCTCAATGATAATGCCCGGTCCGATGGTTGAGTAGGCAGGGGAGCCTCTCGGATCTTTCCATAGTTTCCGCGCTATATCGAAACCACCTCTGCAGCGGTACTCCGCCGCATGCCTATAGCGCCCGTTCATAAACAGTTTACCTATTCACGCGGCGGTTTCGATACGGCGCGGAAACTGTGGAAAGAACCGAGATGCTCTCCTGCCTACTCAACCACCGGACCGACGCATAGCCTAAATGGTTACACTTTTTCATTTATAGGCAAACTTACCAGATTAAAGCGATTTCGAACTCCAAACTATTATGGCACAAATACCACTTTATCCGCTTTGTGCACGGTGACCAGTTCGAAGCCTTGCTGATAATCCGTCATTGGCAGCACGTGGGTAACCCAATCCTCCAGGCGCACGCTGCCGGCATCGATCAGTTCGACGAGTTTCGCCTGCGCGCGGCCTTCGCGAGCGCCGACGGGGGTGACGTTGGGACGCGAGAGCTGCTCCGGGCGATAGGGGTGGGAATCGGGCGCCACGCCGTAAACGCAGACCAGGCCGCGGCTGCCGCCCAGGGTGAGCGCGGTATCCAGCGCATCCGCGGAGCCGACCGCCTCCAGCACCAGGTCGAAGCCGCCGGCATCGATGATGCGCCGCACCTCCGCCGGAAACGCCATGCCCGCCACGTAGCCGTCGCAGCGGCTCACCCGCGCGAAGCGGTCCGCGCGCGCCGGGCTGCGCCCGAAGGCATACACCGGCGCCGCCCCCAGCAGTTTCGCGAACAGCGCGAACGCCTGCCCCACCGGGCCGGAGCCGACCACCGCGACGGAAAGGCCGGGCGCCACGCCGCAGGAAACCGCGCAGTCCAGCGTCTCCATCAGCGTCACCATGGCGGTCGCCAGCGGCGCGGCCACGTCGATGAGCAGCTTTTGCTGGTCGTGCGGCAGTGGGTCCGGGCCGTAAGGCGCGCCCTGCCGCGCCCATTCGTCCGTCACCAGCCCGTATTCGGCAAAACCGCCCCAGCGACTGCACCCGCCGGGCACGTGGCTGTCCGCCAGCCGCTGTCGGAACACCCGGTCGCCGGGCGCGAAATGCGTCACTTTCGCCCCCATCGCCGTCACTGTGCCGATGGATTCGTGCCCGAGGGCGATGGGCATCGGCCCCGGAAACAGATCATGCTGCATCAGCTTGTAGTCAGTCGAGTTGCATATCGCACAGGCCTCCAGGCGGACCAGCGCGTCGTATTCGCCCGGCACGGGAATCTCCAGCTCACCCAGGCGCAGCTCGCCCGGCGCCACGGCCAGTAATGCTTTCATCAGTTAACCTCTCCCCTTCTACTAACGGACAGCAAGGCATCGCAGGTCCTGTTGAAAAATTCGACCGTGCGCACGCGGCTTCCTGCCATGCGAAAAAGATTACCCGGCCGTTGACCGGATGGTACCGGGCAGACCATTCAAGTCGGGCTGCAAACCTGCCGATTGGGCCAATAGCCTTACCCGGAACTGATATTCTTTATCAGCACTATGCTGATGAGCAACCGATATGGGTACCACGAATTGCCGTTTCAAGATAGAATAGATTTACCGAGGTGATTGCATCACCGGTTCCCCGGTCGGGGTCCGCCACTCATGGACGAAATGATCGATTCGATAATATCGTATAATCGATCATGCACTGGGATATGTTGTTCGTGTGTCGTGTCGTCCTTTAACGGGCGAGTGTGGTATGATAATATACAGGAGCAGTAAAGCCCCGCAGGGCATGTGTCGAGTCATAGCATCCATGCGCGCCCGCGGGTATCTTATCCTGCATCTTGTCGCTCATGCGAGCGCCGCAGTCCGGCAGGATCGGCCACAGTAATGTTTATGAAGTGAACAAAATGGGCCGGCGTGATGCGGCAACATACATACAGGGCGGCAACGCCGCAACCAAACAATGAAGTCTGCGCGCAGTGGCGAGAAATCGCGGATTAATCATACAGTGAGGTGATGTCGAATACCGAAGGTGATCCGATCCTGTTGCAGCGAATTGCCATCTGTCTGGCATCCTGATCACCTGACGTCCTGTTATTAGCAGTAAAGTGCGAATCATCGGCGCAGAAGAGTGTTTCAGCTGGTTTCTGCGGGTAGAATCTGAATGGATCGGATTTCTCCGATCATGCGTAAGAGCGCAGGTACGCTGAAGAGGATGACGACTGCGTCGGAGGGAGGGCAGGCATGCCGGACGGCGATATGTGGCAACGATTTACCAACCCGGCGACCCGGGTTATACACTTCGCGCAAGAAGAGGCCAAACGGCTGGGGATGAATGTCGTCGGCACGGAACATATCCTGCTGGGATTGGTCCGTGAAGGGGAAGGTGTCGCGGCACGAGTGCTGGAGCGGCTGGGTGTCAGCCTGGGCCGGGTGCGGTCGGAACTGAACCGCCAGGTGCCAACAACCGAAAACCATGCGGTCGGCTCCACCCGATCGACCCTGAGTCCGAAGGCGAAAAAAGCCCTGGAGTATGCGTTACAGGAAGCGCGCGAATTAAATCCCAAGCTCGGGTTGTTGGATTTTGTGGACACTGAGCACCTGTTGCTCGGTCTCATTCGGGAAGGCTCCAGTTCCGGCAGCAAGGCGGTGCGCCTGCTGGAAGGACTGGGGGTGGACCTGGAGCGTGTCCGCAAGGAAGTGATGAACTATCTGGGCGGTTCGCCGTCCATTGCCCCGACGACGCGCCAGCGCAGCAGCACGCCGGTGTTGGATGCCTTCGGGCGCGATCTGACGAAATCGGCAACCGAAAACGCGCTGGACCCGGTGATCGGCCGCGAAAAAGAGATCCAGCGCCTGGTGCAGATCCTTGCCCGGCGCACTAAGAACAACCCGGTGCTTATCGGCGAGCCCGGCGTCGGCAAGACCGCCATTGTGGAGGGATTGGCCCAGCGCATCATCCAGAAGGATGTGCCGGAAGTCCTTTTCGACAAGCGCGTCGTCTCGCTCGACCTGGCCGGCCTGGTGGCGGGCACCAAATATCGCGGGGAATTCGAAGAGCGCATGAAGCGCGTTACGGAAGAGATCCGCAAGAGCGCGGGCGAAATCATTCTATTCGTTGACGAGTTGCACACCGTGGTGGGGGCCGGCGCAGCGGAGGGCGCGATCGACGCGTCGAACATTCTGAAGCCCGCGCTGTCACGCGGCGAATTGCAATGCATCGGCGCGACCACGCTGAACGAATACAAGAAATACATCGAGAAGGATCCCGCCCTGGAGCGCCGGTTCCAGCCGGTCCAGGTCGCTGAGCCGTCGGTGGATGAGTCGATCAGCATCCTGCGCGGCTTGCGGGCGCGATATGAAGAGCACCACCAGGTGAAGATTACCGACGATGCGCTGGTGCTGGCGGCACGACTTTCCGACCGCTACATCACCGACCGGTTCCTGCCGGACAAAGCCATCGACGTGATGGACGAGGCGTCCTCCCGCGTGCGGTTGGAGGCGTCGGTGGTGCCGGTCGACCTGCGCACCATACGCCAGGATCTGGAGCAGGTGACGCAGGAGCTGCAGGAAGTCTTAAGCGTCAGCCCGTATGAACGTGATTATGACCGCGGTTTTGAGCTGCGCGAGAAACAGCGCGAGCTGAAGGAGCGCGCGCAGGAGCTGGAAGAGCAGTGGAAGCGCGCCCGCGGCAACGCCCGCACGGAAGTGAATGAAGACGACATCGCGGAGGTGGTTTCCATCTGGACCGGCGTGCCGGTGCGCAAGCTGACCACCGACGAAACGAAACGCCTACTGGAGATGGAAGGCCACCTGCACGATCGCGTGATTGGCCAGGACGACGCCATCAACGCGGTGGCGCGCGCGGTACGCCGCGGGCGCGCCGGCCTGAAGGATCCGAAACGGCCCACCGGCTCGTTCATCTTCCTCGGTCCCACCGGCGTCGGGAAGACGGAGCTGGCGCGGGCGCTGGCCGAGTTCCTGTTCGGAACGGAAGACGCGCTGGTACGCATCGACATGTCGGAATATATGGAGCGGTTTGCGGTGTCGCGGTTGGTGGGAGCGCCTCCGGGATATGTGGGGTACGACGAAGGCGGCCAGTTGACCGACCGCGTGCGCCGGCGCCCCTACTCCGTGGTGTTGCTCGACGAAATCGAGAAGGCGCACCCGGAAGTCTTCAACCTGCTGCTGCAGGTGCTGGAAGACGGGCACCTGACCGACAGCCAGGGGCATAAGGTCGACTTCCGCAACACGGTCATCGTGATGACCTCAAACATCGGCACCAGCTCGATGGATATGGGGCGCGGCGTCGGCTTCATGGCGGAACACGACCAGGCCACGCAGAACAGCTATGATCGGCTCAAGACCTACATCATGGACCGCTTCAAGCAGACATTCCGGCCCGAGTTCCTGAACCGCATCGACGAGACCATCGTCTTCCGCCCGCTCACGCGTGAAGAGATTGCGAAAATCGTGCACCTCTTCCTGAACCGCGTGCGGAAATCGCTGCAGTCCCAGGGCATGGAGCTGGAGATCAGCGATGAACTGGTGAAGAAGTTCGCGGAAGAAGGCTTCGACCCCGCGCTCGGTGCACGGCCGCTGCGTCGCGTCATCCAGCGGCAGTTGGAAGACCCGATGGCCGAAGAGGTGCTGAGCGGCAGGTTCAAGATGGGCGATACGGTCCACGCGGACCTGCAGGACGGCCAGGTCGTCTTCTCCAAAGGCGTGCCGTTGCCCGACCTGCCCGAGCCTGTCGGACTGTCCTCGTCGTCGAACTGATCGACGGCTCCAATCGCATAAAAAAATCGGGAGCGGGGAACCCGCTCCCGATTTTTTCTCAGCCGCTTCGCCTATTCTGCATCATCCTCGTCCCCATGCTCATGCTCGAAAAAGCCTCTTCACACCCAGACAAGCCTTCGGGTCTATCACCTCTGTGCAGCTTACTCAGGGTCGGTCACCGTTCACGGGGGTATGCCTCTTTCTCTTTCGCTCCCACGTGATCCAGGAAGACGGCGAGAAAGAACGGATAGGGTTATCGCAACTCGACCTGGTCTTTCTCGCCGTCTTCCTGGTTCATGTGGGAGAGAAACCGCGCAATGGGTCACCTGGGGCCAGGCGGTGGCCATGGTTCGCCAGCAGACTGTGGTCGCGGCCTTACCTTCAGAGTGATACCGGCGTTTTCACCGCCGGCAGTTCAGCCTGCACCCGCGGAAGGTGCAGGCTGAACGTCGTACCCTGGCCTACCGTGCTCTCCACGCTCACCCGCCCCTGGTGCGCGTGCATGATCTCCCGGACGATCGCCAGGCCCAGCCCGGTGCCCCCGGTCTTCACCCCACCCTTGCCGGCCCGATAAAAGCGGTCGAACACCCACGGCAAGTCTTCCGGCGGGATGCCTTCACCCTCATCGCGCACGTGAATGTCGATCTCAGCGGCTTCCTCCGCCACCGTGACGTAGACCGTACGCCCGGCGGGCGTATGGTGGCAGGCATTGTCCAGCAGGTTGCGCAGCGCCTGCGCCAGCCGGTCCTCGTTCCCGACCACGGTCAACGCCCCGCCATCCGCCGGCGGCGCCCATGCGATGGTAATCCCTTCCTGGTGAGCGTGCAGCTCCGCCATCTCCACGGCGTCGCCGATGATCGGCACAATGGGCACCGGCACGCGCGGCATCCCCACCGCGCCGGACTGCAGCTTGGAGAGCTCCAGGATATCCGACACCAGGCGCTGCATCCGCTCCGATTCACGCATGATGATGCCGAGGAACCGCTCCGCGGCGACGGGATCTTCCCGCAGTGCGCCGTCGGCCAGCGTATCGGCGCAGCCGGCGATGGCCGTCAGCGGCGTGCGCAATTCGTGCGACACATCGGCCATCAGATCGCGGCGCAATTGCTCCTGGCGCTGCAGCGCGTCGGCCATCTGGTTGAAGGCGGTGCTGAGCTGGCCCACTTCATCCCGCCCCCGCGCGTGCATCCGCTGCCCCAGATCGCCGCGCGCGAAGGAGCGGGCAATGCGCGTCGCCGAATTCAGGTTGGCGGACAGCCGGCTGGCCAGCAGGATGCTTACCAGCATGGTGATCAGCAGGCTGGTGAGCAGGCTGATTTTCAGGCGCTGCTGCATCTCGTGCATGTCCTTGATCACCGCGTCAGCCGGACGCTCCAGGTACATGATGAACGCGAGATGCGGTACTCCGGCTTTATCCGTGCGCATGATCGGCATGGCCAGGTAGAATGACGCGGGCGCGTTGACCCGTCCGGTAAACCAGGCGGAATCCGCTATCTCTTTCGGGCGCATAATGGTGCTTTGCGTATGGATCGCTTCGCGGACATTCTCCAGGTTCGCCACCGATGGACGCTTGAAACGAGTCCGGTGCCACCAGATGAGCCAATCCCCCCAATCACGGTCGATGGGCTCCTTCGAATCGAGCACCAGTGAGCCTTTCGGGTCCAGCACGCGCACGCGGACATCGGGGATCTCTTCAGCGAGATACAAACGGCAGCGCCGCTGGGTCCAGAACAGGTCCTGGATGAACAGATCATTGCTGGTCTCGACGGGCGACCGGATAGTGGTGCCCAGCGTCTTGCCGACCGACTTGAGCAGATCTTCTTCACGCTGCATGATAAAGGACTGCATCGGTTGCGTGAGCTGCAGGAAGAGAAAGCCGAAGGAGAGGACAGTGATGAACACGTAGGTGACGATCAGGCGGATGCGCAAAGAGGCGAGCCAGGCGAGGATGGCGTCGAACGCATTGCCGGGTTTATGCAAGTCGATGCGCTTCATGACAATCCTTTGGAGTTTTGAGTTTTGAGTTTTTAAGTTTTGAGTTAAATTATCCCCGTAGAGTCTGCTCATTGAGTGGAGAAGAAAATTAAAATACAATAACTTCTTTCCACTCCATAGGAAGACTGACCGGCGTAAATTAACTCAAAACTCAAAACTCTCAGCTCACCCCTCGACATGAAACTTATACCCCACGCCCGGCACGGTGACAATGAGGCGCGGGGCGCTGCAGTCGATCTCCACCTTCTCGCGCAGGCGGCGGACATGCACATCCACGGTGCGCGGGTCGCCGTAAAAGTCATAGCCCCAGACGTGATCGAGGATGGCATGACGGCTCAGTGCCAGGTTCGCGTTGCGCATCAGGTATTCCAACAGCGCGAACTCCTTGGCGGTCAATGCCAGCGAGGCGCCGCTCAGGCGCACTTCATGCGTCATCGAATCCAGGCACAGCGCTCCGAGATGCAGGCGCGCGGTGGGCGTGACGGCGGCGGGGGTTTTGGCCCGGCGCAGCACCGACTTGATGCGGGCGATCAGCTCGCGCGGGCTGAACGGTTTGGTCACGTAATCGTCCGCCCCGATCTCGAGGCCCACGATCTTGTCGATCTCCGAATCGCGCGCGGTGAGCAGGATCACCGGCGTGCCCAGCTCGTGGCGCAGCCGGGTGCATACCTCCAATCCGTCGATGCCCGGCATGGTGATGTCGATAATGGCCAGGTCAGGCCGGTGCGTGTGCGCCATCCGCACGGCATCGGTGCCGTTGTAGGCGACGACCACCTCGTAGCCGCCCTTCTCCAGGTTGTATTGCAGCAGATCGACGATGGACTGCTCGTCGTCGGCCACCAGGATCATTTGCGACATCCAGCAATACCTCCGCCGGGGTGAGAATGATAAACGCATATTACTGTTCAGGAATATGTTTCGTACTCTTACTCTTACTCATACCCTTACTCTTAACCCGGCTGAGCCGGAACCCAAATGTCCCAAAATGTCCCATAATGTCCCAAAAATAGCTGTTTTTGGCACGGCAATTTTTTTGAACAGGCTGTATAGAATTTCGGCGAGTATGAAATGGCCGACTGGTTCAACCAGTCCGACCGTATTATCGCACCTTGACGTGACGCGCCGATGAATACGCTGTGAATAGCCGATGAATTCTCTTCACGGCAGCGCGGATATCCACATCCGTTCCAGCGCCAGGTCGATGTTGGCGTTACGCTCGATCATCCGTTTCGCCTGTACGATGGCCTGCAGACCGTGCTGCAGCCGGTCGGCGGGCAGACGACCGGCATGGCGATCCAGCGCGGCGGTGAAGTCCCGATTGATGCGCATCTCCGGTTTGCCGACTTCGCCGATGAGCAGGTCGCGCCACCACGAGGCGGCCACATCCAGCAGGTCGGGCAGGTTGCGCCGCGCCGCGCGGTCGCGAAATTTGCTGTCCTCCTCGCCGTCGGCGAGGATGGCCAGGTTGTGCAGCAGCTCAGCCAGCCGCAGTGCCGCGGGTCGGCCTGCGGGCAGCAGTCGATCGATCTCGTCCAGCAGCGCCTGGCGCGCCTCCAACAGGCGTGGATTACTGGCGCACGCAACCGCCCAGCCGATGCGCCCGTCTGCCATACCGGCGATGGCCGCCGCCTGCTCCGGGGTGAGCGCGTTCAGCTCACCCAGCGCCTGCAGGATCGTCTCGCGCGGCGCCAGGTGGAAACGCACGGGCCGGCAGCGGCTCACCAGCGTGGGCAGCATGGCGGTGGGCCGCGAGCTGACCAGGATGAGCACCACGTGCGGCGGCGGCTCCTCCACCGTCAGCAACAGCGCGTTGCCCGCGTCCTCCTGCAGCCCGGGCCGGTTCGCCGGATCGATGATGTAAACCTTGTTCCGCCCCTCCATCGGCTTGAGCTGCGCGTCCTCTCGCAGCGGCAGCGGGTGCGGTGAGGCTTCGCCGGCTTTCGTGCGGATGGCGTCGATGGGAATCACGGTCTTGTCGCCGCAGGTCTCCGGCGTCAGCAGGCGCACATCCGGATGTTGGCCCAGCGCGATCATGCGGCAGGAGCGGCAGGCGTCGCAAAAATCCCCCGTTGCGCGTGCTTCCGCGTCGGTACAGTTGAGCGCCTTCGCGTAGGCCAGCGCCGCCGTGCGCTTGCCGATTCCCTCCGGCCCATAAAACAGGTAGGCGTGCCCCACCTGGTCCGCGGTCAGCGTCCGGCGCAGCATGTCGAGGGCGATGTCCTGAGCATAAATGCGGTTGAATGGCACGGCACTATTATACCGTGCCCGCGCGAATCTGTCGCGGAGACGGAGGAAGTGGGGAAGAAAGGAAAATGGGGAGAAGGACAAGGATATTACTCGCGGGAGGTGACAAATGGCTGGAAAGATAACGAACCATAACGAGCTATTGGTTTTTCAACGTGGTTTCAACGCGGGGATGTCAATTTTCCAACTGAGCAAGGGATATTCGAAAGAGGAGACATATTCACTGACTGATCAGATCCGCCGCTCTTCTCGTTCGGTTTGCGCAAACATCGCTGAGGCCTGGAGGAAACGACGATACGAGGCCGCGTTTGCCAGCAAGTTGAATGACGCGGAAGCGGAAGCGGCGGAAACACAAGTCTGGCTCGATTTTAGTCTGCAGTGCGGTTACATCGGAGAAGAAAGCTACCGTAAGCTCTACGATGATTATACCGCGATCCTTGGCATGCTCACCAATATGAATAACTCCTCAGAAATATGGGCGCTTCCGAGGAAATCCTGACCAAACCCAATCCCCTCGGCCTTCTCCCCACCTTTCCCATCATTCCTCCTCCCTTTTTCCTTTCTTCCCTTCCTCCCCACTTCCCCACCTCCCTTCCTCATCCCGCGGGCCGGCGCTTGCGCGCCGGCCCGCAGGATGTTCCCTCGTTTTCAACCGTCGACTACGGTATGGAGACCGCGCTGCCGGCCGGCACGGTGATGTAACTGACTTCCAGGCCGACATACACTTTGGCATTGACGTTCTGGAAATCGCTGGTGTCCGCGTTCTTCACCGTCTGCGGGGTGGACTGGGGGGTGACAACGCTGTTGATGCCCACTTGCCCCTTGTTGTTATAGCCCCACGCCATGACCTTCCCATCGTTGCGGAGGGCAAGGCAGTGATAGTTAAAGGCGGCGATGGCCTTGCAGGTGTTCGAGCCGAAGCCGCCGACCGATACGGGATAGCGCTGGTTGGTCACCGCGCCGTTACCGAGCGCGCCGTTGGCGCCGTATCCCCAGGCGATGGGCTTGTCCGTACTGTCGATGGCGACAACGGAGTAATAGCCGGCATCGATCGCTTTCACGCCGGTCAGGAAGTCGCCGGCCGTGGCGGTTTTTTGAATTTGCTTCGCCAGGTTGACATTGCCCGTGGTGCCATTCACATAGGCGGCGCCCCAGCCCCACACCGTGCCGTTCGTCTTCCGTGCCACGGCGCCCGTACCGCCGGCGCGCACTTCGGCGA
>Ga0172369_10009492_pt1 | contig 10747 bp, 13 predicted proteins | sample LakKiv25m_FD_114539 | JGI IMG/M metagenome (GOLD analysis project Ga0172369, IMG submission 114539) | Freshwater microbial communities from Kabuno Bay, South-Kivu, Congo - kab_022012_11.25m | ecosystem: Environmental > Aquatic > Freshwater > Lake | place: Democratic Republic of the Congo...
TATCGTCACCCCGCCCATATGAGTCGCCGCTATGCCGGTTGAGGCAGTAATCCCCATTGCCACTTTGGCATGACGCAGGTATTTAATGTATTCGTTCAAAAGGTAAGTTTTTCCGCTTCCCGCCGCTCCCGTAATGAAAACGTTATCGCCCATTTTTAATATTTCCAACGCATCATGCTGAGTCATAATTACTATATGTTAGACTGTATTTTCTCACCTGCAAATTTAATTTTAACCTTTTAACTTTTTAATTCTTTTAGCGGATTGCAAAAAATTATTTCCACTGACGACTTTTCTGCCTGTTTTGTGTTCCAGCTCCAATCGCGCATTTTTGGCGATTCTTCCGCCCTTTTTAGCGGGAATTTTATTTTCTTCCAAACCTTTCGCCCCGCTGGTCTCCGCAATCTGGCGAGTGGATAATTCAGCCAAAGCCGTAAAAACCAACTCCGCATCGCTCATGTGGTCGCGTAAATTCTGCGTCGTTAAGCCCTTTAACTTCTTATGATCCTTAACCGATAAATCGCTCCACTCCTGATGTATGATATTTGTCAAAATCGCGTATTCGTCCTGCTTTTTAACTTCATTATCTTTCCAATAATCTGTCAGTTTATTCCGAATTTCCTGCCCCATCATTCTCTGCTGGATCCATTGCTTACTGCGACCCATCTTCTGCCAATAATCACGGCTGCGATTAAGCGCTTTTTCCGGATCGGATATTTCCTCTATTCTTTCATAACCAACTTTAGCTAGCCAAAGTTTGATTGGCTCAGCTTTGGGTGATGGCACAGATTGAATAAGTCGGAATATCACTTCGACATCAGCCACATCAGTTTCTCGCATTTTTCCATCTTGGGCTAACATTTTCAACTGGTCACATTTTGTGACCACTTCACTTCCCTCATTTTTTAAGCGATTTTTAAGAGTTGTCCAATAGCTCTTAGCCCTATTATAGTCAATTTGATCTGTCAATACAGCTATTATATCAATAACTGAAAAATACCATTTTTCTGCCTTTTCATCATAATGACGACGGATTTTCTGACCTTCAAAAATAGTAATTTGTTTATCGTTTGCCATAAAATTATTTTGGATTTATTATAACAAAAAGAGTGGTTTTTAACCACTCTTTTTAAATGGTGGGCCGGGCTGGATTCGAACCAGCGAAGGTATAACCAGCACATTTACAGTGTGCCCCTGTTGACCGCTTAGGTACCGACCCTTATTTAAATCAATTCTTTTTTGTATTTTTCAATTTCCTCTATAATATAACTCAACAATCTCTTATCGCTATACCTGATATGAATCATGCCATATTGCATCTGCCTACCCGCCTTCATTGAAAAATCCGTCCTGATATATGGCTTATTGAATTGCGATTTGAAAATTTTCGTGACATCCATCCAATATTTCAATATCTCTTCTATATTCTGATTGCTATAACAATAAGTATAAACTCTCAATCTATTTTCATCCACTTGACAAATTTCCCTTAAAAATCTTAAAAAAAACATTATTACCGCTTCATCGCAATTTGCTAGATCCACCATGTGGCCTCTTTTTGCGCCTTCACCCCAATAAAGCATCAAGGCTGCAATCTTCAGCTTCTCCTCGCTGATTGATAATTTGCTTTTAATCTTAAAGGATAATGGCTTTTTTTCAAATTTCAAAGCATTGCTATCGCGCGCCGAGCGCCTAGGAATCTTATGTTTGCGCAAAAAATAAAAAGTGGCGTTAAAAGGAGTTCCGAGCTTATCGGCGATTTCCCTAACGCTAAAGCCGTTCTGATAGTAATTTTTAATGAGATTGAGCTTTGTATCGCTGATTGTAGCCATGAAATCATTATATCAAAGGAAATGTTTTCTGTAAACAATTGCTTTGACTTCAATACTCTGACTAACAAAAATCAGCTCTAAAGCACTAGCATAATAACAAATATCCTGTAATTTATCAAGGGTACTAGAATCTGCGCTATTCTCCTATTTTCTGTTTAACCTTCTCGATCAGATCGCTGATCTTCCAATCGGTCTTGATCAGGTAATCGTGGACATTATTGTCAAAAGCCTTGGCCACCTGCTCATTATCGCTTAAATTAGTCAGCAATACGACTTTCGCGTCTTTTCCCCACTCGTCCTGCCGCAATTTCGCCAACATGGTCAGACCGTCCATCACCGGCATGACAATGTCCAGCAGGATCAAGTCCGGCTTCTCGGCTAAGGCTTTATTCAGTCCCTCTTCGCCATTGACCGCCTGGCTTACCTCAAATCCCTCTTCGGAAAATTTGTCTGCCAAGACTTTGATCAAAGTCTCCTCATCCTCCACTATCAGAATCTTACTCATACGGTTAAATTAATAATTATTCCTCCTGTTTTATTAAATAATCCTTGATATCGCTGATTATATCCTCCAGCTTATGGTCGGACTTGGTGTAATACTTATTGACTCCCAACCGCAGATAGCTTTGCACCTTGTCGGCGCTGGCGGTATTGCTAACCACGAAAACCGGGATTTTTTTCCAGGCGGAATCATCCTGCTTGATCTTGGCCACGAAATCCAAGCCGGATTCCGAACCCAGCAAGTAATGATCCAGCCAGATCGCGTCAATCTTCACGCCTTCGCCGAAATAAGCCATCGCCTGCTCGACCGACCGCGCGGTCACCACGCCGAATCCGATTTTCTCCAGCTTCAATTTTATCGCATCGGATAGCGGGCGCTCATCCTCCACCACCAAGATATTTTTGTCTTGCATATTTGTCGTTTAGTATTTAGTCTGCTCCAAGCTCTTGCTGCCAGCTTTCTTTTTCATGCCGGCCAAAGGCAAGGTCGCGTAAAACGTCGTGCCTTTATTCTCCACCGATTCAAACCACACCTTGCCGCCGCTCGTCTCCACCACCGATTTTACCAGATACAATCCCAAACCGGTACCTTCCGTATCCTTTTCCCGCACATTATCCGCCCGATAAAGCTTGTCGAATATCTTGCTTTGGCTGGCCAGCGGTATGCCATAACCGGTGTCTTTCACCTCGATCAAGACATCTTTTCCTTTGACTTTCAAGCTAAGATCCACCTTGCCGCCGTCAGGCGTGTACTTGACCGCATTGGACAGCAAGTTCTGCAAAACGATGCGCGTCAGCTTCTGATCGACCTTGATCGTCGGCAGACTCTTCTCATAATTTTCCGTAAATACCTGTTTCTTCGCCATTATCTGAGGCCGCAGTTCTCCGACGACGCTCTTCGCCTCCTTGATCAAGTCCAGATCTACCGGCTCAACGGCGACAGTCCCCAATTCTATGCGGGATACGTTCAAGAGCGCATTGACCAGATCCACCATACGCTGGTTGCCGGAGTAAATTTCGCCGACATACTGCTTTTGATCCTTATTCAGGACTCCGGCATCGCCATCCAACAGCATTTCCGCATACCAATTTATAGCCGAGAGCGGAGTTCTAAGCTGATGTGAAGCCAATGACACGAATTCCGTCTTGGCGCGATCGATCTGCTTTTCCTTGGTGATATCGCGCTCGAGCGCCACGAAAAATTCCACCTCGCCGGCATCGTTTAAAATCGGGCTGATGCTGACATTCGCCGTATATAATTCGCCATTCTTGCGCTTATTATCTAACTCGCCCTTGAATACCTTCTTGTCGGTTTTTATAGTCTGCCACATTTTGACATAAAAATCTTTCGGCATCAAGCCGCCCCAAGATTCCCTAGAGCCGGATTTCTTGCCCAACACTTCCTTGGGAGTGAACCCGGTTATCTCTTGGGCCCCCTTGTTCATATACAACACTGTCGCATCCTTGTCGGTAATCAGGATATGATCGGACGTATTCTCCACCGCCAAGCGGAATTTTTCCAAATCATGAGCCAGCGCTTCTGAACGGGATTTTTCCGCATCCACATCCTCCAGGATATTCAACATCGCCGACTTCTGCTTTTCCAAATCCTGCGCCCAGGCGCTGATTTCCCTGGTCTGATCCTTGACTTTCTTCTCAATTTCCAGGCGCGACCGCTTGACTGCTCCAACCATCTTATCAAACGCCTTAGCCAAAACGCCGATTTCATCATCGCTCTTGATATTTGTCTGATAAGCAAAATCGCCCTGTTCGATCTTCTTGGCCGCCTGAGACAGGATCTGGATCGGCTTCGTGATACGGCGGGAGATTATCAAACCCAATGCCAAAAAAGCCAATGCGGCAATGGAAAATGTTATGGAAAAAATCAAAATAAGCCAGAATTTGAATGAATAGATATCCGCTTGATCCGCCTTGGTGATCAAACACCAGCCGGTTTCCGGGATATAAGAATGAGTGGCGATGACATCAACATTGCGGTAATCCTTGGCTTCCACTATTTGTGAACCGAATTTCTTGATCAAGCCGGAATAGCCATTCGTCCTCACATACTCCACTTCTGCGGGATCAAAGCAATCAGAGGCATTTGCCATTCTGGCCTGCTGCTTCAATATCGCGCTTTCGCCATAGAATCTCGATGGCGTCAGGAAATATTTTTCCCGATTGATCAAAAAATTCTCTTCGCTGTCGCCCAAGCCGTTTTCACCGCCGGTAATGGAAAAAAAATTTTCCGGCGAAAACCTTAAGACCGAAATTCCCAGCAGATTGCCGCCGGCATCCTTGATCGGAGTGGAGATGGTGTAATTGAATTCATGAGTCGTTGATGACAAATAAACATCTTTAAAATATGTATTGTCTTTGGCATTCAAATAATACGGATCCCGAGACTTATCTGCTCTTTCTTCATTCTTATCGGAAGAAGCCAGCACCTTGCCCGCCCGATCCAAAATAAAAACCTCTTTGATGGTCGGATCCACCTTAATCGTCCTGACAAATCTCTTATCTATTTTGGCCTTGACAACGGCAAATTGGGTGGATGTCTCAGGAGTTGATAAAAAATCCAAATAAACCGAGGCGGCTGCCAGAATTTCCGACATCCGCTGTTGATCTTGAATATAAGTCCTGATATGCTCGGCTCTGGCGCGGTTGCTGGACTGGAAATAAGCGTATATGTCATCCTTGATAACGCTTGTCGCATACAAGCCGACAATCAAGCCGACTAAGGACATGATTGCCACATAAGTGGATAAATATCCGATATTGATGCGATTTCTAATTTTCATTTTGCTGATTCGTTAAAACAGGCCCCAATAGGCGTAAACTCCTGCCTCTTCCGACTCTATTCTCAGGTTCAAGACCGAAATTATCGCAGGCAATTCCTTATTGAAATCAGCCAGTTGCGATCCAATCTTCTCAGTATCGCTGTATTTATCCAAAAATGCCATGACGGCTTTTCCAATATCGCCCATTTCAGCGATGAATTCCTCTGTCTTGGCGGTATCTTGTCCTTTTTCCTTCATTTTTTCAATCAGCTGGACATAAAAGGTATTATTTTCCAATTCCAAATGAGCGGCCAAGTCAGCGGCGAACCGCTTTAATGACTTGTCAATTTCTCCGCTATCAGGCCGGCTAGTCTTTAATGATTCGGCGGTCAAGCTCAAATCATTCTGCAATCCGCGATGCTGTTGCACCAATTTGGCGACTAAATTATCTTCAGCCATAATATTATAATTAAATAATAAATCATTTTATCGGCTTCTTCAGGGAAGCGATCTCTTTCTTCAATTTGATCATCTCCAATTCCCGTCCGACCATGATCTTGTTGGCTTTTTCCGACTGCGTCAAGGCCTTTTTGGTCTCCTCAGCAGATTTTCGCAGCGCTTCGACGAATCTTTTCTGCTCAGTCACATCCCGCACGACCGCTTGCAAAAATACATTTTGCCCAACTTGAACTTTGTTCAGCATAACGCTGGCTGAAAATTCAGTTCCATTGAATTTCTTGTGCGTCCACTCAAATGAATTTGATCCCTTAGCAAGAGCCAGATCAATCATTCTCTTAGCTTCCTTGCCGGATAATTTTCCATTCGGCTGATATTTCGGCGACAAATCGCCTGGCGATATTTCCTTTAACTGGTTGATATCATTCAAATCGAAAAGTTCAAGAGTCGCAGGATTGCCGTCAGAAAATTTCCAATCGGGCGGATTTAGCGTCATATTGGCATCCGGAGAATTGGCGAACAGATATTCGTATTTCTTTTTGACCGCGAGGTTTTTACATATCTCATTATTCAATATCCTGAAGGAAAACAGATAAATTATCGGCGACAAAATGACGGCGAGCGCTGTCGCGTCTATGATGACTTCCTGCAGGCGCGAGATGTTCTTGATCTCTTCCACAAGATACATCAGGCCGAATTCCGTGATAAAAACCGCGGCGATGATCAGCAGGAAATACATCGCCAAGATGTATCGGTTCATTTGCTGTTTTCGGTCTTTCATGGCTTTGACTGATAAATAATCAGATTACAGCCGGCAATAGCTTGCCGGCTGAGGTCGGACAGCTTATCTGCTGACAGATATCGTCGCGGACTGCTCGGCGCCCGGGGCGCAGACTGTCACGCGATTGGTCGTGGCATTCTTATATATCTGATAGCTGGTGCCGTTGGTGGATGTTGAGCTTGGATCAATCGGCATACTGACCAGATATTTGGCGGTCGTACCTACCAAAACCGTGCTTAAATCAGTCAAGCCGGTGCAAGTGCCTCCGGTGCGGCAGATCTCTTGCGTTGAAACGCCGCAGGCCGTGCCCGAAGTGATGGCTGTCGGCAAAGCGCCGTTGTTGTCAATGGCATACTGGTAGACGGCATTCAAAATCGTGTTGATATCAGCTCGCCTTTGCGAATTCCTGGCATCGCCTAATTGCTTGGTCGGATTAATGGCCAAAATGACGATGCCGGCCAAAATGGCAATGATCGCGACAACCAGCAATACCTCTAAAAGGGTAAAGCCGGCTGACGGCTTGTTTGTCTTTGTCATAGTTTTTCTATGTTATTTATTTTTAATGCTTATATTATACCACAATATCATTTATTTCACTAAGGGACTTCCTGCCAAGCGGCAATTATCTTAGGATTAATCGCCGTCACATTTACGGTCGCCCGCCGAGTGACAGTGCCGACTGTGCTGCTCGCCGCAATAGTGCGAGTCTGCCCGCCGGTATTGGCCACATTATAAGTGCAATTTCCGCCGTTAACAGCCAAGCTGCCGATGCCGGAAAAATTGATATTCGCCCTGATCTGCTCCAGCGCTTCTTCGGCGCAGGCATTGGCGGCGGCTTTGGCCTGCTCGGCTGATTGGTGCGAAATGGCGTTTTTTGAATCGCCGGAACCCAAAAATAACAAGGCGGCGGCGATAGCCGTGGCAATGGCGCCCAATATCACTACGCTAATCAGCAATATATAGCCGTTAGCGCAAGGTGGCCGACCCGATGAAATCCTGGGTGTAATCATATTCATTGGTTGATGAAGCATTGATTCTGGAAAGAGTGAATCGGATTCTGACAGTTCCGCGCTCGGCAGTGCCGGATAAATTAGAAAATGTCAGATTTGATACCGCCACCCTATTATCGGTCAGATTGATCGTGCTGCTTGCGCCTTCCTTAACCCGCAAAATGCCGTTTGACAGATCAAAAATCGTCGGTGACTTCGCTGTTGCCGGCACGGTAACCGTCAGCGACGAACTGGCGGCGCCGGCAGTCGGCGCCGTAATGGCAGAAGCATTCCTGATGATCTGCGTCATTAATTTCATCACCACTGCTCCTTGCTGCTCAATTTCCGCCACTGATTGCGCCTTAACCCTTATCGACAACGCCAAACCGAAAAACTGGGTCAAGGCCAAAAGCATGATGCTGGACAAAGCGATGTAGAGTAGCATCTCAATCAAAGTAAAACCGGGTTGTTTATTTTCAATCATCATAAATCATATTCTCCAATAGGCGAACGAGAAGGGGCTGTTTATTGATTGGGGCAAAGCCGCTTCCAAGACCGCGGCATCAGAATTTGTCCAAGTGAAGGTTGACGGCGCTGTAAATATCAGCCTTTTGGCAAATAAACCATTCGCTCCATCCGCCACCAAGGACATCAGCTGGTCTTGGCTCAAGGGATTCATCTGAACATCATAATATATAGGTCCTGTCGGCGCCGGCGTGACGGTAAAATCGGTCTGTTTGGCAAATGAGCCGTTATTTCCGACATACCAATCAATAGCGCTGGAACCCTGATCGGCATACCTGATGATCGATCTGGTCGTGGCTCCGGAAATAAGCCAGCCGGCGGCAACCAGCTTTGATCCGGCTATGGGCGTATTGCATGAGGTATCGGCATTGGCCTTATTGGTCCAAGCCGAACCGCTCCAATAGCCGATCTGCAGATCATTCTGATTAGTGCCGATGGAAGCAAACGCCATTTCATCGGTATTGGGATTAGCCGACAAATCAAGACTAACCGCATCATCGGCGAAAGTCGGCGGAGTAGTCACGGCGCCCCAAGCGCAAGCCGCCGTTCCGCCGGTACAGACGCGATAACGCACGCCATTAGTTTTCTTTCCAACCGCGATTCCCCAAACCATCATGACATCGCCCGAAACCGATTCATATTCAACATCAAAATTTTCAACATCTTGGGCGGAGGCAACCGTATCCAAGGCGGTGGCGCTAGCCGTTGACGGCTCATTGCCCCAGGCCGAGCCACTCCAGACCATGGCCGACAGATCGGAATTGGCATCAGCCCAGATCGCCGTTATCAAATTGCTGGAAGAACGCCTATCCCAAGCCATCTTGACCCACTGGACTACACCGGTCGTTCTGGCCGAACTTATCGTATTTTCCGCCGACCAATTGGCTGATCCGCAACCGCTGCCAGCCGGCAAGGCCTGATAATGCAGTTCATTATTAGTTGCGACATTGGCGCTATACAAAACCATGGCATCGCCGGAAGCGGTCTCATAAGCGATGTCAAAACGGCGAGTAGCCCCGGTACCGCCGACTGCCGCCGTCCATTCCTGAAACCAACTAGTGCCGTCATAACACAACACATTAAGCGCTCCTGTCGCCGTCACAAAGCCGGCAATCGCTTCCGGCCCTTTGGGCGAAGCGCGAATGATGAATGTTATTCCTGCCAAACTTTCGGTAGAAGAAGCTTCAGCGCTGAATACATCCAGAGTACTGTCGTAAATCCGATATTTCGGCATCGTCGTGCCATCGCCATAAATCAACAAACCGCCCAGTGCCGACACAGTCCGGCGCCAATTCGTAATATATGTTGCCAGAGATACTGTAGAAGTGACACCCGGCTTAGTGCTGTATTCAACCGTACTGGTCACGATTTTCCTGTTGGAATCCAGACTGGCGATATCCAAATGGCGATAAAAGATTCCCACGGAATCAGCGATGCCGGATAACGTCCAAATTCCGCCGATCGGCGCCAAACCGTAAGTTCCGGCCGTAAATCCCGCATAAGAGGTGTCACGGATATTTCTTGCCGCTTCCAAGCCTTCATCCGCGAGTAAAAGCGCCCGCGAATGCGCTCCGGCGATTTGCGGACTCTGAACGCCATAAGACAAAGCGCCGACCAAAGCCGTCACCAGCAAAGCAAAAATCGCCAACGACAAAATCGCTTCCACCAGACTGAATCCGGATTTTTCATTAAAAATATTATTCATTAAAAATTGACCATGCCTTTATTATTGACGCTGATTATCACGTTATCGCCGAGATTATCAGCTATGACATCCGATCTTAAAGTCGTTGAAGCGGAATTCGTCTCGCCGGTTAGCTTATTGAAATTTATATCAATAACGGTTGAAGTGACAGTGGCCGGAAAATCGTATCTTTCGTCATAATTGGCATCTCTGGCCGCATAATTGCCGCCGGAATAAATCGTTATGCTGGAAGTGGCGAAATATGCGCCCCAATTGCTGTCACGCTCCTGATTCTGCGCCAAAAATTGCGCCCGCCGCAGCGACCTGACGCCGGTATCTATGGCCAAACCGAATTCATTCCTGGTGACATAAGAAAAATAAACCGGCGCTGACAAGCCGGCTATTATGGCGATAATCGCGATTGATAAGAGCATTTCTATCAAACTGAAACCTTTATTATTGCCTGCCATACGCTAGGAAGGATTAAAATTGCCAACCAAGCTGTAAATCGGCAATATGACGGCAATGGCGACCGCCAGAACTCCCAGCCAGACGATAAACAGCAGTATCGGCTCCAATATGATTGACAGATTCTTGGTGGTAATTTCTATCTTTTCCTCGTAAATCTCGCCGATTTTTAAAAGCGACTTGGACAGATTGCCGGATTTCTCTCCGGCGGCGATCAGCTGTTGGATTGACTTGGGAATCAGCCGTTTGGATCGGCGATAGCGGTCAAAGCTTTTTTTGAAGGAATTGCCTTCCTCCAAGCTCTTGATCAAATAAGCGTAAAATTTCTTATAAGCCCGGAATTCAGTGGATCTGCTCAGCGAATCAAGCGCATAGATAAGCGGCATGCCTGCCTCCATCAGCGTGCCGAATACGAAGCCGAAACGGGCGACTTCCGTTTGGATCACCAGCTTCCTGATGCCGGGAAGGCGCAGACTGATGAATTGACCGATGACTTTCGTCGGCCGAAAAACAAACAATACATACATTAAGAATAAGACTCCCCCCCATCACCGACGGCACGAATACGCTGCCATAATCGGACAAGAACTTGCCAAAGGCGATCAGTAATTGAGTGATAAGCGGCAGTTCCACATTGAGCGAAGAAAATACGACTGTCAGACGGGGCAGAATGAACCAAGTGATGCCCAGACCGACGGAAAAAGTAATGAACAAGACGAAAGACGGATACA
>Ga0172369_10009493_pt1 | contig 10747 bp, 12 predicted proteins | sample LakKiv25m_FD_114539 | JGI IMG/M metagenome (GOLD analysis project Ga0172369, IMG submission 114539) | Freshwater microbial communities from Kabuno Bay, South-Kivu, Congo - kab_022012_11.25m | ecosystem: Environmental > Aquatic > Freshwater > Lake | place: Democratic Republic of the Congo...
ATTTGAAGGCATGGCAGTACCGAGTGTGCTTCTTTCCGGGAACCATGCCGAGATAGAAAAATGGCGCTACAATTGGTCACTGCAAAGAACCCAAGAACGGCGCAAAGATTTGCTACAAAAATATCGCGAAACAGAAGAATTGGATTAATCCTCTGCATGTAGGAGGCAGTTAAGATGAACAAGGTAGACGCTATTGCAGCAGCAGATATGAAATCAGACCTACCGGTCTTTAATCCGGGAGATACCGTCGCCGTGCACGTAAAGGTCGTAGAAGGCGACAAGGAGCGTATTCAGGTTTTTCAGGGAGTGGTCATCACCCGCAAGGGGCAAGGAATGAATACCACGTTTACCGTTCGCAAGGTGTCCGAGGGCATTGGTGTAGAACGAATTTTTCCGCTGCATTCTCCGAGTATTGCTAAAATCGAGCGGCTGCGCGAAGGAAAAGTGAGGCGGGCCAAGCTATACTATCTGCGAGGTCTGAAAGGCAAGGCGGCTCGTATATCCGAAAGGAAAGCGGCAACGGCTGCCAAACAGGAATCGTAGGGAGCAGTCTCTACATCGTGAAGAGCGATTTTTGGTTTTTGACCCCTGCGACCATCAAAAAAGCCGATGGACTTACACATTGGCTTTTTTGTTGGCATGAATAGGCAACCATGCATATTAATGGTTAATACTAGAGACGACGATTTCATTCAATCTTTTCGAGACAACGAACTATTGATAAATTATAAGTCTCCACCCTGATTCTGAAAAGATTCTTCCAGAATGACAGTCTTGTTTTGCGACGAAAGCTGACACTTTAATGGTACGTTCCAATTTCATAATGAGTTCACTTCTCCGTTCTTCGACACCGACCGGATGATCAGCATAAAGTCCGACGATTACGGTCGACTAATCCCTCTCTATTCATTGCGATTTGTAAAAATCCTTCCAAAACTCCGATAGAATCTCATCACGCAAGGCATAAATGCTTTTTCCCCCACCAAGTGATGACGCGCTCAACTTTTCGACGATCCCGGTATCGTTCATAAAGCGAGTCAATTCCTCCTGCATTTTTGCTGCGACGAGATCGGAAATCTCCTCTTGAATTCTTCTTGCCCGCCGATCTCTCAGCGACCCGTTCGCAACAAGATTATCCTGACAATTCAGGAGCGTCCGCCAAAGCTCGTCGATTCCTTTGTCCAATGTGGCGGAAGTTATGACCACCGGTCTTCGCCCGTTTTCAGCAGTTGGCATTTTTAAACTTTGGAAAAAGTCCAAATCAGCCGACAATCTATTTGCTTCTGCTTTGTCGCATTTGTTGATGACGAATACGTCCGCAACTTCCACAATCCAGGCTTTGAGCAGTTGAATGCTGTCCCCGCTGCCCGGATTCAGCACCAACACCAACACATCCGCCAAAGAACGAACGTCGATTTCGCTTTGGCCGATCCCCACTGTTTCGATGATAATCAGCTCATAGCCCGCAGCATCGAGCACCTTAATAGCATCTCCTGTGGCGGAAGAAATTCCACCCAGCTTGCCTCGGCTGGCAATGGAACGAATGAAGATCCGCTGGTCTTGCGCGTGGGATTGCATACGCAACCGATCGCCTAAGAATGCGCCACCGGTTTGGGGCGACGTTGGATCGACGGCCAGTACGGCAAGCTTGCGATGTGATTCCCCGTGCGTCAGTAGGCGGTCGATTAAAGTGCTTTTTCCGGAACCGGGCGAGCCGGTAATGCCCCAAACCATCGCCTTGCCGCAGTGAGGTGCAAGCTGCTCCAATAGTGCATGCTTGTCAGGATGCTCATTCTCGACCAGACTGATGGCTCGCCCCAGCGCACGGACATCGCCGAGAATCACTTTTTCGGCAAGCTTCATGCGGCCCTTACCCGATGTCGATTGGCTTCGATAAAGTCGATGATTTCCTGCATCGGCGTTCCCGGCGTGAAAATGGCTTCAATGCCCTGCTCCTTCAACGCCGGAACATCTTGTTGCGGTATGATGCCGCCGCCAAAACAGATGATGTCACCCGCACCTTGTTGGCGCAAAAGTTGCGTAATTCTGGGAAACAATTCGTTATGCGCGCCGCTGAGCAGGCTGAGGCCCCAAAAGTCGACGTCTTCCTGAATGGCCGTGCGCACGATGGCCTCCGGGGATTGGCGAATGCCTGTGTAGATGACCGCATAACCGGCTTCGGCCAAGGCGCGCGCTACGTATTTGGCCCCGCGGTCGTGACCGTCGAGGCCAGGTTTGGCGATTAGAATTCTTATTTTCATGCCCATTTTAAATACTCACAGTACGACCACTTCTCTGTACTCGCCGAATTCGGCGCGGAGGACATTACACATTTCTCCAATCGTGGCATAGGATCGAGCCGCATCGAGGATAAGGGGCATAAGGTTGGACGTGGGGTCTTTTGCTGCATTGGCTAAGGCCCGCAAAACAGCATCGATTTTATTCTGGCTTCTATTAGCTCTGACTTCGGCTATTCTCCGCGCTTGAGTCTCGCGGATGCGCGGATCGGCCCGTAACAGTTCACGGGAGCCGTTTTCCTCCATCTGGTACTTGTTCACGCCGACGACGATTCTTTTGCCTTCCTCGATTTCCCGCTGGTATTTGTATGCAGCGTCTTGTATTTCCTTTTGAATATATCCGCCTTCGATCGCATTAACCATTCCGCCAAGCTTTTCAATTTTGTCGAAATACGCCCACACCTTCTCCTCTATCTGATCGGTAAGATACTCGACGTAATAGGAGCCGGCCAGGGGATCGACGGTATGGGTGACACCAGACTCATGGGCGATAATCTGCTGCGTTCTTAGTGCGACACGCACGGTTTCTTCAGTGGGGAGTCCTAGGGCTTCATCGAAGGAGTTGGTGTGCAGGCTTTGAGTACCACCCAGAACGGCGGCCAAAGCTTGCAGTGTCACGCGGATCACGTTATTTTCCGGCTGCTGCGCAGTCAGCGTGCTGCCGTTCGTTTGCGTGTGAAAGCGCAGCATCATCGAGCGCGCATCTTTGGCATTGAACCGTTCTTTCATGATTTTCGCCCAGATTCTGCGGGCAGCGCGAAACTTGGCTACTTCTTCAAGGATCGTTGTGCGAGGAGAAAAAGAATGAAATTCTCCCGGCAAAACGATCCACGTCCAATCCTGCCTTCTGCGCGGCTTTGACGTATTCGATGCCGTCGGCCAGAGTGAATGCCACTTCTTGCACGGCGGTGGAGCCGGCTTCACGGATGTGATAGCCGGAAACCGAGATCGAGTTCCACTGGGGAATTTCCAGAGAGCAGAATCTTATGAGATCCGCCGTCAGCCGCAGAGAAGGTTTTGGCGAAAAAATATAGGTGCCGCGCGCTATGTATTCCTTCAGAATATCATTCTGGACGGTGCCGCGCAATTGGCTGCTTTTGGTGCCGGATTCCTCAGCCGCCACAACATAAAACGCCAGCAGCATAGCCGCCGGAGCGTTAATGGTCATGGAGGTCGAGACTTGGTCCAAGTGTATCCCATCGAACAAAATCTCCATGTCCTTGCGCGTATCGATGGCCACGCCAACCTTGCCGACCTCGCCGAGGGTGATGGGATCGTCCGAATCATAGCCGAGCTGAGTGGGCAGATCAAATGCCACCGAAAGCCCCATTTGTCCCTCACTCAAAAGATATTTGTAGTATTTGTTGGACTCTTTCGCCGAACCGTAGCCGGCATACTGGCGCATGGTCCACAAGCGACCGCGGTACATGCTCGGGTGGATGCCTCGGGTGAAGGGATATTCTCCGGGAAAGCCTTGCTTGCGGAAGTATTCATCCTCTGCCATCGGCTGCGGCAGGTAAAGAATGTCCACCGGAATCCCCGAGGTATTGGCTATTTCCTCTTGCTGCGGAGGCGATTGGGCAGATGTTTCTTGCCGAATCTTTTTCTTCCATTCGACGAGCTTTTGATGCAAGGAATGTTCGCTGTCCACCTTTTTGTCCATTTTGTTTGAGTCTTGAAATAAGTATCGTATTCGGACATTTTGCCAGTTTGCTGGCTTGGTGCTTTTCAATGAAGCCCCCGATAAGGTAGCTGTTACTCTTCCTATCCTCACCGCAGATTCTATGCTACTGTAACCTCATGGAGGAATGGCCAAAATCCAAAGCGTTTTCTGCTGGTTCTGTAGCCTTCAGTAGCTTTCTTCGATTAGTGCAAACAGTCCAAGTAAACCTTCCCTATGCTAGAAGGGATCGCAGCTTTTGGCCGCACAATTCACGCTGATAATTACCACGGAAGAGTGCTTATTCTTCTTTCTTGCTCACGCTCATTCAAGCAGTGTCATGCCCTAGGCATCCTCCCTTGATTGAAAAATAAACGCCCGCATGCAGCCTGTGCTCCGTCTGGGGAAGATTCCAAATGACACACGGGGCATCGTGACCGCCGAAACTATTTCCGTGATTATCGAGCGGCTCAGCGGTCATGGAAATTCTTTCCTGAATGATCACGGTTGCCGAAACGCTTTGTGCAATTCTGCTCCCAATCGCAGGTACTATTTCGGGTAAAGCTCGCGGATGACTTCCTCGTTTGCTGGGGCATCGTTCTGCTCGTCCATCGAATCCCCTGAGTCCTGATCTTTTCGTTTTTTCTCCGCTTTTTGCTCCACGACCTCCTTTATAGCCTGCCGTTTGTCCTGTCCATAAAATTCATAGGTAGCGCCGTACATGATCGAGGTCAGGCTGCCGCCGCGCTTCCTTATGCGGATGGAGATGCGTAGAAAGAAAAAGATCACCACCGCAAGAATCACAGCAAGAATGATAAGGCTGAGTGCATCGTTAGACATTTGCAGTTTTTCCTTTCGACTCAATAACCCGCAACGGTTCGTTCGCAAAAAGCGGAGGATTAGAGGTATGCTTTCAGGCCCGCTTTCATTGCACCTTCAACCGTCCCATCAGCCAAACCGGCGCCGGGAAAAAACCATTCATCCGGGTCATAGCGCTCAGAGCTATATTTATAAATAGCAAATTCCCATTTCTTAATATGCCCGGTGTATTCCAAACGGCAAACCGGGCCTATTGACTTGCCCATGTAGCGATCCAAATAGAGAAAACGTCCTTTGTAGCGCGTCACATAAAAAGAATACGCATCCTTTATGACCGTTTGATTGAAGCGATCAACTATTGTGTTAACCTGCTTCCTTACTTCCGGCGGGATTTCCTTTTTAGTCGCCATCTTTCATCTCCTGTTAAACTATCGCGTGGGATAGCTAAAAATGGATTTTTATACGCGCTCACAGCTCAATCCCTCTATTTGCCGCTTTCGACGTCTCCTCTAACCACTTTGAATGCAGTTACCGTACTGTCGATGTATGTGTGCGTAAGAGCGGCCCAGGCCCGGTAGCTGATCCAAGTTAGCAATAGTCCCATGCCTCCCAGAAACAAACTTGTCGCCAAAAGTTGAAAGGCGGAAAAGGCCTGTTGCATGCAGATCAAAACAAAAAGCATCGATGCAATGGAGATCAAAATGAAATTCAGGAAAGCAGCCCGGGCAATTCTCAAGCGACTTCGGGTATCCTCCAATTGATCGTAGGAGTCTTTTGACTTGTGCAAAATGTAGAACCGCATAGTGAAGAACGGCGGGAGATCGTGGAGATCGTGCTCTTTTCGCAGGCGATGGTCGGCGGGGATGAAAGCGATATCCGACAGCCTGTCGATGAGTATTCCCAGGATGTATCCCGCTGCTAAAGCGGGCACGGCCATGTTAAGGGTGAGAAGCTTCTCGATCGGCATCTTTTGCGGTCCGACAATGGTGAGCACAAATAGACCGACCCAGATCAAAGACTGAAAACCGATGATGACAAGCTCGACGAAGATGCTGGTGGTGTTCATGGTTCAACTCACAAGAAAGGTTACACCTTTCACCAGGCTAAAAGGATATTCGGACTAAGCCTTCATTTTCATTCTCAAAGCAAAGGGGTCAGCAAGAGAAATTTTTCCGCGCACCCTCTCGCTCAAAGCCTTGAACAACTCTTTTTGCGCCTGGTACCGGGCCACATGCGCCGGAACCGGCCTTTTGCGCTTTGCTTCATTCATGATGACGAATGGCGCAACGACCTCGGCTAACTCGACTTTTTCACTCGTTTCATTACGATAGACCCAGGCAGCGTGCAGCGCCGCGCCCAATGCTGCACCTTCGCCTTCTACCGGCACTGCCTCAGCTTCAAAGACATCGGCAATGGTCTGGCACCAGACCTCGGATTGCGCCAAACCACCCGTCAGGCGGATTTCTTTCGCCTTGACCGGCATTTTTCTAAAGCCGTCGTACAGATTGAGCACATGCCCTTCTAACACCGCCCGGCAGAGTTTTTCGCGGCTGAAATCATCCAAGCCAAAGCCGAAGTAAATCGGCGCGGCCAAAGGCACGTCCGGAGTGCGCTCACCGATGTACCAAGGAATGAGCGTCCTGCCTTCATTGCCGACAGGAATCGTTTGCACGATTGCACTAAAATCCTGATGCGAGAGACTGAACTGCTCCAGAATCGCGTTATAGCCGTTCGCCAGATTGGAGACACAGAGCAGCGGCAGATAATGGCCGGTGCTGTCACAAAACGCGGCAATCTCGCCGGAAGGATCGATGTACGGATCGGGCAAAAAGGTATAAGCCGTGCCGCTGGTTCCCAAGCTGACGGTGACGATGCCGGGAACGACGTTGCCCGTGCCGACCGCACCGTACATGTTATCCCCGCTGCCGGCATCTATTCGGCAATTGGGATCGAATCCATATTTGCCAGCCAAGCTTTTGCCGATCTTGCCGATGCTCTGGTAGGATGGTCGAAGCGGCGGAATCTTCTCGGCCAATTTCGGGGAGATAGCCTGCATCACCGTTTGCGACCACTTTCCGGTACCGGGATGCCAGAGCGCCATGCCGGAGGTGTCGCCTGGCTCCATCACCCGCACGCCATTCTCTTTGCCGCCGGTCAGCCACCAATTGACGAAATTGTGCACCAAAAAGCAGGTCGCGGTCTTGGCAAAAGCCTCCAGCTCATTGCGGGCAAAGTGAAAAATCTTTGCCGCGGTATAACCGGTTCGCTGGCTATTGCCGACTTGTTCGATCATCTCCTCCTGTCCGCCAACAGCTTCGGTTAGAAGTGCGCATTCCTCTTCTGTGCTAAAGTCGTTCCAGAGCTTGCTGCGGGATCGAGTCAAATTACCGGCTGCATCCAAGGTGACCAGGCCATGCTGCTGTCCCGAAACGGACATGGCCTTGATGCGCTCCTGCGGAACATCAGATTTTTGCAGCCGGGAAAAAAGTGCCTCCAAGGCGGCGATCCACATCGTGGGATCAGATTCGGAAGCACCTTCTCCCAAACCTTGAATGACGCCATTCTTGGTCCGGTACTGCGACAGATCGGTGTCGTAGTTTATGGTGTCTTTATAGACGGCTTGTCCGGCATCCTGATCGATGATGACCAGTTTGGTGCCTTGAGTAGAACTGTCGATGCCGGCAAAGAGATTTTGCATAAAGCCTCCGGGAAGGAGCGTTGGCCCCGATCAAAACAAGTACAGGAAATGGTGCTGTGGAATGGCAGAGTAATGGAGCAATGGAGAAATGGAGTGTCGTGATTTTAGTGAGCGAGTTGAACGTCAACAATTGGCGTCACGAAGCCTTTGACGCTATCGTCAAGCGCTTTCTCAGCTTCATTGTAAGATCTCACTAATGGGTAGGGGCAATCTCGTTCCCAAACTCATAGACTGTGTGAAAACGAAAAGGAATGTCGTCTCGAGCGAAGCGAGAGACCTGTTAATGCACTGATTATAAAGATTCCTCGACTCCGCTTCGCTTCGCTCGGAATGACGAATATACGCTTTTCACACAGTCTGTCAGTTTGGGAACGAGATTGCCTTTCTCCTACCCGTAAGTGAGGTGCTATGATCCATTACTCCATCGCTCCAGAGCCGAATTATTCGGCATCCTCATACTCTGGGTTGATTGCCAAAAAGAAAAGCGCTAACAGCCGGCTTGCCCTACTTCTCTAGCGCTTTTTTGATTTTTGCGGCGGTCTCTGGGGAGTAATAATTGCACACGCCCTTTTTGGCGTCGGGCTGAATGTTGGCCTCTTTGACCACCTTCTTAACTGCGTTTTCCGAAACTCCCCATTCTTTTGCCAACTTGCCGAGTGTGGATAGGTCTTGCGCTGCCATGGTTCACCTCACTGATTTTGAGTTATTGTTCCCTCCGTTAACGAATTGGGAAAAAATAAAGCATTTTTGCCAATCATGCAACCAATTTGTGACGGATGCTCCGATTTCATCGTATTTGGCTTTTTACAAGATTCCAAAGCACCTGTTGTACATAATTTGCTTAGCCAGCCGGCGATACGATGTTGCACGAAATAATCGTCTTTTTGGTTTTGTTTTGGCAAGGACAAAAAGTTGTCATTTATGCGCGCATAGGAGAGTGAAGTGAAATTCTTTTCAAAGATCTTTTTATCGATGGAATCAATGTTGGTCATGCTCATCGTCTTTGCAGTTTCTATTGCCGCAGCCACTTTCATCGAAAACGACTTCGGCACGGAAACGGTCAAAGTCGTGATCTACAACGCCAAATGGTTCGAAATTCTGCTGGTCGTCTTGGGCATTAACCTGATTGTCAATATCATTCGCCATAGGATGTGGCGGCGCACCAAATTGCTTTCATTTCTATTTCATATCGCCTTTCTCGTTATTCTATTAGGAGCCGGGATGACCCGGTATATTGGCTACGAAGGCCTCATGCACATTCGGGAAAACGGGACCAGCAATACTATATTGTCCGATAAGATCTATTTGCAAGTCGACGCAAAACACGCTGGAAAAGAGTACAGCTTCGAAAAGCCGCTCTTGCTGTCGGCGATTTCCAGCAACCGTTTTGTCGAAAAGTTGGCAGTGGGAGATAGGACGATATCCATACGCTACAAGGATTATCTCATCAACGCGGGTCAAGGGTTGGTAGCTGATGACGCCGGCGTGCCTGTGCTTTCCATGATGGTCAGCGACCACGGACAGAAGCAAAACGTCATTATGCAAAAGACTGACGTGCTGCAAACGGCTTCCGGCCTGATTACTTTTGATTACGAAGAGCAGGAGCAGGTTCTGCTAAGTATCAAAATGCGCGATAACAACCTCTACATCACTCCGGCCATAGACCTGACGGAAATGTCCATGGCTGACCGCAGCACTTCCACCCTGAAGGCCAATCTCGAGCACGAGTTCCTGCCGATGACCCTCTACAGCGCGGGCGAGTTCAGCCTGGTTTTGCGCGACTATATGCCAAAAGGCGCCATCAAAGCCGTTCCCAACGAGACCGACCACGGCGGACGCGAGGCAAATAATAACAGTCTCAATGCCCTGATCGTAGAAGTAGCCGACGGATCGCAATCCCGTGATGTTAGCTTGTTTGGCGGTCGCGGCATGGCCGGCGAAGAGCAGACGCTCCACTTTGGCGATGTTGAGCTTGATCTGCGCTATGGCCCTAAGGAGGTTCCCATTGCCTTTGCCCTAAAACTGGTCGATTTTCAGCTCGAACGCTATCCCGGCTCCATGAGTCCTTCCTCCTATGCCAGCGAGGTGGTGCTGTTGGACCAAGAACGACACCTCGAAGAGCCGTATCGAATCTATATGAACCACATTCTCAACTACCGTGGGTTTCGTTTCTTCCAGTCCTCCTACGATCAGGATGAAAAAGGAACAGTGCTTTCCGTGTCCTATGATCCGGGCACGAGAATAACCTATGTGGGTTATCTCCTCTTGGCCTTGGCATTGTTCATCAATTTCCTCAACCCCAAAAGCCGTTTCAGGACGCTGGGAAAGCTGATCACCAAAGTTCAACAACAACGCGTCGCGGCTGCTTCTGCAGGAATGATACTCGCTTTCATCCTTGTCTTGAGTCCGAAGTCCGGCGCAGCAATCACGCTGGAAGAAACGGTTGCCGTCGTCAAGGCTTTTGATTATGATCATGCGAGGCGATTCGGCCGGCTTTTAGTTCAAGATCATCAGGGCCGAGTCAAGCCTATCGACACTATGGCGCACGAGGTACTGAACAAGGTTGCCCGCGCTGATGAGTTTCTCGGCCTGCATCCGGATCAAGTTGCCATCGGCATGTTCATCGTCCCGGACTATTGGCAACGGATTCCCATGATCAAAATAAGGAGCGAAGAGATCAAGAGCTTACTGGGAATTGATCCCCAGCAAAAATACGCTGCCTTTTTGGACTTTTTCGATCCGAATACCAATCAGTACAAGCTTTCGATGCAAGTGGAACAAGCGACGCGCAAGCGGCCCGCCATGCAGAACGAGTTTGACAAAGAGCTCATCAAGGTAGATGAGAAGCTGAACATCTGTTACCTGGTTTATGTCGGCGAGCTTTATCGCATCATCCCTAAGCAAAATGATCCGAACCACACCTGGTACAGTTACACCTCCGCCTCGCATGGATTTCCCGCCCAGGAGACTGCCGCCATTGGTGACATGATGAACGTTTACATCGGTTCGGTAAATCAGGCGATCCGCGACGGCAATTGGAGCAACGCGAACAAAGCGTTGCTCGACATCGAGAATTATCAGCAGACGCATGGGGCTAAAATTCTCATCAGCCCATCCAAGCAGAAGGCGGAGATGCTCTTCAATGACATCAAATTCTTTCAACGCCTGATGCCGGTTTATGCTTTGACTGGGTTCATTCTGCTGATTCTCTCCTTTGCCAAGATACTTCGTCCCAAACTGGACCTTTCCGTACCGACCAAGATTGCGATGGCG
>Ga0172369_10009499_pt1 | contig 10744 bp, 11 predicted proteins | sample LakKiv25m_FD_114539 | JGI IMG/M metagenome (GOLD analysis project Ga0172369, IMG submission 114539) | Freshwater microbial communities from Kabuno Bay, South-Kivu, Congo - kab_022012_11.25m | ecosystem: Environmental > Aquatic > Freshwater > Lake | place: Democratic Republic of the Congo...
CAGGAACTTCTAGCCAAAGAGGAAGCCAAAGAACCCGCAAACGGCACAGTTTCACATCGACATGATGATGTTATCAAACCCGATTCAGACCCCAACTCCATCTCCCTTTAGTAGTCTGGTATTTGTAACCAGTATTCAGTCACGAGGTCCAACCTTGGAGCAAACAAGGAGATTATTAGTATAATCACTCGGGTTATTCTTTTTATGCTCCAAGTATGGACCTCTTTCACTTGATTATTGACAACAATTGACCATTAAACATTGAGCATTTAGTATTATTATCGTGCGTATCAATCGTTATATCGCTTTGTCTACCGGTATGAGTCGGCGAGCCGCTGATAAATTAATTGCATCTGGACGTATCAAAATTAACAACCAGATCGCCATTATGGGTATCGATGTTAAACCGGCGGACAAAATAATTCTTGACAATACGCCCATTACACTCCCGAACAAAACTCTAACAATTATGCTTAACAAACCGACGGGCTATGTTTGTAGCCGAGACGGGCAGGGCAGTAAAACTATATACGATTTACTGCCCAAAGATTTACACAACTTAAAACCGGTCGGGCGATTAGACAAAGACAGCTCCGGCCTCTTGATAATGACCAACGACGGTGAGCTAGCTAACAAGCTCACCCACCCATCATCCAAAAAAGAAAAAGTTTATGAAGTAATACTGGATAGATCACTTACTAATGTGGATATAGCAAAAATCCGTTCCGGAATTTTACTTGAAGACGGTATTAGTAAATTTGACAAAGTTTTTCGGATTTCGGCATTAGAGTTTCGCGTTACGCTTCACGAAGGTCGAAACCGCCAAATCCGCCGCACCTTTTCGGCCCTTGGTTATAACGTCACCAAACTCCACCGCACCAATTTCGGAGAATATCAGCTCGGGCTATTACAACTAGGTGGTTGTAAAGTAGTCTAATTTATAGTATTATACTTATTTTTAAGATAGGTAAAAGTTATGGCAATAAGAATATACGGAGGTTATGAAACAAACGAGCTTCCACCCGAAGCAACAAGGTTATTAGATGTAGCGCGCCTCAAAGAAATGGGATATGTGGCCGTTTTGGGAGTTGATATGTTTTCGGATGGCGATTTACATAGAATGATAAATTCCGAGATAAAAATATCTTCTGTAAGACCCAATGATGACGATTATTGTATTGGGCCGTATGTGTTTACAGACGGGGAAGAACCATTCATACCCTATGGCTTATGTTTATGGAAAAAAATTTATTCAGATACGTGATAACCTAAGATTATGAAAAAACTTCCGATTGTGGCAATTGTGGGGCGTGCCAACGTGGGCAAGTCTAGTTTGTTCAATGCAATATTAAGACGCCGCGAGGCGATTGTTGCCAGAGAGCCCGGCACCACCCGCGATGCTATCTACGCCAAAGCATCCTACAATAAATACGAGTGGTGGCTGATAGACACCGCCGGCATCAAGGATGCCGAGGACGATTTTGAGTTTACTATCCAAGAGCAGATTATTCAAGCTACCAGTAGCGCCGATGTAATATGGGTTGTGATTGATGCCGATACAATTATCACGGAAGAAGACCGCCGTGTTGCCAAAATGGCACTCAAAAGCCATAAACCCGTTTTCTTGATTGTTAATAAAATTGACAAAATAAACAAACCAACAACCGCGGATTATGCAAAGCTGGGCATTAAACCAATTGTCCTAACCAGCACCACCCAGAATCGGGGAATTGATAATTTGCTAGATATGCTCATAAAACAAATCCCGAAAGTTTCCGGTCAAGAAGCATCAGACCGCTTGCGAGTTGCCATTTTGGGTCGGCCAAATGTTGGTAAATCTTATTTGTTTAATTGTCTCGCCAAAAAGCAACAGGCCGTTGTTTCAGACAGAGCCGGAACCACACGCGACCTAAACCGGTTAGTTATCAAATTTAAAACCAAAGCTATCGAGCTGATAGACACCGCCGGCATCAGACGTAGTGGGAAAATCGGGCAAGGTATCGAGCGCTTTAGCGTCATTCGCACCCTTAGCGCCATTGAACAAGCTGACGTTTGTTTATTATTAATTGACACCAATGAACCAATCGTGGCGCTAGACCAAAAAATTACCGGTATGGTGAAAGAGGCAGGCAAGGGGCTTATACTGGTTGTTACCAAATGGGACGCACTGGAAGATGAAAAGACCCCATATTCGCGAGATAATATAGCTACTCAGATAAAAAATAATTACGCCTTCGTACCATGGGCACCGTTAATATTTACCAGCGCCGTGACCGGGCAAAATGTTGCCAAAATTTTTGATCTTGTGTTAGAAATTGACGAACGGCGCAAACTACGCGTTAATACCAGTGAGCTAAATCATTGGCTACAAACCATTATTAATCTACATCCGCCAGCCGGACTCAAAAATCGCTGTCCAAAGCTAAATTACATCATCCAGGAAGATGATAACTCAATGCCCAGTTTCAAAATTTTTGGGGCTCATACAAAGTTTTTGCACTGGAGCTATAAACGCTTTATGGAGAGAACCTTTCGTGAAAAATACGACCTAACTGGTACACCACTAAAATTTTGGTTTATCGAAAAACACCTTACCCACAAACACGGCACCCGCCCCACGGAAGAGTAATCAGTAATCTGTTATCTGTAGTCTGTATACCGTAATCCGTATTCTGTATCTTCACTGTCAACTGATTACTAACTACTGATTACTGCATTTTATTATTAAAATGCCGGCTTTCTGCTTTATACTTCTACATATGGCCTTGTTTCAAAAAAAGCCCCAGTTCGGATCAAATTTGCCGATGTACCGTTTGGGCCTGCAAAAGACTCTTCTCATCATTGGTCTTGGCAACCCGGGCAAAGAATACGACAATACTCGCCACAACGTCGGCTTTGCATGCCTTGATTATTTTGCCAAAAAACTTGAGTTTCCAGACTGGATAAATAAGAAAGACTTACAAGCGCAAATTTCGCAGCTCACCGTATCTGACAGCCGTGTTATTTTAATGAAGCCGACAACATTTATGAATATGAGCGGTCAGGGCGCCGTAGCCGTACAACACTTTTATAAGATTCCAATTAGCCAAATAATTGCCGTCCACGATGAATTGGATGTGGATTTTGGGCAAATTCGTACCAAGATTGGTGGTGGCGACGCCGGACATAACGGCGTGAAATCATTGATTAAACATCTTGGCGAAAATTTCGGACGCGTTCGTGTAGGCATCAATAATAAAGACGCAAAAATGTTTGATAGCGCCGATTTTGTATTATCAAAGTTTTACGATAAAGAACAAATTCAAATGGGTATGCTTTTACGCGAAGCCACCAGCATTTTAAGTGAATATGCCCACGGCCAACCCCTCGCTGTTGAAACAAGAAACTTTATAGTTTAATCAAAAGGCCTCTGGAGGGTGAGAGCCGCCAGTGGCAGGTCGCAAGGCCGGAGCCACGACAGCGAGGCGAGGCGGGCTCGACTACATTTTCAACAGAAAATGATGGGTGAGTGGGCACAATCAAAAAGGCCTCCGGAGGGGGTGGGCACCGCCGGAGACCTATTACACCCTTCAACCCACCCCGCGAAGCATCAGGTTCCAAAACTCCATAAAGGGCCTGTGCCTCCCCCTAAAAGAAGGGGGAATTGTGGATATTCGCCATTGATATTCGGGTTTGTTAAAGGGAATGGTCTTCTTCCCTATTAAAATAGCGGAGAAGTCCATTAGTCTGTTTTAGAACGTTGCCCAAAAAAGCACACGCAAAAAGTGGAGGGTAACAACTTATATGCGATACGTTCTAAAACAATCTAACAATACATATTTCGCACCAGCCAGTTTTTTCATCCCGCCAAAGCGGAATAATTCCGCTGGCTTTTGGCGTATCGCTAAGTCAATAACTCCTGTGCTCGTTCAACGTACCCTAGAGTACGCCTCATTGCGCGCTTCGTTATTTACTTGCGCTACCACCAAATGCAAAAATTTGTATGTCTTCGATTAAAATCGAAGGTGTTAGAATAAATGTATCCATCCTGAGCCAATCGACTCAAGCGGATACTAAACATAAGGTACGGCAAGCAGATCATTACGATCATGCTTACGAATTGCCATTTTATCAATTTTATTACATTGTGTCAATACTAAAATATCTTGTTGTATGAATATCAAAAAGATTACCCCAAAATCCAAGGCTTACCCCTCTTTACTTAGTAATATCCCCTCTATGCCTAAGCAGCTTTATTGCCTTGGTAAACCCCTTGAAGAATTTGAAGGCAAGCCGATGATTGCCGTTATTGGTAGCCGCAACGTTAGCCCTTACGGGCGCCACGTAACAGAGAAGTTAGCCAGTGATCTTGCCAGAAATGGCCTCATCATTGTCAGCGGGTTAGCAATGGGTGTAGACGGCATTGCTCACCGTGCCACCATAGATGCCGGCGGAACTGCAATCGCTGTTTTACCATGCGGGCTGGACCGCATTTATCCAGCCACTAATCATAATTTGGCAAAAGATATATTAAATAATGGCGGAACTCTTGTTAGCGAATATCCTACGAATACCGATCCGCTCCGACAAAATTTCATTGCAAGAAACCGCATTATTTCTGGACTATCTTTGGCCGTTCTTATCACCGAAGCAGCCGAAAAAAGCGGTAGTTTGCATACCGCTAACTTTGCCCTAGAACAAGGCAGGGAAGTTATGGCTGTCCCCGGCAACATTACCAGCCAAACATCGGTCGGCACGAATAATCTTATTAAAACCGGCGCCACGCCGGTGACTTGCATTGAAGATGTGCTAAATGCGCTGAAGATTAAGGTTGTTAGCCCTAAAGAAAAAGAAATACAAGCTGACACAAAAGAAGAACACGCTATCATAATCCTACTTAAAAAAGGTGTTGCTGATGGCGACGAGTTGTTAGCACGAAGCGAACTTGAACCGGCTATATTTAATCAGACTCTAACGATGATGGAAATCACCGGCAAGGTTAAGCCCTCTGGCAATGGAAGCTGGCTACTTTTATAAATAAATCAAACTTGACACTATGGGTTATACTAAATCGTAAACATGAGCAATAAACATTTAGTAATAGTTGAATCGCCGGCCAAGGCCAGGACAATAGAGAAATATCTTGGCAAAGGATATGAAGTTCTTAGCAGTTATGGGCACATCCGCGACTTACCCAAAAAGGGCCTAAATATAGATATTGAGCACGATTTTGCACCCACCTACGAAATAAGCCCAGATAAGAAAAAGACAGTTGCCAGTCTTCGAAAAGCCGCCAAAACCGCTACCAGTATCTGGCTGGCAAGCGATGAAGACCGCGAGGGAGAAGCGATTGCCTGGCATTTGGCGCAGGCCCTGTCGCTTGATACGGCTAGAACCAAACGAATTGTTTTTCACGAAATTACCAAAACCGCCATAGAAAACGCCATAAAGAGTCCAAGAACTATTGATATAAATTTAGTTGACGCTCAGCAAGCTAGGCGGATCTTGGATCGTTTGGTCGGCTACGAACTTTCGCCAGTACTCTGGAAAAAGGTTCGCACTGGCTTAAGCGCCGGTCGTGTCCAATCGGTTGCCGTTCGTCTAATCGTGGACCGCGAAAGAGAGATTAAAGATTTTTCCGCCACCAGCAGTTATAAAGTTAATGCCGTTTTTAACGCCGGCAAAGATGATTTGCCAGCTGAATTAAATATAAAATTAGCCGACAAAACCGCGGCAACAAATTTCTTAAAAGCTTGCGCAGGCGAAACTTTTACTGTTGCTAGCGTTGACAAAAAACCCGGGTCGCGTAGCCCGAGCGCGCCGTTTACAACTAGCAGTTTGCAACAAGAAGCCTCGCGCCGACTTGGCTTTAGTGTCAAACAAACCATGACGCTGGCCCAACGTTTATACGAAAAAGGCAACATTACTTATATGCGTACCGACAGCACCAATCTGTCTGAGCTTGCCTTAAACTCGGCTAAAGATTACATTACCAAACAATATGGTGCAAACTATCATAAATTGCGCCACTATAAAACTAAATCCGCTGGCGCCCAGGAAGCCCACGAAGCTATTCGTCCAACCGATTTTAATATGCAAGAGGCCGGCGACGATAGTGGACAACAAAGTTTGTATCGGCTCATATGGCAACGCGCTTTGGCTAGCCAGATGGCTGAAGCCAAGCTTGACCGCACCGAAATTATTATCAATATCTCCAAACGACCGGAAACTTTTATAGCCAAAGGCGAGGTTTTGTTGTTTGACGGTTTTATAAAAGTTTATGGTGGTGGCAAGGATGACGTTATCATGCCATCCGTTGCTGTCGGTCAAAAATTACCGCTCAATAATTTGAGCGCTACTGAAAGTTTTAGCCGCCCGCCGGCGCGTTATTCAGAGGCGAGTTTGGTTAAAAAACTTGAAGAGCTGGGCATCGGTCGGCCGAGTACTTATGCCCCGACCATTAGCACCATCCAAACGCGCGGCTATATAAATAAGAGCAACTTGGAGGGAACTCCGCGTACACTACAAGTATTGTCGCTTAAAAATGGACAAGTCGTAGAAGCAACTCGTCAGGAGATAACTGGCGCCGACAAAAATAAGTTATTGCCAACCGACCTGGCCGATATCGTTACTGATTTTTTGGTTAAATACTTCGGCGAAATATTAGACTACGATTTTACCGCCAAAGTCGAGCAGGACTTTGACGCCATTGCCGACGGTAAACAGGATTGGCCTCAAACTATCAATAATTTTTATAAAAATTTTCATCCGCTGGTAGAGAAGTCCGATAAAGCTACTCGCCATGAAACTTCAAAGGCCCGCCTGCTAGGTAATGACCCTAGCACTAAACTGCCTATCTACGCTCGTTTTGGGCGATACGGACCGATGATCCAGCGTGGCGCGACCGATAGTGAAGACAAGCCAGACTTTGCACCAATGCCAACCGGCGCCACGCTAGAAAATGTAACTCTAGAGCAGGCGTTAGAAGTATTTAAGCTACCGAGAATCGTTGGCAAAACCGCTGACGGACAAGAGATAACGGCCAATATCGGCCGGTTTGGCCCATACATAAAGGTAGACAAAACTTTCGTGTCTATTAAGCCAGAGGATCCTATGACGATCACCGAGGCTGAGGCCATAAAATTGTACGTGGCAAAATTAGCCAAAGAAGCCAACAAATATATTGCTAGGTTTGACAGCGGCATAAGTGTGGTAAACGGTATGTACGGCCCTTATATAACCGATGGCAAGAAGAATGCCAAAATCCCCAAAGAAACCGATCCAAAGTCTTTGACGGAAGAGCAGTGCCAAAAAATGCTGGCTGAGGCGCCGGCAAAAGGCAAGCGCCCCTTCCGCCGCTTCAAAAAGAAATAAATATTTTTTTAATGTTATTCTCTAATAACATATCTATTCTAATCTTCAGCGTATAACTAAATTACTATGCAAATATACAAATCTAAATATAGTAAGTTAAGTGGCTCGTCACTTGAAGAAGTAATTAAACTCGCTAGACGCGAATATCATATAATCCAAAAGCGAACGCCTCGGCGTGTACCATATATACGTTCAAGATATTTTACAAAAGATAAGATATTTATAAATAACTTCTGGGATCATTTAAAACAAAAGAGAATTATTGATCAAACCAGAAAACTAAAGTTATATCTATGCGCTATCGATCTATTGCGAAACAGTAGCTATCCACCAGATACAATATATAAGAAAGATGATTTAAATAATATATTACACAGATTCTATGGTCAGACAACTAGCGGAGAATATTTTTGTGTGCAGGTTAAGCTAAACAAACGAAATAACAGAAAAGATTTTATCTCTGTATTCCCAGCCAGAAAACCTCTTTGAAAATAAAAAGGCCTCCCGCTGGGTAGCTTAGAAGCTACATGCCGAAGGTCTTCATGCTCAAGTATAGCAAATGACTACCGTATGTCAAGTATATTTAACAACAAGAAAATGCTGGCTGAGGCGCCGGCAAAAGGCAAGCGCCCCTTCCGCTACTTCAAAAAGAAAAGTCAATAATAAGATATAACAGCTTTATGCTTTTGGGTTATATTGCTATTATTGAACCAAGATGAAAAACGGAGTTACAGAACTTAAAAATGCAGATTCGGTTGAACGATTTGGTGGTAAGGCAGCAAATTTGGCAAAAATGTTACGGGCTGGATTGCCGGTGCCTAACGGTCTTGCAGTTGAACTAAATGCTTTTGAAAAATCAGGAAAATTAAAAGATGAAACCGTACAAGAGATTAATAAATTATTAACTACAAACAAACTTTACGCAGTACGTTCTTCTGCGTTAGCCGAAGATGCTGAAGGAGCATCTTGGGCGGGACAATTTGAAACATTCTTAGATACCAAATCCGCTGATATAGTTTCCAAAATAGAGGAATGTCACAATTCAACAAAAACCCGTGCAAAAGCGTATGCTAGCGATAAAGGTAAAAACACTTTTAATATTGCCGTTGTTGTGCAAGAGATGATTAAGCCAGAATATGCCGGAGTCCTATTTACTAAAGAACCTGTTTCTGGTGCCGATAAGCTCGTTACTGAATATATTAAGGGTATAGGTGAAGAATTAGTAAGTGGTAGAGCAGACCCCTCTAGACTTGTTTTGACATCGGGAGAAAAGATTAATACACCGTTTGACGCAAACATATTAGCTGATTTAGCCCATAGGGTAGAGAATCTATTCGGATCGCCACAGGATATAGAATGGGCATGGGCTGACGGAAAAATGTGGCTTGTCCAAGCACGTCCGATTACAACAACACAGGGCGAAGGCAAAGGATATTATCTAGGAGAGCCAGATGAGCTTTTTTATTGGGGTCCATCACGAGCCAAACCAATGTATATGGATGACTTCATGTCTGCGGCTGAGCATTTTTTTATTTTGGCAGCATCTGACCCATCATTACCAACTCCACCAAAAACACTTGTTTTGTTTTGTCGGGGTAAAATGGTTTGGCTAAGCAACAGCGACCACTTTAATAATTTCACTGAATCAATATTTTTGGCTTATGAGAAACGTAACAGGTTAGATAAGGACATATGGTGCTGGCAAAAGGCGACTAAAAATAATAATGATATAAAAGAAGCGTGGGACCATACATTATTTGCAGAGTTTTCGCTCTACGGTGCAGAGAGCGTACTAATAAAAAAACTGCGACGTTTTGATGTTATTACCCGTCAAAAAATATGGGGTGCTTTTACTAGTCCAGACAACTCAACCTTTTTGGATCGTATTGATAAAGAACTTTTGAAAACCCATAGCCCAGACGATGCAGCCAAAAAATACCCCTGGATAGAAGATGGATATAATGGTACATCCGACAAGGCTATAAATTATTTTACTGAAAGATTAAAAATCCTTGAACGGAACCCAGGCAATCGTACTGAACAAAAACAAGATAGAAAAGCATTAGCGAAAAAGTTTAGTTTAACAACTGATGAAATACGAGCTCTTAATCTTGCTCGTGAATTAGCAGATTTTATGGATAAGCGAAAGGCTTGGATGATGCAAACCCGCCGATCCATAATAAAGACGACGGGTAATTTCCAAAACGGCTGGTTTTATAACGAAGGACAGTCCTCAACACTAGACGCCAAAACCGCGGATGAACTTTGGGAACGTTACGTAGATTTTAAAGTTTCTAGCGCCGTAGTAAAGGGAATTGTGGCAAGTAACGGTGGCCGCCATTTTATTAATGGTGAGGTTAGTGTTATATTCGGCCCAACGGATACTGTTGCTGACGATCGAATTCTCGTAGTACCATCCACCAGCCCCAGCTATGTACCGCTCATGCGCAAGGCTAGGGCGTTAGTAACAGATCACGGCGGGATGATGTCTCACGCGGCCATAGTAGCTAGAGAGTTTGGCTTGCCTTGTATAGTGGGAACCAAACAAGCTACTAAAGTGTTACAAGACAACGACAAAGTAGTACTTGATTTAGTAAAAGGTATTGTTAATAAATAATAATCCACGGCCTTTTACCCAGGCTTGAGGCACGTCTGAGTAGACGAGAGTACAGAACAAATATATAACAACCACATCAATCAAGTTTATTAGTAACATTATTAATTTACCGCTTGACGTCATGACGTCTTAGCGTTACACTACATAATATATGAGTAAATTAAGCGAAAAAACCACACTTTATCTTAACCCCTATGTTAAGAAGTATTTGCAATACCAGTCTTTGCAAAAGAACCGTTCTATGTCTGACATAGTAAATGAAGAATTTGCCGACTTGTTAGAGGATTATGAAGATCTGTCAGAGGTCGTGCGCCGCAGTGATGAACCAACTTACTCCTGGGAGTTGATTAAGCGCGAACTCGACAAAAAATATGCGCTATAAAATTGTCTTCAAAGCCAGCGCCAGAAAAGAACTACGTAAATTGCCCAAAATAGCATATTTAACTATAAAGAATAGTATTAATGATTTGGCAATCAAACCTCGACCAACCGGAGTACGAAAGATGGTTGGCGGCAACAATCAATGGCGGCTGCGCGTAGGAGTTTACAGAGTCATTTACACTATAATTGACAACCAGTTAATTATTGAAATTATACGTGTTGCCCATAGAAAAGACGCCTACAGAAACTGATCCTTTTTAAAACCCGTGCTTGAGGAGCACCCCAGTAGTATCCGCTTCTAGCGGAACTACGAGGCACGCCTGAGTATTTAAGAATAAAAAGTCCTTGGTCTTTTAACCCAGGCTCTGAAAAACAGAGGGAGTGTAGTGTAGA
>Ga0172369_10009504_pt1 | contig 10741 bp, 9 predicted proteins | sample LakKiv25m_FD_114539 | JGI IMG/M metagenome (GOLD analysis project Ga0172369, IMG submission 114539) | Freshwater microbial communities from Kabuno Bay, South-Kivu, Congo - kab_022012_11.25m | ecosystem: Environmental > Aquatic > Freshwater > Lake | place: Democratic Republic of the Congo...
ACCCACTCCGCCGGCGGTGGGACGGGCACAGGCCCGAGCACGACACCCGGCATGTCGTCGGCGTGCACGCCCTCCGGGAAGTAGCGCCACAGCGGCCTCTGCAGCGTGTCGCGGATCTCCCTACCGAAGCGCAGCTCCCACGGCTCCTCTTGCAGAATGCGCCGGAACGTCTCTCGCAGGCGCGTGACCAGATCGAGCGTCCACACCGACTGGAAGCTGACCTTCGCGAGCTTCGCGTCCCGGCTCTCGGACAGCGCGCTGTGGATCTCGCCGCCGATGCCTTTGATGCGGCGGAGCTCGAGCGGGTCCTCGAGGTAGACGTCCTTCTCCGCGCGGTCGAGGTTGCGCAGCGTGAACTGCGGCATGAGATCCGATGTGATGCGATCCTCCAGATCGCTCGGATACTCGTCCGGCTTCATCGCGCGGACCGGTCGCGCGTAGGTCTCCTCGAACGCGTTGCGCTGCACGACCCACGCGCTGATGTGATCGGGCTCGACCTCCAGCGGACGATAGGCGTCGAACGTCTCTTTCCTGAGGAGCCACGGGATCATCGGGTGCAGTCGCCACCAGTGCCGCGCGCGCCCGATCAGGCGATCCGCGAGCGGCCAGGCGCTGTCGTCGAATCCGCTCATGGGGCCTCGCGTCGCGCTGCGGAAGAGCGCCTAGCCCTCCGGAGTACCGCCCTTGCCGTCACCCGTGCCGACGGTCTGGCTGGCCTCTTCGGTCTGATAGAACTCGGACGTGTGCTGGCGGCTCGACACGACACCGAGCGCCAGCTCGATCTCGCGCGTCAGGCGCTCACACTCCGGGCCGCCGACACCCTTGACCTGGATGCTCACGCGCCCCTGCTCGTCGATCGTGAAGTCGATCTCTCTGCGCTTGGCCATCTGCGTTTCCTTGCGCGGCCCTGGCGGGCGTCTGCCGGGCTCCGGGCCCGCGTTCGGACCTACTCGTTCCAGGACGTCACCTTGACGTGGATCTGCTGCTTCTCGTCGACGGTCTCTTCCTCGAGGGTGTAGCCGCGCTTCGTCACCTCTTCCTTCACGGTGTGGTACGCGTAGCGCTGCACGACCTTGCGCGTGAACTCCTCCTGCGTGACGCCGAGGGTTGTCTCCACGCCCCACCAATCGGCCACGAAGACAGCGTTTCCATTCACGATCTGGATACCGATGTCGTAGGTCTTGGACGCGTGGATGACGATCTTCGCCTTCGCCTTCTGCCCGAGGTAGCCACGCACGTGGACCTCTTGATGCTCCTCCGCGACGGTGAACGCGTAGCCGAGCTCCTTGAGCACGACCTGGAGTCGGACGAGATCCTTGATCTCGGTCTGTACGGTCGTGAAGTGCGACATGAGGACTCCCTGGGAAGCGGGCACCCTGTGCTGCGCACGGACCCGCCGAAATCGTTCTCCGTTACACCTCCAGCTGTGGTGCCGGCTGGTCGATCTTGAGCGATTCGTCATCCTTGGACGCACGGCGAGCGCGCGACTTCGCCCACTCGCGCATGCCCGCGATCTGCTCGCGCATCGTGTGCGACAGCGGGATGATCTCCTTGAGCGCCACCTCGAGCCGCGACGTGTCGATGTCGATCGCGCCGATACCGTCGTCGTAGGCGTCGTAGAGCGCGCTGATGATCGCCTCTTCGATCTCCGAACCGGAGTAGCCCGACGAGACCTGCACGAGCCGTTCGAGGTCGAAGACCTCCTGGTGCCGCTTCTTCTTCTCGATGTGGATCCGGAAGATGTCGCGGCGCTCGTCCGAGTTCGGCAGATCGACAAAGAAGATCTCGTCGAAGCGACCTTTGCGAAGCAGCTCGGGCGGCAGCATCGACACGTCGTTCGCCGTCGCGATCACGAAGACGGGCGAGGTCTTCTCTTGCAGCCACGTGAGGAAGGTCGCGAACACGCGTGCCGTCGTACCACCGTCCGAAGATCCCGAGCTCTTCGTCCCCGAGAAGCCCTTCTCCAGCTCGTCGAGCCACAGGATGGCCGGCGCGACCGCCTCCGCCGTCTTGATCGCGCGCCGGATGTTCTCCTCCGATGAGCCCACGAGCGACCCGAACACCTTGCCGACGTCCAGGCGCAGCAGCGGCATCTGCCACGCGGCGCCGATCGCCTTGGCGGTGAGCGACTTGCCGCAACCCGGGATGCCGAGCAGCAGGATGCCCTTCGGCGCGGGCAGGCCGAAGTCGCGCGCCGACTGCGAGAACGAGTGATGGCGCTTCTGGAGCCACTGCTTGAGCAGCTCCACGCCACCGACCCCATTGAAGCCCTCCTGCGTCTCGTAGAACTCGAGGATGCCGCTTTTGCGGATGATGTGCTTCTTCTCCGCCAGGATGGTCGGCAGGTGGAACGACTTGTCCTTCACGATCGTCTTCGAGAAGACGGCCTGCGCCTCTTGCTCGGTGAGGCCCAGCGCGGCCTCCGCGATCTCGATCTGGAGCGACTGGTTCTCGAGCACGGGCAGGAAGTTCTTCCCGAACTTCGCGGATCGCGACGCCTCGAACGCACGCAGCCGCACGACATCCTGCATCATGTCGCGCGTCGGGAGATCGAAGTCGACGATGACGACGTCCTTCTCGATCTCGGGCGGGACCTTCACGATCGACGAGAGGAAGACCACCATGCGCTTGGCGGGCACTTGCGCGGTCGGCTCGAAGAGCGCGGGGAGGTCGCGAATGCGCCGCGCGACCAGCGGATCGGTCAGGTAGGGGTGGAAGTCGCGGAGCACGACCACGGCGTCGCGTTGGAGCGAGTTGGCGATCCAGTCGAGGGCGCGAATCGGGTCCTTGATGTCGCCGGGGACGTCGACGGAGTCGCAACGGAACCCCTGCGAGCAGCTCCAGGTGATGAGCACGCGCGGAGACCAATTCGCCGCGTCGTAGCGCTTCTTGAGCTGATCCTCCGGCAAGGTCGAGAGGCGCTTGAGCCAGGACTCGACCCGCTGCTCCTCAGCCGACACCACGTAGAGCAGCTTGTACTGTGCACGGATGAGGTAGTGCAGCTCGTCCACGGCCTTTGGGACCGCGACGGACTGGTAGAGGAGTCCGTCCGCGGCGTTAGGTTCCTGACTCATGCCTTGATCCCTTCCTTCACGACAGCATCCTTGAGGCGCGCCGCCAGCTCCGACAGCGCGCGTTTGACCTCACCGAGATCCTGCGTCAGCACGACCGCGATGTCGGTGAGCAGCTCGATCGACTCCGGGTTCAGCTTGCCGTCCCTGGAGTCGGACTCGAGGTTGCCCGTGTAGCGCCGGACGAGCTTCGCGTTCATCTCCGCCGCCTGCGCAGCTTCCTCGAGCGCGAACACGCTGTCGGCGAACTCGGCGACCGCACCCGCGTCGATCTTGTTCTTCTCGGCCTCCTGCGCCGCTGCGACCTCGCGCGCCTCGAACACGTCGACGCGCTGCTGGAGCGACTCGCACTTCATGCGCAGCACGGTCAGCTCCGCCTCGAGCTTCGCGATCGCGTCCGGATCGACGCGCGTGAGCTGCGCCTTGGCGCGCGTGAGCTCCATCTCCGCGACGCCGAGCGCCTCGGTCAACCGCTCGATCTCGCGGGACTTGGCCTTGAGCGTCGGGTGATCGCTGATGTCGACAGGGGCCGTTTTCCGTTCGGCGGCCTCGGACTTCGCCTTGTCGAGCTGCCCACGCAGATCGTCGATCTGCCGAGACTGCGAGAGCAACCTATCGTTGAGCTCGTCCACACGTCGCGTGGTGGAGTGGAAGTCTTCGAGAAGACGACGTTTTTCGCTCTCGAGATCCGAGATGCCGACGCCCATCCGGACCTGCCGGATCTCGATGTCCTTGTCCTGAAGGTCCATGCGCAGGCCCTGGATGATCGACTCCTTCTCGTCAATGATCTCCTGCAGCATGTTGACCTTGCGCTCGAGGCGCTGAAGGTCTCCTCCCTCCCGATTGAAGTCCGCCTTGAAGTTCTCCATCTCCTCGCGGGAGTTGCGCAGCTCGTACTCGAGCAGATCGAGCTGTCGCTGCAACTCCTCGATTTGACGGTCCTTTTGCGTAATACGCACCTTCAGGCCGCTGATCTGCTCCTGGCTCTCGGAGGCGCGCGTGCGGTTCGATTCGGACTGCGACTCCAGCTCGCGCACCTTGCGTTCGAGCTCGAAGGAGTGGTCCTCCTTCTCGCGCAGATCGCGCCGGGTCTGCTCGAGCGCGCTCGAGACCTGAGAGACGTGCTCCTTCAGCTTGACGTACTTGTCCGACAGGCCGTCGAGCTCTACGGAGTAGCGCATCGCGCGCGCCTCGGCCTCCTTCGACTGCCGCTCCGCGGTCGCGACGCGCGCCTGCGCATCCGCGCCCTGCTGCTCGAGCGACGCGACCTTTCGGCGCAGCGCGTCGCCGTCTGGCGTCGGACCCGAGGTCACGACGGGGATGGGCTGGCTCGGCGTCGGGGCGCGCTGCTGGGGCGGCGGCGGAGCCGACTGTGCAGGAGGTACCCGGTTTTGTTCGACCACCGAAGACTTGCCCGTCATCACGCCGCCCGCCGTCGCCGGCCGCGCGACATCCCGCAGCACGTCGCGGGCGGCCTGCTGCGCGGCGTGGTGCGCAGCCTGTTGCTCGATCTGGGCAGAGGCCGCGGTCGTCGGCCTCGACAACTGGGCGGCGCGCGCGGCTACGGCGGCCTGCACGTCGGCGCGCGAGATCGCGTCCTTACCGCTCGCGGCCACGGTCGGCAGCGGCGGCTTCGACGGTCCGTGACCCTGCGGTCGCTGCGGCGCCTGCGCGGGCGCGGCGGAGCGTCGCTGCGGCGGAGACTCGGCGTCCTCCAGCAGCGAGATCTCGAAGACCTCGCCACAGCGCACGACGTCTCCCGGACGGATGATGCCGCGCTTGCACTGCTCACCGTTGAGGAACGTGCCGTTCGAGGATCCGAGATCCTTGATGTAGTAACCCTCGGCGGGGTCGTGGCCGATGCGCCCGTGATTGCGGGAGACCGTCGAGTCCTTGGAGTAGATGCTCGATCCGGGATTGCGCCCGATCGTCACCGGGTCCATGCCCGGGTAGATGCTGATGGTCTGCTCCGTTCCGTTGATGTCGCGATAGAGCAGCCTCGGCACGCTGACCTCGAGAACGCGGCAAACGCCGCACCACGCCACACGGCCCTGACCGATGTGGGGATATGATTCTAGGTCGGGCCGGCCTTTGCGTGCAAGCGATGTCGACAGCGTGGCATCGACGCTGGGGAGCGGAGCCCGCTAGTAGTCCTTGGGCATCACGGCGGCCATGCCGCGCTCGATCTCGCGCACGGACCGCGTCAGGATGGCCAACGAGTAGCGCGCATAGGGCTCGACGACCATTGCCTCGCCGATCTGTTCGTCTGGGAAGTCCTCGAGCGCCTTGCCGGTCGCGCCAAACAGGCCGTCGCCCCGGAACAGGACGGCGAACCGGTTGCCGCGCTTGACGCCGTCGTCGGTGCCCTTGTCGATGTAGACGTAGTGCTCCTGCCCGGCAGCCGTGGACTCGTGGTGGAAGTCGACGATCACGCCGAAGAGCTCCTTCTCGTTGCGAGCAGGTCTCACGAATTCGAGCGGCTGGAACAGGTTCGTAACGAGGTCGCCGCGCGAGATCTCGGTGTAGCTTTTGGTCAGTAGCATCTTGACGAGCGGCTTGTCGTTGAACAGCACCTTGCCCTCGCCGAGGAAGTTGATCTTGAAGCCGACGCGCTGCTTCGTGACCGGATGGAAGACCTCCCGTTCGACGCGGTACAGGACGAAGCGATCGTCGTTGCGCACGCAAGGCCCGGTCACTGCCGGGGTCTCGCCGGCCTTGTCTCCGGTCGCTGCCTCGGCGAACGAGCGCGGCTTGCACCGCTCGATCCGGAATCGCGCATACGTCTCGTCGAGCTCGCCGAGCATGTTCTTCTCTTCGCGTGACGCCTCGATGACGCCGCTCTCGCGGTAGTCGCGCTCAGAGATGTAGCCGACGCGACGCGCCAGCACGCTGATCGGGCGGGACTTCGTGTCGTAGCGCGACGAGGAGAACGTCACGACCTTCGTCTTCGTGACCGCCGAGGCACGCCGCGACAGGTAGAGCAGATCGCCCGGAAAGATGAGGTGGGGGTTCGTGATCTGCGGGTTGTAGGACCACAGCGAGGGCCAGTACCACGGCTCTCCGTAGAGCTCCTCCGCGATCGCCCACAGGGAGTCGCCGGCCTGCACGACGTAGGTGCGCTCTCCGGTCGAGGCCGTCTCCTGCACGGAGATGGAGGGCTGATCTCGAGGAGGTAGCTTGCTCTGCGCCTCGACACCGCGCGGCAGAGCCGTAACGACCGCGAACGCGACCGCTGCGAGCAGGGCGAAGGAGAGGTTCGACTTCATGGCGAGTGGCTCTCGCTGAGGCGCTCGGCGGCGATCCGGGCGGCAGCACTTTTGGGGTATAGCTCGACCACCTGTCGAAACACGTCGCGTGCGGTGCGGGCCTCGCCGAGGGCCTGGTAGCACAACGCGCTCTTCAACATCGCGTCGGGGACCTTGTTGCCGTCCGGATAGGCGCGCACGACCTCGCGAAACGCCTTGACGGCGTCGAGCCATCGCGACTCCGCGTAGTACGTCTCGCCGAGCCAGTACAGCGCATTGTCGGCGAGCGCGTGCGTCGAGAACTCGCGCGCGAACGTCTCGAAGCGCTGGCGTGCCTCGCGCGCTCGTCCAGCCTTGAGGAGCGCGATGCCCTCCTGGTACAGGTGCACGGCGTCGGCGGAGGCTGGCGGCTCGTCCCGGGTCGATCGCGGCGGCTCGTCACGTGACACGTCACCACCGACCGCGCGGCGCGGAGGCTGCGCGCGTGGCGACCGAGGGTCGTCGCCGTAGGTCGTCTCAGGCTCCGTCGCAGGCTCCGCATCCGGCCTGGCCCGCTTCGTCGCCGGCGTCTTCGTGATGCGGACCTCGGGCTTCGACTCGACCCGCACGACGGGCAGTCGAGGCACGCCACCACCGCCCCGCGACACCTGCGTCCGGAAGGACTGCACCTCGTCCTGGAGCACGAAGATCCGGCTCTGCAGCTCCTCGATCTGGACGCGTGCAGCCGTCTGCGTGCGCTTGATCTCATCCAGCTGAACGCGCAACTCGCGCACCTCGCGCGTCAACTCGGCGTGCGCTCCGCAACCACCGGCGCCGAACGCCAACCCCAGCAGCACCAACCAAGGGGCGTTTCGTCGAGGGCCGCGCATGAGGTTCCCTTCGAGCCCCGACGGAGGCGGGACTCGGCCGAACCGACCTTACCCCCGTCTCGCGATGCGTCAACAAAACCGGCCGACTCGCTCAGGTACCGGTCTTGCGGAGGGCCAAGCGGTGCAGCGGCACGTGGATCGGCGCGACGAACGGCGGTGTGATGGGTGCGAGCGTCCCTTGCTTCGGCATTCGGGCGAGCTGATCCGCCGTCAACGCGACGCCGCTCGTGTCGGCCATGGCTAGCATCTTCCCCGCCGCGAGATCGCACATGGACGGCGCGCCTTCCGCCCAGTCACCGGACTTCTTGAACGCGTCGCCCGGACAATAGCCGCACACGCTCGAACCGCTGCATCCCTGGCAGGTGTGGCGATCCTGGAAGAGGAAGTCACGGGCCTGCAATCGAAGGGGCGACGTATTCCAGATGTCGAGGAAGCGCTGGTGTCTCAAGTTTCCGAGCGGCATGGGCCAGTTGACGCAAGGCCAGACCGCTCCGTCTGGCGTGATGTAGACGAGCGTCTTGCCCGCCGTGCAGGGCAGCGCGTCGGGCTCCGGTGTCGTCTCCGGCACGGGTTTCACGTCGTAGTACCCGAGTCGTGTCAGGCGCACGCGGCCCTCGCGGATGAGTTCGCGATCGTGCGCGAGGTGGTCGAGTGCCGGTGATGCGGAGTGGTCTCGCTGAAAGCCGAACGAGAAGTTGAGCGTGTGGCCGCGTTCAGTGCAGTAGCGAAAGACGTCCTCGATATCGTCGAAGGCCTCGCGCACGACCGGGCAGTTGACGTGCGTGCGCAGGCCTGCCGCCTTGGCCACCTCCAGCGCCCGCAGCGTCCGCTCGAGCGAGCCCCGCCGTCTCGTGACCCCGTCGTGGATCTCGGCGCGCAGGGAGTACAGCGAGAAGTCGACGCCGGAGACCCCGGACGCCTTGAGATCCTCCGCCCTCTCCTCGGTGATGTGACCTCCATGTGTCTTGACGCGCGTGTACAGACCACGACGACCCGCGTGGCGCACGATCTCGGGGAAGTCTTTGCGAAGGTAGATCTCACCGCCGCTCATCGTGAGCAGCAGCACACCGGCCTCGGCAAGCTGGTCGAGGACGTCGATCCACTGGGCTGTGTCGAGCTCGTCCCACTTCTTGTCGTCGAGGTAGCAGTGGTAGCAGTCGAGGTCGCACCGGTACGTGATGTCGAGCTGCGCGGTCAGGGGCTTGTCGGCGAGCAGATACGCACGACGCATCGCGCTGAACACGTCATCGCCGTCGTCATAGGGGGTGCGCGTGATCATCGCAGCGCCTCTATCGCCTCGTAGACCGCCTCGATGGGCGCGTCGAGGCTGTGGTCCAGCTCGAACGTCGGCACTTCCTCCACTAGCCCTCCGAGGCTGTCGAGGAACGGCGCGGCGAATTGGTTGGCGTCCAACCAGTACATCTGCGGGATCAGGCGGCGCAGGGCCTCGCGCGGGTCTGTTCGACGCGCGGCGGTGCGATCCCGCCTGGGGGAGAGGAAGCCGACCGCGCGCAGCGGAACGGTCGCGGGCTGCTCGTTTGGGAGCGTCCACAGGTGCACGATGCGCCACCACGCCCAGCCGCTGGCATCGGGCGCGACGAGCGCGATCTCGTCGACCAGCCGCCCGTCCTTGGTCCGCTCGTAGAGCGTCGACTTACCGGCGTCCGGTGCCCCCGCGACCAGCGCGGCGCCGTCCCCGACGCGAAACACGCAAGCATGCATCGCGACGCCACCCTCGTGCGACAGCAGCCCAAGTGTGGAGAGCTGGACCGCCTCCACCATCCCGGTGCACTCCTCGAACCACGCGTCAGGTTTGTTCAGGCGGTAACGAAACCCGCCTTCGACGCGCGCACCCTGCACGTAAGATCCCCGCAATCGCACCGACACGTCGAAGGCCTCGTCGAGGGGCGCTTCGGGGCGTTCTTCGTGTCCGAGGAGGTCCACGCGCACGCACTCCGCGGAGGCGCGAGGCGCCTGGAGCCAGCGCATGCGATGGAGTCCGGTGCGGGCTGGAGCCGAGACCGCGAGCACATGTGGACCCACGGGAACGAACCTGTCGGCTCGGGGCTGCGCGTCTCGAATCGCAGACGGCACGGCGCCCCCGCCGGACGCGTTGAAGGCAAGTCCGCGGCTCACGTCTGCTGGCATTCCTGACCTTGGTCCTGCATCGGACCGGTCCCCGTGGGACCGCACGTCGCCGAACCCAGCAACGCGATCTTCGGGCCATCGGCCGAAACGACCGTGGGCTGCACGTAGTCGCGTCGCTCGGTCGCCGGAACGTCCAGGGTCTTCGTCTGCTCTCGTTCGCTGGTGTTCATGATGTCCATGTCTCGCGTGAAGGGGTTCAGGTTATCGTGCCGTCGAGCCGCTAGTATACGATGACCGCGTAACCGCCCGAATTGCGGCCCACAAGGTAGTCCACGAGGCCATCACCGTTGAAGTCGCCGATCGATCGCGCAGAGATCACACCCCAGCCTGTCGCGCTGGGCGTGAAGGGGTCCCCGAACGCGAGATCGTCGTAGGCGTAGAGCGGATACGCCACGCCGGAGTTGGGCCGCACGAGCGCAGAGCGGATGTGGAGGAGCTTCGTGCCGCCGACCTTCGTGGACGGGTCCGTGAAGAGCAGGTCGAGCGAGCTGCCTGCGCCGCTCTGGTCGTCGAAGTTGCCGGCCGAAATGAGCTGGTTCGACCAGACGCGCACGTAGTAGCCGTGGTTGTAGGGGCTCACGTACACGTCGGTCATGCCCTGGAGCGGCAGCCCGCCTAGGCCCATCGCCTTGCCCACCGAGGTGTCGATCGAGTCGTGCCAGAACACGTAGACTCCGCCCGCGTCGACTGGAGCGGTGAAGTTGTTGTGGTTCACGATCAGGTCCGCTTTGCCATCATTGTCGTGGTCGTAGACGTTGAGACGGTAGCCGAAGTTGGTGGCGCCCGTGGGGGCGTCCGGGAGGATGCGGACGACCAACGGGTCCTCTGTCGTGCCGAGCGTGCCCTCCGTTGACACCTCGATCTTCGTGTTGCCTGACAGCGCGCGCCCGCGGATGACGAAGATGCGCTGCGTCTTCGAGCCCTGGCTCACCACGAGGTCGTCGTACTGCGTCCCTTGCCCGCCTGTCTCCGTCAGGAGCGGACCGCCCGCGACGGCGAGGCCGAAGTTGGCGTTGGACTGCTCGTCGATCTCCTCGATGACGGCGACGTTGTACTGCGCGGGGGCGCTCGTGACGTCGAAGGTCTCGTTCGTGGCGGCCGTCCAGGTCTTGCTGCCCGGAATCACGTAGAGGAGGTCGTGGATCTGCGCGCCGTTGACGGGCGTCTTCACGACGATGTCCTGCACCGGGAGGTTGGTGTCCGACACGTCCCCCGTGAAGTTGCCGACGTTGGCGATCAGGCTGACGCCGGCGATGGTGCCGACGGCTTGCTTGAAGCCCGTGATGGTCACGTTGGGCGTCGAGGAGAAGGTGCCCCCCTTGACGCCGAGGAAGATCTTGACGGCATGCGGCGCGGGATCGACGCCCGTGCTCACGACGAGATCTTGGACACCGTCGCCATTGAGATC
>Ga0172369_10009510_pt1 | contig 10736 bp, 7 predicted proteins | sample LakKiv25m_FD_114539 | JGI IMG/M metagenome (GOLD analysis project Ga0172369, IMG submission 114539) | Freshwater microbial communities from Kabuno Bay, South-Kivu, Congo - kab_022012_11.25m | ecosystem: Environmental > Aquatic > Freshwater > Lake | place: Democratic Republic of the Congo...
GTGCGCCTGTGCAAGATGAACCTGGCCGTGCATGGGCTGGGCGGCACGGTCATCCAGGGCAACAGCTATTACAACGATCCGTTCGAGGCGCTCGGCGCGTTCGATTACGTGATGGCCAACCCGCCCTTCAACGTGGACGGGGTCAACAAAGAAGAACTCTCCAAGCGCACCGACCGCTTCCCCTACGGCATGCCGCGCAACGACAACGCCAACTACCTGTGGATCCAGATGTTCCTCAGTTCGCTTGCGCCGACCGGCCGCGCCGGTTTCGTCATGGCCAACTCGGCCTCGGATGCCCGCCAGTCGGAGATGGAGATCCGCAGGCAGATGATCGAGGCGGGCGTGGTGGATGTGATGGTGGCGGTCGGATCGAACATGTTCTACACGGTGACCCTGCCCTGCACGCTCTGGTTTTTGGATAAGGGCAAACAGAAGACCCCCGCCCGCGAGACGATTCTGTTCATCGACGCCCGCAGCATCTACACCCAGATCGACCGCGCCCACCGCGAGTGGAGCGATAACCAGTTGGGTTTGATCGCAACAATCGTTAGATTGTATCGGGGCGATGACCTGAACGGCTGCCAGGTGGATGAAACCCAGTTCGCGCAGTTGAGCGCCGCCCAGCTTGCCGCCCTGAAAACCGCCCTCGCCAGCCGCCAGTACAGCGACATCGCCGGGCTGTGCAAGCTCGCCACGCTCACGGAGGTCGAGGCGCAGGGATGGAGCCTGAACCCCGGCAGGTATGTCGGGGTGGGTGAGAAGGATAAGGATGAAGTGGATTTTGCGGTGCGATTAGAAGAATTAAATGAAGAGCTAGAAACGCTGAATGTAGAAGCACGGGACCTCGAAGAAAAGATAGCTTTAAATGTTTCCGAATTACTCGGTAATTTGTGATGAACGAAAAGACACTAAACGACTACTGTGAGTTCATAATTGACTGTTTGCATAAAACAGCGCCCATTGAAGATACGGAAACAGGTTTTTATTCGATAAGAACTCCGGATATTGGTCGTGGAAGGTTGATCATAAAGGGGGCGAACAGGGTGTCGGAAGACACCTATATGAAGTGGACTGTTCGTGCTGTGCCTCAAGCTGGCGACTTAATTCTTGCCCGCGAAGCGCCGGTAGGAAATGTTGGCATTGTTCCAGAGAATGTCAAAGTGTGCTGTGGGCAAAGAACGGTTCATATTCGACCAGATTCGGCTAGGATTGTTCCGGAATATCTCGTCTACTTAATGAATGGGGATGAAATTCAAGCGAAAATCAAAGGGTACTCGCAGGGAGTGACGGTTGCCCATCTCAATATGGAGGATATCCGTGCGCTGGTGATGCCCCAAATTCCCTCATTAAATATTCAGCGCCGCATCGCGGACATCCTCTCCGCCTACGACGACCTGATCGAAAACAACACCCGCCGCATCCGCATTTTGGAGCAGATGGCGCAGGCGATTTATCAGGAGTGGTTTGGCAAGGTGGATAAAGAGAATTTACCGGAAGGGTGGAAAGAAACAACTCTCTCTGATGTATGTGAAAGGTTAACTTCAGGAGGAACCCCTTCCAGACAAAACGAAAGTTACTGGAAAAACGGTGAGATTAATTGGTTTAAGACCAAAGAACTGGCTGACAGCTTTTTATTTTGCTCAGAAGAAAAAATATCAAAAGATGGTTATCAGCATTCTTCAGCAAAACTCTTCCCAATTGGTACGGTGGTCATGGCAATTTATGCTGCCCCGACTGTTGGAAGGTTAGGTATACTTACGCAACCATCAACATTTAATCAAGCCGCATGTGGATTAGTTCCCAAAATTGGGGTTACAACAACTGCTTTTTTGTTTTACAAATTGATAGAGTTGAGAACTTACTTTAATCGCATTGCACAAGGAGCGGCTCAACAAAACATAAGCGTGCAAAAAGTTAATTCAGCGGTTATACAACTACCACCATATTCGATCTTGCAAAAATTCGATCAGGTTGTTGTACCAATAATGAATATGATCAAGACACTGCAACAAAAGAACGCCAACCTGCGCCAGACCCGCGACTTGCTGCTGCCGCGTCTGATTTGCGGCGAGATTGAATTAAAATAAACCTATGAAAAGTAAGCAAAAACAGCAAAGCATTTTTCATGTGCCGTTGAAACCCAAAGACACCGCAACGCAAACCGAGGGCTGCAGGCATACGAACCCATCGATCTGCGGCAGTAATCAACTGCCAAATATCTGCGCGTTTGCGCGTGAAGATGGGATGTGCCACAAACCTCCGTTGTCTTGGGCAAAACAGTTTGAAAAACTGAAAGCAGCCAACGATCTGCAATAAGTCATGCCCTACAACCCCTTCTCCGAAGACGCCCTGATCGAAAAGCCTGCCATCCAGTTGTTCAAAGATGGGCTGAGGTGGGAGTACGCCTTCTGTTATGACGAGACCTTCGGCGCAAACGGCCTCTTGGGGCGCGAGCACAAAGGCGAGGTGGTGCTGGTCAAGCGCCTGCGCCCCGCCCTCGAAAAGCTCAACCCAACCCTGCCCCCCGCCGCCATCGACCTGGCGCTGACCGAACTGACCCGCGACCGCGCCACCCTGCCGCTGGTCGCCGCCAACCAGGATGTCTACTGTTTACTCAAGGACGGGGTGCGCGTCAAATTCAAGGACGGCCACGGGCGGCAGCGCGAAGAGATCGTGCGCGTCATCGACTGGCGCAGCCCCGCCGCCAACGACTTCCTGCTCACTTCGCAGTTGTGGGTCACCGGCAGCGTCTACACCCGCCGCGCCGACCTGGTCGGCTTCGTCAACGGCCTGCCGCTGGTCTTTATCGAACTCAAAGCCAGCCACAAACAGCTTGAAAACGCCCATAAAGACAACCTGCGCGATTACAAGAGCGCCATCCCGCACCTGTTCTGGTACAACGCCCTGGTCATCCTCTCCAACGGCGTCGCCAGCAGGCTGGGCAGCCTGAGCGCGGGCTGGGAGCATTTCAACGAGTGGAAGCGCATCAACGCCGAGGGCGAGCAGGGTCTGATCTCGCTGGATACCCTGCTGCGCGGCGTGTGCGACCAGGCCCGCCTGCTGGATATCGTCGAGAATTTCACCCTTTTCAATCAGGGCAGGCAGGGCTTGCAGAAGCTGGCTCCCAAAATCCACCAGTACCTGGGCGTCAACAACGCCTTCAAAGCCGCCCAGGACATCCGCCACAACCAGGGGCGGCTGGGCGTCTTCTGGCACACCCAGGGCAGCGGCAAGTCCTACTCGATGATCTACTTCGCCCAAAAGGTGCTGCGCTGCATCCCCGGCAACTGGACCTTCCTGATCGTCACCGACCGCCTCGACCTGGACGACCAGATCTACCAGAACTTCGCCAGCGTTGGCGCGGTGACGGAAGCGGAGGACAAGACCCGCGCCCAAAACCGCGAGCACCTGCGCCGCATGTTAGGCGAGGAAGACCACCGCTACGTCTTCACCACCATCCAGAAGTTCGGCACCGAGCGCGGCGAAAGCCACCCGCTGCTCTCCAAACGCGCCGACATCATCGTCATCACCGACGAAGCCCACCGCAGCCAGTACGACAGCCTGGCGCTCAACATGCGCAATGCCTTGCCCAACGCCGCCTTCATCGGCTTCACCGGCACCCCGCTGCTGGCGGGCGAAGAGCGCACCAAACAGGTCTTTGGCGAATACGTCAGCATCTACAACTTCAAGCAGTCAGTTGAGGACAACGCCACCGTCCCGCTCTACTACGAGAACCGCATCCCCGCCCTGCAGCTTGCCAACCCAAGCCTCAACCCGCAGTTGGAGCGCGTGCTGGAGGACGCCGAACTGGACGAGCGCGAAGAAGACAAGCTGCGCCGCGAATTCCCGCACGAGTATGACCTGATCACGCGCAATGACCGCCTGGAGAAGATCGCCGAGGACATCGTCCAGCACTTCGTCGGGCGCGGCTTCGCGGGCAAAGCCATGGTCGTCTCGCTTGACAAAGCCACGGCGCTCAAGATGTACGATAAGGTCAAAAAGCACTGGAGCATCCAGCAGGCGATCCTGACGGCCGAACTGGAAACCTGCGACGCGCAGAGCAAGGATGAGATCGAGGCCCGCCTGCGCCTGATGCGCGAGACCGACATGGCGCTGGTCGTCTCGCAGGGGCAGAACGAAGTCGAGGACATGCAAAAGCTGGGACTGGACATCACCCCGCACCGCCTGCGCATGCTCAAGAGGCGCTGGACGAGAAGTTCAAAGACCCGCAGGATAACCTGCGCATCGTCTTTGTCTGCGCGATGTGGATGACCGGCTTTGACGTGCAAAGCTGCTCGACGATCTACCTCGACAAGCCGATGCGCAACCACACCCTGATGCAGACCATCGCCCGCGCCAACCGCGTCTACACCGGCAAGAACAACGGCTTGATCGTCGACTACATCGGCATCTTCAAGGACCTCAAAAACGCCCTGGCGATCTACGGCACGGGCGCGGGTGGCGCGGCGGGCAGCGGCGAGATGCCGGTCGAAGCCAAGCAGAAGCTGGTCGAGCAGCTTCGCGCCGCCATCGCCGACACCCACGACTTCCTGCGCGGGCTGGGCTGCGCTTTGGACAAGATCATCGCGGCCAAAGACGAGTTCGCCCGCCTCGCCCTGATGAACGACGCCGTGGAAGCCGTGCTGCGCAGCGACCAGACCAAGAACGAATTCCTGCTCGGCGCGGCGCTGGTTGAGAAACTCTTTCAAGCCATCCTGCCGGATACGGCGGTCAGCGAATTCAGCCTGGAGCGCAAAGCGATCCAGGTGCTGGCCGAACGCGTGCGCAATAATGACAGCCAGGACGTGCCCGACCTCGCACCGGTCATGGGTGAGATCAACAGCGTGCTGGACCGCTCGATCCGCGTGGACGAGCAGTTTGTCATCGATCCAGGCGCAGGTTCGCGCCTGCTCAACCTGTCCACGGTCGACTTTGAGCGGCTCAAAGCACTCTTCAACCAGACCCGCAAGCACACCCTGGCCGACCGCCTGCGCGGGAAAATCAGCGTCCGCCTGGCTTCGATGATCCAGCGCAACAAGACGCGCATCGACTATGCCAACCGCTTCGAGCAGATGATCGCCGAATACAACGCGGGCGGCAAGGACATCGACATCTTCCTGGCTGAATTGGTTGCCCTGGTGGGCAGCCTGGATCAGGAAGAGAAGCGCCACATCGCCGAAGCCCTGAACGAGGAAGAACTGGCGATCTTCGACCTGCTCACCCGCCCCGAACCCAAGTTGAGCAAGCCCGAGCGCGAGCGGGTCAGGCAGGTGGCCAAAGACCTGCTCGACACCCTCAAAGCCGAGCGCCTGGTGCTGGACTGGCGCAAGCAGCAAAAGACGCGGGCTGCCGTGCGCGTCGCGATTCTGGACGCGCTGGAAAAGCTGCCCGAAGCCTACGACGCCCCGCTCTACGCGCAGAAGTGCGAACTGGTCTTCCAGCACGTGTATGAGCGCTATGGGTAGTGGCCAGAAGTAGTCAGCAGCAGCCCCTTCTGTCGTTGCGAATGCGTCGCGCAGCAATCTCCCTTCAAAGCTGACCGCTGAAAGCCTTCTTGCCTGCCAGCCCCCTGCAGCTTTTCCTTAAAAATTGCAGGTTTTGACAGCTTGCCCATTGCACCCCCCATCCCTTACAACCAGATCAACCCTCACAACCCCCGCCTGCCCCGAAGCGAAACCCAGAGCCACGAGTGGCCTGCCCTTCTTAAGCTGACCGCTGAACGCTGACCGCTGAACGCTTCCCCCCCCAACATTAAAAAAAGCCGGTTTGAATGCAATTGATTTTTTCAAAAACAAAAACTGTCCAAAACTTCCTGCACCCCCTTTCCTCTTCCCAGATTCCCGTATAATGAACCTGTACGCGAGCGCGGTTCAAGCGTTCCGAGGAGCAGCCATGAGCGATCAACCCGCTGACTCAGCCCCGGCCAAAGCCCGCCGGCGCAAACCCGCCGCGCCGGGCGCCCCGCCCGAGGCGCAGCCCGTCCTGTTGAGCGACGCCCTGCGCGGCGTTGTCGACGGACTGCTTTTCAGTGATGGCGACAGCGCGCGCGGCGCGGTCGTCGAGCGCATCGCGGCCCTGCCCGAACAGGAGCGCGCCCAGGTCGGCCTGTACCTGATCCAGCAGCTCAAAAATCAGCCCGACGGCATGCTGCGCTCGTGGATGATCAGCGCGATCGCCGCCGCCCGCCCGCCAGAGGCCGCCGAAGCGCTCAGCCGCCACCTGGACAAGCGCTACGAGGAGGATAACCTGGTGCGCTTCTGGGCCGCCATCCGCCTGGCCCAGCTCGGCCCCGAAAACCTCAAAGAGCGCCTCAACCACGCCCGCCGCTACGACGAGGACGCCCAGGTGGTCGCGGTGGCCCTGCGCCTGCTGATCGAAAGCGGCTATGAAGACTCCTACTTCGAGGAATGGCAGAAGATGGCCGAGGCCGACGACTGGTACAGCCGCTTTGCCGCCTGCAAGGTGCTGCGCAAGCAGTACGGTTTACACTCGCTGGCCGCGCTCGAGACGCGCTTTCTGGCCGTGCTCAAACAGCGTATCGGCATGGAAAGCGAGACCCTCGACGTCAAATACCAGGCCGCCCTGGCCCTGGGTGATTTCCAGCAGCAGTGGAGCGCGGCGGTCGACCTGCTCGATTCATTGCTGGCCCTGCGCGCCGACTGGCTGCGCCGCGGCGCCGTCGACGCGCTGTGCGCCATCTCGCGCCCCGAAACTCGCCAGCCGCTCTTTCGCGCCCTTTCCGACAGCGACGCCGAGATCCGCTACCGCGCCGCCGCCGGGCTAAAAAAAGCGCTGGGAACCGAGGCAGCGGTCAGCTTCATCATCGACCATATCCTGCAGGAAGACAAACCCGCCCCGCAGTTTCTGGACGCCCTGCGCCAGATCGACGCCAAGGCCGCCGCCGACGTGCTCTCCAACCGCCTGCTCAGCCCCGACCCGCTGGTCTCCAACCGCGCCCAGGCCCTGCTGACCCACCTGGGCGGTGAAGGCGCCTTCCGCTCCCTGCTGGCCCAGCGCAACAGCGCTATCAACGCCTACGCCGCCATCCTCAAAGAAACTGATGAGCGCATCACCGCCCAGTTCACCCGCCGCATGGCCGACGTCCAGCAGGCCTATCACACCTCGCTCTGGATGCACCGCATCATCTTCGGCATCGGCGTGCTGATCCTGGCGGCCAGCCTCGTCATGGCTGCCGCCCAGGGGCTCGACAGCCTGCAAGGCTGGGTCGGCGTGGGCGGTGCGGCCAGCGGGCTGGGCACACTGCTCCTGGTCTTCTACGCCAGCCCGCTCAAAAACATCGACCGCTCCGTCTCCCAGCTGATCAAGATCGACGTGATCTTTCTCGGTTACATCCGCCAGCTCAACCAGATCGACGCCACCTTCAAGCAGCTCTTCCTGGCCACCATGTCGTTCGGAACCGACCAGATGGAAAAGACTGTCGGTGAGATCCGCACCACCGTCGACCGCACCATGAACGAGATTCAAAAGAATGTATCTCAGCAGTCCTAAGTGGGCTTCGCCCCACTCATACCCCATCCCAAAGGTTTTTTGGGGCGGACACGCATCATTTCCCCACCCCCAACCCCCGCCCCAGGGCGGAGGCAAAGCCATTTTTTGCGGTTTTTGTGCCGCTTCGCGGCACAAAAACCGCATTAAACACTTCTTCCCCTCCCGCTTCGGGAGGGGGCAGGGGGAGGGTCTTAAAGTTTTTACATGGTCAAGCAGATCCAACGAATCTGCTTGACCCATTGACCCATTACCCCCTATAAAGGAGATGATACCCTTGCAGCCTCGTGAACGCTTTATCGCCGCGCTGGAGCGCCGCCCCCTGAGCGGGCGCGTGCCCCATTTTGAACTCGTCTTTTACCTGACCATGGAAGCCTTTGGCAGGGTCCACCCATCCCACCGCCATTACGGCCAGTGGGATCAGATGGAAGAGAAAGAGCGCCAGCTGCACCGCGAAGACATGGCCGAGATCTACATCGCCACCGCCGAGCGCTTCGAGCACGATGCGATCTTCATCCACCCCAATCCTGGCTCGGTCGAGGAGACCTGCAAGCTGATCGACGCCATCCGCGCCAAAAGCGGCGACCGCTACTTCATCATGCGCCACGGCGACGCGACCTTCAGCCTGCCCGACGGCACGCACATGATGGATTTCGTCACCCGCATCAGCGAGGAGCCGCAGGCCGTCAAACGCGAGGCGCAGGAATGGGTCGACCAGGCCATCCGCCAGGCCGAGCGCTATCAGCAGCTCGGCGGGCTGGACGGCTTCGCGCTGTGCTCGGACTACTGCTTCAACACCGGCCCGTTCCTCAGCCCGCGCATGTTCAGCCAGTACGTCACCCCCTACCTGGCCCGCCTGACCCAGGCCTACCGCGAGATGGGTTTCTACGTGATCAAGCACACCGACGGCAACATCATGCCCATCCTCGACCAGCTGGTGCAGAGCAACCCGCACGCGCTGCACTCGCTCGACCCGCAGGGCGGGGTGGATATCGCTGAGGTGAAACGCCGCTACGGCAGCCAGGTCGCGCTGATCGGCAACGTCAACTGCGGCCTGCTCGACACCGGCACAGAGGAAGAGGTGGCGGAATCGGTGCGCTACGCCCTGCGCAGCGGCATGCCCGGCTACGGCTACATTTTCTCCACCAGCAACTGCATCTACACCGGCATGCGCCTCTCGCGCTACGAGCTGATGCTGGACATCTGGCGCAAAGAAGGAAATTACCCATCATCTCCATAAGCAGGGGCGTTGTGTGTAAATTGCGGGCTGCGCCCGCAATTTACACACAACTTACCCCAATTTTTCCCACAGAAAATCGTAGGCGCGCTGGCCGCTGATGCGGTGGCGCCCTTCAAAAATATCCGTCTCCACCTGCCCTTCCGCGCCCCATACGCGGTAGACCCGTTCGCGCGCGATCTGCACGCTCGATTGGACCGCTTTGAGCGGGAAGATCGAGTCATACGTGCCCGCCTCCACCAGCAGCGGGCGCGGCGCGACCAGGCCGATCAGGTCGTACATCTCGCCAAAGCGGTGCAGGCCCGGCACAAAGTTGCACGGACAGTGGTGCATGGCCAGGATGCTGTCCTGGAAAGTCGAATAATAGCCGCTGATCACGCAGGCGCGGATGCGCTCGTCCAGGCAGGCCGAAAATAGAGTGTGCATCCCGCCGCCCGAAATGCCCATCGCCCCCAGGCGGCGCGTGTCCAGCCCGGGCAGCGTCTCCAGCCAGTCGATCAGGCGCGCGGCGTCGTGCGCGCGCAGCCCCACCGCCGACCCGCCCAGGTGCATCGCCAGGTGGGCGGCGTGTTCGCAGGTGGAGGGCGCTGACTGGCCGATGGTCTGGTTGAGGTAGGAGAAATCGGTGGTGCGCTCGCCAAAGCACGAAATCTCCGGCACGGCCACGGCAAACCCTCTGCGGCACAGCGCCAGGCCAAAGTCGGCGTGGTAGCCCTCGGGGGTCAGGCGCTCCTCGCCGTCCTCCCACAGCCCGACGATATCCTTCGCGCCGTAGCCGTGGCCGTGGAAGGCCACCACCACCGGCAGCGGGCCAGAGGCGCCTTTGGGCAGCAGCAGGTAGACCGGCATCAGGGCGTTTTCCCAGGTGCGCAGCAGCCATTTCTCGCGGATGTGATCGGCGCGCTCGACCCGTTCGATCTGGCGCGCCTCCAGCGCGGCTGCGGGCAGGCCGCTGAAACCCAGCGCTTCGCGCAGCTGCGGGCGCACCGCCTGCTGCCAGGTTTCGGCCTGCTCCACCGTCTGGGCCTGGAAGCGCAGCGGCGCGCGGGCCGGGTCATACAGGCTCCACAGCCCGTGGGCGGGCTGCAGCGCCGGGTATTCTTTCGCGGTCAAAATCACAGTCGACATCTATGTGCTCCTCAAAGTTTTAAAACAGCAGCGACGGCCAGCTCAAACATCAGGCGGCGCGGCCCGGCGCGCTTGCTCCATTCGCGTTCATCCCAGCCCTCGGGAATGACCAGGTCGCCGCCGTAGACGATCTGCCCAAAGGTCACGCCGCGGAACTGCGCCACCGCCATGAAGGTGGCTGCCTCCATATCGACCACGTCGCAGCCCTCGGCGATGCGCAGGGCGCGCCGCGCGGCGGTTTCGCGGTAGACCCCGTCGGTCGTCCAGCTCTTGGCCAGGCGGTAATCGATCCCTTTCGCGCGGCAGGCCGCCTCCAGCGCGGCGATGCCCTGCGGCGCGGCGGCGATCTCGCGCGCCGGCGGCAGGTAATGGTAAGACGCGCCCTCGTCGCGCACCGCGCCGGTCAGCACCAGCGGGTGCCCGACCGTGATCTCCGGGCGCAGCGAGCCGACCCCGCCGCAGGCGATGATCCGCTCGCAGCCCAGCGCGATGATCTCCTCCATGTAGCCCGCCGCCACCGGCCCGCCCACGCCGGGGTGCACCACCAGCACCTCCTCGCCCCCCGCCTGTAAAACATACAGCGGGTTGGGGCCGGTCTCCCAACTCAACTGGCCGATCTGGCGCAGCGTGCCCTGCTCGGCCAGCGGCAGCAGGATGTCCTGGAAGAAGCACATCACCGCCCGCTTGGGCGCAGGCTGGCTGAGTTTGCAGGCCGTCGGGTTGATAATCGCAATCGGGTTGGGGTCGAATTCAAGAATGGGATACATAGGCTGCCTCAAGCAAAGTGATGATTCAACAACCAGTCATCTTAAAAAATGATCAAATTATGAAAAAACGTTATTTATTATTTTATACGAGAACCGGA
>Ga0172369_10009517_pt1 | contig 10734 bp, 6 predicted proteins | sample LakKiv25m_FD_114539 | JGI IMG/M metagenome (GOLD analysis project Ga0172369, IMG submission 114539) | Freshwater microbial communities from Kabuno Bay, South-Kivu, Congo - kab_022012_11.25m | ecosystem: Environmental > Aquatic > Freshwater > Lake | place: Democratic Republic of the Congo...
TTCAACGTATTGGCGTTTGGTGAACATGGCTGCCTCTGGTATTGTGATACCAATAGGATGCCCACTCACCAAATATACCAAACATAACTAGTTGGTTATAAAGTGATGAAGCGAAAGTCCTGACAAGCTTATAACGACATTTGATCGATGATTGAAAACGAGGGTATGCTCATGTTATCATGGATTACTTGGATCGGTTTTACACTTTTAACTGGTTCTTTGTGGCTTATAGGAAGTCGACTACTTCGCATTAAGCGAACACAAGTTCGACTAATCGCTGTGTTAGTAATAGCAGGAACTTGGGTAGGTCTTAACATTTTTCGTGAAACAGCAAGAACGTCCACTGTAACCACGATAATCAATTCGCCACGAAGTGGCGAACAGGTTGAAGGATACCGAATTCAAGTGCGAGGGACAGTAACACCAAGCAGTGCTCGAGTCATATTGATTGTACGTTCCGAAAAAGATACCAGGTGGTGGATGCAAAAAAGTGCGGAGACAACAGCCGTAAATGGTGATATTGGACAATGGCAAACCGATGTATGGCTTGGAACGCCGACTGAGGGAGCCAGTCTGAATTATCAGATTATTGCCGTATCGTCCGCCGACAGTCCAGTGTTTAATCTCTTCACTGGACGACTAATAGTTGAGGAGAAACCTTACAACCATATTCCAGACTGGCAACAGTCAAAGCCTAAAGTAGTGAGAAGAACAAAGTGAAAACGAACCAAACCGTCTTCATACTGATGGTTGCTGGTATCTATCTCATACTCACTATTCCCTGGATGTTTTGGCCCCATTCCAGGCTTGTGCCGGGTCTTATTGCATTTGCTCTTTATTCTTTACTTGCTTTTAGTCTTGCCGTCGATATGACTGAAGCATTGCTGGCAATTTGCTGGTCGCCTAAGATGCTTAGAATTTTAGCAGGAACACCAAATCGACGGGACTGCGCTATTCTTATGACCATATGTGATGATTTGCGAATCGAATCGATTAATGCACTCCTGCCCCTTACAGATGCTGGATATGATATATTTCTCCTCGACGATTCAACATATCCAGCCTCTATACCGTATCCTGCTATTGAGCATATCTACCACATTCGGCGTCCAACAAACCAAGGCGCAAAGGCTGGAAATCTGAACTATTGGATCTCTAAATATAGTCATACATATCAATATATCGCAATCCTTGACTCAGACAGCATTATGTCTGTCAATGCCATCGACATATTGCTTCTTGCAGCGGAATATCCGGAGAATGAGGATGTGGCAATAATTCAAGCGAAAATAGAGGCGGCTCCCAATCCTCATTCTCTCTTCGCTAGGATACAGGCAGTGGGAACTAAACCGCGAGCTCGGGTGTTCGAGCGAGTTCATGGCCGTCTAGGATGCCTCGTTTCTTTTGGACACAATCAGGTGATCCGACTGAGTGCTCTCAAAGATGTTGGCGGATTTGACGAGACTCTTACATGTGAAGACACCGTACTAAGCCTGAAATTGGCCTCTAAACAATGGCGGACTGAAGTTGCGGATGTCTGGACATATGATTGTGATCCCGAGACTGTGTTTGCATATATCCGTCGTACATTGCGTTGGGCTCAGCAGACAGTTGAATTGTTCCACAGGCCATGGTTTGATGTCCCAATTCGTTTAAAGTTATTAATATGTCGCCATCTACTTAATTACTGTCTGCCTGTAGTCGGTATTGTTCTGTTATGCCTTTCATTGTGGTTGGGACCATTTTCAGCTCAGAGTGCTTGGAGCTTTTTTATCTCATCTATCTTTTTTGTAGATCGTTATGAAGTGTATGGACTGGCCATATGGTCTAATCTCACCATTGTTGTTGCTTATTTGATACTGCAAACCATCATTGCCATTCTGGAAGGCGTGTCATTTCGTAGTCTTCTTGTATCATGGGCACTCGGTAGTGCTCCGTATTTGTTTATGCTGATTCCCCTTATAATTTCATTAGTAGGTTCTGCAATGGGTTATAGAACACGTTTCGTGCCTACTAATTCGAAATATGCCTTAGCACAGGATGCAAGATTCAATCATCAGATATTACTGATATTTGCGGCTTGTATATTAGTGGTTTTTCTTGGCATAGCAGTCATACGGCGACCTGGGAGTCTACTCGTGGGTTTCAATGCTATCTGGTTAGCATATCTATTTACCTCACCAATAGCTTTTTCGATACTTGTAATAGCTGAAGATCGAAAATTTTCAAGAAAATAGTAATATACTTCATCGTTTAACAGTCTGTTATAGGTTGATCTGCAAAAAATATTAAAAAATGAAAAACCGAGAACACTGGAGACAAACACCTATTTATCGCTTATATTCTCGTGTTATTACGATCAAACAGAATAGCGAAAAAGGTGATGAAAACCGGTGACCTGCGGTGATCTGCCTCACTGCGCGAGCACCATGAACACCTTGCTGCCGGGTGGAATGCGGCTGCCGGCGGGGGGATCGGTGACGATCACCGTACCGGGTATATAGCTGGTGGAGATTTCATAACGCCACTCGGGTGACAGCCCGCGGCTGTATAGATCGCTTGCCGCCTCATCGCCGGGCCTTCCCGTGTAATCGCGCAGGATTATCCTGCTCGCTTCCGGCGCGGCCTCCGGTTCTTTCGATTCCGGCGCAGCCTTTTTATCGAGCAGTGTGTTGATGCGGATGCGCACCAGCGCGCCGGCCTGGATTTCGACGCCTGCTTTCGGGTCGATTTCCACCACCGTGCCCTCCGGTTTGTCCGCTTCACGGGCGCCGGCCTCTACGATTTTTAAGCCCATATCCTGCAACAGCTTGCGCGCCTCTTCGATGTTCATCCCCACTACCGCGGGGACGGTCAGTTTTGTCGCCACGGTTTCCGTCGGCGCAGTCTCCTTTGCCCCGCCTTCTTTGGCCTCTTTCACCGGTTGCTCGGAGGGTGTGGTTTTCGCATTTTCCGCGGCTTCGGGTGCAGGCTGTCCCAGTTCGAAGGCGCCGGTCTTGACGGTCGCCTGCTTGCCGCGGCCCGGCGGATTCCCCGCGACGCGCATTATCACTTGCGAGCCGGCGGGTTTCTTCATCCTGGCTGGCGGAACCTGGGCAATGACGGTGCCGGTGGGCTTGTCGCCGGAATTGTCATATTCGACCACTACCCGGAACCCGCCCGCCTCCAGGGTGGAGCGGGCGATGTCGATCCGTTTATTCATGACATCGGGAACCGTGCGCATCCCGGGCGTGAACAGCCGTCCGATGCCGAAAAAGACGCCCATTGCGACGATCACCGCCGCCGCGCCCAGCCCGATGCCCAGCAGCAGCATGCGGTGCGCGGGCGCCGGACGCGCCTTGCCCGAGCTTGTGGCGGCGGTTGCTTTGGCGGTAATCTCATCGGGAACCGGTGTCTTTTCACGGCGCTTGGCGATCTTTTCCACTTCTTGCGCAAGGCTGTGGAGATCGGAATTCTCGTTGATGACATACTTGGCCATGAGTTGGATGTCTCCGCGAAAAGCAAGGGCGACGCAGCAGCGCCTGTCCATTATTATACCCGATTGCCCCGCGTGCTAACAGACCTGCCGGGGTTCGCAATCAGTTTTTTTGATGCGAGACCGGTCGATCGCTCTCCTCGAAACCCGCCTCCGGCATCTCCTGCTGAAACAGGTGCGGCACTTCCCGGTAGAGCTGCAACTGCGCCATCAGATATGCCAGGGTGGATTCCGCCCCCTGGTTTCCGTTGAGGCCGTCCGCGATCAAGCCGTCGTGACACCCGCCGCTGGTCTGATTATACAGGGGCAGGCGATGGATATTCAGCCCGTAAAACCAGTCCATGGCCACCCCCGCGTAGTCCAGGTAGCGCGCGTCGCGGGTGATGCGGTACGCCGCCAGATTGACCTCCACCGTGCCGCCCGCGTCGATCGGTTGCTGGTCGAAAATAGCGCATTCTCCGCCGTGCGGATACCAGCCATGGCATCCGACCGGCATCAACAGGCCATTGCGGAAGAGGATGTCGTTCAGGAATTGCAGGCTCCGCAATCCCGCGTCGATCAGCTCCATGCTGTCCAGCAACTGCCCGGCCTGCAGCAGGGCCTGCGACAGGCGGCCATTGGCATAAGTCAGCGTGGGCATGAACCAGTCCCAGTCGTCGGTGCGCGAGTCGCGGTAACGATCCAGCAGCACCGCCGCGATCGGGCGCACCAGGTCTCTCGCTTCACCTTGACGCTCCGGATATTCGCTATACGCGTATAATCCGAGCGCGCCGTAGGCGAGAGCGATGGGGTCCAGACCCGGAACCAGATGCGCCAGCGCGCGGTGGAACATTTCCCGCGCCGGAATGGAAAGGTATTCTTCATCCACCGTCGTGATGTGGCCGAGACCCCACAGCGTGCGGCCCAGGCTGTCCGGCGATCCCTCGTCCTCCAGGAAATTGCGCGTGTAATCGATGAAGTTGCGCACTTTTCCGTCGCGGCGCTGCACGTAGAAAATGAAAGCCAGGTAGCGAACCATCAACTCGTGCGATACCTCGTCATCGAACAGGCGATAATGATTGCGCGCCACGATCAAGGCGCGGCTGTTGTCGTCAACGCAATAGCCGGCGCTGTAATCGGGAAACCAGAACTTGGCATGCTGGAGCACGCCGCAGTCATCCGTGAGTCGGCACAAATGCTTCAAGGTCGGGAGCGGCCAGGTTCGTTTCACCATGGTCAACCTCCTCTCGTTCCGCGCAAGCCCCGTGCTCCGCGTGGGGTTCGCTAACGTGGCGCGGCTGTTTCAAACCGCGCGCGCCGGCAGGTAACTGGGGCTGGTCGCCGTTACCGTGGTCAACTGCCGGAAAATTCGCGCGTAGTCAAGTCCTACTCGCGGCCAGAGCATTTGCTGTCCATACATCCAGTTCACGCGCTCCATCCGCGCCTGCAGATCCGGATTGTCGAGGATGCGCAGGCAGGCGTCGGCAATGCTTTCCGCATCACGCGGCGGCACCAGCAAGCCGCGATCCTCGCCCAACAGGAACTGCGCATAAAGGTAGGGAGTCGATACCAGCGGGCGGCCGCAGGCCATCGCATACGCCAGCGTGCCGCTGGTGACCTGTTCCATGTTCAGGTAAGGCGTCAGATATACGTCCGTCGCCAGCAGATAGGCGACCAGCTCCGCCTTGGTGAAATATTTATCCACGAAAACCACATTTTCGCTGACGCCGTATTCATCCGCCAACGATTTCAACAGATCCCGATATTTTTCGCCTTCCTGCTGCTTGACTACCGGATGGGTTTGACCCAGCACCAGGTAAAGCGCATCCGGATGCGTATTAATGACGCGGGGCATGGCCTGGATGGCATACTCCAGTCCTTTGCCGGAGCTCAACAGTCCGAAGGTAGAGATGATTTTCCGTCCCTTCAGGTTCAAATCGCTCTTGCTGGTATGCCGGCGCCCGGACGGCACTACCGGCGCGCCGTGGTGAACCACGTGCACGCGACTGGTATCGATGCCGTATATTTTGACCAGCAGATTCACTGCCAGCTCGTTCATCACCACGATAGCATCGGACCGGCTGGCCACGGCGCGCAGATTGCGCCGCATCACCGGGGACGGTTGTTTGAGAACGGTATGGAACGTCGTCACCACCGGAATCTCGATCGACTCGAGAAACGTTGCCAGGTGATTGCACTCGACGCCTCCGAAGATGCCGAACTCATGCTGAACGCTCAGTACATCATACCTGCCGCGATTGATCGCGGAGGCGGCGGCCAGGTAATCCGGCAGGCGATCCTCCTGAACCGCCATCATAACGCGACGATCGTATTCGATATGCTGGCCGGCTCTGTTCATCGCGATTACCTTGCTCGCGACATCATGCTCGGCAACGGCATTTATCACGTCCTCGGCAAAGGTTGCAATGCCGCATTCGCGCGGCACGAACGAGCTGATGAATGCCGTCCGCAACGGCGGTGTCGATCTTCGTGATATGAGCGTCATATGACTCGATACCTCCTTTTTAAGCGTGTCCAAGACCTGGATGGGGGGCATTGACAATACGCGAAATACCGGTCGGATACCGGTTATCAGCACCATCGAAGCAGATGCAATTCAGTGCATATCGTGATCCTGCCCAACTCCCAACGCGGAATACGCGGCCATCTTCGCACAATCCCGCAAGAAAAGTTAAAAGTTCGAAGATCGAAGTTTCAGATTTCCGAGCTTTAAGTTCCTTGTTCCAGGTTCAAAGATCCAGCTTCCAGGTCTCCTTCCAATCATATACGACGGAATAAGAAATTGATGTTCACTTTTTACCTTGGTTCTCGGATTCTCCCGTCCAGATTCATATTCCGAACTTCGAACTTTTTATGCCGCTTTCGGCAAGTCGCTGTCCGCCACCAACGTGGTTCCCTGGTGAAGGAAGGCCTGTACCTTTTCCGGGTTGTCGGCCTCCGCGTAAACGCGTAATACCGGTTCCGTGCCGGAGGCGCGCAGCAGCAGCCAGCTCCCGTCTTCCAGAAAGAGTTTCAGGCCATCGCGGTCGGAGATATTCTTCACCGCCTCGCCATCGATGCGGGATGGCAGGATGCGATGCAACTGACTTAACTGCTCGGCCGTGGCGGGCCGGGCAAGCGGCACGTCGATGCGGTCGTAATAGTGCGGTCCCACTCGCTCGCGCAGCAATCCCAGCAGCTCGCCCAGTGTGGCATGATGCCTTCCCATCATCTCGACCAGCAGTAATGCCGCCAGCGTTGCGTCCCGCTCCGGGATATGACCGCGGAAGCCGACGCCGCCACTTTCCTCGCCGCCGATGAGAATATCCTCGTCCAGCATGAGCCGGCAGATGTATTTGAACCCGATGGGCGTTTCATAGAGCGGCAGATCGTAACGGGCGGCCAACTGGTCGATCATGGTAGTGGTGGAGACGGTTTTTACCACCCCGCCGCGCAGGCCGCGATCCTCTACCATGTGGATGAGCAGCAGCGCGAAGAGGTGATGCGGCGAGACGTAGCTGCCGTCTTCCGCCACCGCGGCGAGACGATCGCCATCGCCATCCGAGGCAAAAGCGCCATCTACTCCGGCATGGCGAACCGCGTCGATCAGCTCGTGCAACTGTTCCGGCACCGGTTCCGGGTGCAGGCCATCGAAGCCGGGATTGTGTTCGCCGTGAATCATCTTCACATCGCAGCCGGCCAGCGACAACACACGGTCGAGTACTCCCTGGGATGAACCGTATAACGGATCGAAAAGCAGACGCGGGCGCGTGTCGCGAATCGGATCGGTCTCCACGAAATTCAGCACGTGTTCCAAATAAGGCGGCAAAAAATCCTCGCGCGACAGCAGGGAATCGACCATTCCCTCCGCGCGGATCTTCTCCACGTCCAGCGAGTTGAGAAGTCGATTGGCATGCTGCTCGATTGCGTCGGTGGAATCCTCGAACGCGGAACCGGCGAACCACGGCTTGAATTTGATGCCGTTGTATTGCGCCGGGTTGTGGCTGGCCGTCACCATCACGCCGCCGCCCAAGCGACGTTGGCGGATGGCAAACGAGAGCAGCGGGGTGGGCAGGGAGGAGTGGGAGAGGTAAACGCGAATGCCCTGCCGTGTCAGCATGACCGCCGCCAGCTCGGCGAAATCGCTGGAGGCGAAGCGGTTGTCATAGCCGATCGCCATGCCCTGCTTCGCCATCCCTTCCGCGCGCAGATATTCCCCGATCGCCGCGCACGTCACGGCTACGCGATAGAAGGTAAAATCATCGGCGATAACGCCTCGCCAGCCGTCGGTGCCGAATTTGACAGACTTCATGCATCCCTCCCCCGGAACCTGCTCCCATTCCACATGAGCGTATGCCCGGATTACCCTTTATACATACAGCACTGTTTAGATATATCACTATGTGCGGAGAAAGAACCCACGAAAGGTGTGCCGGTTCTCGACAGGTGTAACAATATCTCCACAAGCAGGCAATCTCTCTATTGCTGGAAAGACCGCAGATCCCCGCATATCCCCGATTTTCGGGGAGTTTAAGTTGGGGTGGGGTGGTTACAGGAGGTCGGGGGCGTTCACTAAGGCTTTGTAGGAATGAGGTAGAGCATGAGTACGATTACGGTAATTAGATATGGTTTGACGGGAGCGAGGGAGAGAAAGCGGAAGAAGAAGAGAATAAGATTAAGCTGAAGGGGTGGGGAACGATGTACGATAACTTGCTGTCGAGTGTAGACGACCTGGCGGGGCGGTTGCAGTATGAGGACGAAGTTACAGTATGACGACGAAGTGGTACGCACGTGGGCGCTGACGCGCGCGAAGCATGGCGCCGTCCTCTGCCGGCGTCAGTGTCTCATACTCGAAGGTTCCGAAGTTATCATTATCACGTTGCCTCGCAATATCGCGCCGGGTCCGGATCGGGGGTTTCGCGGGTGATGGTGAAAGGCGCGGTTTGAACTCCGGCAAAGTGTTGTTCCCAGCCGCCGTATTCCGGGTCGAGCCAGCCGAAGTTGTTCACCGGCTGGTAATGCGGCCTGCCGTCCGGACCCGTGCAGAGGAGGTAGCGGGCGAAGGCGGCGCGGCCCGCGCGAAGGAAGCGCATGTCTTCGGTCAGGTCGTAGGCCAGGTGAAAGAGGATGGCCATCTGCGGGTAATACCAGGCGCCGCGGTTGTAGCGCACGTAGTAGAGGAAACTGCCGAGTCCTTCCTCCTGGGGCAGCATGGACTCCGCATAAATCGAATCTGCAATCGCCACTACCAGCCGCGCGGCATCCGGGTCGCCGGTGAGCCGGTAAAACTCATAGATATTCATGGCATACATCGAATCCAGTCCGGCGGAGACGCAGCGCCAGTTCTCATAGGTTGGTTGGATATACGCGCCGCGCCGCCAATCGATGACATGCTCGATCTGGAAGCGCAGGTTCAGGTAGGAATGGGCGGCGTCGCGGTATCGGACATCGCCGGTGGCTTCCCAGGCGCGCAGCAGGGTCAGCATGGGGCGGGCCTGGCTGCGGGCCTCGCTCGACCCCAGGCCGGCGGCATTGCGGATGATCCACCCGGCGTTGGCCAGCGCGGCGGCGCGGCTGTCCCGATCGCCGCTCATCCAGGCGTGCAGCATCAGCGATTCACCGAGCTGGAAGGCCGCCCAGCGCGACAGCTCGTCGTGCACTGAATGGTCGGGGGCAAGCGCGCAGGTCATGCCGTCCCATTTCGCCCAGTCCGGATGATCGGCGGGCAGATGCACGGTATCGACGTCGGCGAGGTGGCGGGCGATGTCGAAGCCGCGCGCGAGGCAGGCCGGCGGCCCGCCGGCCAATCCCCAGTTCAACGATCCCTGCACCATCGCCCAATAGCCGTTGAGCCACTGCCCGGTGTCGGATTTATACGGAGCATCGCCGTAATCACGGATGCCGAAATGGCCGGGGTACTCGTCGGGAGAGAACTCGCCATACCGTTCCCCGACCCAGGCGCCGAGTTGCGGGTATCGCTCGAACCACGACGGATCGAGCAGGTTCACCGCGCCGCTCCGGCAGAACCACTCGCCGGAAAAGAGACGCGGGGGATCATCGGCCAGCAGGCCGAAAGTCGATGCGCCGCCGCCGCCGAGTCGCAGCCACAGGTCATGGCGCTTCGCCTCGCCGAAGCGCGGCCGGTACGACGGCATGCCGGCGACGGGAGCGAACAAGGCAATCTCCAGCGTTTTGCCATCGCACGACAGCCGCTTGGGATACTGCTGCCAGCAACGCGAGACTGCCACCTGCACGTCGCCGGCAGCCAGCCACCCGGCCATGCGCCGGCCTTCTCCATACAGCTCGCCATTATCGCTGATGAGGCACCGTTCCGGTGATTCCTGCAGTATTGCCGCCTTCTTGCATGACAGGATGACCGTCTCACCTTCCGCCATTCCAACCGCGCATGATCCACCGGCGCCCGGCAGATCTGCAATCAATGCCAGCTCGATGATATCGAGCGGGGCATCGTCGAGCGTGCCGGTATATGGTTCGGGTTTCGTATCATTGAAGATGCGGAGCTGCGCCTGCAGCGTGGGCAAGCCGGCATAGGCATAGAGCCGGAAGAGGAAGCGGCCCAGCGTGGTCTCACCAATCGCCAGCGCACCCGCTACTTCCACGCAAGCGCGCACCGGTCCCTGTTCGGTTACATCGATGTGCTGAACGCGCGCTTCTACGGATTGCGCGGTTCCATCCCGCGGGACGGCCATGCGCAGGCGAAGATTTTCCAGCCCATCCCGCGCCGTATCCGTTCGGATTACGCGCTCGAGCAGCGCCGCGGAATGCTCTCTGAGGCTGACCCGTAGTGCGCCGGTATCGATGTCGATGCGGCCGCCTTCTCGGGCGATAGCCAGTGGAGACGTTGGGGAAGCGGACGCGCCGGTTTCCAGGGTGTAGCCGCCGCCGGGTTGGGCGCCCGGCGGCAATATTGCATGCACCGTCACCCAACGCAGGCTGCCGTCCGGCCACCAGCCGGTCGGCTCCGCCTGCACCGGCAGCATTTTGCCCACGGCATCCCGTATTCCGATTTGTTGCGCATCGCGCAGCAATCCGGCCGGCAGCGGCAGGCCGCAGGTAAGCGGAAATCCCGGCGCCGGGATAACCGCGGGCGCTGCCAGCGCCAGCGCGGCGGGCAGTGTCAATGCATCGCCGGGAGGCGGCAGGAGCTCCGTTTTTAATTTCGGCTGTGCCGGATCATTCAGCCATCGCCAGGGGAACGGTGGATTACTTGGGCCAATTGCAGGAACAATGGCACTTGCTGCTGTAGAAATATGGGAGAA
>Ga0172369_10009520_pt1 | contig 10732 bp, 5 predicted proteins | sample LakKiv25m_FD_114539 | JGI IMG/M metagenome (GOLD analysis project Ga0172369, IMG submission 114539) | Freshwater microbial communities from Kabuno Bay, South-Kivu, Congo - kab_022012_11.25m | ecosystem: Environmental > Aquatic > Freshwater > Lake | place: Democratic Republic of the Congo...
CCGCGGCCGTCGGCCGACAACCGTTCCGGCCGTCGGCCGGAGCCCCCAGTGGGTCGTCTGTCCGCGTCCGCCCACAGATTCGGCCGGGGAGCCCGAAATCGGTACGCACCCTTCGCCCCTGCCGTCCCCCCGCCTTCCCCCCTCTCGTTTCCGGCCAAAAACAGGAGCGGTCGGAAACAAGGGGGCCGGGGGGGAGAGACGCCCGTCACGCAAGCGCTCTGGAAGGCGGTGATGGGGTCGGAGAACCCGAGCCGGTTCGTCGGCGACGACCGGCCGGTGGAGCAGGTGTGCTGGAAGGACTGCGTCGAGGAGTTTCTGCCGGGGTTGAACCGGGCGGTCGCGGGGCTTGACGCGAGACTGCCCAGCGAGGCGGAGTGGGAGTACGCCTGTCGCGCGGGCACGAAGACGGCGACGTGGGCAGGCGATCTGAACATCCTCGGCGCGAACAACGCACCTCTCCTGGACGACCTCGCGTGGTATGGCGGGAACTGCGGTGTCGATTTCGAGCTGTCGAACGGGGTGGACGCGTCTTGGTGGCCGCAGAAGCAACACGAATTCGCCAAAGGGGGCAGTCATCCTGTCGGCAGGAAGAAGCCGAACCCGGCGGGGCTGCTGGACATGCTCGGGAACGTCTGGGAGTGGTGCGCCGACTGGTACGGACCGTGCCATCCAACGGCGGTGAGCGACCCGGGCGGGTCCGAGTCGGGCTCGGACCGGGTGCTGCGCGGCGGCGCGTGGCGCGGCGACGCGAGGCGCGTCCGCGCGGCGTCCCGCCGCTGGTCCGCCGCCGGCTACCGGAACGACCTCGTCGGTTTCCGTCTTGCCCGAGGTCAGGCGCTCCCGGTCCAGCTGGCAGGAGCTGCCCCTGCCGGCTCGGGGCCCGGAGCGCGGAGCGCGTAGGGCGCCGACCGGTCGGGGGCCGCGGGCGGATTTCTGCGCAGATGGGACGAACGTGCGCGCGAAGCGCTCGGGCCTCCGGTCGGCTGCGTCCGGATCGGCCCTTGGGTCCTCCTTCGTGCCCTCCGGCCGTCCCTGTCCGGCCTGAAACTTGCCCTCGTGAATCCTTGCCGTACCATCGCTGCGTTCGCTTCTCCGGGGCGACCCGTGAGGAATCGGAACATGGCGCCGCGGCTGCTGCTGACCTCCGTCGTGGGCCCCTTCGGCGTCGCCGACGGATTCGCCGAGGGCATCGGCAGCCAGATGGAGCTGCTCAACAACCAGATCACCCGCGGCCAGGGCGTCCATTCGCCGCGGATGTTCCATCGCTCGTTCGGCCTCTACCTGCTTGCGCGCAACATCTCGGTCCCCACGACGGTGCTGGACTTCCCCACCTGGCGGCAGTTCCGGCGCGAGCTGCGCGGCGGCTACTCGCACGTCGGCATCAGCTTCACGACCACGAACGCGTTCAAGGCGCGGCGGATGGCCGAATACGTGCGCACCGCCCATCCCGGGATGCGGATCCTCCTGGGCGGATACGGCACCGCCATCCCCGACCTCGCGTCGATCGTGCCTCACGACGAGGCCTGCCGCGGGGAGGGCATCGCGTGGCTGCGCCGCTACTTCGGCGAGGATCCCGAGGCGCCCATCGAGCACCCGGTCCTGGGCGGGCACGGCTACCAGTATCTGTACGGCGTGCGCAGGCGGGCCAAGGGCGCCGTCATCATCCCGGGGCTCGGGTGCAGCAACGGGTGCGACTTCTGCATCACTTCGCACAAGTTCGGGCGCACCTACCTGCCGCTGCTGAAATCGGGAAAGGAGATCTTCGAGGCCTGCCGGCGTGCCGAGCGGGAAATCGGCGCGCGGAGCTTCACCATGCTCGACGAGAACTTCCTCAAGCGCCCGGACGACGTGCGGGAGCTGCTGCGGGAGATGGAGACCCAGGGCAAGCCGTACGTCTTCGACGTCTTCGCGTCGGCCGAGACCGTGACCGCCATGGGCGCCGACTTCCTGGCGAGGCTCGGCGTGCGGCTCCTGTGGCTCGGCGTGGAAGGGCGCTACTCGCGCTACGGCAAGATGGCCGGCGTCGACGCCGCGGGCCTCGTCCGCGGGCTCCAGGAGCAGGGAATCTCGGTCGTGGCCTCGGTGATGCTGTTTCAGGACTACCACACGGGGACGGGGCTCGACGAGGACATCGACTGGGCCGTCGGGCTCGGCTCGGATCTGCTCCAGTTCATGAACTACACGCCGCTTCCCTCCACGGCACTGTGGAAGAAGCTGGAACAGGCCTGGACGCTGGTGTCCGTACCGTGGTCGCGCCGCGACGGAGTGCATCACCTCGGCTGGTCGCACCCGCACTGGAGGTCGGAGGAGGATTTCCCGCGCAAGCTCGCCGAGGCCTTCGCCCGCAAGTACCGGGTCGGCGGACCGGCGATTCTCAACATGGCGATCACAGCCGCGCGCGGATTCGTCGCCCAGAGGGACGCGATGGCGACGCGTCGCGACCGCGGCGAGACATGGAATGCCTCCGTGGGCCGCTATGAGGCGACCGGCGACGGCGCGCCCGACGCCTTCATGGAGCGCAGGGTCGAGGTGCTGCGCCGGCTCGCGGAGAGGCACCGTCCCGTCCTGCGCGCGGCGAGGGCGTTCGCCCCGAACGCTGCCGCGCGGCGCAAGGCGGCCGACGCCGCGAAGCTGTTCGACTCGGCGTTCGGCACGGAGACGTTCGCATCCCGTCTCGGCGGCCTCGTCGTCCTGCCGTTCGCGGTGCTCGAGCAGGCACGCATCCTGTGGGCCCGCGCCGCGGGCAACGGCGAGCTCGTCCGCCAGCCGCCGCTGTGCCGGGTTGCAGCCGCGCCACGAGCGAGTCCACGTGCGTGTCGCGCCTCCGGATGAGAACCTCCCCTGCCCGGTCCACATGCGCCCGAGGATGATGCGCAACCCGGGTCGAGGTGTGGCTCGTGCCGCCGCGCTCGCTCCCCTCGCAGATGTTCCGGCACCGCCTGCCTTGACAACTCCCTGCGGCGCGCCTTTGCTGCGCCCGGAGGTGCCGCCGTGCCCCGCTTCTTCAACATCTCGGGGGAGTGCAACCCCGCCAGGCACTACATGCTGCCGCCGGCGCGCCGTCTGCCGAGCGTGCGGGATCTTGTCGACCGCCAGGCGTACTTCGTGCTCCACGCGCCCCGGCAGAGTGGCAAGACGACCGCCGTGCGCACGCTCGCGGCGCAGCTCGTCGCCGAGGGGAAGTACAACGCGGCGGTGCTCAGCATCGAGGTGGGCACGGCGATGCCCGACGATGTGGGCGCGGCGGAGCTCGCGATTCTCGCCGACTGGCGCGAGAAGGCGGACCGCCTGGCTCCCGAGCTGCGACCGCCTCCCTGGCCCGACGTGGCCGCGGGAGCCCGCATCGGCGTGGCGCTGGCCGCATGGGCGAAAACGTCTCCACGTCCGTTGGTGCTCTTCCTGGACGAGATCGACGCCATCCGGGACATGCCGCTGGTCTCCGTGCTGCGCCAGCTCCGTTCTGGCTTCGGCGAGCGTCCCGGAGGTTTCCCGTCGTCCGTGGCACTCGTGGGCCTGCGCGACGTGCGCGACTACGTCATCCAAGCCGGAGGAAAGGGTCGCGTCGGCTCCTCCAGCCCGTTCAACGTCAAGGACGAGTCGCTCACGCTGCGCAACTTCACGCGCGACGAGGTCGGCGAACTGTACGAGCAGCACACCGCCGAGACCGGACAGCGCTTCGCGTCCGACGCGGTCGACCGAGCCGCCGAGCTGAGCGGCGGCCATCCGTGGCTCGTCAACGCCTTGGCGCGCCAGATGGTCGAGAACCTCGTCCCCGACCGCAGCCTTCCCGTCACCCGCGCGCACGTGGACCAGGCGAAGGAAATCCTCATCCAGAGGCGCGACACGCACCTGGACTCGCTGATGGCGCGGCTGGAGGAGCCCCGCGTGCGCGCCCTCATGGAGCCGATGCTCGCGGGCGCACGCGTGAGCGGGGACGTTCTCGACGACGACTTCGCCTACGTACGCGACCTGGGGCTCATCGCGCGGCCGGAGGGGCAGTACGAGATCGCCAACCCGATCTACCGCGAGGTCATCCCGCGTGCCCTGACCTTCCAGATGCAGTCGCAGATCCGCGAGAACCCCGCCTGGTACGTGCGGCCCGACGGCGGCCTGGACATGCCGAAGCTCATGCGCGCCTGGCAGGAATTCTGGCGCAAGGACGGGCATCTCGCGGCGGCGGGCTTCCTCTACCGCGAGGCCGGCCCGCATCTCATGCTTCAGGCCTTTCTGCAGCGAATCGTCAACGGAGGCGGGGGAATCGAGCGCGAGTACGCCTTGGGCCGCGGCGCGCTGGATCTGCTCGTGAGGTGGAAGCAGGAGCAATACGCGATCGAGATGAAGATCCGCCGCGACCGCGAGACGCTTCCCGACGGCTTGAAGCAGCTCTCGCGATACCTCGACGTCACCGGGCTCGACGAAGGCTGGCTGCTCGTCGTCGACAAGCGCAAGCTGCCTTGGAGCCGGAAACTCTTCCGCCGCGACCGCCGCGTCGACGGGCGGAAGATCCACGTGATGGGAATGTAGCCGCCCGCTCACTTCACCTGCATGTGCACGACGCCGTCCCACTCGGGCCCGGGCGGGCGCCGTTCCAGCTCCGCGATGCGTTCCAGGAACGCGGCGGACACGGCGTCCTGCGGGCGCTCGCGCCGGATCTCCAGGTGCAGCGTCCGCGCCTCGTCGAAGCGGCGCGCGCGGTAGTGGTCGAAGGCGTCCTGGGACATCTTCGCCAGCCGCGCCAGTTCGGGCGGGTCGGCGTCGGTCCTCTCGGCGAGCAGCTCGTACATGCCGACGCCGCCGTGGCGGCCCTTGACCGCCACGACGTCCAGCGGGCGCAGCAGGAACCGGTCGCGCACGCGCACCGCCGTCGGCTCGGCCACCACCACGCGCGTGCCGTAGAGCTTGTTGAGCCCCTCGGTGCGGCTGGCGATGTTCACCGAGTCGCCCAGCGCCGTGTAGTTCATGCGGTCGCTGGAGCCCACGTTGCCCACCACCGCCTCGCCCGTGTTGACGCCGATGCGCGTGGGCATGAGCGGCCGGCCCGCCGCGAGCCACGACGTCTGCAGCTCGTCCAGACGCCGCTGGCATGCCAGCGCCGCGCGACAGGCCATGGCCGGGTGATCCTCCTGCACGGCCGGCGCGTTCCAGAACGCCATGATCGCGTCGCCGATGTACTTGTCGATGGTGCCGCCCTGGAGCTGGATGACGCGCGTGAGCTCGTCCAGGTAGTCGGACAGCAGCGGCATGAGCCGGTCGGCGGGCAGCCCCTCGCACAGCGAGGTGAAGCCCGCGATGTCCGTGAACATGACGGTCAGCTCGCGGCGCGCCCCGCCCAGCTTCGCCTCGACGCCCGCCTGCACGAGCTGGCGCACCAGACCCGCCGGCACGTACTTGCGGAACGCCGACAGGCCGCGTTTGGTCGCCTGCACCGCGCGCGTCATCTCGCGGATCTCGCGGATGTTGGAGCGCACCGGCACGTCGCCATCGAGCTCCAGCGCCATGATGCGGCGCATCTCCTCGGTGAGTGCCACGATGGGACGCGAGATGCTGCGCGACACGCGCATGGCGAGCAGCACCGCGACGAGCATCACGACCAGCGACACCGCGAGCGACACGGTGCGCGCGGCGGCCGGGGCGCCCACCAGTTCGCCCGCGGGGGTGACGACGCCGATGACCCAGTCGCGGCCCAGCCCCGGCGGCACGCGCTCGAAGGCGGCGAGCCACGCGCCGTCGCCGTCGCCCCCGTGGTAGCGGCCGGCGCCGTCCTCGAGGAAGCGCCGCCACGACTGGGCCAGGGCGGGCGCCTTGGCGTGATCCAGGTACGCCAGCCCGCGCGGATCCGGTTTGGGCAGCTCGCCGGGCCCGGCGATGGCGATGAGGCTGCCCTGCCCGTGCGCCAGGAACGCGTAGCCGTCCTGGCCGATGCGCAGCGTGTCCAGGAATCCGGCGAGCGCGGAGATCTCGATGTCGACGGCCACGACCCCGCGCACGTTCCCGTCCGGCGAGCGGATGGGGCACGTGGCCGACACGCCCAGCGTCCGGTCGAACGACGAGACGAACACGTCGGTCCAGAACAGGTCTTTCGTGGAGAGGGCGCCCTGGTACCAGGGCCGGGTGCGCGCGTCGTAGGCGTCGGCCTGGGGCTCGCGGCTGCGCTCGCGTCCGTCGGGTTCCAGCACCGCCCAGGTGGCGACGGGCTCCCCGGTGGTGCGGTCGATGCGCTTGACGCCCGTGGTCCCGTCGGGGAAGCGCCGCGCGAGCACGAAGTCCCCGTCGGCGTCGGCGAACTGGAACTTGGCGATCTGCGGATAGGTGCGCACGGCGGCCACGGAGAACTGCGCGAAGCGCTCGTCGGTGCCGACGTCGAACGGCTCCGTGCCGGCCATTTCCGCGCCGACGCAGGCCAGGCGCGCCGGCGGCAGCAGGTAGTCGGAGGTGCGCTCGATGGCCGCGCCCGCCACGCGCCGCAGCAGGTCGTCGGACAGGCCGTGCAGCGCCTTGGAATTCGTGGAGAAATTGTAGAACGTGATGGTCGCCACGGCGACCAGCAGCAGCAGCAGCAGCGCCGTCAGGATGTCGATGCGCAGGGCGCGGCCGTGGGTGCCGGCGTCGCGTCGCGTCTCGGCGGATATGTCCGACATGGCGTCCCTCCCGTGCCCGTACCTGTCGCCGTCCAAGGGGGGGACTATACGCCGCAGGTCCGCCGGCAGGGGAGAGCGGCCGGCGCGGGCCGCGGCAATGGCCGCCGTGCCCCCGGATCTGCGCGCCGGGCACCCCGGTTCCGGGACGAGGGGCGGCACCGCCCCTTGCGCCCGCGCGATCTCGATGCGCGGACGGCGACGCCCCCGGGTCCGAACCCGCGACCGACCGGATTCGTACATTCCGTCGTCCGCGGGGGTGTCATTCCGTCACGCATGTGTCATTCCGCCGCGATTGTCACCTGCGATTGCCCGTGTTAGGGGATGGTCCGCCCCCCGGTCGTGAGCGAAAACGACCCTTGTCCGGACGCTTCGTCCCGTGCCGCCTCGCGGCGGGCGTCTTCTCGTCGAAACGTGCCACCGAAAGGAGACACAATGCGCAGGTCCCGACCCTGTCCGATCGCCCTCGGCATTCTGCTGTGCGCATCGGCATCCGCGGCGCAGCCGCTGGCGATGCCGGCCCACGACCTCGAGCGCTTCACGCTGGACCCGTCCGGCGGCGGCTCGCTGGTGGTGGGCGGTGCCCGACTGCTGCCGGCCGGGGCGTTCCGGCTCGTCGTCGCGGGGCACTTCGAGCGCAATCCGCTGCTCCTGAACGTGGGCGGCTCCACTGCGGGGGCGCTCGTCGCCAACCGCTCGACGGTCCACGTGGACGGCGCCTGGGGGCCCACCGATCGCCTGGAGCTGGGATTCGACCTGCCGCTCATCGCCGACCAGACCGGCGCGGACCTGACGCGCTACGGGCTGGCCTCGCCGGCGTCGTCGGGACTTGCGAATCCGCTGCTGCACGGGCGATTCGCGTTCGTCTCCGCGGCCGACGGCGGCGCGGCGCTGGGGCTGCGGCTGACGCTCGGGCTTCCCATCGGGTCGAAGGACGCGCTGGGCGGCGGCGCCGGCATGACGACGGCGTCGGCGACCCCGGCGCTGGAGGCGAGCCTGCCGCTGGGGCCGATGCTCCTGTCCGCGCAGGCCGGCGTGCTGCTGCGTTCCGCGGAGCCGCTGGACACGCGCAAGCTCTCCAGCGAGGCCATCGGCGCGCTCGCGCTGGGGCTGCCCGACAACGCGTTCCGCCCGGAGATCATGGTGCGCGGCGACGTGCCGCTGGGCGATCTGCCCGCGGGCATGGAGGTGCTGGCGGGGCTCTCGCACGCCCTGGGATCGCCCTCGATTCGGCTCTTCGCGCTGGGCGGCGCCGGCCTGGGCTCGCTGCCCGGCATTCCCGCGTACCGGGTCCTCGCGGGCCTGTCGTACACGCCGTCGGCTGCTCCTCCCGCGCGCAGCGAGCCGATCGCGCCGATCGTCGAGAAACCCGCCGTCGCGGCCGTCGTCGTCGCCTCCGCGCCCGCTTGCCCGCCCGCGCCGGCCTGTCCGCAGAGCGAGTGCGCCGCGTGCCCCGCATGCGCGGCGTGTGCCGTCTGCCCGGTTCCCGTCGCCACCAAGGCCGATCCGTGCGCCCCCGGCACGTTCCACCAGCCGGCCGACTGCCCCGCCCTGGACGACGACGGCGACGGCGTTCCCAACGGCGGCGACAAGTGCCCGCTGGAGCGCGGTGCCCAGGCGACGTCCGGATGCCCCGCGCCCGACCGCGACCACGACGGCATCGCCGACCTGGACGACAGGTGCCCCGCCGAATTCGGTCCCTCCGACAACCTGGGCTGCCCGCTCAAGGACGCCGACGGCGACAGCGTGGCCGACGTCGTCGACAACTGTCCCGCGGTCAAGGGAGTCGCCGACAACCAGGGCTGCGCGAAAGAGGAGCCGCAGCAGGTCGTGATCACTCGCGAGCGCATCAACCGGGTGCGTTCGCGCATCAAGCTCAAGGCGGCCGTCAACTTCGAGTCCGGCAAGGCCGTCGTCCCTGCGGCGTCGTTCGCCGTGCTGGACCAGGTGGCGTCGCTGCTCGCGGCGCACCCGGAGCTGGCGAAGCTGCGCGTCGAGGGCCACACCGACAACCAGGGCGCGGAGAAGGCGAATCTGAAGCTCTCCGACGCGCGCGCCAAGGCCGTGCAGGCCTACCTGGAGGGCCACGGCGTGAAGAAGGGCCGGCTGAGCGCGAAGGGTTTCGGCCCGTCGCTGCCGCTGGATTCCAACGAGAACGAGCCCGGACGCGCGAAGAACCGGCGCGTCGAGCTCGTGTCCGCCGAGGAAGGAGCCGACCGATGACCCGCGCCCTCCTCGTCCCCACGGGAGCCACGATGAAGACCGCACTCCTCGCCGCGCTGTGTCTGTCGTCCTCCGCCGCGCTCGCGACGCCGTTCGTGACCATCACGACGCCGCAGGACGGCACGACCCTCACGCAGTACCTCTCGGCGACCGCCGGCAGCCCGATCGCCATCACGGGCCAGACCGAGCCCGACGCATGGGTCGAGATCAACGTCGGCACCGACGCACACCGCGCCGTCGGCGGCTGCTACGGGACGTGCTTCGGCTTCACGGTGCAGGCCGACGCCGACGGCCGCTTCACGTCGGGCAGCCACTACGGCTGGGGCTTCTGGGGGCTCGGGACCCAGGTCATCACCGTGAACGAGACCGCCGGCGAAGGCGGCGCGATCCTCGCCACCGCGGTGTCCACCGTCATCTGGGACAACGGGGCGCTGGCCATCACGGAACCGGCGGAAGGGGCGGACAACGTCGCGCGCACGGTCACCATCAAGGGCACAGGCACCCCCAACGCCCAGCTCACCGTTTCGCTCAACTCGATCGTGACCTCCGGCGCGGGCACCACGCTGTACTGCGACGGCGCCACCGGCAGCCTGACCCCCCCGATGTCCGCGCAGTACGTCGGCACCGACGGCCGGTGGTCCTGCACCTTCGCGAACCTCAGGTACGGTCCCTACTGGGTCAACGCCTGGACGAACGCCGTGCAGGTCGCGTTCCCGACCACGTACTCCTCGTTCATCGTCGGCAGGAGGGCCGTCATCACCTCGCCGGCGGACGGCACGACCAACGTCGTGCTGCGCCCGACCTTCAGCGGCACCGGGCAGCCCAACGACGACCCCGCGGGCAGCCCGGTGCTGGTGCAGGTCGCCTCGACCTCGTCCGGCATCGTCTGCTCGACGAACACGGACTCGGGCGGCAACTGGTCGTGTGCGTCGTCCGTCGATCTGACGAACGGGCCGCAGTCCGCGTACCTGCCGGGAAGCTACGCCTACTACGGCTACGGCTATCAGATTCCGCCGATGGTCTCGTTCTCGGTCGGAACCTCCCGGACGACGCTCCTGACTCCGACGCGCGGCGACCTGACCTCGCCGACCCCGATGTTCATCGGCGGCGGCACGCCGGGCACGACCATCACGGTCAAGGACACTTCGCACGCCAACGCGACGCTGTGTACCGCGGTCGTCGACGTGAAGGGGCGCTGGAACTGCTCGCCGTCCGCGACCCTCTCCGACGGCAACTACACCGCGAGCGCGGGCACGAACGCCGACACCCAGTTCACGGTCGGCACCGAGTACGCCGTGCCGACCATCACGACCCCGGCGAACATGGCCACGAACGTGACGTTCCCCATCACCGTCGCGGGAACCGGGCGGATCGGAGCGATGGTCCGTGTCCGCATGGCGGCCAACAACTACGGCTTCGGCGACGTATGTTCCGCGATCGTGGACGGCGCGGGGAACTGGACCTGCACCACCCAGTGGTACTGGGGCTCCAGCGGCAACACCGGCGTGCAAATCAGCGTCTACGCGCACCAGGCGGGCTACACCGGCCTGCCGCCGGTGTCCACGTTCCACACCGGCGCCGGGCCCATCACGAACACCCTCGCCACGCCGCGATATCTGGCGCCGACCTATTACTGGGGGTGGTACAACCCCAACCCGCAGAGCGACACGTTCAGCGGCAGCTTCACGGGCCCGAGACCGTTGTTCTCGGGCACCGGCCCGTATGCCGCCGCCGCGTGCACGTCGACCGGCGGAACCTGGACCGGCACCGGGTGCGTCACGGTCCACCACGCGCCGTACCCCGCGACGACGTGCAGCACGAGCTGCACGGGCGGGCTGACGTGCCTTTCCGGCATCTGTCAGTACACACCCCTC
>Ga0172369_10009521_pt1 | contig 10730 bp, 11 predicted proteins | sample LakKiv25m_FD_114539 | JGI IMG/M metagenome (GOLD analysis project Ga0172369, IMG submission 114539) | Freshwater microbial communities from Kabuno Bay, South-Kivu, Congo - kab_022012_11.25m | ecosystem: Environmental > Aquatic > Freshwater > Lake | place: Democratic Republic of the Congo...
CTTTTCATATAAAATATTATCAGGTGCGCTGGCTCCAAAAGTTTCTATGCTTAAACATTTACCATTATTGCCAACATACTTATTCCAGCCTAAACTAATTCCCATTTCAACAGAAACTCTTGCAGAAATATTTTCTGGCAGTATTTGCTTTTTGTAATCTTCAGTCTGCTGTTCAAAAATTTCCCAGCTAGGAAAACTTATTACTCTAACACTTTTTCCTTCCTGTTCTAGTTTTTCGGCTGCCTTTAATGATAATGCAACTTCAGATCCTGTTGCAATTAAAAGTAAATCAGGATTTTGCTTTGAATCTTTAATTATATATGCTCCTTTGTTTAATCCTGTTGCCGATGCAAATTTATTTCGATCAATCACATCAATTTTTTGCCTTGTTAGGATAAGAGCAACGGGTCCGCCTTTATGATTTAATGCAAACTTCCATGCTTCAACGGTTTCGTTAGCATCGGCTGGACGCAGTACAATTAAGTTAGGTATTGCCCGCAGCGAAGCAATTTGTTCTATCGGTTGATGTGTTGGTCCATCTTCGCCAAGACCAATGCTATCGTGAGTAAACACATAAATAATTTTTTGTTTCATCAACGCAGCAAGTCGTATTGCTGGACGCATATAATCTGAAAAAATTAAAAAGGTTGCACCAAAAGGTATTATTCCGCCGTAAACAGACATACCATTTAATACAGCACCCATTGCGTGTTCACGAATTCCGAAGTGAATGTTTTTTCCTCTTCTATCAACAGCAGAAAAAGATTTTGAAGATTTAATATGTGTCATATTTGATTCATTTAAATCAGCTGATCCGCCAATTAAAGTTGGAATATCAATAACAGCAGCATTTAAAACTTTACCAGAAACAACTCTTGTAGAAATTTTTTCTGTATAATCTTCAAATTTTGGTAAATGATCAATCCAATCATTTGGATAATTGCCATTCATAATCGAAACATATAATTCATAATCCTTTGGATATTTTATTTTGTACTCATCAAGCTGTTTGTTCCAAAGATATTCGGCTTCCTGCCCGCACTCACTAATACCTTTAAAATGTGAGTAAACTTCTTCAGGAACATAAAACGATTTATCTTCGGGCATTCCCAAATATTTTTTTGTTAATCTTACCTCTTCTTCACCAAGCGGTGCGCCGTGTGCAGCAGATTTATCCTGCTTGTTCGGGCTTCCAAATCCAATGTGCGATTTAGAAATAACTAATGTAGGTTTATCGGCTGATGATTTTGCAAGTTTAATTACTCTATCAACCTGAACAGAATCATTAACATCTAATATGGTAAGTACCTGCCAGCCATAGGCTTCAAATCTTCTTGCAACATCATCAGAGCAGGAAATTGAGGTTGATCCATCAATAGTAATTTGATTATCATCATAAAAGAAAACAAACTTGCCAAGCTTTAAATGTCCTGCAAGTGATGCTGCTTCGTGCGAAATTCCTTCCATCAAATCACCATCACCACACATACCCCAAATACCATGATCAATAATTTTAATATCATCTTTATTAAACAAAGAAGCCAGATAATCTCTTGCTATTGCCATCCCAATTGCGGTAGCAAATCCTTGTCCCAGTGGTCCTGTTGTTGTTTCAACTCCATCGGTGTGCCCAAGTTCCGGATGTCCGGGCGTTTTGCTGTTCCACTGTCTAAAGTTTTTAAGATCATCTAAAGAAATTTTATATCCGCACAAATGAAGAATGGAATAAAGCAGCATGCTTCCGTGTCCGCCCGAAAGTACAAACCTATCTCTATTTAACCATTTAGAATTTATGGGATTGTGTTTCATAGATTTATAATAAAGCGCATAAGCGATTGGCGCCATTCCCATTGGCATACCGGGGTGCCCCGAGTTTGCTTTTTGTACTGCATCCATTGAAAGCGTGCGAATTGTATTTATAGAAAGCTGCTCAATATCTACTCTGTTATCAGACATAAAAAATTTTCCGAGTTTGTTAAAATGGGTTGTGCAAGATAAATAAAAGTAATTAAAACTTTTTATTTGAGATTAGATTTGATGTTTTGGTAATAAAAAATCCCGGTCAGATTGAAGGAGGCAACAAACAATCCGCCGGGAATTTTAAGCGATGAGAACAGTATTACTAATACGATATGTCGCTTATTTCAATCATCTCAGTTTTTTTATCATATTTCTTTAAGTAAGCAATAAATTCTGCATTTAAAAACTTTTGATGAGCTTTTTCATAAACCTTTAAATATTTTTCTACTTGTTTGTGTGTTAAACCGCTCTTTAGATAATTCTTTTTTTCATTATCATCAAAAAAGATGCGATAGTAAAATAATTTTGCTGGCTTTGCTTTAGCTTTTGCAGCAACAGGTTTTTTTACAGATTTTTTTATTGGCATTTTTCTCTCTCCAAAACTTTTATTGGATTAAACCTTACCGTTTTTTTTAATTAACTCTCTTGCAATAATTCCTTTTTGTATTTCGTTTGTTCCTTCAAATATTCTGTTTATGCGGCTGTCACGATAAATTCTTTCAATAGGCAGTTCTTTTGAGTAGCCCATTCCACCGTGAACCTGAACAGCAAAATCTACAATTTTATCTAAAGATTCTGAGCAGTAATATTTTACGATTGCAGATTGTCTTGAAATATCTTTCTTTAAATCATAATCCACAGCAGTACGGTAAACGATAGATTCCATATTGTAGATCATAACAGCCATTTCTGCTAACATAAACTGTATTGCCTGAAAATGTGCTATTGGATGATCGAACTGAACACGTTCTTTTGCATATTTTGTAGAAAGCTCTAACAATTCTTTTGATACACCAAGACAAGCCGCTCCTAATCCTAATCTACCGGCATCAAGAGTTTTCATCGCATAAATAAATCCACGTCCATCCGTTCCAATTAAATTTTCTTTTGGGATTTTTACGTTTTCAAAACTTAGTGCGTTTGTTGTGCTTCCTTTTATTCCCATTTTCTTTTCTGCCGGTCCAGCTTTAAAACCTGGTGTATTTGTATCAACAGCAAAAAGACTAATTCCTTTATCTGTTCTTGCAAACAAAGAAATAAAATCTGCAATGCCGCCATTTGTAATCCAGAGTTTTTCACCATTAATAATCCATTCATCACCAACAAGATCTGCTTTTGTTTTTAGATGAAATGAATCCGAGCCGGCTTGTGCTTCTGTTAATCCAAATGCTGCAATTTTTTCTCCGCTTGCAAGCGGCGGAATAAATTTCTTTTTCTGTTCTTCTGTTGCACCATTGTATATAGCGTTTGTACCAATTGATTGATGTGCGCCAATAAAAGTTGCTGTGCTCATACATCCGCGGGCAATTTCTTCCTGCATTAAGCAGTATCCAACTTCACCAAATCCGCCGCCGCCGTATTCTTCAGGAAATGAAATTCCTAAAAAACCAAGCTCAGCCATTTTTGTAATTAATTCTTTAGGGATTTTTGCTTCTTCATCAATTTTAGAAGCAATGGGTTTTATTTCGTTGTTGGTAAAATCGCGAACCATTTCGCGAAGCATGTTTTGTTCTTCTGTGAACTTAAACTCAAACATAAAATAGCAGCCTTCTTTTTTTATTGACTCTTGATGCAGTCAAATAATATTCCATTAGATTTTATTTGATATTTGAGCGAAATAACAAAGAAAATGAAAGCCGAATTTCTTCAGCTTTTCATATCAAAGAAGAGAAATTATTTTAGTTCTTGATTGTGAGAAGGGTTACTCATCTCTGTGAACTATATCGGGTGAAAATGCGGGTAAACAAATTGCAACATATTGCGCACCACCCTCAAATGGAGTGCTGTATTGTATCCATTCTCCTTTTTTTGTTAAGATTGCAGAGCCAGCCTTAACATCTATTATTTCTTTTTCGGTTTTTACTTGCAAAGTTCCTTTAAGTACAAAAGTATATTCATCAAACTCCGGTCGTTGTCCTGGTTCAACCCAGCCTTGCGGGCTTGTCATCTTTGCAATACTTACTTCAGATGTTTTAGAATTTACTCTACCAAAAAATTCTTCAATTATTTTTGGTTTATTTCCTGCGGCTTTTATAATTGTTGGTTTATTTATTAGTGTTGGCATTTTGATTCCTTAAATTTTTGTTGCGCTAATTACATAAAATATTATTGATGTTAAAAATTCTGTTTTAGGGTTTTGTTCTATTTGTTTTTGAATTTTAGAAATACCGGTTTTGTATTCTTCATCTGTTAAATTAGCTAATTGAGAGTTGCCGTGTTTTTCTAAAAATGGATCGTTAAAAACATCCACGCCAATTCTTTTTCCTAAAACTTTTTCAACATTTTTTATTTTGATATTTGTAAATCCATTTTGTAATAGAATATTTTTTAACTGTTCGTTTGATAAAAATCTTTTCAAATCATTTTCATAAACGCCATCAAAATATTTATAAACATACCAATCTTTATCAATATGCGGATCAACGCCGAAAACAGATAACATTCCATTGCTTGCCAAAGTTCTTTTCACTTCCTTAATAAACAATATCTTATCCGTAAAATGATGAATTGCGTTTACACAAAATATCAAATCAAAAAAATTATCTTTAAATGGAATAAAATCAGCATCAGCATTTATGATGTTAAAATTAAAATAATTTTTTTGCTGAATTTTTAACATCTCAAATGAAAAATCTAAACCAAACACTTTTAAATTATCAGCATTAAGAGATTGTATCCATCTTCCAGTTCCACAGCCAGCTTCAAGAATATTGCTAAAATTATTTTCAGCAATTATTCTTTTTAATTCAATCTCAATATTTGGAAGATAATTAGATTCATACCTTTTATTATATGTGCTGGCAATTTTTTCGTAATCTGTTTTTTGCATGTTTAGATTTTTTAATTATTTAATGCCAAACTAATCACAACAAACAGCATACTCAAGAAATCTTAAATATTTTTGTTGGATAAGTATTGTTGGATTCTTAGATTGATTTAGGCGGAATAACAAACAATTATAAATCTTTAGGAGGCTTTATGAAAAAACTGTTTTTTGTTCTTTTTGCAGCTGTGTTAATTTCTACAAACTTTGCTCAGGATCAAGAAAAGATAAAAGCAAAAATTGAAGAAATGAATAAACAAATTGTAAAGTGTATGCTTGATAACGATATGGAAACAATGTACAAAATGTATGCTGATGATATTATATCAATGCCAAGCTATCAGCCAACAATAAAAGGTATTGCAAGTGTTAAAGAGCTTAGCGAAATGCAAGCAAACTCCGGCTGGAAAACAAATCATTTTGTAATAAAATCAACTGATTTTTTATTCGCGGGCAATCTTGTTGTTGAGATTGGAACTTATGATATGAGTATGTCCGGACCAGGAGTCCCTGAATGGCCCGATAATGGAAAGTATATAACAATATGGGAACAACAACCTGATGGTTCGCTAAAAATTAAAGTTGAAACCTGGAATACCAACACAAATCCCTGGGCACAAATGGAACAGCAAAAACAACCAGAAATGCAGAAGACTGAATAATCTTATAAATCTTATTACTGACGTAATTAAATCTGAATTGCGTCAGTAAAATTGTTAATTCTACTCGCCCCACATAATAAATTTATCTAAATTGAGGTTGCTAAACTGACGGAATTAACGCAAATTCAGTCAGTATAATGACGGAATTTATATGTATTGAGAAAGAAAAGCCGAAAATTTGATAAAAAACAAACTTTCGCCAGGTAAAGTTATCATTTTGCTTGGTGCAAGGCGAGTTGGCAAAACTTTTCTTCTGCAAAAGCTAATAAAACAAGCAAAGGAGAAGTATGTTTTTTGGAACGGAGAAGATTTTGCAGTACATGAATTACTCAAAAGAAGAAGCGTTCAGAATTATAAAAATATTTTAGGTGATGCAACATTATTAATAATAGATGAGGCACAAAAAATTCCTGAAGCTGGACTGATAATTAAATTAATTGTTGATTCTTTTGAGAATCTAAAAGTTGTTGTAACAGGATCATCTGCTTTTGATATTACAAATTTAACAGGCGAGCCACTTACGGGAAGAAAAATTGAGATAAATATTTTTCCTGTTGCCGAAAGTGAATATCACAAAGCTGAAAAACCAGAACAGCGAATTGATAATCTTGCACAGAGATTAGTTTTAGGTAATATGCCAGAGCTAATTAACCTTAATAATAAATCAGATAAAGAAGAATACTTACGAACGTTAATAAGTTCTTATTTACTAAAAGATGTTTTAGCGTTTGAGAATCTTAGAAACTCATCAAAGCTTTTTGAACTACTTAAGCTAATTGCTTTTCAAGTAGGCAGCGAAGTTTCATTGCAAGAAGTAGCCAGTCAGGTTGCATTGTCTAAGAATACGGTTGAAAAGTATTTGGATATTCTCTCCAAAGTTTTTGTGATTTATAAATTATCCGGGTTTAGCAGGAATCTTAGAAAAGAAATTGTTAAAAACTCTAAGTGGTATTTTTATGATAATGGAATAAGAAACGCAATCATTGCAAATTTTAATTCGCTTGAAAATAGGAATGATGTTGGAATACTCTGGGAAAATTATATGATTAGTGAACGCATAAAACATCAAAGCTATGCCGGTATTTTCTCTAACAGATATTTTTGGAGAACATACGACAGGCAAGAAATAGATCTGGTTGAGGAAAGAGAGGGAAACCTTTTTGCGTATGAAATTAAATGGAAAAAAAGAAAATCAATTCCGCCAGCAGCCTGGGAAAAGGCATACCCAGATTCTGAATTTAAATCAATTACAAAAGATAATTATACAGAGTGGATACTTTAGGTTTACAAAGTCTATCCAAACATTGTTTCTAAAACTTTCCTTCTAAAATTAAAAATATCGTTTATTTTTTTTGAAATAATAATTTTATTTACAACTCTTCCAATAAATCCAAATGGAACAGCATAAGTAACAATATCCTCCATCAAAATTTTACCATCAGAAGTTTCTTTAAATATGTGTTCGTGATGCCACATTTTATAGGGTCCAAACCGTTGTTCATCTACAAAGTAATTTGGTTCATTAACATGGGTAATTTCTGTAACCCAGGTTTGTGGTATATTCATTACCGGGCTAACAAGGTATGATATAATTAAACCTGCATACATTTTTTCTGGCAGGGAAGAAGTTACCTTAAAACCAAGCCAGGATGGCGTAATTTTAGAAAGATTTGCAGGATTAGAAAAAAAATTCCAGGCATCATTCTTGGAAATATTTAGTTTTTGTGATGTTTTGTGTTGATAAATTTTCATTTAGTTTTAATATTAATTGGTAACAGTTTAACAAATTATAGGAAAAAATAATTCCCGTCTTATGAATATAACTTCTATCGGAGAGATATTATTTGATATCTACCCAAACCACAAAAAAATTGGCGGCGCCCCGCTAAATTTTATTTATCACATAAAAAAACTAACAGACAGCGGAAACATTATAAGTCGTGTTGGTAAAGATGTTCTTGGTGATAAAGTGTTAACTGAATTAAAACAATCGGAAATTTCTGCTGAGTTTGTTCAGATTGATCACAAACATCCAACAGGAATGGCGCTTGTTAATTTGGATGAAGAAAGTGTCCCATCATTTAAAATTGAACCCGATTGTGCTTATGATTTTATTGAAGAAGATGAAAACAATTTTAATTTAATCAACACGGATACCGATTGTTTATACTTTGGTACTCTTGCACAAAGATCTGAAATTTCAAGAAACACAATTCAATCATTCTATAATCGTGGAATAAAATATTTTTCTGATCTTAATCTTAGGCAGAATTTTTATGATGAAGAAATTATTAAAAGCACACTTACTGCTGCAGATTTTATAAAAGTAAATTATGAAGAAATGCATGTTTTAAATGATTTGCTTTTGCAATCAGAATACAGCACAGAAAAAATTGCTTTTGAGTTGATGGAAAAATTTAATATTCAGTTAATTGCTGTAACTCGTGGTAAAGATGGAGCATCACTTTTTGAAAACGGAAAACGATTTGATTACTCCAATGTTGATGTAAAAGTTGTTGATACCACCGGCGCAGGAGATGCTTTCTCAGCAATTCTTTGTATCGGTTATTTGCAAGGACAAGAGAATACTTTTATAAACAAGCTTGCAAACGAATTTGCAAGTGAAGTTTGTAAATTTGAAGGAGCTTTACCTAAGAGTGATAGAATTTACGAAAGTTTTAGAGAGCAGTTGGGATTTTTTTAGGATGTTTTTATTTAAAAAGTAATTTTAGTTTTCGTCATCAATTTAAGGGTTGATGATGAAAACTATTTTTTTATGTTTGCTTTTTTCTGTTTGTCTTTTCGCTCAAAATATTTCGCCCGATAGATTAGAAACTATTGCTAAGTTAATTGTTTCAAATTCACCCGAACTTTCTAAATATATTCTTCCCGAAGAATTTAAAACTTCAAATAGATTTGGAATAGCTTATAAAGAAATTGAAAATAAATTTCTTATCGCAAATGAATTTCTACAAACCGATAAAAACATAAGCTATAGTTACAAGCTAATTAATCTAGAACATAATTATTCAATATTTTCAATTGATGTCCCTTCACAAAATCATACCCGCGATTATTATTTAAAAGATTCATTTATTGTTTCAAAACCATTTTACTATTCAAGAAATTGGAAATCAAAAGAATCAAATCACTTTAAGTTTTTTATCAGCGATGAATCCTTATTTAATGATTACTCAATTGAACAACTGGAAAAGTTTACTGAGAAGATGTTTAACGTTCTTAAGTTTTCCGATCAACAAAAAAAAGAAATAAAACAAAAAAAGATTTATTACTTTTTATGCAAAGATGAATCTGAAATACAAAAAGTAACCGGCTTTGCTGCGCGCGGTATTTATATTCTCGCCCAGGATTATGTTGTGACAACTTACAATACTCATTATCACGAGCTTGTTCATTTTCTAATCAATTTAAAATTAAAAGATTTGCCGCTTTATACTCATCCATTTTTGCAAGAAGGTTTTGCTGTTGCTTTTGGTGGGCGCGGCGGATTAGAAGTTCACACAATTTTTGAAACTGGAGTTTTTCTAATCAAATCTGGTTTTGCAAATTATTATGAGCTTTTAGGTAGGCAAGATTTCCTGAATACTGATGCAACAATTTCATATCCAATTTCAGGACTTTATGTGGATTTCTTAATCAAGCAAATTGGAATAGAAAAATTTATTGAATTGTATAAAAAATATTCTGCAAGTAAAGATTTTGCCATAATTGATTTATTGGATAAGAATGATTTACCATCAGAAGAAAAGTGGAGTCTATATATTAATTCTTTAGTTGATAAGAATCCAATTAAAGCTGCAGACAATGTTGATTTTAATAGCTTTAATATTATTAGTAAAAAAGAAAATTATGAGATTTATTCTAAGAACGAAAAGTATTTGTTTAGAGTTAAAGATACATTATTAATTAACACAACGGATAAAGTCCCAAACTATCAAAGCACATTATTTGCAGAACATTTTCCAAATAGAAAATACAATTCGGAAAAATATTTAATCATAGCAAATCAAAATGAAATTTCTATATACAATCTTTACTCAAACAACTTAATTGGAAAATATGTGGCTACATTTTCTATTCCACCACAAGAAATAAAAAAACGAAATGGATTTTATGAGTTTATTGCTGATAAGGAAGTTTTTGATCAGGAAATTATTAAAGAAAACATTTTGTCTAAATAAAATCAATTCCCCAAAAACATGCTGAAAAATGTATTAACAGTGTTGAAACAGAAAAAGGTTTTTTATTTTAACAAAAACGTTGATTTAATTTAAATTTGCGCGTGTCTATTTGATGAAATGCGATAATTTAGAATGTTAGGATTCTCTTTAAGTAATTCTAACAAAACCTTGGTTGATCCAGATGGTATTCTTTTGCCTTGTTCCCATTGTTTTACAGATGATGAACTAACATTTAATACTTTAGCAAAAACATTTTGACTTAGTTTTGTTTTCTCTCTTATCATCAAAACATCTTTTGCATTTATTTTAACTTTGGGAATCTTAACTCCAAATTCTTTTAATTCTTTTTCTGTAAATGATGTTTTTACATTGCTTGAAATCAAACTCTCCAGAGTATTTCCAATCGCCTCTTTTATCTTAGTTCTCATTTTAAATATTCCTCTATGCTCAAAAATTCTCCATTTTTTGTCAACTCTAAAAATTTTTGTTTATCAATTTTTAGTAAATCTTTAGATAGTTTTTTAAAAAATCTAAGTTCGCCTTCGTCCAAATTATCTTTCTCGTTTTTTGCAAATCCATAAACAAATATTGCAATATCAGATTCTTTAAAAACCAAGATTGTTCTAAAACCACTACTCTTGCCTTCTCCTGTTTTGGATGTTCGCACTTTAAATAACCCAGAACCCAATCTACTAGCGCTAAGATGATTCTTCATATTATCAATGGTTTTTAAGAGAATGCTATCAGAAAGCATATTCTTTTTTGCCCATTTATGAAACCATTTTGTTTTTAATTTTAGCACGGCTCAATATATCACATTGTGATATAACAATCAAATAAATATTTTATATTAAAATTATTAAACTACATCTTATGTCTCTCAATAATGTCATCCGGAATTCTTGTTGGTCTGCCGGAAGTTAAAGATACAAGCGTGTAAAACATTTTTCCTTCAACACAAACTTTATTGGTTGCTTTGTTATAAACCCAAACATTTATTGTAACCTGTGCGCCGCTCCATTC
>Ga0172369_10009523_pt1 | contig 10726 bp, 7 predicted proteins | sample LakKiv25m_FD_114539 | JGI IMG/M metagenome (GOLD analysis project Ga0172369, IMG submission 114539) | Freshwater microbial communities from Kabuno Bay, South-Kivu, Congo - kab_022012_11.25m | ecosystem: Environmental > Aquatic > Freshwater > Lake | place: Democratic Republic of the Congo...
ATCCTCCTGTCGTTTCATTTCTCCAGGCTATAACGGTTATTGTCACTAAAAAGTAACTTGGTATCAAGTGGATTAACAATGCTAAAAACCATTGAGGTTCTCCGAAAACATCCAGGGCAAACATGCAGAGTTGGATTTTTAGGCATTTTGTTGGCTAAATGCCATGCTTTATTGATTTTCCCCATAATTTTTTCCTTCTAATAATTTAATTGTATCAAAATCGGTAATTGGGTTAAGTAACATAAAAGGGTATCGATGAATTCGTCTATAATCTGGTACGAAAGAACGTAAGAGTGGTTCACATTAAAACAAAGTTAAGGATTTTTCCGGGGACGTAGATGGTTTTGAATTTCTTTCCCGCCAAATGTTTTCTGACATTCACGACCGCCAACGCTTTCTCTTCGACTATATTCTTCATTCTTAATTCTTCATTCTTCATTCTTATCGTTGCTCTGAATTTGCCATCGACCTGAACCGGAATTTCAATTGACTCCTCGACAATTTCTTTTTCGTTGGCTTTCGGCCAGGACGACAGGTGGATCGATTCTTTTTCCCCAAAAATATTCCGCCAGATTTCCTCGGTCGTAAAAGGCGCGAAAGGCGCCAATATTTGCAGGAATTTTTTTGCATCGTTTACTTGTAGGGGCGCGGCCCGCTTCGACTCGATGGTCGAATCGAGGCGAGCCCGCTTCGCCAAAGCTTCAGCGAGGCGAGTCTTCGCGCCCCTCATGTTCGGGTTGGAAGACCCAACCCCTACATTCGATTCCCATTCGTTTAAAAATTCCATCATTGCCGCAATCGCCGTATTGAATTTGATCTCCCTGATGTCTTTCGTCACTTTAAAAATCGTTTTCTGTAATTTTGACAATAATTTTTTATCAAATTCCGATGTATCTGAATTTTCCGATTGCCGATTTCTTCCGATTTCTTCCGATTTCTTCCGGGTTTTCCGGTATATCCGATAAATATTCCAGACACGTTTCAAAAATCTATAAACCCCCTGCAACGTCTGCGTTGACCAGGCAATCTCCTGGCTGAAAGGCGCCATGAACATTTCGTACATCCGCACGCTATCTGCTCCGAATTCTTCAACAATATCATCCGGATTAACGACATTGCCCAAAGACTTGCTCATTTTGCGGTGACCTTCTGCCAAAACCATGCCGACATTTCTTAAACGTAAAAACGGTTCGGAAAAATTTAACAAACCAATATCCTTTAAAGCTTTTACCCAGAAGCGCGAATATAGAAGATGCAAAACCGCGTGCTCGGCCCCGCCCAAATACCAATCGACCGGCAACCATGATTGGCTCATTATTTTATTGATCCATTGTTCTTTTGACGGGTGTTTTTCTTTTTGATTTTTGATATTTGAATTTTGATTTTGAGCGAAGCGAATAAAGTACCATGAGCTGCCGGCCCAGTTGGGCATTGTGTCGGTTTCCCTTTGTGCTTCCCCGCCGCAATTCGGACACGTTGTTTTTACCCAATCTTTAACTTTGATAAGCGGCGATTCACCGGTATCGGTTGGCTCGTAACTTTTGAGGTAAGGCAGCGTCAAAGGCAGTTCTTGTTCAACTAATGGGAACCATCCGTAAACATCTTTTTGTACTTCTTTGATTCTGTCTGATATCTCCCGAGCCACTTCTCCTGCTTCTGGCGAGGCCCCTAACGAAGCTCCGACTTTAGTCGTGAGCGAAGTGGGGCCAACATCCCAATAAGAAATTTTCTTATCGGCACAGGCCCTGCAAAAAACCATCGGTATCGGTTCTCCCCAATATCTTTGCCTGGAAAATATCCAGTCGCGCAAATGATAGTTAACCTGTTTTTTTCCTTGAGGTTTGGCTTTATAAGAAGTTTTAATAATCGGCAGATTGAATTTTTTGGCAAAATCCTTATCCCGTTCATCGCCATAGGGCACGGCCATGATGGCGCCTGTCCCGTAACTTGCTAAAACATAGTCGGCTACCCAGATCGGAATTTTTTTCCTGGTCAGCGGATTGATTGCATAAAATCCGGTAGGTACGCCTGTTTTGTTTTTTTCTTCCACCTGCCTTTGTCCTTCGGTTTTTTTCTTGGCCTGATCAATGTATTCCTTTACCTCTTCTACAGAAACATTTTTTAAAAAAATATGTTCGGGTGCCAACACTAAAAAAGTGGCGCCATCGATTGTTTCCGGTTTAGTTGTAAAAACTTCGATTTTAGACTTAACGCCCGCCACTTCAAACTCAATAAGCATGCCTTCGGAGCGGCCAATCCAGTTCCTTTGCATGTCGATAATTCCCCGGGGCCATTGCAGATCTTTCAGGCCGTCCAACAATTTTTCGGCATAATCGGTAATCTTAAACAGCCATTGGGGCAAATCTTTTTTGATAATTTTCGTACCGCAGCGTTCATGAGTCCCATTGGACAAAACCTCCTCATCCGAACAACCGGTTTTGCAGGAAGGACAAAAATTAATCGGGGCATTTTTTTTATACAGCAACCCCATCTTGAAAAACCGGATAAATAGCCATTGTGTCCATTTATAATATTCCGGGTCGGTTGTCGCAAACTCCCGGCTCCAGTCATAGGAAAAACCCAACATTTCCATTTGTCTTTTGAAGTTGGCGATATTTTGAGGTACCATATCCAGCGGATTTTTTTTTGCTTTGATGGCGGCATTTTCCGCCGGCAGCCCAAAGGCATCCCAACCCATCGGATGAAGAACGGAATATCCGTTCATCCGGTAAAAACGGGATAAAATATCGGAGGCGGTATAACCGCGCGGATGCCCGACGTGCAGCCCGGCGCCGGAGGGATACGGAAACATATCCAGCACATACATCTTCGATTTTTTATTCGCACCGGCTTTATAAATTTCTTCCTTTCGCCACTGTTTATCCCATTTTTCTTCAAATTCTTTAGGCAAGTATTTTGTCGCCATAGGATAAATTATACTATTAATCATTTATCATCACAACTAATTGATTACTATAGGCAAGCATCATTCATGCTATAGGTTAATGATTAAATTTACTTAATAATTCTTTTACCAGTTTCTTCTTTTCCTCGGTTACTTTTACCCTAACCGCACCCAAACCAAACTGACCATAGAAAACCACCGCACCCAATGGCGCAAGCATTATTGCCGGAAGCGTTAACAAATCTTCTTCGCCGTCAACGACAATCAATTGATTTCTGCAGAGATAGTCATCGATCGCCTTCTTTATCGCTCTTACCGCTTCAACGTTAATCGTGCCGGCATAATTTATAATTTTTTCGTCCTTTGGTTTTTTATCTTGGATTTTATTACGTCCGGTTTTGAAATCGATGATCGAAATGTTTGCCGGCTGACCAATATCAATTAACGATTGCGAAATAATATCGCCGACAGCGATGGTCATTGGTATTTTTTGTAGGGGCGCGGCCCGCTTCGACTCGATGGTCGAATCGAGGCGAGCCCGCTTCGCCAAAGCTTCAGCGAGGCGAGTCTTCGCGCCCGCTATAATTGAGTCGGATGACCCGACCCCTACATTCGGAATAATTTCCCCGATTGGTTTTCGCAACTCCTCCCGCAAATCATCCGGTAACTTTAAAGTTGATTTAAATAATTTCGGGTACGAATGACCTTGGCGATCAATCTCTCCCTTCCTGATCCTTTCCGATGTGATAATTTTCCCGTCATTTCCCTTAACCATGGAAACGGTAACGATTTCAAGCAGAGGAAAGCCGATTTTTTTCCGTTCTTCATTGATTTTTACCGCTCCCTTATATGTATATTTCGTGACGAAAATCGCCTCGATATTTTTATCGGTTAACGCATTGCCAAAAATATTGATCAATGGAATTATTACAGGGGCGTAATGCATTACGCCCCTACCCGCAACATAATCCATTATGTTTTTTTTACGAACCTCATAATTTTCAATGAACTCTGCCAATCGTTTATGCCGATACATTTTTTCCGTCGTCAAACCGATCGTCACTTTCTCGGACCGGGACAAAGCCGCGTCGATCAACCGCCCATGACCAATATGGAAATGATCGAAAGTGCCGCCTATGATAGAATATGCTATGCGCTTCATCTCATATATTATAACCGCTTCTATCTTAACAAGAACTATCTTATCAGTTTCGCCGCAGTTTCAGGCAAACGATAATTTTATCCGTGCAAGGCGACTCCTTGCAAGGAGGAAACCCTGCAGTGAACTCAGCGCCGCTCCTCAAAACTTTTTTTAAGTTCTCGGGCAATCCTCGCTCGGTTTATGAAACCTTTAATCAAATTTGTCCGTCTCAAATAGGTGTGGACAAATTCACCGACCGTATAAGCCGTTTGGCCTAAATATTCGGCCACGATGTGTGGAGAGTAATTCCTTAGCTGAGGATCGATGTCTGCTTCTTCGTCTTCGTAATCCATCGAAAACAAAGCGGTATCAATATCCTTGCCGGCGCCTAAAGTCCGAAAATAGGCCGGATTCATCCCCCCGGCGACTAAACGATCAAGGACGACCGCATTGTCGGCAAAAATGTTAACCATAAATTTAACGTATGTCCATAATTCCTCGTTACCCATATTTTCTTTGTCTGTTTTTCTTGAAGAAATTTTTGACAGAACTGCGGCTAAAGCTTCCTTGCTTACGTCTTTTGACAGATAACGGGAGAAATGGCTGGGGTTTAATTTCATTTCCGCCAAAAATAACCGGGCGCTTCTTGCCATCTCCGCCTGCACCCGCTTTTCATCCGGCCGCACCCACGCCGGCGCTACCAATCTCTCCGAACCTCCCTGGAGCCTGGTTGATATCGCTACTTTTCCTCCATTATCAATAAGAATGCCAAGATTCTGATTTAATGCCCGAAACATCGCCGGGCCAACTCTTTTTGCTATCCACTCCATCAGTCCATTCGAATCAACGGTCACGAAACCCAATATTAAAGCGCAACGGAAACCGGCCTCTAACAATGTATTTCCCCTATCGACATCTTCTCTCGCTCCTTCTTCGCTTTGAAGACCCAAATGGATGCCCTTTCCCACTATTGGCCTGTTGTAGAGAGCGCCCGAATGAAACACTCCTTTGTTAAAAATTGCCCCGCCAACAAAAGGACCAAAAGGAAACGTGCCATACGCCACCGGATCGCTTCTCATCCCCGACGCACTGACCAAGATATCTTTATTTCCCCTACCCCAGCCAACGTTCATTCGCACATTTTCCGATAAAAACCGTTCTGAAGCTAAATCTTTTTGTTTAGGAATCAATAATTGACGAGCGAATGGATTTGGCTGAACGCTTGTGATTAATTCCCTTGGCAGCAATTCGGTCGCAACTACGACTCCGGAAGTTTGATCCGGCTTACTCGTATGGCTCGTTGGCGCAAGTCGATAGCCGACATTTTCAAGAGTATCGGCTTCTGCGCTTTGCATGCTAAATTATAGCAAATCAACCAAGGCGTCGCCTTTTGAGGTTAAACTGCCCTATTACCGAGTTACCTGAAAACTCTTGACTTTTTCCAAGAGCGCTTTGGCTTCGGGATCTTTTTCGAAATGATTGCGCACCGGCTGCAGGAGCTGGTTCAGGTAGCCGATAACCGCCTGCTTCAAATCCTGGGGATGAATTTTCTTTTCGCCGAACAATCTCGCCAATTCGTCATAAATTTCTATTTCCAAATCCCCACCCCACTTTTCCGGACGTGTGATTTTAAAAGCGTTGATCCCCAACCGTTCGAACGATTCGAAAATAATATATTTGCAATATTCGAGCACCGGATTTTCTTCCACCTGGCCTTCGGGGCAATAGGCTTTATTGATTTTTCGGCTGACGTCTTCTTCGGTATCGGTCATAAAAATGGCGCTGTCCGGGTTGGACTTGGACATTTTTCTCTCGATTGCCCGCTGCATCGCATTAGAATTTTGATCATTAGAATTTATTTCGAATTTCGAATTTCGAATTTCGAATTTCTGCAAGCCCATAAGCATATGGTGACTGACAACAACCGGTTTCCAAAACCCAAGCTGCGGCCCGATTTCCCGCGCCAGCATATTAAGTTTGCGCTGATCCATGCCAAGCTGCGTAATTTTGGCGCCCAGCATAAAAATGTCCGCGACCTGCATACAGGAATAGATAATATTTGCGGCCGTTAATTTATCAAGCGATTCTTCCCGACCCATCATCTCGGCGGTCCGGATAAATCTTTTCAAGGCATTGGTCTTGCCCACCCGGACCACCAGTTTCCAGTAATCGGGATTTTTGACCATTTCCGAAGCCCATAAAAATTCCACATGGTTTAAATCCATGCCGCTTGCCCGCCAGACCTCGATAAAATAGCGGCCGGTCGTTTGGATTCTTTCCAGGTCGCCGCCCAACTTATTGTTGGCCAAAGCGTGCCAGTCGGCCACCCACATTTTGAATTTTACCCCGGCCCTAATCATCTTATTAACGTTGATTGCCCGCAGCAATCCTTGAGCGATATGAATCTGACCCGAAGGCTCAAAGCCGTCATAAGCGACAATTTCCTCCCCGCTTTCCAGCAACTTTTTTAATTCTTCTTCATCAATAATCTCTTCTCCCACCTGCTTGATCAGATTTAATCTTTCGCTTATGTTTTCCATAAATTCTATTATTATAACCAATCAATTAATTATTTATTCGGTATATGATTTTCCGTTATGATCCGGCAATCGACGGCAGAGATGATTTTATCGGAAACCATGAGCGGATTGATATCGACTTCCCTGATTTGCGGGTTGTTTTCCATCAGTTGCCCTAGTTTGGCAGTGATGTGATACAGTCTTTTTTCATCAATCGGGCCTGAACCGCGGAAACCGCCAATTAATTTGTACTGTTTGGTTTCTTTGATCATTTTCCGGAATTCTTCGAAACCAAAAGGATAAATCCGGTAAGCGATGTCTTTTAAAAGTTCGGTATAAATGCCGCCCAGACCGATAACAAGAACGATACCGAAGACCGGGTCGCGCTTGGCGCCGACAAGCATTTCAAAACCATTAATCTGACTTTGAATATACATTCCCTGATGTACGGGCGAGGCGCGCCTCGCCCCTACGATTTTCTTGAATATAATTTCCATTTCATCCATTGTTTTTATTCCCGTCACCACGCCGCCAACATCGGTCTTGTGGGTAATTTTGTCACTGGCGATTTTTGCCACGACGGGAAAACCGGTTTTCTTCACGATCGTCCGTAAATCATCAACTGATTTGGCCAAATATAATGGGATTGTTGGAATACCGATCGATGCCAACGTTTCCATGGAATTGGATAAATTATAATGGCGTAGGGGCCCGTCGTGACGTGCCCGTTTATTTTCGGGTCGGTCCGCGTCGAACGAATCCAATTTCAATAAAATATTATCCATTCGGCCCCCCTCCCGGAAATTCTCCCGCCACCAATTAATCTTTGCCAACGCTTTCGGCAAATGATCGAAATTGGCAAAACCGGCAATTTTATTTTTCTCGAATAACCGGCCCACGCCGGCCATTGATTTCTTACCCATAAAAATCGGATATACCGGTAAAGCGAATTTTTTCTGCATTTCCACGATGATTTCTGCCGTTTTGGCGATTTCGGTATTGGCCTGAGGAGTGAGCAAAACAATAATCGCGCCGATATTTTTTTCCTCAAGCATGGCGCCAATCACTTTTTCGTAGTCGAAAGCGCTGGCATCGCCCAAAAGATCGATCGGATTATGAAGAGTAATTTTTTTGCCCTTCATGGATTTGACAATCATTTCCTTAACCTCGGGCGATACCGTTACCAAAGGCAACCTTTCCCTAATCAATCCGTCGGTCAGCATTACGCCGGCGCCGCCGGCATTGGACAACACCAAAACCGACCGGTTGACCGGCTCCCGCTGGAAACTGAAAACTTTCAACAGCGTAAGGAATTCTCCCAATTGCGCCGCACGGATTACGCCATACTGCTTAAACACCGTGCCATAAACCTGATCGTCTCCCACCATGCCGCCGGTGTGGGAAACGGCTGCTTTCGACCCTTCCTTGGTGCTGCCTGCTTTCAAAACGACAATCGGTTTTCTTCCGCTTACCTCGGCGCTCACCCGTTTGAACTTCTCCCCGTCCTTGACATCTTCAAGATACACGGCAATCACTTTTGTCTTTTCGTCACGGACCAAAAATTCCAAAGCATCAGCTTCATCGATCACGGTTTTATTACCGAGGCTGATGAAATAGGAAAAACCGAGATTTTCGTGAGCGTTAAAGTAATCGTTGAGCATGCTCCCGAGAGCCCCGGACTGGGAAATAAAACCGATGTTGCCGGCCGGGCAAACATCTTTTAAAAAAGTCACGTTCACGCCTTTTGTCGTATTGACGTAGCCGATACAGTTTGGACCAAGAATATTCAGGTTGTATTTTTTTATTTTTTCGTCAAGCAATTTTTCAAGTACCTGGCCTTCTTTACCCGTTTCCTTAAAGCCGGCGGCGTATAAAACGATATTTTTTATTCCGAGGTCATGGACTTCGTCAAACAGGTAAACGGCAATCGCGGCGGGCACCGCAAGAACAACCAAACCGATCGGTTTATCTATTTCTTTTAAAGATGAATAAACTTTCTTTCCTAAAATTTCACCTTTGAATTTATTATTGACAAAATATATTTCTCCTTTATAGCCCTGATCGATCAAGTTTTTTGCCGCCAAATATCCTACTTTATGTTTTTCATGCGAAACGCCGACAACGGCGATTGAGGAAGGATTAAAGAACTTTTGCAGATCCATTCTTTAACTATATCAAATATTCACGCCGGTTTCTTCTTTGAGTTTTTCCGCCAGGAAGATTTTGATGAGCGACTGATAAGGCACGTCGCGCTTATTCGCCAGTATTTTTATCCGATACAGCATCGTTTCCGGTAACCGCAAAGAAATCGATTTCGAGGTTAATTTAAGATTAGGGAAAACCACTCGCTTAGCCTTTGACCAATCGAAGTAGTCGGCACTATCATGAGTGTCCCAAAATTTCCGCTCTTCATCTTCCGTCTTAAATTTTGGTATTTCTTTGAGCTTTCTCATATGATTTTTTCTCCCTTCGGCTCATCGCCCGGGCGGAAATAACCCTAATTCTATTAACTCTTTTTGTAAAACTGACAAATATCTTTTTACCGTTATCACTTTTTCCTAAAGCATGATATCTTTTTTCCGATTTTGAATGCTTGATATCTTCATTTATCAATAAAGGCTGGTTAATGAAAATCTCTTCGATTTCTTTATTTGAAACCTTATGCTTTTCCCAGTTTTTATCGATATTCCCCCTATCCCATTCAAACTCCAAAGGATCAGGAATAATCTCCATGAATTAAGTATATGAAAGAAATATACATTAGTCAAGTTGATTTTTGACAGTGTTTACTGTTATACCACTTCGCTGTCATTCATAAATAAATTCATTGACAGCTACGTTGGGTATAATACCTAACGAAGCTATCAAATATAGAAATTTGATGGCGGAGTGGTATTACGCTTTAACCATTCTCCTAACCCCCTTTATCCCAACCAACACCAACCCTGAAATCAAAACAAATTGCAAGTAAAGCGCTGAGGTGACCGGCGCAATTTTAAACCACGAAGCAAAAAGCGGCACGCTGACGATGAGTTCCTGGGTGACAAACGGAAAAATAATTGCGGCCAAAATCAAAGGCTGCAGGAGCTGCCGGTAATGACGCCTGAGCGACCGGCGGCTGAGCCAAAGATCAATCAGGATAAAAGACTGGGTAAGGGTAAGCACGGTAAAGGCAGCCGTTTTACCGACACCGACGCCGAAAAACTGCCGGTAAAAATAAAAAACCGCAAGCACCAAAACCGAGCAGATAAGGGAAACGCTAAAAATATAATTGCGTCCGGACCTGCTTAAAAGCATTGCCTGGCTTTGCGGCGACCGCTCCATGACGTTGTTATCGCGCGGCGAAAAAGCCAGAGACAAAGCCGGCAAGCCATCGGTTACCAAATTAATATACAGGAATTGGATCGGATAAAAAATATGGGGCAAACCAAGAATCAAGCCAAGAATGAGAACCGCCGCTTCGGAAAGATTACACGACAATAAATAAATAATCGCATTTTTTAAATTCTTAATGATATTCCTTCCCTCTTCGACGGCCACAATGATGGTGGCAAAATTATCGTCCGTGATTACGACGTCAGCCGTTTCGCGGGCAACATCGGTCCCAATCTGACCCATGGCCACGCCCACATCCGCCTGTTTTAAGGCAATGGCATCATTAACGCCGTCGCCGGTCACCCCCACCACTTCCCCCAAGCTTTGGAAAAGCCTGACAATCCGGTCTTTATGGAAAGGCGTCGTCCGGGCAAATATTCTCACTCTGGGAATGATCTGTAATAATTCCTGATCCGTATAGTTTTCCAGCTGGCTGCCTGTCAGTATTTCGTCACCCTCTTCAAGCATTCCCACCTGTCCGGCAATCGATTCGGCTGTTTTCTCATTGTCGCCGGTCACCATAACAACGCGTATCCCCGCCTGCCTGGCTTTTTTGATCGCTTCGTTGACCTCGGGCCGCGGCGGATCATGAATCGCGACCATACCAAGAAATGTCATGTTTTGATTTTGTAGGGGCCCGGCCCGCTTCGACTCGATGGTCGAATCGAGGCGGGCGTGACGGGCCCGATCAACAGAAACGGGTCGGTCACGCCCGACCCCTACATCGGAATACGCAAATGCCAACACCCTCAACCCTTTCTTTCCCCACTCTTCAACCTGTTTTTC
>Ga0172369_10009525_pt1 | contig 10722 bp, 6 predicted proteins | sample LakKiv25m_FD_114539 | JGI IMG/M metagenome (GOLD analysis project Ga0172369, IMG submission 114539) | Freshwater microbial communities from Kabuno Bay, South-Kivu, Congo - kab_022012_11.25m | ecosystem: Environmental > Aquatic > Freshwater > Lake | place: Democratic Republic of the Congo...
CTCTTGCAAAAGTCCTTTGAGCCACGAAACACACGAATTTTTAAGTTCGTTTTCCTTTGTGTATATTCGTGAAATTCGCGGATAAGTATTCTTCCTTCACTTACGCAAGAAAACTATTTTATACGCGAATGGCGCGACTGGGGGAGCGCCATTAAAACAAAATGACCAGATGAAGGGAGTGGCGAAAAGAATGGGCTAGGAAGACCATTTTCACCACAGAGCGCACAGAGTCCACAGAGGTTTTTTAGCGGTTTTCTCCGCGCGCGCCGTGGTTAAATCTTTTAGCAAGCCCAATTAATGAGACACTTTACGCGCGGATAGCCCTGCAAAAGGCAGGTATAATGCCCCAAGACGTTAGTCAGCGCCGCCCGTAGGGTTGCAAAATGTACTACGCGCTGAACCCGCGCAGTCGTTGGGGTAATGATAGTATATTCCTACCGCCCCCGTAAATGGCGCAGGCGGTTTTTTTGTTTGCGCCACCCCGAAAGGCATGAGCGGGGCAATCTCCGCAAAAATTAAGAGGAATATCAATGAAAGCAACTGAAGCAAAACTCCTTGAATTTCTGAAAAAATCGCCGCAATTTTTGATTCCGATTTATCAAAGGACGTACAGTTGGGGAGAGCGTGAATGCAACCAGTTATGGGAAGATATTCTGCGCACAGGGCGTAACGATGCTGTTTCGGCGCATTTTGTTGGCTCGATTGTTTACGTTGAAAAAGGCCTGTATCATGTCAGCAATCAATCGCCATTGCTGGTGATTGATGGCCAGCAACGGTTGACGACGGTTACGCTGCTCATGGAAGCGCTTGCTCGCAGGTTAGGCGAGGAAGAACCGCTTGACGGCTTTTCCGCAAAGAAACTCCGCAATTACTACCTGTTGAATCCTTTGGAGGATGGGGAAAGAAGATACAAACTTGTTTTGTCGCAAACGGATAAGGATTCGCTTGTGTCCATTGTTGACCAAAAACCGACCCCGAAGGATTTTTCAATTCGTGTGGAAGAAAATTTTGGATTCTTTCGGGATAAGTTGGCGGCTGCTTCAAGCGATATTGTTGCCGTGTGTAAAGGGCTGGCGAAATTAATCATTGTGGATATTTCATTGAACCGCGACCAGGATAATCCGCAATTAATTTTTGAGAGTTTGAATTCAACGGGACGTGAATTAAGTCAGGCGGATTTGATTCGTAACTTTATTTTGATGGGCTTGGAGCCAGAACTTCAAACGAAACTATATGAACAGTATTGGCGTCCAATGGAAGTTGATTTTGGGCAGGAAGCCTACCCAACTCATTTCGACGGGTTTATGCGCCACTATTTGACGGTTAAAACTGGCGAAATTCCCAATGTCAACCAAGTGTATGAGGCGTTCAAGCAATACGCGCGCTCGTCCATGAACCATAGCATTGAAGAACTGGTATCGGATATTCGGACGTTTGCAAAATATTACTGCGCAATGGCTTTGGGCGCGGAAACAAACCCCGAACTTAAGACCGCATTTCAGGATTTGCGCGAATTAAAAGTTGATGTGGCTTACCCATTTTTCTTGGAACTGTATCACGATTATGCTCATGAGATTCTTTCGGGCAAAGACTTTTTAGAAGCGGTGCGGCTGGTGGAAAGTTATGTTTTCCGCCGCGCGGTTTGCGCCATCCCAACCAATTCGATGAACAAGACGTTTGCCCAGTTTACGCGGGCTTTGAAGAAAGACCGTTATTTGGAAAGTATCAAGGCGCATTTTGCGACCATTCCTTCCTACCGCCGTTTTCCTGATGATGCCGAATTTGAGCGCGAAATTCAAGCAAAGGATTTGTACAATTTTCGCAGTAGGAGTTATTGGCTGCGGAAAATCGAAAACTTTGGGCGAAAAGAGCGCGTCTCCGTTGATGAATACACCATTGAGCACATCCTTCCACAAAACGAGAATCTGCCTGCCAAGTGGCAAGCCGCGCTTGGCGATGACTGGAAACGAATTCAGAAAGCATATTTGCATACGCTTGGCAACCTAACCCTGACTGGTTATAACTCTGAATACAGCGACCATACTTTCCTTGAAAAGCGCGACATGAAAGGCGGGTTCAAAGAGAGTCCTTTGCGGGTAAATCAGGGATTGGGAACGCTGGAAGCATGGGATGAAACCACGATTACCGAACGCGCGAAACGCCTGGCAAAGCAAGCGCTGGGAGTTTGGGCTGCGCCGCAGTTGCCCGAAGAAGTATTAGGGCAATATCGGGAAAAGACAAACGCCGTCAGTTATGGCATTAAAGACCATCCTTATTTACAATCGGGATTGCCAAAGGAATTATTTGAGGCGTTCCGCAAGGAAGTTCTCGCGCTTGACCCTGTTGTGACCGAAGACTTCCTTAAGTTGTATGTGGCTTATAAAGCGGAGACAAATTTTGTAGATGTTGTGCCACAGGTTAGAAGATTGCGTCTTTCGCTCAACATGCCCTTCCCCGAAATCAATGACCCAAGAGGCATTTGCAAGGATATTTCAGGCTTGGGGCGTTGGGGAAACGGCGAAGTTGAATTGGGCTTATCTTCTCTCGATGAATTGCCCTATGTCATAGGATTGGTACGCCAGTCTTTAGAGCGTCAAATGGGCAATGACAGCAACGGCGATTAAAAAGGATTTTATAACCGATGACCGAAGATACCAAACTCGACTTGACCTCCCACAACCTGCCAGCGGACAAGACCGCCGAACTGCTGCGCCTCTTCCCCGAAATTCGCACGGAAGGGGACAAGATTGATTTCGACAAACTCAAACTTGTGTTAGGACAAACCATAGACGTAGGGCGCGAGCGCTACGGCATGAACTGGCACGGCAAGGCGGAATGTTTCAAGACCATTCAAACGCCCAGCATGGGGACGTTGCTGCCCGCGCCCGCCGAAAGCGTGGACTTTGACACGACCGAGAATCTCATCATTGAAGGCGACAACCTCGAAGCGTTGAAGTTGCTGCAAAAGGCGTACTTGGGCAAGGTGAAGATGATTTACATTGACCCACCTTACAACACGGGCAATGACTTTATTTACCCAGACAACTACACCGAAAGCCTGCAAACCTATTTGGAATACACAGGACAGGTGGACGCCGAAGGCAGGAAGTTTGGCACGAACGCCGACACAGACGGACGTTTTCACTCGCGTTGGTTGAACATGATGTACCCGCGTTTGTATTTGGCGAGAAATTTATTGCGCGATGATGGCGTAATCTTTATTTCCATTGATGACAATGAAGTTCACAATTTATGGAAATTATGTGATGAGGTTTTTGGAGAGGAAAATTTTGTAGCAAGCATTTGTTGGGAAAGAGCGGATTCCCCAAAAATGGATTCGCAATACTTCTCTTTGAAACATGATTATTTAATTTGTTATGCAAAAAACATGGAAGAATTTGATATTGTTAGAATATCTTATCAAGGGGACGATTTACCAGAACATTTTAATAAGGTTGATGAACAGGGAAGAAAATATTACTTGAAGCCACTAAGAGCAATGGGTGGACAGGGCGAAACAAGAGAAGCCCGCCCAGGTCTTTACTATGGTATTGAAGCACCAGATGGGAGCCTTGTATATCCTAAATTACAAGGCGGAGGTGATGGCGCATGGCGATGGAGTCCCAATAAATTAAAAAAAGAATTATCACGGATCGAGTGGGTAAATAAGGGTAATGATTGGTCTCCTTACTACAGAATATATGCTGACGAAAGTGCAGGCAAGCCACCTGAAACGATTCTATTTAGCGAAGATGTTGGAAGCACAAGAACTGCGACGGCTGAACTTAAAGCCCTTTTTGAAGAAGGTAAATATTTTGATACTCCTAAGCCTACCGCTCTACTTAAATATTTAATAAAAATTTCATCCACCTCCGATGATTTGATTTTAGATTTTTTTGCAGGCTCTGGCTCTACCGCTGATGCCGTGCTTCAACTTAATAAATTAGAAAATAGAGACCGAAAATTTATTCTTGTTCAACTGCCTGAACCCACTGAACATAAAAACTTTCCAACCATCGCAGACATCACCAAAGAACGTGTGCGGCGCGTCATCCAAAAACTCAACGCCGCAGAAGCAGGTCAATTACCACTTACCAATTACCAACCCGACCGCGGCTTCCGTGTCTTCAAACTGGCAGAGTCCAACTTCAAGGCGTGGCGGGTGTCCGCACTAAAGGACAAGTCCACGCTGGAAAAGCAGTTGGAACTGCACATTGACCACATCCGCGACGGGCGGACGAGCGAAGATATTCTGTATGAAATCCTGCTCAAAAGCGGCTTTCCGCTGACGACGGCGGTGGAGAAAGTCACCCTCGCCCCTGCCCCTCTCCCAGGGGGAGAGGGGAAAACTGTGTACAGCGTGGCAAGCGGCGACACGTTAATCTGCTTGGAGAAAGACCTCACGCTGGAAGTCATCCGCGCAATGGCAGAGATGAAACCTCAACGCGTAGTCTGTCTGGATTTGGGCTTCGCGGGCAACGACCAACTCAAGACCAACGCCGTGCAAATCTTCAAGAACAAAGAGATTGTGTTCAAGACGGTGTAGTCAAGTGGAGTAAAAATGGCGCGGAAAAAAGAACAAAACGACCAAGACCCCATTGAAGGCGAGATCATCCTTTACACCACGCCCGAAGGCTTAACAAAGGTGGATGTCTTCTTCCAAAATGAAACCTTCTGGCTCACCCAAAAGCAGATGGCTGAATTGTTTGACGTGGATGTAAGAACGATTAGCGACCACCTGCAAGCAATATTTCAAACGGGCGAACTCAACGCCGATTCAGTTATCCGAAAAATTCGGAATACTGCTTCCGATGGAAAATCCTACCTGATGAACTTTTACAGCCTCGACGCAATCATTGCTGTGGGCTACCGCGTTAACAGCCTGCAAGCCACCCGCTTCCGTATGTGGGCAACTCAAACCCTGCGCGAATTTATCATCAAGGGCTTCGTGCTTGATGATGAACGCCTGAAACAGGGCAAACGCTTTGGCAAAGATTACTTCGATGAATTACTGGAACGCATCCGCGAAATTCGCGCCAGTGAACGCCGCTTCTACCTCAAAATCACCGACATTTACGAACAATGCAGTATTGACTACGCCAAAGACGCGGAAATCACCCAGACCTTCTTCAAGGTCGTGCAGAACAAATTGCATTGGGCAATTACGGGCAGTACCGCCGCCGAACTCATTGCCAACCGCGTCAATTCATCCAAGCCCAATCTGGGTCTCAATACCTGGAAGAACGCCCCGCGCGGCAAAATCCTAAAGCCCGATGTGACGGTCGCCAAGAATTACCTGAACGAAAAAGAGATTGAGGAACTGGAGCGTATTGTCAGCATGTTTTTGGATTATGCCGAAAATCAAGCCGCGCGCCAAATTCCCATGAAGATGAAAGATTGGGTTGAAAAACTCGATTCCTTCTTGAAATTCAACGAATACGATATTTTGAACAACGCGGGAAAAATCTCTCACGAAGTCGCCAAATCGCTGGCAGAAGAAGAATATGAAAAATTTCGCGTGAAGCAGGATCAATCTTTTGAAAGTGACTTTGAGCGTGAGGTCAAACGGCTCAACAAAAAAGGCTCAAAAAAGTGAAAATTCATTTTGACGCCAACCAACAATTCCAACTCGACGCCGTCTCCGCCGTTACCGACCTCTTTGAAGGTCAGCCGCAATCCGCGCCCAGCATGACGCCCATCCACATTGGCGACTTCGGCGCGATGTTTGCAGGTCAGGCGCAGACCGAGCTCGGCGTGGGCAATCAACTTGCGTTGGATGAAGAAAAACTGCGCGCCAATACCCGCAGCGTCCAAAGTCGCAACGACATCGAGATTGGCGACCCCGCGAGTCCGCTCGAAGCGTGGGAACATTTTGACCCCGCCGCCAATGCGGCGCGCCGCATTCCGCACTTCTCCATCGAGATGGAAACCGGCACAGGCAAAACCTACGTCTATTTGCGTACCATCTTTGAACTCTCGCAGAAATATGGCTTTCAGAAATTCATCATTGTCGTTCCCAGCGTTGCCATCCGCGAAGGCGTGTTAAAAAACCTTGAAATCACCCTCGAACATTTCAAGGGCATGTACAACCTCATCCCCGAATATTTTGTCTATGACGCGAAGAAGATTAACCGCCTGCGCCAGTTTGCCGCCAGCAACACGTTACAAATTTTGGTCATCAACATTGACGCCTTCCGCAAGAACTTCACCGGCACGGATGAAGAAAAGAAAAGCAACGTCATCTACAAGGAAAGCGACAAACTTTCAGGACGCCAGCCAATTGAGTTTGTGCAAGCGGCGCGTCCCATCGTCATCATTGACGAACCGCAAAGTGTAGATAGCACCGACAAGGCGCAGGAAGCCATTAAGGCGCTTAATCCGCTGTGTACGCTGCGCTACTCCGCCACGCACACCAACCCGTACAACCTCATCTACCAGCTCGACCCTGTCCGCGCCTTCGAGTTGAAACTCGTCAAGCAAATCATTGTCGCTTCCGCCGTTGCGGATGGCGGCGCAAACGCCGCCTTTGTCCGCGTGGATAAGGTGGAATACAAGAACGGCATTAAAGCCAAACTCCGCATACAGGAACAAACCGAAAACGGTCCGCGCGAAAAAACGGTCACGGTCAAACAGGGCGCGGATTTATTCTCCCTCTCAAACGAACGCGCCGTATATAAAAACGGCTACGAAGTCGCGGAAATCAACGCCGAACCCGACAACGAATATATCCGCTTCTCAAACGGGCGCGCGCTGCGCCTCGGTGAAGAGATGGGCGGCATGAAAGACGACCTGTGGCGCGCGCAAATCAAACACACGGTCAAGCGTCACCTAGACAAGGAGTTGCAGGTGCGCGGACGCGGCATCAAAGTGTTAAGCCTGTTCTTTATTGACCGTGTCGCCAACTACCGCGATGACGATGAAGGCGGTAAACCCGCGCAGGGAAAATTTGCCAAAGTCTTTGAAGAGACTTTGGCTGAGCTAATGAAAGAGCCGCGCTATCAGGAACTTGAATGGCTCAAACTCCCTGTGGCGGATTTGCACAACGGCTACTTTGCTCAGGATAAAAAGGGAGCGCTCAAAGATACAAATGGCGCAACACAGGCGGATGACGAAGTGTACAACCTGATTATGAAAGACAAGGAACGCCTGCTTTCGATGGATGTTCCCTTGCGCTTTATCTTCAGTCACTCCGCGCTGCGCGAAGGCTGGGATAACCCCAACGTCTTCCAAATTTGCAACTTGCGCGAGATGTCCACCGAACGCGAACGCCGCCAGACGCTTGGGCGCGGCTTGCGCCTGCCTGTCAATCAAGACGGCTTGCGCGTGCGTGATGACTCCATCAATAAACTCTACGTCTTCGCCAACGAAACCTACGAAGACTTTGCGCGCGGCTTGCAAAGTGAATACGAAAGCGAAGGCATTTCCTTTGGCAAAGTTCCGCTGGTGGCGCTCTCCAAACTCACACAGATTATTGGCGATGAAGAAAAACCCATCGGGCGCAAAGCCGCCGAAGAAATTCGCGCCGCGTTGGTTAAACAGAACCTGTTGGATGAAAACAACCGCATCGCGCGCGACTTCGACCCGCTGGTAACGCCCATCTCCCTGCCCAAAGAATATGCCCACCTCGCGCCCGTTGTGGCGGATTTGCTTTCGTCCTACCTCATCGAGCGTCACATCCGCCGTGAAAAAAGCGAAGGCACAAATCGCTTCAAAAAAGCCGTCGAGGTCAGTTCCGAATTTATCGAACTGTGGAATAAGATAAAACCCAAAACCACCTACCGCGTGGAATTCAAGACGGACGAGTTGATTGTCAAAGCCTCCGCTGCAATACGAAGTATGCAGGACATTCAAGCGCCTAAGATTAACATTGTCACAGGACAAGTGGATGTTAAAAAAGGCGGCGTCACCGCCACAGCGTTCAGCGTCTCGCAGGATAAGATTGCCTATAACGCGCGTCCCGTGCCTGATATTCTCGCCTACTTGCAGGAGCAGACCGAGCTCACCCGCGCCACCATTGTCGAAATTCTCAAACAATCCGGGCGACTCGAAGAATTCTTCCTCGACCCGCAGCGTTTTATGGACCAAGTCGCCGCCATTCTAAAATATGAACTTCACCGCATGTTGGTGGATGGAATCAAATATGAAAAACTGGTCGTGGACGGCAAAGAGGATGAATGGGAGATGGCGCTCTTCACGAATGAAGAAGTTATCAACTACCTCAGCGCCTTGCAGGTCAAAAAGTCATCACATGAATATGTGGTGTACAGTTCTGTGATTGAGTATGAATTCGCCAAGAAACTTGACCAGCGTGAAGACATCAAACTCTTCATCAAACTCCCCGACAAATTCAGGATAGACACCCCCGTAGGTCAATACATCCCGGACTGGGCAATCGTCAAACATGGCGACGACACCATCTACATGGTGCGCGAGACCAAAGGCGTCCGCAAGGATGAATTCCTCAAACTACGCACTTCCGAAGCCGATAAAATCAAATGCGGTCAAAAGCATTTTGAAGCGCTGGGGGTGGACTTTAACATGGTCAGGGATGCGGAAGAGGTGTAGGGTCTTTTATCAAAAGGTTATCCCGCACGTTTGCGGGGGATTTGTAGAAAATTGTAAAAATTATTTTGGAGGTGGTTATGAACAAAAAGACGATACACTCAATTTTTGAAGAATCAGACGATGGGTTAATGACCCATGAAGTGGGGGAACATACAGAACAAAAAATACATTATCTACGGCACTATATGGCGCGCTTTGTCGTATCCATGCGAAAAAAACAATGGCGTTCTGTTAATTACATAGACCCATTTTGCGCTTCTGGCAAAGGGGAAACCTCAAAAGGTAAAATTATTCTCGGTTCGCCTCTGCAAGCGCTTTCGCAAGGAAGTTCTTTTGACCAATATTTCTTTTCAGATAGCGATTCAAGCCGTGTAAATGCGCTAAAAGAAAGATGTAAACCTCACCCTGATTTTTCCAAAATAAAATTTGACATACAAGACGCCAACATAAAAATCAAGCAGATTGCAAAAGAAATCGCCAGCACAGATAAAAGATGGCTTCCCGGACAATGGCAATCTCTTAGCCTTGCTTTTTTGGACCCTTACGGTTTAGAACTGCATTGGGAAAGTGTGGAAACGTTGGCAAGGCTTCGCACCGATATGATTATCTACTACTCTCAAATGGGAATTACCCGCCAAGCCCCGAAAGAGATTAACGAACCCTCCCCTACTCACATTGACTTGTTTTTTGGAAGTACGCAGTGGCGCGCCATTTACAAAAAATATCAAATGCGTGATGAATTAACTCTACATCGGGGCTTGTTGGACTTCTATAAAGCAAACTTGGCAAAATTTGATTATAAAGTTTCTGACCCTGTGCCTGAGCCGCTGATTACAAATTCAAACTCTGCGCCTTTGTATAGGTTGCTTTTTGTGAGTAAGCACGACTTGGGAAATAGATTTTGGACGGACGTAAACGAAATACGTTTAGATGGGCAGATGAGTCTTCTTTAATTTAAAAGTAGAATATTTGTGCTATTATATTTACAGGTAAAATGAAATTGAGGTGAACTATGGCAACGTCAAAAATCGAGTGGACAGAGTCCACGTGGAATCCGCTGACGGGTTGCAATAAAATCAGCCCTGGCTGTAAGCATTGCTACGCCGAGCGCATGTCTAAAAGATTAAGGGCAATGGGAACTGAAAAATACGCAAATGGATTCAAACTGACGCTTCATCGAGATTCATTACAAGACCCTTTAGCGTGGAAAACGCCGCAAGTCATTTTCGTCAACTCCATGAGCGACATGTTTCACAAAGATGTTCCGCTTGCCTTTATTCGGGACGTCTTTGCTGTCATGCGCGAAGCGCACTGGCACACTTTTCAAGTCCTGACAAAACGAGCCGAGCGACTACTGGAACTCGACCCTCGCCTTGAATGGGCAGGCAATATTTGGATGGGCGTCAGCGTAGAAAATGCCGATTACGTTTCACGGATAGATTGCTTGCGCCAAACCCATGCCAAGATAAAATTCCTTTCCTGTGAGCCTTTGCTTGGTCCAATCCCAAAAATGAAACTGCGCGGAATTAATTGGGTCATTGTTGGTGGCGAGTCAGGACCCGGTGCGCGTCCAATAGAAAGAGAATGGGTAACGGGCATCCGCGACCAATGCCAAAAGGCAAAAGTCCCCTTCTTCTTCAAACAATGGGGTGGCGTGAACAAAAAGAAAACAGGGCGCGAATTAGATGGCAGGACATGGGACGATTTGCCAGTTCCAGTTTTTGGGTAAAGTCTTGACACTCCTGTAATTCCCGTCGCTCCAACAGGGTGCCAGACCTCACCCGTTGGGGCATGTTGATTCACCTCACACTCTGTCAATCACAAAGCGCGAGGCGCATATTGATTGGAAGCGCCTTGACGCGCGCAACGCTCGCGCCGTATTTCTGCGCCGCAACGCGAATCGGTAAATAGGTGAGCAGGGGGATTGGCGGGAGTGGTCGTGGAAAATTCCTTGTTTGTTCGCTGAACAGGGACGAGTAAAGCAGGAGCGTTCATAGTCGAGTTTTATTTTATATGCGAATGGCGCGACTGGGGGAGCGCCATTAAAACAAAATGACCAGATGCAAACATCTGGTCAAAAGTAGCGGGGACAGGACTTGAACCTGTGACCTTCGGGTTATGAGCCCGACGAGCTGCCACTGCTCCACCCCGCATCGA